>Ga0068863_100001064_pt1 | contig 27416 bp, 28 predicted proteins | sample KBSSwiS62_FD_66596 | JGI IMG/M metagenome (GOLD analysis project Ga0068863, IMG submission 66596) | Switchgrass rhizosphere microbial communities from Kellogg Biological Station, Michigan, USA - KBS Switchgrass S6-2 | ecosystem: Host-associated > Plants > Roots > Rhizosphere > Soil ... | reverse complement strand
GCGGGCTCGTCGACGTGGATGCGCTCGAGCGGGACCGGGTTCTCCGGGTCCGCGAGCGTGTCGCCGATCATGACGTCCGCGATGCCCGCGACGGCGGCGATGTCGCCGGCCACCGCCTCGTCCGCCTGGACCCGCTCGAGGCCCTTGGTGAGCAGCAGCTCGGTGATCTTGACGCGGGTGACCGTGCCGTCCGCCTGGCACCAGGCGACCTGCTGGCCGCGGCGGAGCACGCCGGCGCGGATCCGGCAGAGCGCGATGCGGCCCAGGAAGGACGTCGCGTCGAGGTTGGTGACGTGGGCCTGCAGCGGGGCCGCCGGATCGTCCTTCGGCGCGGGCACGACGTCGAACAGCACGTCGAACAGCGGCTGGAGGTCCTCGGAGTCCGGCAGTTCGCCGTCCGCGGGGCGGTTGCGCGAGGCGCGGCCCGCGCGGCCGGAGGCGTAGACGACCGGGAGGTCCAGCAGATGGGCGGTCTGGTCCTCGTCGAGGCCCAGCTCGTCCGCCAGCTCGAGCAGCAGCTCCAGCGACTCGTCCACGACCTCCTCGATGCGGGCGTCCGCACGGTCGGTCTTGTTCACGACGAGCATCACCGGCAGGCCCGCGGACAGCGTCTTGCGCAGCACGAAGCGGGTCTGCGGGAGCGGCCCCTCGGACGCGTCGACCAGCAGCACCACGCCGTCGACCATCGACAGGCCGCGCTCGACCTCGCCGCCGAAGTCCGCGTGGCCGGGGGTGTCGATCACGTTGATCGTCACGCCCTGCCAGGTGACCGTCGTGTTCTTGGCGAGGATGGTGATGCCCTTCTCGCGCTCCAGGTCACCGGAGTCCATGACCCGGTCCACCGGCTCGGCGCGCTCGCCGAAGGCGCCGGACGCGCGCAGCATGGCGTCGACCAGGGTGGTCTTGCCGTGGTCGACGTGCGCGACGATCGCGACGTTGCGCAGGGCGCGCGCGGAGCCGTCGGTCGACAGGCCGGCGGGAGCGGAAACAGCAGAGGTCACGCTGCCAGGGTACGGGCGGCGATCTCTGGACCTGCGCCCACGGCCAGCCTAGGCTCACCTCACCATGCCCGCGGTGAAGAGGAAGTGCTGTCGTTCGAAGCCGAAGCGCTGCAAGAGCTGCCCCGTCGTGCACCGGCGGCTGCGGAAGGCGGGCGCGGACGACCTGAGCGGCAAGGACTTCCAGAAGGCGCTCAAGACCGCACGCGTCTACTGAGGACTGGACGGCCCTGCCGGGTCGGGTCTGAATCGATGACGGAGATCACATCGTGATCCGGGCCGCTGATCAGCTCGCGCGCCGTGCGGAGGCCGCGATCGCGGCGAGCACCGCCCCCGGCGGGTCGTCGGCCGAGTAGCACAGCACGCGCCAGCCCGCCCGGGCGAGCACGGCGTGCCGCCACGCCTGCCGGGCCTGCCGCCCGTCGTCGAGCCCGCGGGTCGGGTCCCGTACCTCGATGGCGATCCTGGCCTGTGGGAACGCCAGCTCGACGACGATCCCGAGCGCCGGATGGTCGGTGCGCCAGCCCCCGACCCGGGCCGCCCGCAGCGCCCGCACGAGCCGGTGCCGCGCCGCCAGGCCGGACCGCCGCGCCGTCGCGACGAGCAGGGTGTGCCCGCCCGCGGAGCCGTGGGACCCGAGGTTGCGGGCGTAGGCCTGCGTCACCGCCTCGAGGTCGGCGCCTGCCCGCAGCGCGGCGTCGAGGAACGCCCCACCCTTCTCCACCCCCGCCTCCAGGGCCGACAACGCGGGCCCGGTCACGGCGAGCCCGCGGACGCGGTCGCGGTCGCGGGGCGGGAGATCGCGGCGGCGGACCGCGATCCCCGGCCGCGGCCGCGGGGAGCGCCGCCGCGGCACGGTCACGGTGACCGGGTCGGCGTCGGCGGGCGCGGGCGCGAGGCCGTGCCACCACGCGGCCGCCGCCCCGCTGAGCACCGCGTCCTCCCCCGCCCACAGCACCGCGGCCCAGACGCGCGCGGTGGCGTTCGCCGGGTGGGTGCGGTCGCGGTAGACGCGGGGCTGCTGCGGCACCCACGCCCGCGTCGCGACCCGGCGGTCGACCACGTCCGGGGAGAGTCCACTCGCGAGCGCCTGTGCCCGGCTGACCACCCCGGCCTGCCTGCGGAGCAGGGTGGCGACCTCGTGTGCTGCGTTCATGCCGACTTGGACGGAGCCCGGCACCACCCGGTTCCCCCCGCTCGCTCGGCCGACGCTCAGCCCAGCAGCTCCAGCAGGTCCGCGACGAGCGCCCGGTCCGCCTCCACCCACCCCACCGTCGGCACCGCGGGAGCATCCAGCCACCGCAGCGCCCGGTGCTCGAGCGCGGCGGGTTCGGCCGACCCCGCCGCGAGCGCCGCCGCGTGGATCCGCAGCACGCGCTCGCTCCCGCGGACGGTGATCGGCAGGTCGGTGCCCACCCGACCCCCGATCTCGACGGTGGCGCCCAGCTCCTCCGCACACTCGCGCACGAGCGCGGCGGGCTCGGACTCCCCGGGCTCCACCGATCCGCCCGGTAGCTCCCAGCGTCCGGCCAGCTCCGCAGGCCGGTCCCGCTGCGCGGCGAGCACCGCCCCGGACCGGACGAGCGCCGCCCCGACCACCACCGGCGCCGCGACCAGCGCCTCGGCCCGCCGCGGGTACACCTCGGCGCGCGCCGCGAGAATGTCCCGGACCAGCCGCCGCACGAGCACCGCGTCCCCGATCCGGCCGAGCGGGCCGAACGGCGAGCGCCAGGTGATCTCGTCCCGCATGATCGTGGCGCCGGACACCTCGGCCAGCGTCGTGACGTGCACCAGCTCCCGCGCCAGGCCGTGCACCACCTCGGACACCATCCCCTCGGGCCCCACCGACCGGATCCGGGACGTGTAGCGCAGCCGCACCCCGAGGGCGAGGCGGGCGTCCAGCGTCACCTCGTCCCCGGGGATCAGCAGCCGCACGGCCGAGGAGAACCGGTGCCCGGCGAGCGTCAGGGACTCGACGGCGGCGTCGCAGTCCCGCACCACCCCGGCCACCAGTCGTCGCGGGGCCTCGATGAGCGTGGAGGACGAGAGCACCGGCACGGCGAAGATCGTGTCACGGCGCGGGCCAGCGCACCTCGATCCGCGCCCCGCCCCAGGCCGACTCCCCCGCGACCGCGTCCCCGCCCCGTCCGCGGACCAGCGCCTGGACCAGCGCCAACCCCAGCCCGGCGTGTGCGCCGCCCGCCTCCTGGGAGAGCCGGGTGAAGCGGTCGAACACCCGGACCCGGTCGGCGGCGGGGATGCCCGGCCCGTCGTCGGACACCGCGAGCCTGGTCCACCGGCCCGCGGGCAGCACCTCGATCCGGACCCGGGTGGCCGCGTAGCGGGACGCGTTGCCCAACAGGTTGTCCAGCACCAGCGCGACCTCCGCCGGGGTGGCCGCGACCAGCGCGTTGCCCGGGGCGAGCAGCTCCGGCGCCGGGCCGGTCGCCACCCGGTCGACCGCCGACCGCGCCACGGACACGACGTCGACGACCTCGGCGTCCCCCCGCCTCCCGGCGTCCGCCCTGGCCAGCGCCATGAGATCGGAGAGCAGCCCGGAGAGCCGCTGCGCCTCCCCGGCCACGTCCCGCAGGGTCTCCTCGGCGAGTGCCGGGTCCGGGTGCGCGACCGCCACCTCGGCCTGCGCCCGGATCGCGGCGACGGGGGACCGCAGCTCGTGCGCCGCGTCCCCGGTGAACCGCTCCAGCCGCGCGACGGCGTCGTCCCGGCGGGCGAGCAGCGCGTTCAGCTCCTCGGCCAGGGCACGCAGCTCGTCGTGCGCCACCGGGAGCGGCAGCCGTCTGCCCGGTGGCAGGGCCGCGGCCGCGGCCCGCATCCGGTCGACGGGCCGCAGCGCCGCCCGCGTCGCCGACCACGCCGCCAGCGCGACGACGACCGCCACGACCAGTGCCGCCACCACGAAGCCGACGGCGGCCCTGGCCAGCAGCGTCGCCCGGCCGACGAGGTCTCCGGACGCCATCACCAGCCGCGTGGTGCCGTCCGGCAGCACCGCCGGGTCCGCGACCCACCGCCGGGCCGCGCCGACCGCGACCACGTTCTCCGCCCGGCCCGCGGCCAGCTCCCGGACCTCCCGGGAGCCCATCGGCAGCGGTCCCCGCCCGTCGACCGGGGTGCCCGCGGTGTCGGTGATCCGGATCGACGGCGGCACGGCCGGGTCCGTCACCGCCATCCCGTCCCGCAGCCGGGTCACGACGACGGCGCCCTGGTTGTGCAGCTCGTTGTCCGCCGCCCCGATCAGGGTCTGGTAGAGCAGGTTCACCCCGAGCCGGGCGAGCACCAACAGCGCGACGACCGCCACCCCGCCGACGACGACCGTGATCCGGGTCCGCAGCGTGCGCCGCCGCCACCAGGCCCGGACCCGGCGGATCACCCGCTCCCCACCAGGTACCCGTGCCCGCGTACAGTCCGCAGCACGTGCCCGGCGCCGACGGTGTCCAGCTTGCGCCGCAGATACCCCACGTACACCTCGACGACGTTGCGGCTCGCCGCCTGCTCGTCCCCCCACACCAGCCGCAGCAGCTCGTCCTTCGCGACCGCGGTGTCCGGGCGGGAGGCCAGCGCGTGCAGCAGCTCGAACTCCCGCGGGGACAGCTCGACCGGCTCGTCCTCCCAGGTCACCGACCGGGAGGCCGGGTCGACGACGAGCCCGCCGAGGCGCACGCGCTGCGCGGTGCGGCCGAGCGTCGCGTCCCGGCGGCGGAGCATCGCCTTGAGCTGCGCCACGAGCACGACGAAGGAGAAGGGCTTGACGAGGTAGCCGTCCGCGCCGAGGTCGAGCCCGTCCGCCTGGTCGATCTCGCCGTCCTTCGCCGACAGCAGCAGCACGGGGGTGTCGACGCCCGCGGCGCGCATCCGCTCCAGTACCCGGTAGCCGGAGGGGCCCGGGATGATGATGTCCAGCACGACGGCGTCGAACCCGCCGGTGAGCGCCGCGCGCAGGGCGGAGTCCCCGTCCCCGACGGCGACGATCTCCATCCCCTCGGCGGTGAGCCCGCGGGTCAGCGCGGTGCGCACCCCGGGCTCGTCGTCCACCACCAGCACCCTGGCCACACCTGAGAACTTACCCAGACCGACTGAGCCTGCTCTCAGGTCCGATACGTCAGGCTATGCCCCATGCGAGCAAAGGTCTGGCGCCCCGGGCGAGCGAAGCTCTGGACGCGCATCGGCGCCGGCGTCGTCGTGGCAGGCGCGGTCGGCCTGGGCCTGGTGGCGGTGCCCGGCGGCGCAGGCGCGGCCCCGGAGCTGCCGCCGGTGTCCGCGGAGGACCTGGTGGCGTCGGTCGGCAAGACCGATCCCGGGCCGTTCAACGGGACCGTCGAGGTGGACAACGCCCTCGGCCTCCCCGCGATCCCCGGTGCCCCGGCGCAGCTCGCGAACGGCACCACGACGGCCCGGATCTGGTCCGGCGGCGGGGGCAGGGGCCGCGTGTCGCTGCCCTCGGCCCAGGGCGAGCAGACCCTCGTCTCCGACGGCACCACCGCCTGGTCCTACGACTCCGCGGACCGCACCGCCACCGAGAAGGCGGTCACCCCGGGCCAGGAGCACCCCCAGGCCGCAGACCCGACGAGGAGCGCCACGGACGTGATCGCGGAGCTGCGCAAGACCAGCTCGGTGAGCGTGGACGGCACCGCCGAGGTCGCGGGGCGTCCCGCGTACGAGCTGGTCCTGGCGCCGAACCCGAGCGAGCGCACGCTGCTGCGCGAGGTGCGGGTCGCGGTGGACGCCGAGAAGCGCGTCCCGCTGCGGCTGACCGTGCTGGCGAACGGCTCGAGCGACCCGGCCTTCCAGGTCGGCTTCCGCGACCTCGCTTTCGGCCCGCAGGACCCGAGCCTTTTCACCTTCACCCCGCCGCCCGGGACCACCGTGCGAGACGCCCCGGAGCACCCGCAGGGCGGCAGGCCGGCGGACGCCCAGCAGCCCACGGTCGTCGGGGACGGCTGGGACACCGTGGTCGTCGGGAAGGTCCCGGCCCAGCAGGGACGGCAGCCGGGCGCGCCCGACCTGACGCGGCTCGGCACCCCGGTGTCCGGCACGTGGGGCAGCGGGCGGCTCATCACCACGACCGTCGCGAGCGCGATCGTGACCGACGACGGCCGGGTCGCCGCGGGCGCCGTGCCGGAGCAGGTGCTCACGGAGGCCCTGGCGAAGTGACCGCCTGGACCGTGCGGGAGGCTGCGGTGGTGACCGCCCCTCCCGCCGCCCGGGCCGTCGGCCTGCGGAAGGTCTACGGCCGCACGGTCGCCGTCGACGGGATCGATCTCGAGGTCCCCGCAGGCGCGGTGCTGGGCATGCTGGGGCCGAACGGCTCCGGCAAGACCACGCTGATCCGGATGCTGCTGGGCCTCACACGGCCCACCGCGGGCTCGGCCGAGCTGCTCGGCGAGTCGGTGCCAGGGGCGCTGGCGAAGGCGTTGCCGCACGTCGGCGCGCTGGTGGAGGGCCCGGGGTTCCATCCCTTCCTCTCCGGTCGGGAGAACCTGCGCAGGCTCGCGGCCGCCGAGCCGCTGCTCGCGTCCGGCGAGATCCCCGGAGCCGTCGACACGGCGCTGGAGCGGGTCGGGCTGGGGCATGCGGCGGACCGTCGGTTCCGCGGCTACTCGTTGGGCATGAAGCAGCGGCTCGGGCTGGCCGGGGCGCTGCTCGTGCCGCGCCGGCTCGTCGTGCTGGACGAGCCGACGAACGGCCTGGACCCGGCGGGCACCCGGGACGTCCGCACGATCATCGGCGAGCTGCACGCCGCGGGCTCCACAGTGATCGTCTCCTCGCACCTGTTGGCCGAGGTCGAGGCCACGTGCACGCACGTCGCCGTGCTGGCGGCCGGCTCGCTGCTCGCCGTGGGCGAGCTCGCCGGGCTCCTCGACGCAGGCACCGGCGGCCTCGTCGTGACCACGCCGGACGTCGGGCTCGCCCTGTCGACGCTGGAGGCCGCAGGCGCGGTCGCCACCGCCGCCGAGCCCGGGGTCGTGGTGACGGCCGGGCCCGACGCGCCCGAGATCGTCGCGCTGCTGGTGCGGGCGGGGGTCGCCGTGCACGAGGTGCACCGCCGCCGCCCCCGGCTGGAGGAGCTGTTCGCGCAGCTGACCGAGGGTGGGATCGGCACCGAGGGCGGTAGCCCGAACATCGGCACCGAGGGCGGTAGCCCGAGCATCGGCACCGAGGGCGCTAGCCCGAGCATCGGAGCAGCAGGAGCAGCAGGATGATGCTGGAACGCACCGCCGCCCCGCTCCCCCGCCTGCTCGCGGCCGAGGTGCGCTGGGTGTTCCGTCGCCCCCGCACCCTCATCACCCTCGGGCTGTTCGCGCTGATCCCGATCCTGATCGCGGTCGGTGTCGTCGTCGCGGACCGCAACGGGCCCGGGCTCGTCGGCGCCGTCGCGGGGAACGGGCTGGTCCTTCCGGTCGCCGCGATGACCGTCGCGTTGGCCCTGCTCCTGCCGCTGGCGGTGGCGATGTCCGCGGCGGACGCGCTCGCGGGCGAGGCCGCGCACGGCACCCTGCGCGGGCTGCTGCTGGCCCCGGTCAGCCGACTGCGGCTGGTGGGGGTGAAGGCGTTCGGCGTGCTGGTGGTGGCGGTGAGCGCGGTCCTGGTGATCGCGGTCGTCGGGGTGCTGGCCGGAATCGTCGTGGTGGGCAGCGCGGACGGGCAGATGGTCACGCTCTCCGGCACCACACTCGGGTTCGGTGCCGGGATCGCCCGGGTCGCGCTGGTCGCGGTGTGGGCCGTCGGGCAGCTCGCGGCGGTCGGGGCGGTCGCCCTCGCGGTGTCCGCGCTGACCGAGCACCCGCTCGTGGTGCTCGCCGCGGTGCTGGGCGGGATCATCACGTTCGGCGTGCTGTCCGCGATCCCGGCGCTGGACTGGCTGCAGCCCTGGCTCCTGACGAGTGGCTGGAGCGCCGGGGTGGACGCGCTGCGCGACCCCGTCGTGCTCACCGCGCTGGGCTCGTCGACGCTGCGCGCGCTCTGCTACGCGGCGATCGGGCTGGGCTTCACTGTCTGGCGGATGCAACGGCGGGACGCCTAGCCCAAGATGGGCCACATGGCCGAACTGCTGAGCGACGCCGACGTCACCGCCGCCCTCGCCGACCTGGACGGCTGGGAGCGGGACGGGGACTCGATCGTCCGCACCGCCGAGCTGCCCAGCTTCCCGGACGCGATCGCCGTCGTGGACCGGGTCGCGCAGGACGCCGAGGAGCGGGACCACCATCCCGACATCGACATCCGCTGGCGCACCCTGACCTTCCGGCTGTCCACCCACTCCGCGGGCGGGCTCACCGCCAAGGACACCGAGCTGGCCCTGCAGATCGACGCCCGGATCGCCGCCGCGCAGTAGCGGCTCGGCCGGTGCGCACACCGCCGGCTCTCGACGGGGCTCGCGGCGCCACCGAGGGCGTAGCGGCTTTGTGCGCGGCAGCCGGACTCGGACGGGTCCTAAGGCAGCATCCAGCCCAGCACCGGCGTGGACTGCAGGTAGATCAGGATCGCGAGCACCAGCAACATGGCGAGGCTCCACCCCACGACCTTCCGCAGCAGCACGCCCTCCTGCCCGCCGAGCTTGACCGCGGCGACGGCGATCGTGAGGTTCTGCGGCGACAGCATCTTCCCCAGCACCCCGCCCGACGAGTTCGCGCCGGCCAGCAGCTCCGGCGGCAGACCGGCCGAGTTGGCCGCGGTGACCTGCAGCGAGCCGAACAGCGCGTTGGCCGACGTGTCCGAGCCGGTGACGGCCACGCCGAACCAGCCGAGTATCGGGGACAGGAAGGCGAGGGCGCCGCCCGCGCCGGCGATCAGCAGGCCGATCGCGGTCGTCTGCGCCGACGCGTTCATCACGTAGGCCAGCGCGAGGACCGCGGCGACCGTGAGGATCGCCCACTTCAGGTCCGCGACGGTCCGGCCCCAGATCCGCACGGCCTCGGCGGCGCCGATGCCGAGCACCGCCGCGACGACCACCCCGGCGATCAGCATCAGCGTCCCGGCCGTGGACAGCCAGGTCAGCGAGTACTGCGTGGTGCTGCTGGGCTTGCCGTTCATGGCGACGACGTCGAGGCCGGGCCAGTGGAAGGCCAGCTTCAGCTTGTCGACGCCCGGCTTGATCCCCGGCAGCTGCACGATCGCGAAGACCAGCACGATGATCACGTACGGCGCGTAGGCGCGGCGGATCTCGCGCGGGTCGTCGACCCGGGCGCCCGACCGCACGGTCGCGACCGTGCGGTCGCCCTCGGGCGAGCTCCCGGCCGGGACGGGCCCGCCTCCCGGTCGCGGCCCTTCGCGGCGCGACCCACCGGTGCCCGCACCGGAGGAGTCGGGACCGCCCGCGCCGACGAGACTCCCGCCGCCGGGCTCGGGCTCGGTGTCCGCACCGCCCACGCGGCGTGCGGCCCACACCGCGTGCGGCCGCGCCCGCGCGACCACCACGACGGCGATCGCGGACAGCAGCGCGGCGAGGATGTCGGTCAGCGGCACGGAGATGTAGTTCGACGTGACGAACTGGACGACCGCGAACACGACGCCGACCACCGCGGCCGGCACCCACGCCTCCCGCACGCCCTTGCGCCCGTCGACCAGGAACACCAGCACCAGCGGCACGAACAGGGCCAGGAACGGGGTCTGCCGGCCGACCATCGAGGCGACGTCGTTCAGCGGCAGCCCGGTCACCTGGGCGAGGGTGATCACCGGGACGGCCATCGCGCCGAACGCCACCGGGGCGGTGTTCGCGACGAGCGCCAGCACCGCCGCGCGCAGTGGCCGGAAGCCGAGCGCCATCAGCATCACCGACGTGATCGCCACCGGCGCGCCGAAGCCTGCCAGGGCCTCGAGCAGGGCGCCGAAGCAGAAGGCGACGAGGATCGCCTGCGTGCGGCGGTCCGCGGACAGCGCGCCGAAGCTGCGCCGCAGCACGTCGAAGTGCCCGGTCGCGACGGTCATGTTGAACACCCAGAGTGCGTTCACCACGATCCACATGATCGGGAACAGCCCGAAGAACGCGCCGTGCGCCGCGGCCAGCAGCGACAGGCCGAACGGCATCGCGAAGCCCACGATCGCGACGACCAGAGCCGCGACCAGACCGGCCAGCGCCGCCCAGTGGGCCCGGACGCGCAGCACCCCCAGGGAGAGGAGCACCACCGCGAGTGGCACCACCGAGACCAGGGCGGACCACCCGAGCGATCCGCCCACCGCCTTCGGGTCCTGCTGGTAGGCCGCCAGGAGCGGCGCCGCCAACGGCCCGGACAACACCGTCGCAGACGTCATGGCCGGGGAGTGTGCGCTGCGTCACCCGGCTCGGCAGCGCGGACTGGGCCGGACGGGTGGCGGGGCACCGACGCGCGGCTCGATCTCAGCTGTGGTCCTCCTCGGCCGCCCCGGGCCCGTCGTGAGGCCTTCGGGCCCGGCTGCGGCGAGCGGTCCCTCGGTCGGCGAGCGGCTCGACCGGCCCCACCTGGGGGTGGGTGAGCGTCGCGGCCGCGCTGAACCACGCCGGCTGGGACGCTCGACCGAGCGTGCTACGGTCTCGGTGTGGCGCGCCGATACTGGTTTAGCGAGCCGGCCCGGGATGGGTCGGCACGCGGCATGCTGCGCTGACCACACCATCCCCACGAGAGCCGGTGACCCCCTGGGCCGGCTCGGCAGGGTCGGTCCGCGAAAGGACCCCCTGATGTCCCCCAGCAGTACCGACACGGATGCGCGCGCCGCAGCGCTGGACACGCATCGCACCGCCCGCATCAGCCCGCTGCTCTCCCCCGCCCTGCTGCGGGACGAGCTGCCGGTGGACGAGCGCGTCGCGGACGTGGTGACCCGCAGCCGCGCGGACGTCGTCGACATCCTCGACGGACGGGACGACCGGCTGCTGGTCGTCGTCGGCCCGTGCTCGATCCACGATCCCGAGGCGGCGCTCGACTACGCGCACCGGCTCGCCACGCAGGCGGAGCGGCTCTCCGGGGACCTGCTCGTGGTGATGCGCGCGTACTTCGAGAAGCCGCGCTCGACCGTCGGGTGGAAGGGCCTGATCAACGACCCGGGCCTGGACGAGTCCTTCGACGTCAACCGGGGCCTGCGCACCGCCCGGCGGCTGCTGCTGGACATCGTCGGCCTCGGCCTGCCCGTCGGGTGCGAGTTCCTCGACCCGATCACCCCGCAGTTCATCGCCGACACCGTGACGTGGGGGTCCATCGGCGCCCGGACCGCGGCCTCCCAGGTGCACCGCCAGCTGGTCAGCGCCCTGTCCATGCCCGTCGGGATCAAGAACGGCACCGACGGGGACGTCCAGGTGGCCGTGGACGGGATAGGCGCCGCGGCCGCCCCGCACGTGTTCATGGGGATCAACTCCGACGGCCTCGCCGCCCTGGTCCGCACCACCGGCAACCCGGACGCGCACGTGATCCTGCGCGGCGGCTCGACGGGCCCGAACCACTCCGCCTCCGACGTCGCGGACGCCCGCGCCCGGCTGGCGAAGGCGGGCCTGCCCGAGCGCGTGGTGGTGGACGCGAGCCACGGGAACTCGCAGAAGGACCACGTCCGACAGGCCGAGGTGGTGCGCGAGATCGCAAGCCGGATCGCCGAGGGCGACGCCGGGGTCACGGGCCTGATGATGGAGAGCTTCCTCGTCGAGGGCAGCCAGCAGCTCGGCGGCGAGCTGGTCTACGGCCAGTCGATCACCGACAGGTGCCTGAGCTGGGAGACCACCGCCGAGCTCCTCGACGCCCTGGCCGCCGCCGTCCGCGCGCGTCGCTGACCCCGGTGACCCGACCCGGCGGCCCGGCAGGAGTACGGATCTCGCGGCGCGGGTAGTCGGTCGACACGTGCGACCACGGGAGGCCCCCCATGCCGGACGACGAGTCCCGCCCCGACACCCGCGAGATGTTCCTGCGGTATCTGCTCGACAAGGTCCGCGAGGACCCCTACCCGAGCCGCGAGCAGCTGGACATGATCGAGGAGTCCCTCACCCCGGAGCTGCGGGCGGAGTACATCGAGGTGCTGCTCGAGAAGGCTCGGCAGAGCGACTTCCCGAGCAACGAGGTCCTCGCCCGCGCCCAGCGCCTCTCCTGAACCGGCGCCGACCGCCCCGCTCGTCCGCGGTCGAGCGCGGCGGTCGCGTCCACGCCAGGCGCCGCACGCGTCGACGATCTTGTTCAGCCCGATCCGGCCGTAGCGCACCCACAGCCCGTGGCGAATCAAGACTCATAAGGATTGCGGAGAAATGAGGGGAAAGGTTATTCTGACGAGTGCCGTCAGTAACCGAAAACCTGGCTCCGCAATCCCATGATACCACGGACGAGGAGAGCGTGGGAACACTCACTTTCGCGCAGGAACTCGAGAACGAGACGGAACGGTTGCGCGCACTGCATTCCCTGCTCGCCGCGGAGCTCAGCACCGCGACCGCCCGGGCGCGCGGGGCGCTGGGGGCGGAGACCGGCGGGGAGCTCAGCGCCCGCTGGGAGCGGGACGTGTCGGTCCACCGCTGGTCGGACCGGGTCCACTCGCTGACCGCGGCGCGGTCCGGGCTCTGCTTCGGCAGGCTGGACCACACGGACGGCGAGACCAGCTACATCGGCCGCGTCGGCCTCACCGACCCCGCGAGCTCGGAGAGCGCGCTGCTGGACTGGCGCGCTCCCGCGGCCCAGCCCTTCTACTGCGCCACCATGGCGACACCACTCGGAGTGGTGCGCAGGCGCCATTTCCAGATCGGGGGAACCGCGCCGGACGAGCGGGTCGTCGATTTCCACGACGACGTCCTGGACCGGCACGCCGACTCCGGTTCCGCTTCCGATCCCGCGCTCCTCGCCGCCCTCAAGGCGCCCCGCGGATCGACCATGCGGGACATCGTCACGACGATCCAGGCGGAGCAGGACGCGATCATCCGGCTCCCGCTCTCCGGCGTCGCGGTGATCGAGGGCGGCCCGGGCACGGGCAAGACGGCGGTCGCCCTGCACCGCGTCGCGTACCTGCTCTACAGCCACCGGGAGCGGCTGGCGCGCAGCGGTGTGCTCGTCGTGGGGCCCAGCGCCGGGTTCATCCACTACGTCGGCGGGGTCCTGCCCGCGCTCGGCGAGTCCGCCGTCGTCTTCACGACGCCGGGTCGGCTGGCCCACGGCGTCGTCGCCACGGCCGTGGACGAGCCCGCGGTGGCCCGCACGAAGGGCGACCTCGCGATGCTGGAGGTCCTGCGCCGGGCCGTCGCAGAGCGGCAGGCGGTGCCCGCAGAGCCGATCACCCTCGAGCTGGAGGACGTCACGCTGGAGATCGACGCCCGGACCGCGGCCGAGGCGCGCCGGCGCGCCCGCGGCGTCGAGGCCCCGCACAACGCCGCCCGCCCGACCTTCCGGGACGCGCTCGGCAGCCTGCTGGTGGACCAGGGCCTGGAGAAGCTGGACCGCGGGCTGGAGGACCCGCCCGAGCTCGCCGAGCTGCTGCGGAGCCTGGACATCCCCGACGTCGAGCCCGCCGGGGCGGCCGAGGTGTCCGCGGAGCTGCGCGCCGACCTGCGGGACGAGCTGCGGGCGAATCCCGACTTCCACGCCGCCGTCGAGCAGCTGTGGCCGGTGCTCACCCCGCAGCGGGTGCTCACCGACCTGCTGGCCGACCCGGGACCGGAGCTCGCCCATCTCCGCCGGGAGCCCGGCTCGCCGTGGACCGTCTCCGACGCGCCGCTGCTCGACGAGCTCGCCGAGCTGCTCGGCCCGCTCCCCGAGACCGCGGCACGCCCGGACGAGCCGGACAGTCGATACGCCGCCGAGGTGCTGGACATCCTCGAGGTCGCGGACCGCCAGATCGCAGGCGAGGACCCGGACGAGCTGCGCCCCACGGACTTCGTGACCGCGGACGTGCTCGCCGCCCGGCAGGTTCCCGCGCACCTGGCGAGCGTGGCCGAGCGCGCGGCGGGTGACCGGGACTGGCGGTACGGGCACCTCGTCGTCGACGAGGCCCAGGAGCTGTCCGCGATGGACTGGCACGTCCTGCTGCGGCGCTGCCCCTCCCGTTCGGTCACCGCGGTCGGCGACCTCGCCCAGCGCAGTGCCCCCGCGGGTCCGGCGGCCTGGGCGGACGTCCTCGGCCCGGTGCTCGACGAGCGCTGGACCTCCCGCACGCTCACGGTCAACTACCGGACCCCGTCGGAGATCATGGACCTGGCCGCGACGGTGCTCGCGGAGTTCGCCCCGGACCGGCGGACCCCGGAGTCGGTGCGCTCGACGGGCGAGCGGCCCTGGCAGCGGACGGTCCCAGAGTCGGAGCTGGTCGCCACGGTCCGCGGGGCCGTCGAGGCCGAGGCCGCGGCGCTCGAGCACGGGACCATCGCCCTGCTCACCGCGGATCCGGCGCCCTACCGGGACCTGCCGGTGGAGGTGCACACGCCCGTGTCCGCGAAGGGGCTGGAGTTCGACGTCGTCGTGATCGCCGAGCCGGCCGCGATCCGGGCCGCGAACCCGGCCGACCTCTACGTCTCGATCACCCGCGCGACGCAGCGGCTCGGGCTCGTGCACGTGGCACGGTGAGGCCGTTGCTCGGCGATCTCGACCAGCCGGTGCCCGGCCCGCGGAATGCCCGACCGCAGATGGTTGTTCGTTCAACCGTGAAGAACATCGGCTTCCTGTCCTTCGGGCACTGGTCCGCGTCGCCGCACTCGCGGGTGCGCTCGGCGGCGGACTCGCTGTTGCAGTCCATCGAGCTCGCGGTCGCGGCCGAGGAGGTCGGGGCGGACGGCGCGTACTTCCGCGTCCACCACTTCGCCCAGCAGCTCGCGTCCCCGTTCCCGCTGCTCTCGGCGGCCGCGGCCCGGACCAACCGGATCGAGCTGGGCACCGGCGTGATCGACATGCGCTACGAGAACCCGCTCTACATGGCCGAGGACGCGGGCGCCGCGGACCTGATCTCCGGCGGCAGGCTCCAGCTCGGCATCTCCCGGGGCAGCCCCGAGCAGGTCCTCGACGGCTTCCGCTACTTCGGCCACCAGCCCCACGTCGGCGACCCCGCCGGCGCCGAGCTGGCCCGCGAGCACACGGAGAGGTTCCTCGAGGTGCTCTCCGGTGCGGGCTTCGCGAAGCCGAATCCGCGCCCGATGTTCCCCAACCCGCCCGGCCTGCTGCGCGTCGAGCCGCACTCCCCGGGCCTGCGGGACCGCATCTGGTGGGGGGCAGGCAGCCGCGCGACGGCCGAGTGGACGGCCCGGCAGGGCATGAACCTGATGAGCTCGACGCTGCTCACCGAGGACACCGGCGTGCCGTTCCACCAGCTCCAGGCCGAGCAGATCCAGCGCTTCCGGGACGCCTGGACGGCCGCCGGGCACGAGCGCGAGCCGCGGGTGTCGGTGAGCCGCAGCATCTTCCCGATCGTCACCGACATCGACAAGGAGCTGTTCTGGCGGGAGCGGCACAGCACCGACCAGGTCGGCCACCTCGACGGCGGCAACGCCCGCTTCGGCAAGACCTACGCCGGTGAGCCGGACAAGCTCGTCGCAGAGCTGGCCGAGGACGAGGCGATCGCCGCCGCGGACACGCTGCTGCTCACGGTCCCGAACCAGCTCGGCGTGGACTACAACGCGCACGTGATCGAGTCCGTGCTCAAGTACGTCGCACCGGAGCTCGGCTGGCGCTGATCACCGGTTGTGGAGCGGGATCCGCGCTGAGCGCGGGTTCCGCTCCGCACGCGGCCATCACGACACCGGTCGCTCCGGTCGCTCGAACAGCTGGGCCAGTCCGGCCGCGCCGAAGCACGCCGCGCCCACCGCGGTGCCCCAGTTGACGACCCCGACGCCGATCACCTCGCCGGTGGCGGGGCGCACGAACGCGGCCAGCCCGGACAGCAGGAACAGCCACGACCCGACCTGGTTGACGACGACGATCCACCAGCCCAGGGACGTGGCGAGCACCCGGAACCGGCCGTGGCAGACCTCCAGTAGCGCGACGTGCCCGGAGACCAGGAACAGCACGCAGCCCACCATCTCCGGCGCCCAGACCAGCCGGTCGTCCTGGCCGGTGCTCAGGCCGGTGAGGAACGCGTCGAGCAGGCTGACCGCGAACGCGAGGGTGCCGCAGAGCAGGACGAACGCCGACACCCACCCGGGCCGGTCCGGTTCGTAGGCCCACCACCGCCAGGGATTCGCGGCGAGCCTGCCCTCCGCGCCGATCCGGCGCGGCGAGTTCAGCTCCTGGACCAGGGCCGCGTAGGCGCCGGTGGTGAACCAGAACCCGCCGACCAGGAACGTCCAGTCGAGGGCGCGCAGCGCCGCCCCGCTGTACTGGGCCCCCAGCGCACCCAGCGTGAACAGCGCGCCGCCGAGCAGGAAGGACATGCCCGAGACGGCATTGCAGCGCCGCAGCCGGACGGCGACGGTCGGACGTGCGCGGACCCGCGTGACGACGCCGTCCCGGGTCACCTCGATGACGCCCCGCTTGCGGGCGGGCCGGGACTCCCAGGTCGCGGTCGAGCCGTCGGCGTGCCTCCACTGCATCCGGCTGACCAGGGGGCCGCGACCATCGGTGTGCCGAACCAGTGCGCCCCGCGGCACCTCGAAGACCTCCCCCGGGCTCACGCGGGCGACCGTGCCGGCCGTGGCCGGCGGCGCTCCCACCCCATCGGGGTGATGACGGCGTCCGTCGCGGGCGGTCACGGTCGGGACCCGCTCCGACCCGAGGGGAACGAAGAGGATGCCGCTCCACGACCGCGAGACCGTCCGCGACGAGCTCGACGACTGCGTGTTCGTCGACCGGGACCTGACCAGGCCCGTCACGAAGTACCGGTTCCCGCAGCAGGAGAGCCCGCCGCGAGACGTCGCCCAGCTCGTGTCCGACGAGCTCATGCTCGACGGCAACGCCCGCCAGAACCTGGCCACCTTCTGCCAGACGTGGGTGGAGCCCGAGGTGATGGGCCTGATGGCGCTCTCGGTCAGCAAGAACATGATCGACAAGGACGAGTACCCGCAGACCGCCGAGCTCGAGCGGCGCTGCGTGCACATGATGGCGGACCTGTGGAACGCTCCCGAGGCCGCGAACACGGTGGGCGCCTCGGCGATCGGCTCGTCGGAGGCCTGCATGCTCGCGGGCATGGCGGCCAAGTGGCGCTGGCGGGCGAAGCGCCGGGCCGCGGGCGAGCCGGTGGACAACCCCAACATGGTGTGCGGGCCGGTGCAGGTGGTGTGGCACAAGTTCGCCCGCTACTGGGACATCGAGATGCGCGAGGTCCCGATGGCCCCCGGCCGCTACGGCATGGACCCGCAGTCGATGCTCGACCGCGTCGACGAGAACACGATCATGGTCGTGCCGACGCTCGGGGTCACCTACACCGGCGCGTACGAGCCGGTGGCCGACCTGGCGCTCGCCCTCGACCAGCTGCAGGCCGACACCGGCCTGGACATCGACATCCACGTGGACGCCGCCAGCGGCGGCTTCCTCGCCCCGTTCTGCGCGCCCGAGCTGGCCTTCGACTTCCGGCTCCCCCGGGTCAAGTCGATCAGCGCCTCGGGGCACAAGTTCGGGCTGGCCCCGCTCGGGGTCGGCTGGGTCGTCTGGCGGGACGCGGGCGAGCTGCCCGACGACCTGATCTTCCACGTCAACTACCTCGGCGGCGACATGCCGGTCTTCCAGATCAACTTCTCCCGGCCCGCCGGGCAGATCGTCGCCAGCTACTACAACTTCCTGCGCCTCGGCCACGAGGGCTACCGGCGCGTGCACGAGGCGTCCTACGACGTCGGCCAGTACCTCGCCGCCGAGATCGTCAAGCTCGGCCCGTTCGAGCTGCTGTGCGACAGCAGGCCCGACACCGGGATCCCGACGGTCACCTGGCGGATCCGGGAGGGCGAGGACCCCGGCTACACCCTGTTCGACCTGGCCGACCGGCTGCGCAACAAGGGCTGGCAGGTCCCCGCCTACACCCTCACCGGCAGCGCCTCCGACATCGCCGTCCAGCGGGTCCTCGTCCGCCTCGGCGTGAGCCGCGACATGGCCTCACTCCTCCTGGACGACTTCCGGGACGCCGTGGCCCACTTCGCCAAGCACCCCGTCTCCGTCTCGATGACGAAGCAGGAATCGGGAGGGTTCAGCCACCTGTGAAGGTGACCCCGCGGGTACAGCGGCAGTAGGTGCCGGTCACCACCGTCTCGGTCAGGTGGGCGCCCAGCTCGGCGTCGGCTCGGCCGAGCAGCGCGATCGCCGACCGGGGCGCCCGGGTCACGCTGATCCGGGCCCGCTCGCCGTCGGAGGGCATCGACCGGGTCCGCCCGCCGCGGCCGAGTGCCGCGCCGAGCTCGCGGGCGAGGAAGTCGATCTCTCGCCCGGGTCCCCGAGGGCTTCGTCGCCGAGCTGACCTACGGACCCGACGTCGACTGGTACCGCAACGTCGTCGCCGCTGGCGGGTGCGTCGTCGTCGCGCGCGGTGTCGAGCACCGGGTCGACCGGGTCACCCCGGGCGAGCGCGATACGGGGCTGCGCGCCTTCGGCTACCCGGCCGCCGCGGTGCTCCGGCTCCTGCGCCGCGGCGAGTTCCGCATCCTCCACACGGCGTCCTGACGAGGGGCACGTCCGACCCTTCGGTGCCCGACCGAGTGCCACATCATTGACATAGACAATGTTGCTGTGTGCAATGATAGCAGTGTGCAACCGTCTGTGGAGGCCACGGCCGACCTGGTCGACGCTGTGATGTCCGCGAGCCGCGCGCTCGTCGCGGTCGCCGCCCGCTCGATCGCCGCGGTCGACGAGGACGTCACCCTGCCCCAGTACCGGGCGCTGATCGTGCTGGCCCAGCGCGGGCCGCAGCGGCCGGTCGATCTCGCCGACGCCCTGGACGTCTCGCCGTCCTCGGCCACCCGGATGTGCGACCGGCTGGCGGCCAGGGAGCTCGTCGCCCGCGACCGGACCGGCGACGACCGCCGCGAGGTCCGCGTCGCCCTCAGCCCGCGCGGGCGCGCCCTCGTCGAGGACGTGACCCGGCGCCGTCGCGCCGAGCTCACCACGCTGCTGCAGGCCCTGCCCGCCGACGCCCGCGAGCAGGTCGTCGTCGCCCTGCGCGGCTTCGCCGCCGCGGCGGGCGAGGTCCCCGAACCGGAATGGGCGATGCTCCCGTGACCGCCGGCCTGGCCGGACGCGTGCACGCCCTGCTCGTCGACACCCGGTGCGGCCTGGTCGGACTCGCCCTGATCGTCGGGGCGGGCGCCGGGCTCGGGGCCGTCGTGTTCCGGTTCCTCATCGTCGGGATCACCGACCTCGTCACCGGTCGCGCGGACTTCAGCGCGGCCGGTCGGGTGGCGAGCCTGCACGTCCCGGCGCTGGGGCCGTGGTTCCTGCTGCTCGCCCCGGTCGTCGGCGGGCTGCTTTACGGCCCGCTCGTCCACCGGTTCGCCCCCGAGGCCCGCGGGCACGGCGTCCCCGAGGTCATGGTCGCCGTCGCCCGCAACGGCGGCCGCATCCCCGCCCGGGTCGCCGCGGTGAAGTCCCTGGCCTCGGCCCTGTGCATCGGCACCGGCGGCTCCGTCGGCCGCGAGGGCCCGATCGTCCAGATCGGGTCGGCGCTGGGCTCCTCCATCGGGCAGTGGCTGCGCGTCCCCGACCACCGACTGCGGCTGCTGGTGGCCTGCGGCGCCGCGGGTGGCATCTCCGCGACCTTCAACGCTCCGATCGCCGGGGTCTTCTTCGCCCTCGAGATCATCCTGCGCGGCTTCACGGCCGAGGCCTTCGGCGTCGTGGCGATCTCCTCGGTGACCGCGAACGTCGTCGCCCGCGCGCTCGTGGGGAACGACCACATCATCGAGCTGCCCGCCTACCCCCTCGGCTCCGCGGGCGAGTTCCCGCTCTACGCGGTGCTCGGCCTGCTCGCCGGGGTGATCGGGTGGGGGTTCGCCCGCGTCCTCTACCTCGTCGAGGACCTCTGCGACCGATCGTGGCGCGGTCCGGAGTGGCTCCGGCCCGCGGTCGGGGGACTCGTCCTCGGCGGTGTGCTCCTCGCCCTGCCCGAGATGTACGGCGTCGGCTACCCGGTGCTGGAGGCCGGCATCGCCGGGAGGTACGCCGCCGGGTTCCTCCTGCTGCTCCTCGTCGGCAAGATGCTCGCCACCAGCCTCACCATCGGCATCGGCGGCTCCGGCGGCGTGTTCGCGCCGTCGTTGTTCGTCGGGGGGATGGCCGGCACGGCGTTCGGCATCGCCGCCGGGGCGTTGTTCCCGGGGCTCGACCTGTCCCCCGGCGCATTCGGGCTGGTCGGGATGGCCGCCGTCTTCGCCGCCGCCTCCCACGCACCCATCGCGGCCGTCGTCATCGTCTTCGAGCTCACCGGCCAGTACTCGGTGATCCTCCCGCTCATGGCCACCGTCGCGCTGGCCACCGGGGTGTCGCACCTGATCTCCCGGGACACCGTCTACACCCGCAAGCTCCTCCGGCGCGGCATCGACATCGACGCCGAGGCCCGCGCGGAGGACGCGGTCCGGGGACTCACCGTCGCCGAGGCGATGGGCGCCGTCCCCGACCCCGTCGCCACCGACGACGGGCTCGCCGACCTCGCCGCTCGCCTCGGGACGGCCCGCTACGGCGCGCTCCCGGTCCACGATGCAGGCGGCCACTACCGCGGCGCCGTCCCGGCCGTCGCCGTCGGACCCACGCGTCCGACGGACGGCAAGGCCGTCGACGTCGCCGTCCCGCTCCCGGAGCTCGACCCCGGTGACTCCCTGCGGTCCGCCCTGCGCGCCCTCGCCGACCACGAGGAGACCGGCCTGCCGGTGCGCCGCGGCGCCGACGGCCCACTCCTCGGCTGGCTCGACCACCGGGACATCCTGACCGCCTACCGCCGCGCCCTCCCCGGGATCGCCCCTCCGCCACCACCTCCGCCACGCGCACGGTCGCCGCGCACGGGGTGACACCGCCACCGCCCGGGTGCGTCGAGCAGATCAGCGCGCTCGACGGCGCTGGCCCATAGTCGCTCGGGCCCGAGCAGACCGCGCTCGGTAGGCGTTCCGCTAGTGCGGTCACCACCCTGGGAGGCGGCGTCTCCGCGAACGCCTTCTGACGTAGATCGTTTCGTCCAGCTGCCGCCGCGCCGGACGTACGGCTGCAGCGCGTTGATCAGGGCAGCAGGGCGGCAGCGAACGCGGCGGCCAGGAACTCCTGGTACCGCGGTAGCGACCAGCCTTGCCGGAGTACGAGTAGTTCGAACATCGCCGGATCGGTGTAGGCCCACATGACGTCGCGAGCCTCGGTGACACTGACATCGGGCCGGAGGAAGCCGCGTCGGCGCAGGAACTCGGCCTGGTGTGTCATGCGGTCGAGACGCTCGGCGTCGAGCCGGGCGAGCAGGTCGGTCATCTCGGCGGAGCCGCCGGTCGCGGCCGCGCGGATGAGCAGCACCACGGGAGCCAACCGTGGAGTGACCTCCACGGTGAAGGCGGCCCACTTGCGGACGAGGGCGTTCGAATCGACCTCACGGGAGCTCATCTCGTCGGACCGGCGCATCGTCGGCACGGCGCCCGGGCCGGCCATCGCGGCGTCGGCGAGGGCCCGGACCAGCCCGGGCTTGTTGCCGAATGCCTTGTAGACGGTCTCGACGGACACTCCGGCCTCCGCAGCGATCGCGGCGACCGTCGTGGCGGCGTAGCCGTTGCGCAGAAACAGTGTGCCTGCCGCGTCGAGCACGGCGTCACGGTTCTGGCGCGCCTGGGCGCGCCGCCGGGTGGAGTCGTAGCTCCGCGGTGTCTTGACGGTCGCCATAGTTAGATACATACTCCAGTATCGGTTACTGGTGATTGTAACAGACCTGGACTCGAGGTACCCCGGATGACCCACGGCGCCGGCCCGCTCGCCGTCATCGAGCGGATCAACAAGGCCACCAGCGAGCACGACATTCACGCCCTGGCGGACTGCTTCACCAGCGACTACGAGAGCATCTGGCCGATCCACCCGGCCCGCAGCTTCGGCGGCGTCGACCAGGTCCGCCGCAACTGGGGTCAGATCTTCGAGGCCGTGCCCGACGTACGCACCACGATCGTCAGCTCGGTCGTGTCCGGCGACGAGGTCTGGGCCGAGTGGGAGTTCGCAGGCAACCGGCGTGACGGGCAGCCCTTCCTGATGCGCGGAGTGGTGATCCTGCGCGCGCGGGCGGATCACGCGACGCACGCGCGGTTCTACCTGGAGCCGGTCGACGACTCCCCGGACGAGGTCGACGCCGCGGTGCGCCGCCTCCTCGGAAGAGGCGAGTCGTGATCCTCGTCGCCGGCGGCACCGGCACCTTGGGATCCCGTGTTACGCAGCAGCTGGCGAAAGCCGGCGCTCCGGTGCGGGTGCTGACCCGCGACGCCACGCGAGCCGCCCGGCTGGCCGCCGAGGGCGCCGAGGTCGCGATCGGCGACGTGCGGGATCCGGCGACCGTGCGCACCGCGGTGCGCGACGTCACGACCGTGGTCTCGGCGATCCAGGGCTTCGCCGGGCTCGACCCGAACGGCGCCGAGGCGGTCGACCTCTCCGGCAACCGCACGCTGCACGAAGAGGCCGCAGTCGCCGGGGCGCAACGCTTCGTGCTGATCTCGGCGGCGGGTGCCGCCGCGGACAGCACCCTGGACCTGCGGCGGGTCAAGCATCAGGCCGAGCAGGACCTGGCGCGCAGCGGCCTGGCCTGGACGGTCGTCCGGCCGACGGTCTATCTGGAGACCTGGCTGGCGATCCTCGGCGACATGGCCGCCAAGGGCGCGATCACGCTGTTCGGCCGCGGCGACAACCCGATCAACTTCGTCAGCGCGGACGACGTCGCGGCACTGACCGTGCACGTCGCGGAGTCGCCGGCGTTCGACGCCGAGACGCTGGAGATCGGCGGCCCGGAGAATCTCACCCTGAACGACCTGGCCCGGCGAGTGCTGGCTCGGCACGGCTCGCCCGGCAGAGTCCGGCACGTCCCGCTGCCGGTCCTGCGCGCCATCAGCATCGTGCTGAGGCCGATCAAGCCGGACGCCGCCTCGCTGGCCGGATTCGGCGTCGTCATGGACACAATGGACATGACCCTCGCCGTCGACACTGCTCGCGCCGCGGTCGCCGACCTGCCGGTGACCACGGCGGCAGATCTGCTCGGTTGACCTCGACGGTCCACGCTGGACGTCGGGCGGCTCTCGCCTCGACCTGACCAGCCGAAACGGCCTAGATCAGACGTTGAAGCGGAACTCGACGACGTCCCCGTCCGCCATGACGTAGTCCTTGCCCTCCATGCGGACCTTGCCCGCGGCCCTCGCGGCGGCCATCGAGCCCGCTTCCATGAGGTCGTCGTAGGAGACGATCTCGGCCTTGATGAAGCCCTTCTCGAAGTCCGAGTGGATCACGCCGGCGGCCTGGGGCGCGGTGTCGCCCTTGTGGATCGTCCAGGCGCGGGACTCCTTGGGACCTGCGGTGAGGTAGGTCTGCAGGCCGAGGGTGGCGAAGCCGGCGCGGGCCAGGGAGTACAGGCCCGGCTCGGGCTGGCCGATGGACTCCAGCAGCTCGCGGGCGGACTCCTCGTCCAGCTCCAGGAGCTCCGACTCGACCTTGGCGTCCAGGAAGACGGCCTCGGCGGGGGCGACCAGCTCCGTCAGTTCCTTGCGGCGGGCGGGGTCGGTGAGCACGCTCTCGTCCGCGTTGAAGACGTAGAGGAACGGCTTGGTGGTGAGCAGCGTCAGCTCGCGCAGCGGCGCGGGGTCCACGCCCGCCGCGAAGAGGGTCTTCCCGCCGTTCAGCACCTCGACGGCGGCCTCGGCGGCCTGCAGGACCACGCGGCGGTCCTTCTGCATCCGCGCCTCCTTGGTCAGGCGCGGCACCGCCTTCTCCAGGGTCTGGAGGTCGGCGAGGATCAGCTCGGTCTCGATGACGGCGACGTCGGACGCCGGGTCGACCCGCCCGTCGACGTGCACGACGTCGTCGTCGCTGAAGACCCGCACGACCTGGCAGATCGCGTCCGACTCGCGGATGTTGGCGAGGAACTTGTTGCCCAGCCCAGCGCCCTCGGAGGCACCCTTCACGATCCCGGCGATGTCGACGAAGGACACCGTGGCGGGGACGACCTTGGCGGAGGAGAACATCTCGGCGAGCCGGTCGAGGCGCGCGTCCGGCAGCGGCACCACGCCGACGTTCGGCTCGATGGTGGCGAACGGGTAGTTCGCGGCGAGCACGTCGTTGCGCGTCAGGGCGTTGAACAGGGTCGACTTGCCGACGTTGGGCAGCCCGACGATGCCGAGGGTGAGGGACACGAGGCTCCAGGGTAGTCGCGGGCAGATGCCCGCCTCGGGACCCCTCGTCCCCGAGGCGGGCATCTGCTCCCCCGTCCTGCCGCACCGCTCCCCAGCGTGCGGCGGATACCCCGCTACGCCGCCAGTGCCGGCTCCCCAGTCGACACTCGGCGGTCCGCCAGATAGCGGCGCAGGGTGGTCAGTGCGCGGTGCTGCGTGACCCGGACCGAGCCCGGCGTGGACCCGAGCAGCGCCGCGGTCTCGACGGCCGAGCGGCCCTCGATCAGCCGCAGCCGCAGGATCTCCCGGTGCCGCTCCGGCAACCTGCCGAGCAGCCGCTGCACCATCGCGGCCTGCTCGGCGCGCATCGTGAGCTCCTCCGGGGCCTCGTCGGTCTCCATGGAGTCCGGCACGGCGGCGGTCAGGTCGATGCGCGAGATCCGGCTGCGCCGGACCGTGTCGATGATCTTGTTGCGGGCGATGGTGAACGCGAAGGCGAGCAGCGGACCCGCGTCGTGGTCGAAGGACGGCAGGGCCTTGAGCAGCGCGATCAGCGTGTCCTGGGCCATGTCCTCGGCGGACGTCGCGTCCCCGGCACCGGTGGCGAGCCGAGCGCGGCAGTAGCGCAGTACCGGCGGCCGCAGCACGGCCATCAGCTCCTCGGTCGCCGCGCGGTCCCCGACGGCCGCCGCGCGGCCGAGCCGGTCGATCCGCGCGAGGTCGGCGGTCCGGGTCGGCGTGGGAGCGGCGCGCATGTCGGGTCCTTCCGGGGGGCGCCGGCCGTTCCGGCGTCACACCAGAAGAGTGCTGTGTCCCGGCTCCTCGATACATCCGGAGAACCACCGAGATCCTCCCCGTGCCAGCCCCGAGCTCCGGGTGGTGCTACCCCTACCTCCGATGGTCCGTTCGCCGTCACTCGATCCGGGCCGACTAGACCGAAAGGGCTAACGGCACCGGAGGTCCTCCGATAGGCCCCACGTCAGGACGGCGGGGGAAGGGCGAAGCGATGCGGATGGCGCAGGTCGGGCGGGTGGCGGTAGCGGGGGCGGTCCTCGGGACCCTCTCGACGACGTCGATCGTGGCGGTCCACCTCAGCGCCGCCCCCGCGCCGACGCCGCTCCCGACGTTCGCCCCGGTCGCCCCCGCGCCCCCTGTGCTCGCCGCCCCTGTGCTCGCCGCCCCTGTGCTCGCCGCCCCTGTGCTCGAGAGCGCGCCCGTCGACGGTGCCACGCTCGCCGCGGCCGTGCTCCCGGCCCGGCAGGCGACCGAGGCCGTGCGGACCACGGCCGTGCGGACCACGCCGGCCGCCACGCCCCCGACGCGCACGGCGACGCCGGTCGCCCGCCACGGGTCCGCCCCCGTCGTCCGGCACCGGCCGCAGCTCCCACCGAAGCTCCGGACCCGGATCCAGCAGGCCTGTGCCATGGACCTGCTCGACGACGAGATGTGCACCTGGGGCCGGGCCGCTAGACCGCGGTGAACGGGGCGAGATCGAAGCGCCCCCAGGCGACGAAGGCGAAGGCGGCCAGGTAGGCCACGTCGCCCGCCATCAGCGCCCATTCGCCACGGCGGAACCTCGTGGTCGCGGCACCCGCCATGACCAGCACCAGCCCGCAGGCCGCGATCGGCGACAGCACCGGGGCGACACCGACGAGCGGCGGCAGGACCAGCCCGACGACGCAGAGCAGCTTGATCGTCCCGATCGCCTTCACCTGGCCCGGGGTGAAGTCGTCCACCCAGCGCTGGCTGTGGTTCAGGGCTCCGTACCGCTCCTTCGGCAGCAGGACCTGCGTCGCGCCGCCCACCCCGAACGCAACGGCGAGCAGCCCAGCCAGCACCCACAGCACGACGTCCATGATCATGTCCTTTCCGTTACCTCGGCCCTCCCGGGCCCGTCAGAGTGAGGACGGAACAGCGCGACGGAAGGTAACGACGATGGACGAGCTCGACCTGGCCACCGCATTCGAGGCCGAGCGGCCGCGCCTGCTCGCGGTGGCGACGCGCGCCCTCGGCTCCCGCGCGGACGCCGAGGACGCGGTGCAGGAGGCGTGGATCCGGCTGCACCGCCACGGGGGCGCGGGCATCGAGAACCTCGGCGGCTGGCTCATGCGCGTGACGAGCCGACTGTGTATCGACGCCCTGCGCAGCCGGGCGAGCAGGCCGGTCCCGCTCGAGCCCACGGTGACCGAGGACGTCGCCGACGGCCCCGAGGACGCGACGGCGGCGGCGGACGCGGTCGGGCTCGCCCTCGTCGTCGTGCTCGAGTCGCTGCGGCCCGAGGAGCGGCTCGCCTTCGTGCTCCACGACCTGTTCGCGGTGCCGTTCGCGGAGATCGGGCAGGTCGTCGGCCGCTCGGCGGACGCGGCGAAGATGCTGGCGAGCCGGGCACGACGGAAGGTCCAGGCCGCACCCCGGCCGACCGGCGAGCGACGGGAGCGCCGCGCGGTCGTCGACGCCTTCCTGGCCGCGGCGCGCGAGGGTGACTTCGACGCGCTCCTGCGGCTGCTCGATCCCGACGTGACCTGGCACCGGTACACCGCCCGCGGCCACACCGTCCAGATCGGCGCGAACGAGGTGCTGGCCGTGGTCCGCCGCGGCGATCCCGCGAAGCTCGAGGCCCGGCGCGTCGCGGTGAACGGCGAGCCCGGCATCCTGGTGTCCACGCTCGCGGGGCGTCCCATCGCGCTGATGTCCTGCACCGTGGCCGACGGCAGGCTCGTCGAGATCGTCTCGCTGCTCGACCCGGCCCGGCTGGCGCGGCTGACCCGGCCCTAGTGTCCGATTCCCGCGAGAATCGGGCGCCCTCCGGTGGCAGAGTCGTGCTCGTGGAGGTCATCGACACCCAGGCGAAGCCGACCCTCGACGCCGAACGCTGCTACCGCGCCGTCGCGTCCCGGGACTCCCGCTTCGACGGCGTCTTCATCACCGCGGTGCGCACGACCGGGATCTACTGTCGCCCGAGCTGCCCCGCGACCACCCCGCGACAGCGCAACGTCGAGTTCTTCCCGACGGCCGCCGCCGCCCAACAGCACGGCTACCGCGCCTGCCGGCGCTGCCTGCCCGACGCCGTGCCGGGCTCGCCGGAGTGGAACAGCCGCTCCGACCTCGCGGCGCGGGCGATGCGGCTGATCGCCGACGGCGTCGTGGAGCGGGGCGGGGTGGCCGGGCTGGCCGCGGCGCTGGGCTACTCGGAGCGCCACCTCACGCGGATCGTCACCGCCGAGCTCGGCGCGGGGCCCCTCGCGCTG
>Ga0068863_100001063_pt1 | contig 27441 bp, 30 predicted proteins | sample KBSSwiS62_FD_66596 | JGI IMG/M metagenome (GOLD analysis project Ga0068863, IMG submission 66596) | Switchgrass rhizosphere microbial communities from Kellogg Biological Station, Michigan, USA - KBS Switchgrass S6-2 | ecosystem: Host-associated > Plants > Roots > Rhizosphere > Soil ... | reverse complement strand
CGGATTGAAAGACGCCGCTCAAGTTGCGGAAACCCGCACCAAGACGGTTGAAGAAATTACCGGCCGCGAAAAGAAAACTGAACAGGCCGCAGGGGAAGCGCGATGACGCTACGGAAAAAAACTGCCGCCCCGAGCCAGGGAAAAGGCGGCACGGTTAAGGTGAAGTGGGTGGTCAGCTTTATCGCCTGCACGGACGACATGCGCCAGACGATTCGGGGGCTCGGCCTGCGCCGCCTCCACCAAATCGTCGAGCGCCAGGATACGCCGGAAACTCGCGGAATGATTCACAAAGTGCGCCATCTTGTGAAAGTGGTGGAATAGTTCATGGCTAAGAAAAAAGAGTCGACTGCTTCGCAGTCGCGGATCAAGAAGACGACCATCGGCCTGGAAACGCTGCGCCCGCCGCGTGGCTCGCGTCATCGCAAAGTGCGCGTCGGCCGCGGTATCGGCTCCAAACTGGGCAAGACGTCCGGCTCCGGCAACAAGGGACAAAAGTCGCGTCGCGGTTATTCGCGCCGTCGCGGTTTTGAGGGCGGTCAGATGCCGTTGCATCGCCGTATTCCCAAACGCGGATTCAACAATCCGTTTGCTTCGAGCTTTGCGGTAATCAACCTCGAAGAACTCAACGTTTTTCCGGCCGGCGAAACGGTAACGCCGGATCTGCTTCGTGCGCACGGTTTTGTCCGCACACGGCAGCAGGTAAAGGTTTTGGGCGATGGTGAACTGAAGACCAAGCTCGCAATTCACGCTCACGCGTTTAGTGCCTCTGCCAAGGAAAAGATCGCCAAGGCCGGCGGCTCGTTCGAGGTTTTGTCCTAACGGTTTCGTAGTGGCGGGTCTTCCGACCCGTGCGGTTGCTGTTCCGGGCTTTAACCCGGCTGGTTTACAAGGGTACGCATGAATCGCTTCTTACAAGCTCTCGCGAATCTCTTCCGCATCGAAGACTTGCGGAAGCGCGTCCTATTTACGCTAGCGTTGCTGGCGGTGTACCGCATTGGCGCGCACATTCCGACGCCCGGCATCAACAGCGAGTTGCTCAACCAGATCTTTGCGCAAGCGCAGGGCACTGCTCTTGGCATTTTCGATCTTTTCAGTGGCGGTAACTTCCGCCGTTTGACGATTTTTGCCCTGGGCATCATGCCGTACATCACTTCGTCCATCATCCTTCAGTTGATGACTGTCGTGTTCCCGTACCTCGAGCGTTTGCAAAAAGAGGGCGAACTCGGCCGTCGCAAAATCACGCAGTATACGCGCTACCTGACGATTGTCTTGAGCGTAATTCAGTCGCTTTCGACTGCCAGCTTGCTGCAAAGCCAGAGCCTCAATGGCGCCTCCGTGGTTTACCACCCGGGCTGGGGCTTCAAGTTGATGACTGTGCTGACCCTCACCACCGGCTCCGCTTTCATCATGTGGCTGGGTGAACAGATCAGCGAACGCGGCATCGGCAACGGCATGTCGCTCATCATCTTTGTGGGCATCGTGGTTGGCCTGCCGCGTGCCATGGTGGACCTCTGGGAAAAGTCGCGCACCCAGGCTTGGGGCGTGTTCACGCCAATGGCCATCATCCTCCTGCTGGTTCTGATGGTTGCCGTGGTCGCCTTTATCGTCCTGGTTGAACAGGGTCAACGCCGCATTCCGGTGCAGTACGCCAAGCGTGTCGTTGGCCGCCGCGTCATGGGTGGTCAGTCCACCTATTTGCCGCTGCGCGTCAATTCCGGCGGCGTGATTCCGCCGATTTTTGCCAGCTCGTTGCTGGCTTTCCCGGCCACGCTAGGTCTGCTCGTCGGCAGCCGCTGGGCCTTCGTCAAGGATTTTGCGGACAAGGTCAAATGGGGTGAGCCGCTGTACACCTTGCTCTACGTCACGCTGATTCTTCTGTTCGCGTTTTTCTATGTCGGCATCGTATTCAATCCGACTGAACTCGCCGACAACATGCGCAAGAACGGCGGTTTCATTCCCGGCATTCGACCTGGGCGCAACACTAGCGAATACGTCAGCCACATTTTGAAACGTCTTACGCTCATCGGCGCGGTTTACCTTGCACTGGTTTGCTTGCTGCCGGAATGGATGATCGCCGGCATTCACCTGAATCACTTGCCCATCTGGCTCGGTGGCAGCTGGTTTGACCGTCACTTACCGCAGTGGATTCTGAACGGTCTAGGCGTCAACTTTTATTTTGGTGGTACATCGCTGCTGATCGTCGTCGGCGTCGCTATGGACACGGTCCAGCAGTTGGAAGCGCAATTGGTCATGCGCAACTACGAAGGATTTGCACGGAAAGGCCGGATCCGCGGCCGGCGCTAGAGTCCGGTAGTCAGAGGGAGACGATGGAGTGACCTCCGACATTCGGCCGCACGAGAAGCTCGACCGTGCAGTGATTTTTCTCGGCCCTCCGGGGGCGGGAAAAGGGACCCAGGCGAAAGAGCTGGCGCGACGGTTTTCCGCGCCGCACCTTTCCACGGGCGACATGCTCCGCGAGCACGTAGCGCAGGGCACTTCGCTCGGGCAGCGCGCTCAGCCGATTATGAGCCGCGGCGAGCTGGTCCCTGATTCGATTGTGCTTCGCATGGTCGCGGAACGCATCGAACGTCCGGACTGTACGCATGGCTTCGTGTTCGATGGTTTTCCGCGAACCGTGGCTCAGGCGCAGTGGCTCGGCGAACTGCTTAAGCAGCATGGTTTCAAGCAGCCGCTGGTTGTGCACATGGTGATCGACCCGGCGTTGTTATTGCGGCGCATTACTGGCCGGCGGACGTGCAAAGTAGGCGGAGAAATCTACAACGTCTACGAGCGCCCGCCCAAAGTGGAAGGCCGCTGCGACAACGATGGCGGCGAACTAGAACAGCGCGCCGACGACCGCGAAGAGATTGTCGGTCCTCGGCTCGCGGCGTATGAGAAGCAAACCGCTCCGCTGGCGGCGTATTACCGGCGGTTGGGACGTCTGCGCGACATCGACGCCTCCAAAAGTGTGGACGAAGTCGCGGCGAGCATCGTCGCAGTTGTGAACGACGCCCGCAAGTTGTAGGGCAGGTTGTAGCGGTCGTTTGCAAAGGAAATGGCGATACATCTGCGCAGTGCTGACGAAATTGAAAAGATGCACCGTGCGGGTCTGATCGTGCATGAAGTGCTGAACACGCTGCGTTCCAGCGTGCGTCCAGGAATGACGACGATGGACCTCGAGAAGATCGCCGAGGGGAAAATCGCCGGCAAACCGGGACACCCGGCCTTCAAAGGGTATCGCGGGTATCCCTGCGTGCTCTGCACCTCGGTGAACAGCGAGATCGTTCACGGGATCCCTTCGCCAAAGCGCAAGTTGAAGGAAGGCGATATCGTCTCCATCGACTTCGGCATGGAAGTGGATGGATATTTCGCGGACTCGGCGGTCACTGTTCCGGTCGGCAAGATCAAGCCGGAATTGCAGAAACTGCTGGATGTGACCCGCGACTCGCTCGACCGCGCCATCGAACAGATGCGCGCTGGCAACCGCCTCGGCGATGTGGGTCACGCGGTGCAGAGTTTGGTCGAGGAGAATGGATTTTCGGTAGTGCGCGAATTCGTCGGGCATGGCATCGGCACCAAGATGCACGACGAGCCGAACCTGCCGAATTACGGGGAACCTGGACGTGGTGCGCGCCTTCAGGAAGGTATGGTCATCGCCGTCGAACCGATGGTGAATGCCGGCCGACATGAAGTACGCATGCGCGACGAGTGGGTAGCCGAAACGGCCGATGGTAGTCCCTCGGCGCATTTCGAGCACACCGTGGCCGTCACCAGCAACGGACCGCTGATTTTAACGCGGCCCAAGGAAATGACCGGCCCGTCCTGGTAATCGTCGCGGTGTTGTAGCGGCCACCTTTAGGTGGCCTCCGCGGGTTTCGTAGCGCCGGGCTAGAGCCCGGCTCGGTGTAGCGGCGGCAAGGTCTGGTCCAGGAGCTTATGGCGAAGCACGAAGACGACAAGAAAAAAGGCGACTCGGGCAATCCGAAAGAGGACGCCATCGAAGTCATGGCGACGGTGATCGAGCCGCTGCCGAACGCGATGTTCCGCGTCGAGCTGGAAAACAAGCACCAGGTTCTCGCTCACGTTTCCGGCAAGATGCGCAAGAATTTCATCCGCATTCTGGCTGGTGACAAAGTCGCCGTGGAGCTCTCGCCATACGATTTAACCCGTGGCCGTATCGTCTACCGCTACAAATAGCGGCGGGTTGGTAGTGGCGGGTCTTCACACCCGTGGTTTTGGGGTTTTTACGTAGCGCCGGGTTTCAGTCCGGCATCTGTCGGGTGGCAAAGGGAGTCAGGCAATGAAAGTTCGTGCGTCGGTAAAAAAGATTTGTGACAAGTGCAAGGTAATCCATCGCCGCGGCGTGGTGCGGGTGATTTGCGTCAACCCGAAACACAAGCAGCGCCAGGGATAGTCTTGAAGCGCCCGCCTTCTGAGGCGGGCGATGGTGGTTGCGGTTCGATTTCTGATTGCAGTCCTTAGGAGAAGTCATGGCACGTATCGCAGGTGTTGATCTTCCGGTGCAGAAGCGGCTCTGGGTTGGCCTCACGTCGATCTACGGCATTGGCCAGGTGCGCGCGAAGCGGCTCGCCGAAAAGGCGGGTGTCGACCACGCCAAAAAAATCCGCGACCTCACCGAAGACGAAGTGAACAAGCTTCGTAACGCTATTGAGCAGGAAGGCCGCGTCGAAGGCGATCTCCGCAAGGAGATTCAGATGAACATCCGGCGCCTGATTGAAATCCAGGCCTATCGTGGCATCCGTCATCGCCGCAACCTGCCGGTTCGCGGTCAGCGCACCCACACCAACGCCCGTACCCGTAAGGGTCCGCGCCGCGGCGCCGTCGCTGCCAAGAAGCAGGTCAAGGGCAAGAAGGGTTAGTCGTAACGGCGGGTTTATTCCGCCGCGTCTTGGAGTTTTGTAGCGGCCACCTCCAGGTGGTTTCCGAATTCGAAGTTAACGAACGGAGCATCACGTGGCAAAAGAGCAGCAGAAAACAGCGCCTGACGGAACAGCGGCACCGGCAAAACCGGCCGCCACTGGAGCCGCTGCCAAGCGCAAAAAAGAATTCAAGAAGAAGCGCGAAAAGCGCGTGGTGCCGCACGGCGTTGTGCACGTGGCTGCGTCCTTCAACAACACGCAGATCACCATCACCGACACTGACGGCCGCACGTTGTGCTGGTCTTCTGCCGGCGCCATCGGCTTCAAAGGTTCGCGCAAGGGCACGCCGTACGCGGCGCAGCAGGCTTCGCTCAGCGCTGCCAGCAACGCGCGCGATCAGTACGGCCTCAAGTCCGTCGAAGTTCGCGTGCAGGGTCCCGGCTCCGGCCGTGAATCCGCGGTACGCGCCTTGGCCGCCGCCGGATTGCACATTGTGGTGATTCGCGACGTCACGCCGATTCCGCATAACGGCTGCCGTCCACCCAAGCGCCGCCGCGTCTGATGGTGATAGCGCAGACAATCCGGTCTGCGCGCGGTGCCAGCCTCATCGGGGCGCGCATCGTGGAAAAGAAATTCGGTCCGGTCTGTTAGTTACGCAAGGCCCGGATCACTGATTTGCGAAGGGAGAAAAGAAGTTGGCAAGACATCGTGATGCAGTTTGCCGCTTGTGCCGCCGCGAGGCGCAGAAGCTGTTTCTAAAGGGACTCCGTTGCTTCACCGAGAAGTGCGCCATTGAAAAGCGCAACTTCGTTCCCGGTCAGCACGGCCAGTCGCGCCGCGCCAAAATCGCCGGCTACGGCCTACAGTTGCGCGAAAAGCAGAAAGTAAAGCGCACCTATGGCTTGCTGGAGCGCCAGTTCCGCAACTATTTCGAAAAGGCGGAGCGAACCAAGGGCCCGACCGGTGAAAACCTGATCATCATGCTCGAGCGACGTCTCGACAACGTCGTTTGCCGCGCCGGACTCGCGTCCTCGCGTGCCCAGGCTCGCCAACTCGTGCTCCACGGCCACGTCCGCGTTTCCGGCAAGAAGGTCAACATCCCTTCTTACCAGGTTAACGTGGGCGACGAAATCGCCATCAAAGATAAGATGCGCGACAACGCCATGGTTCTCGATGCGCGCAACGTCGCGCAAAGCCAGAACGTCGCTCCATGGCTCGAACAGGATCGCGAGCAGTTCAGGGCCAAAGTCGTGGCTCTGCCCAAGCGTGACGACGTGCAGACCCCGGCCATCAACGAGCAGCTGATCGTCGAGCTTTATTCGAAGTAAACCGTTTTTGCGGGTCATGTAGCGCCAAACTTTGGCCTGGCACGCAGTACCAAGAATTTAAGTAGTGCCGGAAGCCGCATCATCGGCTTCCAGAAGGAAGGAACTGAATATGTGGAAAGGTTTCCAGAAACCCAAGCGTCTCGCGCCCGAGCTCGAATCGCTGACCGAAAAGTACGCGCGTTTCTCGGCGCAGCCGTTTGAGCGCGGTTGGGGCACCACGGTAGGCAACGCGTTGCGTCGCGCGCTTCTCAGCTCCATCGAAGGCGCCGCCATCACCGCTGTCAAGATCGAAGGTGTGTTGCACGAATTCTCTTCGATTGCCGGCGTGGTCGAGGACGCTACCGACATCATCCTCAACTTGAAGCAGGTTCCCATCAAGCTCAACACCGACCTGCCCAAGACCATCTATCTCAACGTCGAAGCCCCCGGTCCCGTCACCTCCGCGCAAATCGAGGAAGACGCCGACTTCGCCGTGCTCGACAAGTCCGTGTACATCGCCACCGTCAGCGAAGGTGGCAAGCTGCAGATCGAAATGCGCGTCAAGAACGGCCGCGGTTACGTCGCCGCTGACCGCAACTATGACGAAGACCTGCCCATCGGCTACATTCCGGTGGACTCGGTCCATTCGCCCGTGCGCAAGGTCAACTACTCCGTCGAAGCCGCTCGTCTCGGTCAGATGACCGACTACGAAAAGCTCATGATCGAAGTGTGGACCAACGGCGCCATCACGCCCAACGACGCCATCGGGCTTGCCGCCAAGCTCGTCAAGGACCACATGAGCATCTTCATCAATTTCGAAGAGCCGACCGACGTTATCGAAGCTCCCGCGGAATATTCCAACGATCCACGCCTGGAACATCTGGATCGCTCTGTCGAAGAACTCGAGCTTTCCGTCCGCTCCTACAACTGCCTCAAGAACGCGAACATTCAGACCATTCGCGAACTGGTGCAGAAGAGCGAGAACGAAATGCTCAAGACCAAAAACTTTGGCCGCAAGTCCCTCAACGAGATCAAGGAAATCCTCGTCAAGATGGGCCTCGCGCTGGGTATGAAATTCGACGAGCACGGCCGCATCATCTGGCCGCCGCTGCCCAGCCAGACCGCCGCTCCGGCCGCCGAAGAAAACCTCGGCCTGTAGGTTTTGGTATCACAGACTTCGGTCTGTGCAGCGGTCACAACATTTCCTCGGACGCTGCAGTTCAGCAGTAACTTGTCATTCGAGAAGCGAAGCGACGAGGAATCTGTTTTTTTCCTCGTCCGCTGCGCAAATAACGATTCGACAAATTGCTGTAAGGCTTTACGGAGAACACTGAATCATGCGACACCTGAAATCCGGCTCCAAACTAGGCCGCAATCCTTGGCACCGTCGTGCCACCTTGCGCAACCTTGTCACCAACTTGTTCGAGCACGGCCGCATCACCACCACGCTGACGCGCGCCAAGGCCGCGCGCCCCGTCGCCGAAAAGCTCATCACCCTCGGCAAGCGCGACACTCTCGCTTCCCGCCGCCAGGCCGCCGCCTACATCTTCACTCCCGGCGTCACCAAGAAACTCTTTAGCGAAATCGCACCGAAGTTCGCCGACCGCGCCGGCGGCTACACCCGCATCATCTCCGCCGGCACTCGCGTAGGTGACGGCGCCAAAGTTGCCATCCTCGAACTTGTCGGATACGAATTCAAGAAAAAAGAAAAGAGCGCAAAGCCCAAAAAGGAAGAACCCGCCGAAAAGGCCGCCAGCTAGCCTGGAAATCTTCCGCGCCTACTCTCAGGTAAAGAGCCCGCAACGAGGACTCGTCGCGGGCTTTTTGTTGCTATAAAACCGGATCGGCGAAAAACGCGCAACGGTTTGCCCATTCGCCAACCGCCTTGACTTGCCGCTCGTGGCCTTCCGCCAAATCGTCGACGCACCTGGTAACTTTCGTCACCGCCCTTCGTAATCCCTTTAGACCTGCTTCGCGCGAGACTTGCCTGCCTTTGTCTCGCCGGATTCGGTACAGTATTAGAAACAGGTTCTCAGCCTAGTGCTTGCCCTCCAGGACAATTTCGCGCAGAGCCTGAGCGCCATGCGCGCTCATAAACTGCGCTGTTTGCTCACTATGATTGGTCTGACCCTGGGTGTGGCCACGCTCATCACCGTAATGACCATTGTGCAAGGTGCCAATCTCTACGTGGAGAACAAGATTGCCAATCTCGGCACCAACGTGTTCCAGGTTGCCCGCACTCCTTTTGCGGTCACCGATTTCAACATCATCATCAAAGCGCTGAAGTACAAAAAAATCGAGCTCGATGATATGCGTGCGGTCGCCGAAGGTTGTCTCGCTTGCCAGGACGTGGGAGCCACCGCCAGCGCCACCGTGCGTGCTCGTTATGGCGACAAAGAAGCCCAGGACGTCAGTTTTTACGGCCAGACGCCTAGTATGTCGGACATCGACACCCGCGCCGTCGAGTTCGGGCGTTATTTCAGCGCCGCCGAATCCGAGCACCGTGCCAACGTTTGCCTCATCGGCGATTCTCTGGTCCAGAAACTTTTTGTCGGCGTCGACCCTATCGGCCGAAGCATCCGCATTGGCAACGACGAGTTCATGGTCGTCGGTATCATGGAGAAAATCGGCAGTGTTCTTGGACAGGACCAGGATAACTTCGTCACTGTGCCGCTCTCCGTGTTTCTCCGCATTCAAGGCCTGCACTCCAGCCTGACCATCAACGTCAAAGCGCGCGAAGGGCGCTTTGAGGCGGCACAAGACCAGGCGCAGTTGGTCCTGCGCGCGCGCCGCCACCTCAGCGGCCAGATGGAAAATGATTTTTTTATCGGCACCAAGGAAAGCTACATGGCTTTGTGGCGCAGTATCAGCGGAGCGTTTTTCGGCGTCTTCATCCTGGTTAGCGCCATCTCGGTAGTCATCGGCGGCATCGTCATCATGAACGTTATGCTGGTCAGTGTGACCTTGCGCAAGCGGGAAATCGGCGTGCGCAGGGCCGTCGGCGCCACCCAGCGCGACATCCTCAATCAATTCATGTCCGAAAGCCTGATTCAGTGTCTAGTTGGCGGAATCCTCGGTATTGGCTTGGGCTTTCTCGTCGCGCTGCTGCTCCGCACCTTTTCGCCGTTCCCGGCGTCAGTCCGCACTTGGGTCGCCGTCATGGGCGTGCTGATGAGTTCGGTGGTCGGCTTGTTTTTCGGCATTTATCCGGCGGTGCGTGCTTCGCGCCTCGACCCGGTGGTTGCCTTGAGGTCCGACTAGGTAAGTCCGATGAAAGAGAAGTGTCATTCCGAGCGAAGCGAGGAATTTAAATGAGGTCGGACTGATGACGTTCATGACCCTGGCCCAGGCCCGCGAGAATTTCGCCGCGGCCATGCAGACGCTGCACTCGTCCAAGGTGCGCTCCGCGCTGACCGTGCTCGGAATCGTCATTGGCGTTTCCTCGGTCATTTCCATGGCCGCCATCATTCAGGGCCTGAACAAATTTGTGCAGGACCGCGTGGAATCGCTCGGCTCTCGTACCTATTTCTTGACCCGTTTCCCGCCCGGCACCGACCCTGCGCACATGCCCGACAAGATTCGCATCCGTCGCTACATCGGATATGACTACGCTGAATTTATTCGCGCCGCGGCCCCCGACGTGGAAAACATTAATACCGTCGGAACGCGCGGCTTCTTCTTCGGCGATTCCAACCGCATTACCAGTGGCGACCATACCGTCGAAAAGGTCATTGTGCGCGGCGCCGAGCCCGAATACACCACGGCCCTCCCGCTCTTCAACATCGAGCATGGGCGCTTCATTAGCGCTTTTGACCAGGAACACTCGCGTCCCGTGGTTGTGCTGGGTGCTGCGATTGCCGAGTCTCTGTTTCCCGACAGCGACCCGCTCGGTAAGACCGTTCGCCTCAACGGCTCGGTCTATGAGGTTATCGGCATCTTTACCCACGATCAGGGACTGTTCCTCGGCCCCGGCGTGGATATTTTCGCCATCATCCCGCTCAGCAATTTCAAAAAGCAATATCCCGAAGCCAAAGAACTGATCATGCTCTTCACTGTTCCCCGGGATGTGAACGTCGAGACCGCGCAAGCCGAGGTCATCCAGGCCATGCGCCGCATTCGCAAGATTCCCGCCGACAAGGAAAATGACTTTGAGCTGAGCTCCCCCGATTTTCTCAGCAATCTCTGGAACCAGCTTACCGGCGCCCTGGTTATCCTCACCTCGGTCATCAGCTCCATTGGCCTGCTGGTTGGCGGCGTTGGTGTGATGAATATCATGCTCATCTCCGTCACCGAGCGCACGCAGGAAATCGGCGTACGCAAGGCCATTGGCGCCCGAAAAGCCGATGTGCGTTTGCAGTTTCTGTTTGAAGCGGTGGTTCTCACTCTGATCGGCGGCACAATCGGCATTCTGATTGGCGCTGGAGTTTCCACTGCGGTCCGCGCCCTGGCCCCTTCTATTCCGGCTACCCTCTCCTACTGGTGGGTTTCCATCGGTTTCGCCATGTCCGCCGGCGTCGGCCTTTTCTTCGGATATTACCCAGCCAATCTCGCAGCTAACCTCGACCCCATCACCTGCCTGCGCTACGAATAAGCCGACCTCCCTGGTGTTCCGACCGCCTTTTGTTGCCAACCCTCGTGGCTCCTCTTCCCTCGGTTTTCCCTCTCCTTTCTAGCCTAACTTGTCGCCTTTCGACGACCTGGCCCGCTGGTATTTGCGTAGCAGTGAAAGACAATTCTCCCAACTGTTAGCATCCCCCGTCGTAACTTCCGATCACTTCAACAGACGCCAAGCCACATCGGCAGCGGGAGGTCGCACACCGTAAGTCTTTTGGAATCTGCACTTACGAAAAATCCCCGTACCAACTCCTTCAGATTCTGCATGTACAAAAAACAGGGGAGTGGACAGGAAACCGTTCTTGATTGACGGCTCGAAGGCCGGAACTATAGCATCAGGCCAGCTTGCATTTGTCCCTGGGAGTTTATGTCCACTTCTCCAACTCACCTAGCGGACGCGCCCCCGGCGGCCACTACTCTTCTGCGCGCGCTCTTTGAATCGCAGCGAGCGGCGTTCCGGCGCGGCGCTCCAGACTACGCGAAGCGCGTCGCTGCCCTGCGATCCCTCGAAGCCGCCGTGCTCGACTGCAAGGACGAAATCGTACGTGCGACGAACGAGGACTTCGGCGGACGCGCTCGGCAGGAAACTCTGTTGCTGGAACTGGCGCCGCTGGTAGATGCGATTCGCCACACGCGAAAGCATCTCGCCGGTTGGATGAAGCTGCGCCGCGTGAGCGCAGGCATCAATTTTTTCCCAGCCCGCGCGCGCATCATCTATCAACCGCTCGGAGTCGTCGGCATTCTTAGCGCCTGGAACTATCAGACGCTTTTGTCGCTGTCCCCCTTGGTGGATGCCATCGCGGCGGGAAACCACGCCATGGTCAAGCCATCGGAGTTCGCTCCAAAAACCGCCGAAGTACTGCAAAAAATGATCGCCGCAATTTTCCCGCTAGACTACGTCGCGGTGGTCACCGGTGACGCACAACTCGCGTCGGAATTCACCTCGCTGCCGTTCGATCATTTGCTGTTCACAGGTTCGACGCGCGTCGGAAAGCTGGTGATGAAGGCAGCCAGCGAGAATCTGACTCCCGTCACGCTGGAGTTGGGAGGGAAGTGCCCGGCCATTGTGCACAGCGAATTTCCGTTGCGTACTGCGGTTGAGCGCATCCTGACGGGAAAGCTGTACAACGCGGGACAGACATGCCTCGCGCCCGACTACGTCTTCGTCCACGAATCGCAACGCGACGAGCTTGTAAGACTGGCCAGCGAAGTGGCGCAGCAGCTTTACCCAAAGTGGAGCGGCAATCCCGACTACACGCAAATCATCAGCGCACAACACTTCGAGCGCTTGGACAGTTACGTCCGTGACGCGGTCGCCCGCGGCGCAAAGGCGGCGCCACTGGGAAGTCCAGAAACCCCAACCATCTCAAGCGACCGATCGTTTACGCCAGTCGTGCTACTCGACGCGAATGATTCCATGCAAGTCATGCGAGAAGAAATCTTCGGCCCGATCCTTCCGGTATTGACATATCGCGAACCCGCGGAAGCCTGGGAATACGTGAATTCCCACGAACGCCCGCTTGCGCTCTACTATTTCGACCACAATGCGGGCCGAATCGACCACGTACTGCAGAACACTATCTCCGGCGGAGTCACGATCAACGATGTGATCTACCACATCGCGCAAAACAATCTGCCATTTGGTGGAGTCGGCGCCAGCGGTATGGGTCACTACCACGGCCGCGCCGGGTTCGAAACATTCTCCAAGAAAAAAGGCGTTTTTCTGCAGTCGCGCTTCAGCACGCTCAAATTCTTGCGGCCCCCTTACAGTCCATTCACCGATCGCATTATTCGCTTCCTCCTCCGCAAGTAGGCAACGCCTGACGAAAGGTAATTCGGGAACTCAGAGTCGTTCGACAGCCAACGAAACGCCTTGGCCCACACCTACACACATGGTAGCGAGGGCGCGGCCGCCACCGGCCTTTTGCAGCTGGTGAACGGCGGTGAGGACGAGACGAGCGCCGCTCATGCCCAGAGGATGACCGAGGGCAATGGCTCCGCCATTGGGATTGACGTGGGGCGCATCATCAGCGACGGCGAGTCTTCGCAAGCACGCCAATGACTGGCTGGCGAAGGCCTCGTTCAATTCGATGCAATCAAAATCGCTGATGGAAAGCTGAAGGCGCGATAAGAGTTTTTGCGTGGACGGCACGGGTCCGATGCCCATGATGCGGGGCGGAACGCCTGCCGCCGCCATGCCGAGGAAGCGTGCGCGCGGTGTCAGGCCGTTGCGTTTCGCAGCGTCTTCGGAGGCGAGGATTATTGCGGCCGCGCCATCGTTGACACCGGAAGCATTGCCCGCGGTGATGGTGCCCGGCGTGCGAAAGGCTGGCTTGAGTTTGGCGAGGCCTTCGAAAGTGGTATCGGGACGCGGATGCTCGTCGGCGGAAACTATCGTGGAGCCTTTTTTACCAGAAATTTCGACGGGGACGATTTCTTCGGCAAAAAATCCTGCGGATTGGGCTTTCGCGGCGCGCTGCTGGCTGCGCAGGGCGAAGGTATCCTGATCTTCGCGGCTAATGCGGAATTCCTCGGCGACGTTTTCGCCAGTCTCGGGCATGGAATCTACGCCGTATTGCTTTTTCATTAGCGGGTTAATGAAGCGCCAGCCGATCGTGGTGTCGTAAATGTCGGCCGAACGCGAAAAGGCGGAATCGGCTTTGCCCATAACGAATGGAGCGCGCGACATGGACTCGACGCCACCGGCAATGGCGAAATCGTATTCGCCGGCAGCGATCGCCCGCGCCGCCGTACCGATGGCTTCCATGCCGGAAGCACAGAGGCGGTTGACCGTGGAGCCCGGAACGTTGTGGGGAAGCCCGGCCAGAAGCAGAGCCATGCGGGCGACGTTGCGATTGTCTTCGCCGGCTTGATTGGCGCAGCCGAGGATAATTTCGTCGAGTTGCTGCCAGTCCGCCGCGGGATTTCTTTTCATGAGGGCGCTCAGCGGGATTGCGGCGAGATCGTCAGTACGAACGGACGAAAGAGCGCCGCCATAGCGGCCTATCGGTGTACGGATCGCGTCGCAAATCAGAACTGTCTTCATGTTGAGGTCGCCACCACATTGCCGTGCGCGAGTTTGGTGCGTCGTTCAAGGTCTCGCAGCGTTTCAAGTTCGATGCTAGTCGGGGCAGGAGTCTCTGTCAGCGTGCCGGCGAAACGAATCTCCCAGCCGGTGGCCTTGGTGACTTCCTCGCGGGTGATGCCGGGATGGAGATGGGTGACCGTGAGTTCTTTACTGGAAGGATCAGGTTCCATCAAACAAAGATCAGTGACAACCGCGACGGGACCCTTGCCGGGAAGGCCAAGCCGTTTGCGCGCGTCGCCGCCATCGAGATGACCGACGGAGGTGACGAAGTCGAGTTTTTTGACGAAGGCGCGAGCGGATTGCTTGAGTAGGAGCACGACTTCACTCGCACAACTGGCGATTTCGGGAGCGCCGCCCGCTCCGGGAAGGCGCGTGGCAGGCCTTTTGTAATCGCCGATCACCGTGGTGTTGATGTTGGCGAAGCGATCGATTTGCGCGGCGCCAAGGAAGCCGACGTCCACACGGCCGCCCTGCAGCCAGTACCGAAAAATTTCGGGCGTGGAGACAACGGTGTCAGCAGTTTCGGCGAGGTTGCCGTCGCCAATGGAAAGCGGAAGAACGGGAGGTTTGGCGCCGATGGGGCCGGATTCATAGATGAGGACGATGTCGGGTGCGTGAGTGAGGCGCGCGAGATTCGCTGCGGTGGAGGGAAGCCCAATACCGACGAAGCAGACCGCGCCGTTCTTGAGAAGGCGCGCGGCGGCGACGGTCATGATTTCGTTGGTGGTATATGCAGGCTGGGCAGCGGTCATTGCCGGACACTCACGGCGGCGGATTCGGCGAGAACACGGCGAAACTCGCTGAAGTCCAGCGTGTTCAGGATGTGCGTTTTGATCCAATTCTGAAAAATTTCGCGCTCGCGGGAGATGGCATCCCAAGCCTGATAGAAGCGATTGTCGCGTTCGTAGTAGCCGTGCGCGTAGGAAGGGAAAGCGCCGCCGGGAACGCAGCAGACGGCGGCAAGCGTCCAAGCAGGGAGAATGCAGGCGTTGGGCCAGGCTTTCAGGTCGTCGACGATTTCTTCGACGGTGACAATGGCTTTTTTCGCAGCGAGTACCGCCTCTTTTTGCACGCCGAGAATTCCCCAAAGCAGGACGTTACCTTTGCGATCGGCTTTCTGCGCATGAATGATGGTGACATCGGGATTGATCGCAGGGACGGCGGCGAGAGTTTCTCCTGTGAATGGGCATTCGATGAATTTGATTTTGTCGTTGTGATTGGGCAAATCGGAACCGGCATAGGCGCGAATGACGGCGAAAGGAAGGTTGGCCGCTCCGGAGACGTAAGCGTTGGATAGGTCGCCGTGACCGTGTTCCTGGATTTCGAGGGGCGCCGGCCAATCGCGCTCTACGGCGTCGCGCAAACGGTGCAGGGAACCCACGCCGGGATTGCCGCCCCAGGAGAAAATCAATTTTTTTGCGCAGCCGGCGCCGATGAGCTGGTCGTAGATCACATCGGGCGTCAGGCGGACCAAAGTGAGCTGCTTACGACGCTGACGGATGACTTCGTGTCCGGCGGCAAAGGGGATCAGGTGAGTGAAGCCTTCCATAGCGACGGTATCGCCATCGCGCACCAGAGCGGCAACTGCTTCGCGAAGAGTAATGATTTCAGCCATTGGGAATTCGCTGCTGTCAGTGCGGCACATTGCAGTCCGCAGGGATTCTATCTTAATGATACACGCAGGAGCGCGCGTGCGGGACTGGCGCCATCTTTTGCGCTACATGTGCGAGGCTTCCGCCAGCGCAAGTGCGCGGCCTAAACGCGCAGCGTACGCACCAGCGCGCTTACGCCATTCCACAAAATCTGCACGCCGATGCACATCAGCAGAAACGACGACAGCCGCAGGATCACGTTCATCCCGCTCGGCCCCACTGCCGCTGCCAACCGATCCGCGTATCCGTAACACAGGTACACACTCAGCGCGATCAGCGCGGACGCCATCGCCGCCAACAAAATTGCCCACACGTTCGCTCCCAGGTGCCGCGGTTCGTTGGCGCCCAGCGTAATCGCAATGGAGATCGAGCCGGGTCCCACCGTCAGCGGCAGGGTCAGCGGATAAAACGCCTTTTCAAACAGTTGGTTTACGTCCACTGTCTGGTGCATCTGGCTGCGGTCCCCGCCTGCGCCCGGGTCGCTGCGCGTCAGCATCGCCCAGCCCGTGGATACCACGACCAGCCCGCCGCCCACCTGCACCACCGGCAGCGAAATTCCGAAAAACGAAAGGATGTGCATACCCACCACGAACGACACGATCAGCAGAATAAAACTGTTGATGGCCACGTGCCGCGCCAGCAGCTTGCGCTCTTGTGTCGCGTATTCCTGCGTCAGCAGCAGAAATACGGGGCTTCCGCCGATGGGGTTCACCACCGGGAATAGCGCGCTCACAATGAGCAGGATGCTCTTGGCCGATTCAAAAAACATGGTCGCCGGAGTATACCCGAATCGCTGCCAATCTTCGCGGCGTCATGCGCGTCTTTCCGCGGCGATCGCCTTTGCCATCTTTGCCGTCGTGATCGCCTGGCCGGTGTGGCGTTGCGTATGGTCCGCCACGTGAACCAGTAGGCCGCCGACTGTCGTTGGCAGCGCTCTTCGCCCCACCGCTCGGGCCGCTTCCAGATCTTCTGTCGCGGCAAGGGCGCGAATCCTTTGCTCCGCACGACGCAACTGTACTCTTAGCTCTGAGAAGATTTCCGCCGCCTGGGCACTGGGTTCCATCTCAGTTCTCGATTCTTCAATCTGTGCCGTGCTGAGCTGCCTGCCTTCCGCATACGTCAGCAGCCGGTCAACGCTTCGCGCGATATGCCGGATTTGAAACGCGACCGACGCTAGTCCGCCGGGCCGGGCATTCAGTTGCGCGTCGCTCAGCGCGGCGCACCATTTTTCCAGGTCTTCTTCCGCAAGCTGCAGCGCGTGCAATACCGCCCTGGCTACCGACCTAACCTCGCCCAGCGTTCCGCGCAGCCATGGTTCGGGGTGTCTTGTCTCCGTCATTCTGCCCGCTTTCTCCACGCGAGTTTGCTATGATTTCCGTCGTCATCATCGCCAAATTTCATTGGAATCTCCATAGAAATGCTGAACTTTATCGCCACTCCCGGCTCGCTCCGCAAACTTGCCACCCGCACCTCGCTTTTTGCCGTGGCAGCCGCGGCCTCGGCGATTTATCTGGCGCCGCAATCGCTGCTCGCGCAATCCGCGCCATCTACGGCTTCCGCCGATTCGGCCAAGTATCTTGACGACGTCAAGTCCCTGTCTTCGCCTGAAATGGAAGGTCGGGGCGACGGCACTAAGGGCCTCACGCTCGCCGAACATCTCATTGTCGAACGCTACAAATCCCTCGGCCTCGAGCCGGCCGGCAGCAAAAGCTATCTCCAGTCTTTTCGCGTTGTCACCGGCCGCAAAATCCAGGGCGGCACAAAAATGTCCGGACACGCTAACGGCGGAAAGGTCGAATCCTACGCTGTTCGTGACGACTATACTCCGCTGAACTTTTCCGCCACTGGCAACGCCAAAGCTTCTGTGGTTTTTGCAGGATATGGCATCACGGCACCTGAATTCGGCTACGACGATTTTCACGACGCGGACGTGCGCGACAAAGTCGTCCTCGTTCTCCGCGGTGAGCCCGAAGCCCTCGCCCAAAAAGCGTCCGCCGGTGGCCACACCAGACACGCATCGCTCATCACCAAAGCCATCAACGCCAAAAATCACGGCGCCACGGCTCTGATTGTCGCCAACGGCAAGCTTCCTCATGGAGAATCGGACGAATTGCTTCCGTTCGGCGACGCCGAAGGCCCGGAAGAAGCAGGCATTCTCTGTCTGCAGGTCAAAACGCCCATCGCCGATGAATGGCTCCGGCCCACCGGCCTCACTACCGCAGAGTTGCAGGACTCCATCGAAAAAGAAAAAAGCTCTGGCCTCTCCATTCCCCTCGATTCTACTGTCGATGTCACGCTGAAAATCGAAACCCTTCGCGCCACGGTCAACAACGTCCTTGCTTATCTGCCCGGGAAATCCGACGAATACGTCGTTGTTGGCGCGCACTACGACCACCTCGGCAAAGGAGATTCGCATTCCCTCGCGCCTTCGCAAATTGGCGAGATTCATCCGGCGCCGACGACAACGCTTCGGGCACTGCCGGCGTCCTCGAGCTCGCGCGCATTTTCGCGCCGCTCGCCGGCAAACTCGATCGCGGCATCTTGTTCGCCAATTTTGCGGGAGAAGAGCTCGGCCTCCTCGGGTCGGCCGAATGGGTCAAGGAACCGACTCGGCCGCTCGATAAAGCGGTCGCCATGCTCAATATGGACATGATCGGCCGCATTAAGGACGACAAAGTTTTTATCGGCGGCGTCGGCACGGGCACGACCTTCAAGTCCACCGTCGAAGACGCGGCCAAAGGTGGCAGCTTCCATTTCGAATATTCCGAAGGCGGCTACTCTTCCAGCGACCACACTTCTTTCGTCACCAAAAAAATACCTGTTCTATTCTTTTTTTCTGGCTTGCACGCCGACTATCACAAGCCTTCCGACACCTGGGACAAAATCAACGCTGCGTCGGCCACGCAACTCCTGAATCTGGTTGCAAAGCTCAGCATTGAACTCGCCGACGCTGCGGAAAAACCAAAATTCGTTGCCGTGGTCGAAAATCCTCACTTTAGTAGCGTCTCCAGCGGCGGCGGTTATGGACCTTACTTCGGTTCCGTCCCCGATTTTGGCCAGACGGAACCCGGCGTCCGCTTCTCCGACGTTCGCCCCGGCTCGCCAGCGGCAAAAGCAGGCCTCCAGGCCGGCGATGTGCTCGTCCACTTCGGGGACAAACCCATCGATAATCTTTATGATTTCACCGACGCCCTCCGCCGCAGTAAGGTTGGCGACATCGTCGAAGTGACCGTGCTCCGCAACGGCCAGCCGCTCAAAGTTTCTGTCACTCTCGAACAGCGAAAGTAGGACTCCACAAATGCGGGGGATCTTGTTTCTTGCCTTGCTCACAATCGTTTTCGGCTCGATAGCTGCTGTTGTGCTGCATTCGCAGCCGCCCGCGCCCGCTCGTGTTCAAACCCCGGCCGATACTTCGCTCACCACGCCAGAAGAGCAAAAACATCTCAAAAACGTACGGCAGCTTACCTTCGGTGGCCAAAATGCCGAAGCCTACTTTTCCGCTGACGACAAGCAACTTATTTTTCAGCATCAAGGTGCTGGCGTCCCCTGCGATCAGATTTACTCAATCGCCGTGGACGCGTCCGATGCAAAAAATGCCATTCCGAAATTGCTTAGCACCGGGAAAGGCCGCACCACTTGCAGCTATTTCTTTCCTTCCGGCAATCGCATTCTTTTTTCGTCCACGCACGCTGCCAGCGTCGAATGCCCGCCCAAGCCCGATTATTCTCGCGGCTACGTCTGGCCCATCTACAATACCTATCGCATCTACACCGCCAAGCCAGACGGCAGCGACTTGAAGCTCCTCATCGACGCGCCAGGCTACAACGCCGAGGCCACCATAGCGCGCGACGGCAAGCACATCGTCTTCACTTCCACGCGCTATGGCGACCTCGACATCTACACCATGGACGCCGATGGCAAAAACGCGAGGCAGCTTACTCACGAACTCGGTTACGACGGCGGCCCTTTCTGGTCCTATGACGGCAAAAAGATCGTATACCGAGCCGAGCATCCGCAGACGCCGGAACAAATCGCCGACTACAAAGACTTGCTAGGCAAAGGCTTGATTCGTCCGGGCAATCTCGAAATCTGGGTGATGAACGCCGACGGCAGCAACAAGCATCAGGTCACGCACAACGGCGCGGCCAATTTCGGCCCGTACTGGTTGCCCGACGGGAAGCGCATCATCTTTGCATCCAATCAAGCTGACCCCAAAAACGGACGCGATTTCGATCTCTACGTCATTAACGAAGACGGCTCCGGCCAGCAGCGCATCACGCTCCATCCCGACTTCGACGGCTTTCCCATGTTCACTTCCGATGGCAAGCGCCTCGTCTGGGCCTCCAACCGGAACGGCACAGAACCGCACGAAACGAACATTTTTCTGGCCGATTGGAGTGAGTAGCTCCCGTCGTCTTTCACAAAAAAAGAGCGGCCGAAAACTCAGCCGCTCTTCTACTGATCGTATTTTGTGCTAGAACAGCAGCCGCGCTCCAATCTGGATCTGCCGCGACGACTACGGGCAGAATGCGTCGACCTTCGCCGATACGAACGATTTGCTAACCGCCGAGAAGCGCCGGCAAATCGACCCAGCTTGCCGCGGATTCGTTGCTGCGATAAAGTCAGGCGGGAGCAGAGGAGCAAATGGGGAAGAAAAGCGCACTGGCCAGCAAGCACGGCGAAGCTTCCGCGCAGCATCGAGAACACGTTCGTCCGCTGATTACCAGCGCCGATATCCAGGAGAAGATTCGCGAAATGGGCAAGCGGATCCGCGCCGATTTCCCCGGCGAGCCGCTCCTGCTCGTTGGCGTGCTGAAAGGGGCCGTGTTGTTTCTCGCCGATCTCGCTCGCCAGATACCTGGCGAGGTCACCTTCGATTTCATTGCCGTTTCCAGCTATGGCAAGGACACCAGGTCTTCCGGCCAGGTCAAACTCAACAAGGACCTGGACTCCAGTATCGAAGGCAAAGTCGTCATCGTCGTCGAAGATATTCTCGATACTGGTTTGACCCTGCAGTACCTGCTTCGCGTGCTACAGCAGCGCAAACCCAAAAGTCTCAAAGTTGCCGTGCTGCTCGACAAAAAAGAGCGCCGCATTGCTGACGTTCGCGCGGACTACACCGGCTTCGTCATTCCCGACGAATTCGTCGTCGGCTACGGCCTTGATTACGCCGAGCGCTATCGCAATCTGCCCGACGTCGGAGTTCTTTCGCTACCAGACAGCTCTCACTAGAATTCATCCATTTTGCTGAAAATTGCTTCATCGCCCGGCTGCTATAATAGGAATAGATGAATCCGTCCGAAACATCCGTACCCGTAAAAGTCGTTCCCCAGGGTGAGATTTCCGCGGAAGTCCTCGCCACTCTTGCCGAAATCGGCGAGGAGGTCAACGCTTCCCTAGACCTTGACGAGGTGCTTTCCCGCACCGCCGCACTTATCAAGAAGCATATCGACTACGAAATCTTCGGTGTCCTCCTAATTGACGAGGGCGCTCTGAAACATCGCTTTGCCATCGGCTATCCACGCGATCTGGCGGAAAATCTGCGCATTCCAGTCGGACAGGGAATTACCGGAACGGCTGCCGCGACCGGCCACTCCGTCCGCGTAAGCGATGTTTCCAACGACCCGCGCTACATCAATGCGATTGACAGCGTGCGCTCCGAACTGGCCGTCCCGCTGATGATTCAGGGCAAATGCATCGGCGTTCTCGATATTCAAAGCAATCGGCCCGATTATTTCACTCCCGATCAGCAAAGCATCCTGACGTTGCTGGGCAGCCGCCTGGCAGTCGCCATCGAAAATGCGCGCCTCTATGAGCGTGCCAATACGCAAGCCAACACACTGCTCCTGCTTAACGAAGTCAGCCGCGAAATGAGCTCCATCCTTGATGTCGAGGAGCTTCTGCGCCGCGCCGCCGAGCAAGTGAAACGCGTCATCGACTATCAGATTCTCAGCATCATGCTCTATGACGAAGAGCAGAAAATCTTTCGCCATCGTCTTGACGTAAAGCACGGCCAACGTGTGCAGGGGAAACTCCGCGTGGCCGCCAGCGAAGGCATCGTCGGCGCCGCCGCAACCTTGCGCGAGGCGGTGCTCGTTCCGGATGTGACCGTCGATCCGCGCTATCTGATGGTGAACCCGGAGACTCGCTCGGAACTCGCGCTCCCCATGCAGCACAAGGGCAAAATCATTGGCGTCCTGGATCTGGAAAGCCCGCAACTGAACGCGTTTCGCGAAGAGCACCTGCAGACGCTTTCAATTCTCGCCGCGAATCTCGCGGTGTCCCTGGAAAATGCGCGCCTCTATGAACAAGTCGCACGGGATGAAGCGCGTCTCGAACGCGATCTGCAGGCCGCCAAGCGTATTCAAGGTGCATTGATTCGACCTGTTCCCGCCGAGGACTACGAGCTCGATATGGCCGCACGTTATCTTTCCGCGCGCGAAGTGTGCGGCGACCTCTACGAATTTCTGCGCTATGGCCCGCAGCAGCTCGGCGTCGCGTTGGCGGACGTCAGTGGAAAGGGCACTGCCGCCGCGCTCTACGGCGCAGTTGCCATCGGGATTATGCGCAGCCTTGCGCCGCAAAAGTTGCAGCCGGCGGAAATGCTGCGCCAGATGAACCAACTCGTCGGCGAGCGCCGCATCGAGGGCCGCTTCATGACCGCGTGCTTCGCTACTTGGCAGAAGGGCCGCCGCAAATTCCGCGTCGCTAACGCCGGGCAATCGCAGCCGCTACTTTATAAGGACGGCCGTTGCGGCAAGATTGAACTCACAGGTTTTCCGCTCGGCATTTTCGAGGAAACCAGTTACGACGAATGGAGCGTCACGCTCGAACCCGGCGACATCGTGGTTTTCCACTCGGACGGTATCGCCGAAACGATGAATAGCGAAGGCCAATTGTTTGGCACTGAGCGCCTACGCAAGTTAATTGAGACTCATCACGGACGGACCGCCACGGAACTTTCCGATCTGATTCTGAACGAAGTGGATTGGTTCGCGCAGAACGCGCCGCTTTCTGACGATCGTACTCTGGTGGTGCTCAAGGCCCGATGAGCGCTTCAACCCTGGTTGCTTCGCAAAAGATGAAGTTTGTTGATCCGGCAGAATTTACGCCGCAATTCGGATGGAAGAAGTCCGCAAATCGATCCGCCGAAGAGGTGTTTTGCGAAGGTATCTCGCTGCTGGAAGCAGCAGGTAAGTTCGGCACACCGACGTATCTTTATAGCCGCGCTGCGATTACAAATGCGTTCGGGGAGTTGAAACAAGGACTCGGCCGGCTGCCGCACACGTTGTGCTTTGCCGCGAAATCCAACGGCAATCTCACTATTTTCAAAACGCTCGCTGATCTTGGCAGCGGATTCGATGTCGTTTCCGGCGGCGAACTGGAGCATCTAGCGCACCTTGGCATCTCCGGCGACAAAATCGTCTTCTCCGGAGTTGGCAAGACGCGCGAGGAGATTCACTTGGCGTTGCGCTATCGTGGCCACCGTAAAGACATTAAGCGGGGAATCCTGCTTTTCAACATCGAATCCGAAGCCGAACTTGAAGTTCTTTTGCAAGAATCCGGTAAAAATAAAAGCGTTGATTTGCCGAACGTTTCGATTCGTGTCAATCCCGATGTGATTGCTGGCGGCCATCCGCACATTTCTACCGGGCACCACCAGCACAAATTTGGTTTGGATTGGGCCGCCGCTCGCGAACTCTATCTCAAACATAGCGCATCGAAATGGCTACGCTGGAACGGCATCAGCGCTCATATTGGTTCGCAGATCACTTCGATGCAGCCATTTCAGCAAGCTTTGGGAAGATTAGCGGGCTATGTTCGCGAACTACGCGAACTTGGGGTCACGCTGAAATATCTGGATTTTGGCGGGGGGCTTGGCGTCCGCTACACGGACCAGAAACCGCCGTCGCGCATTGATTACGCGCGGTTGGTCGCGCGTTTTGCAAAACCGCTCGGTTTACACCTGTTGCTGGAGCCGGGAAGAACGATTATTGCGCCGGCGGGAGTTTTGCTGACTCGCGTGATTTACACCAAGAAAAACCGCGACAAATCGTTTGTGGTGGTAGATTCGGCGATGAACGATCTGCTGCGGCCAGCATTGTACGGCGCCGTGCACCCGATCACGCGCGTGAGACGCGCGAGGGACGAAACGGGCGGCGGCGCTCCCGTTGACGTTGTTGGTCCGGTCTGTGAAACAGGCGATTGTTTTCTCCGTGACTGGCCGCTGGGCAATGTACAAGCCGGAGACGTATTGGCCATCTGGGCTGCCGGCGCTTACGGGATGTCGCAGGCGTCGAACTACAATGCGCGAAGGCGTCCCGCGGAAGTGCTGGTGGAAGGGAAGCGCGCCCGGGTGATCCGCAAACGCGAGTCCGCAAAAGATTTGTTGCGTCGCGACGTTCTGGCGTAGCGAGATGCAAAAGCAGATTTCCTCGCTCCGCAGACTCCGTTCGGAATGATAGTCACCAGGAGAGTGGTGAAAAGCTACGCTTCTCCCCACTTGAGTTTGCTGCGCAAGATTTCGTAATAGGATTTGCGGTGCGGCTGAATGAGTTTCAGTCGCTGATTGGCCCGTGTGATAGAAACGCGATCTTCCGACTGCATCAAAATTCCTTTTTGGCCATCGAGGGTCAAGTAAACAGACTCTGCGTCGCCGCGCAGGCGCATTTCGACGCAGCAGGTGTCGTCGATGACCAGCGGTCGGTCGGTCAGAGTGTGCGGGCAAATCGGTGTGACGATCAGCGATTCGACCGCGGGATGCACGATCGGGCCGCCGGCGGAAAGAGAATAGGCGGTGGAACCGGTGGGCGTGGCGATGATGAGTCCGTCGGCGCGATAGCGGCAGACGAATTCATTGTCGATGAAAAGTTCCACTTCGATCATGCGGGCGAGAGCGCCTTTGTTGATGACGGCTTCGTTCAGAACGTTTTTCGATTCGACGACCTGGCCGCGCCGCTTGAGCAATGCGGTAAGCATGATTCGTTCGCTGGTTTCCGCTTTGCCCGCGAGAGCTTCTTCGAGAGCGGGATAAAGTTCCTCGAGCGTGAAACTGGTGAGGAAACCGAGGCTGCCCAGGTTGACGGGGAGTATCGGAATGCCATGGGGTGCGGCTTCGCGTGCGGCGGCAAGAAGTGTGCCATCGCCTCCGAGCACGACCAGCAAATCAGCTTGCGCAGCCAGATCGTGACGCGAGAGCCCCGCATTGTTTCCGTCACTGAGAGCTTCCGCGGTTTCCGTGTCGTATAGCGCCCGATAACCGCGCTTGGCGATCCAGTCGAGAAGAGGCGCGACGATGGTAGTGAGATCGGCGCGGCGGGGCCGGGAAAGGATGCCAACCGTGCGGATGGTGCTTGTTGGGGGCATGTGAGTGGGCAGTTTACCTCAGGATTTCTAGAGCGGACGTAAAGTTCGCTACTGATGGCTCAGCGCTGATTTGAATTGAAGTTGGCCCCCCACCCCGGGCGTTTTTACAGAATATAGTTGATAAAGAACTTGGGCGAAGTTGTCCTCGAATTGAGGCGTGGGGCGTGACGTGACGTGGCTTTCCCCCGCCCACCCTCTCTTTCGAGAGTATTCATTTTAAGAGAGTTACGGCGAACTAAAAACTGAAATTATTGATTCCAAACATTTTAGTTCAGCGCGGACGCAACAGCTTGGCCAGAGCCTCCAAACCGGAGCAGGGAAAGGCAGTGGGTCTGGGTGTCGCCGATTGAGCATGGGTAAGTTTCGGCCACTTCCGGTGGGAGCGACGCTGAAAGGAGGTCGTTCGCTGTGCGCTTCAGGGAGGCCACTTGATCATGGCGGGGCCGCCCATCAGACAGGGAGATCATGCGCCAAAACCCTGTGTTATCAAGAAATAGATAACAACGTACGCGTGACGGTTGAACCGTTGGCGAGCAGAGAGGACGAGCCTGCCGGCGGTGCAGAAAACTCCTGTTGACATTCGATAGGAGGAAGCATAGGTTCCTATAGAATCTCGATAGGGGGAGAGTTGAAGGCGGAACAGTCGACGTTGTTGCAGGGGACGTTGGACCTGCTGATTTTGAAGACGCTGGCGGTGGGAGAGCTGCACGGGTTGGGCGTCTCGCGACGCATTCAGCAGATTACGAACGGGACGTTTGTGGTGAAGCCGGGTTCGCTGTTTCCCGCGCTGCACCGGATGGCAGAAGAAGGGTGGATTTCGGCGTTCTGGGGAGAGTCCGAGAACAATCGGCGGGCAAAATATTACCGGCTGACCAAGGCGGGGCAGAAGCAACTCGAAGCTGAGACAAAGCGCTGGGACCGGATTGCGTGGGCGATAGGGCGAGCTTGGGAATCGACGTAGCCAGGAGTTGCGGATGCGGTTTCTAGCGAAGACGCGGAGTTTTTTGAGGAATTTGTTTCTGGCCCGGCGTGTTGAGGCGGAGCTCGATGAAGAGGTGCGCGGGCATCTGGAGATGCTGGTGGAAGAGAACGTTCGTTCGGGTATGACAATGGAGAAGGCGCGACGAGCGGCGCGGATGGAGTTGGGCGGCGTTGATCAGGTAAAGGAACAGGTTCACGAAGTGCGCGCGGGCCATGTGGCTGAAACGCTTTTTCAAGATTTGCGGTTCGGCGGGCGCATGTTGCTGAAGTCGCGCGGCTTCACCTTGACCGTGATCCTTACTCTGGCGTTGTCCGTGGGAGCCAACACCGCGATTTTTTCGCTGGTGAACGCTCTGCTGCTGAAGAGCCTCCCGTATGGTCAGCCAGAACGAATGGGCACGATTTATACGCGGATCTCCGGCGCAAAGGCGTCCGATGAGCGCCACAAACTAAACGGAGAACAATGGGAGCTGTTGAGAGATGAAGTTCCCGCGCTGACCACGGGGCTTTCGGGAAGCACTACGGGCGTGAACCTGAAGGCGGGTTCTAACGTGCAATACGTTCAAAACGGGCGCGTTTCGGCGCATTACTTGGACGTGCTGGCGCTTCAGCCGGCGATCGGGCGAAATTTTTCAGAAGAGGAAGACCGCCCGCATGGGCCCAAGGCGGTAATTCTCAGCCACAGCCTTTGGCGCGATGTTTTTGCAGGAGACGCCAACGTTCTTGGCCAGGCAATTCTGCTGAAGAGCGAGCCGCACACCGTTGTGGATGTCCTGCCGCAAGGAGCAGTGACTCCGCTCAACGCCGATGTATATACGCCGCTACAGGCCAGTCGCGACGGCGAGGGCAGGGGAACGAATTTTCAGGTTGTCACGAGGCTGCGCGAAGGCGTGATTTGGCAGGAAGCGGACGCACAGATCAACCGCGTATGGTCGCAGCGCGCCAATCGCTACGAAATAAACGGCAACCCGGGCGCCCGCGTAACTTATTATTCCGTTCCGCTGCGGAAAGGGCAGACCGATGCACTGCGTTCACCCGTCGTGGCGCTAATGATTTCCGCCGGGTTCATTTTGTTGATTGCATGCGCCAACCTGGCAGGGTTGACGCTGGTACGCATGCTGCGACGCACGGCGGAAGTGGCCACGCGCATGGCTCTAGGGGCTTCGAGCTGGCAGATTCAGAGGCAGTTTTGGGTGGAGAACCTGCTGCTGGCCCTGGTGGGAGGAGGAGCCGCAGTTGGCGTGGCATTCCTGGCGCTGCGTCTGCTCTTATCGTTGTTGCCAGAACACTTTTTACCAGTTGCCGCCGTCCCGCTTGACGGCCGGGTGCTGGGCTTCACCCTGGCGGTCTCGGTGCTGACGAGCTTGCTCTTCGGTATGCTACCTGCACTGGCGGCGCGCAAAGTGGATTTCCGCGCGTCGATGGCGGACCGGACTGTCGCGACCATCGGCAGCCCGCGCCTTAGGCAAGCTCTCATTGCCGGGGAGGTCGCACTTACGGTTGTCTTGCTGGCTGGTTCCGGCCTGCTCATTCGCAGCCTTATTCACCTGGAG
>Ga0068863_100001060_pt1 | contig 27486 bp, 20 predicted proteins | sample KBSSwiS62_FD_66596 | JGI IMG/M metagenome (GOLD analysis project Ga0068863, IMG submission 66596) | Switchgrass rhizosphere microbial communities from Kellogg Biological Station, Michigan, USA - KBS Switchgrass S6-2 | ecosystem: Host-associated > Plants > Roots > Rhizosphere > Soil ... | reverse complement strand
TCATGATTCGGGCCGCCGCTCAGGGCATGGCGGAGACGCAAAAAGGCAAGACGCGTGACATTTCCACCCGCGGTTTATATTTCGTGATTGATCAGGATTTGCGGGACGGTTCAGAGCTGGACATCATGCTCACCTTGCCTAGAGAAATGACCAACGGCGACGAAGTGCTGGTGAAGGCTTCTGGTAAGGTGGTCCGTGTTGAAGAACGGCTCGAGGATGGGTCGCTGCGGCGGGGAGTCGCTGCCATCATTGAGCGGTACGATATTATGCGCGGGTCGCCCTCGGCCTAGTCTGCTCTCTAACCCTGTTTCAAGTTGAAAACACTAGCCTTAATGGCCGCGGCCACAGGAAGAGTGGTTCTTCCCTGAGGCAGATTCTTTCTCTTCGCGGGAAACGATTGGACTACTCTGTTCCTACCTTAGTACTATAACCGACGAGAATCGCCATCCGTTAAAGCATTTAAAATGAGTCGATTAACCTACGATTAGGCTCTCGTCGTGCCGTGTAGTGCCCCCTAACAGCTGGTGTTTCGAATGCATTAGTGCTAGTCGGAACATCATGTCCTCGAGAGCTGCAACCAAAATGGTCAGGGTGGACGCCAACGCGGTTCCACCGGAAGATATTGTCTTCGGCATCTCCCCGTCTATGCGGGAGGTTCGCCAGAGGGCGCTCAAGATCTGCCGCACTAACGTCCCGGTCCTATTAATAGGTGATGGCGGCACCGGAAAAGAGATCCTGGCCCGCTGGCTTCATGCCAACTCGGCTTTTGCCGCTGGCGAGTTCGTTAAAGTGAACTGCGCGGCCATCCCCGGCAGCCTGCTGGAGAGCGAACTTTTCGGCCATGAAAAGGGCGCCTTCACCGGAGCGCATGCGACAAAGCCTGGACGCGTGGAGCGCGCCCACCAGGGCACCCTTTTCCTGGATGAAATTGCCGACTTGGATTCCGCACTGCAGAGCAAACTTCTCCACTTTCTCCAGGACGGATACTTCTCGCGCCTCGGCGATCAGTGCGAACGCATGGTGGACACGCGCGTCATGTGTGCCACCGGCCGGCGTCTTGATGATGAAATTGCCGCCGGACGCTTCCGCGCCGATCTTTTCTATCGAATCAACGTTTTGAAGATCGAGATGCCCCGCCTTGCGCATCGCCGCGAGGACATTCCGCGACTTGCGGAACATTTTCGCCGGCTGCACATGCAACAGTTTGACAAAGAATGTGACCCATTCGGGCCGGAGCTAATCGGATACTTGCAAAACTTGACGTGGCCGGGCAACTTGCGGGAACTTTCCAACTGCATCGCGCGCTACATTGTTATTGGTCCGGAAAGTCTGGCGCAGCGCGAGGCGGTCCGCCCGCGGCCAGTTGCTTACTCGCCACCCGGCGCACATGGCGAACCAGTACCGCTCAAAAAAATCACCAGAGAGGCGATCCGGGAAATGGAGCGCAACGCCATTGTCGAAGCATTGCGTGCCAATCATTGGAACCGCCGCAAGGCCGCGCAGGCTTTGAAGATCAGCTATCGCGCCATGATTTACAAAATTCGCGATGCCGGTCTGGTAGTGCGCCGTCCAGCGGCCCGAAAACCCGAACCGTTCGCTTCGCAATCGTAAGATTTCGCCTACTCCGAAAAATTCTTCGCGTCGCGAAATTTTCGCAAAACCTGCTCGCCTGTCCCGACGTACATTAGCCCGCCCATTCGTTCAGTTTCTGAAGATTTTTTTCTCGTCCCTTCGTACAGCTGTTTTCTAGCGCAGGAAAAGGTACGGCTGCACGGCATGTTCCGCGGGACAGGAGAACGCCTGTCCCTAATTTGAACCCTTCACCAGTATTTCTTACGCGCACCGAAACCTTACTCTGCCCTCGGACAGAAGGACCGAAGTGGAGGGCAGAACGATGGCTCGAGGGGAAGCAGTAGACGGGATTTCGAAGACGTTTGCAGGGGAAGTTCGCACGCGCAAGGGGGGCCTTGGCGCGCTGTTAGGTGTGGTGCTCGCGGGCACAGGATTTCTGAGCGGCTGCGCGGGCTTGGCCAACACTTCCAACGCAAATCTCACACCGCAGGAAGTACAAATCACACCGGCGTTGCTGACGTTTCCGAATGTCAGCGTCGGGCAGCTGGCTACGCAAGTCGCCACGCTCACCAACACCGGTAGCAAGTCCGTCAGCATCACGCAACTGAGCGTGTCCTCTAACGAATTTACGGCGACGGGCATTGCGACGCCGTTGACCCTCGGCCCCGGGCAATCCACACAATTCAAAGTTTCGTTCAAGAGCTCGACTGCCGGCACCATTTCTGGAACGCTCAGCGCCATGACCTCGCGCGGGGGCGGCTCCACCAAAGTTAAGCTCAACGGCAACGCCGGCAAAACCTCTTCGCAACTTTCCTTGAGCACTACCAGTCTCAAGTATGGCAACGTTCTGGTACATGGCAGCAGCACGCAAGCGGTTACCCTGAAGAATTCCGGCAGCAGCGACGTGAACATTTCGCAACTCAGTGTGAGCGGCGCTGGTTTCAGCGTCAGCGGAGTTGCGGTTCCCTTCACTTTGCCAGCGGGACAATCTGCGGCTTTGCAAGCTACGTTTGCTCCGGCGGCGGCAGGGGCGGCTACCGGGTCGGTCACCATAGCCAGCGATGCGCAAACTACGTCATCCAGCGTTGCGCTCAGCGGCACGGGCGTGAACGCCACATACACCATGGTACTGAATCCAACGAGCGTCGTGTTCGGCAATCTTAACGTTGGCAGCACCGCTAAACAAACTGTTCAACTGTCCAACACCGGCAATACCAGCTTCACCGTCACGCAAGTAGCGGCGGCGGGCGCGGGCGTCTCCGTTAGCGGACTGGCTGTTCCCGCGACGATCGCTCCTTCGCAGGGTGTTCCTCTTACCGTCACTTTTGCGCCGACAACGGGCGGCGCGGTTGCCGGCAGCATCACCGTGACCAACGATGGCGGCGTCAACGTCGTAGGAGCCGTTACCGGCACCGGTGTACAAGCCGGACTCAGCGCAACGCCGACCAGCGTCAGTTTTGGTTCAGTAGTAACCGGCAGCACCAACTCCCAAACAATTCAGCTGAAAAACACCGGCACGGCCAGCCTTAGCGTTTCGCAAGTTGCGGCCACCGGCTCCGGCTTCAGCGTCTCCGGCGCATCCGTGCCGCTTACACTCGCTCCGGGCCAGACCAGCACGTTTAACGTGCAGTACGCTCCAACCACCGCGGGAGCCGTCAACGGCTCCGTCTCGGTTGTGAGCAATGCTCCGAATTCGCCAGCCGCAGTTTCGCTCAGTGGCACCGGAGTAGACGCCACGCGCACGCTCAGCGTCAGCCCGAGCAACCTCAGTTTCGGCTCGGTCAACGACGGCTCCACGGCTTCACAGGGCTTCACTGTGACCAACACCGGCAACTCCAACGTTTCCATCTCCGGTATGAGCGCCACCGGCGCCGGCTACAGCATCGTCAGCGGCGGCTCCGCGGTTACGCTCTCGCCGAACCAGAGCGCCTCGGTCAGCGTGCAGTTTGCGCCGACCGTCGCCGGCTCCGTCAGCGGCGCGGTCAGCATCCTCAGCAATGCCACCGGGTCCAGCGGCGTTACGCTCAGCGGCACGGGCGTCGCTCCGCAGGTCAGCCACACGGTTGCGCTCAACTGGGGAGCCAGCTCTTCCTCCGTCGCCGGCTACAACGTTTATCGCAGCTCAGTCAGCGGCAGCTCCTACGCCAAGGTCAACTCTTCGCTCGTGGGAGGCGCCAGCTTCACCGACTCCAACGTACAGACAGGTCAGACCTACTACTACGTGGCCACCGCGGTGGACGCCAGCGGCAACGAAAGCGTCTACTCCAACGAAGTGCCTGCGATCGTTCCATAGTAGAGTCCTTCAACGAAGTAAGTCCGAATTTTTTCCGGGGAGGAGCCAAGCTCCTCCCCGTTTTTTTTCGAGGGATTTTTTCTCGACTTCCATCCGCGGATCGCAAAAAAACTCGCCAAACCGCTGCCATAAACAGGTATTTACGTAACTCTGGTCGGACGGCAGCACCGCCGCAGAGCGAATCCCTGGTCCGAATCAGGAAGAGACGGTCGCGCACGAACCGCTTGGACTCGTCCGGGCCGAATTGGGGGACGACCCACACTTTTAAAGGGACAGGCTATCGTCGAAAACTTATAGGGGAGTTCGTTGCAGAAGACAGAGTAGAAAATACCGCACCTGAAGGGCCTCAAAATCCGTCATCAAGATAGCGGCCAGATAATATGGACGAGCGACCTACCTAGAATTACAAAGCCAGGAGATCAACCATGAAGTTTCGATTGAGCTCTCTTTTCAGTCTTGCCAGGAGTCTGATGCTTGCGAATGGCATCTGCAGTAGCTTTTGCCGTGATTTTTGTGGCGAGCAGCTGCCCCTATCTGTCACATCGCCCCGCTTCGAAGAGGTCACCCAAGTTGTACCTTCTTCGGCAGAGCTCTCCGCCCGGGGCCTGGGTACCTCGGGAAACGGCGACGATCGATCCATTCGCCACTCGTTACGCGTTTTCGCCGACCCTATCGGCTCTCTTTCAGGAATGCGGTGAGGGCTTCCTGCCACGGGCGCAGGCGAAGCCCGTACGCATGCAGGCTCGCCGGAGACATGACGGAATAATTGGGCCGACGTGCCGGACGTGCGGATTGATCGGTCGAGATTGGATGTACGGGGATCGATCCGCGACCGCTTTGGGCGAGGATTTCCTTGGCGAAATCGAACCACGAGCAGAGGCCTTCGTTGTTGATATGGACGATTCCGCGAGCGTCTTTGCGGACCAAATCGCGGATGGCGTGGGCCAGGTCGCGCGTGTACGTCGGCGAACCGACCTGATCGTTGACCACGGAAAGTTCGGGCCGCGTTTGCGCCGCTTTCAGGATTTTTTCCGGAAACGACGGGCCATGCACTCCGAAAAGCCAGGAAGTTCTGCCGATGCACCAGGCTTGAGAATTTTTGCGCAGGGCTTCTTCGCCGGCGGCTTTTGAAGCGCCATACACGTTGATCGGCGCAACTGGCTCGTTGGTTTCGTAAGGACGCGTGCCCTCGCCGTCGAAAACGTAGTCGGTGCTGACCAGAAAAACCCGCGCGCCGATTGTTTCCGCCGACCGCGCCACGTTTGCGACGCCCGTCGCGTTTACCGCGAACGCCAGTTCGCGATTTTTCTCGCAGCCGTCGACGTCTGTGTATGCCGCGCACACGATCACCCAGTTGGGCCGCGATTTTTGGATTATCTGGTCCACCTGAGCGGCATCGCGCAGGTCGGCGTCGGCCGAGTCGGCGGCAATCAATTCGTCGAGCTGGCCTTCTTGTTTACCGGGCTCCGCTTTGTGCCATTCGTCTAGGAGGTCGGTGCCAAGCATGCCGGTAGCACCCAGAACGAGGACGCGCATGGCTTACTTGTGCTGCGTTTCCCAATCGTAGGCGATGTCGGGGTGATCGTAGGGAAGGCGCAGTTCATCGGCGGGATTGTAGTGACGGTCGGTGAGGTACACCAACTGAATGGGCTCGACGCCGAGCGCTTTATAGCCGTGCGCCACACCGGGAGGAATCAGAATTTCCCACGGCTGAAAGCGTCCCGCAAAAATAGTGTCTATGACGCCGAAAGTCTTGGAGTGTACGCGAAGGTCGTAAAGAAAAACCTGCACCATGCCGGAGCACGGCGCCCAGAGATCCGTCTGCTCCGCGTGATAGTGAATCGCTTTGATGGTGCCGGGATAAGTGAGCGTAAGAGAAACCTGGATTTGCCGCGCGACATCTGGAACCATTTTTGCGGCGAGGCCCTTGCCCAGGCGCGCAAGTTCGGTAAAGAAGCCGCGGTCGTCGGGATAAATTGCGAGCGGTGCGATCTGCACGCCCTCGATGAGATCGGGCGAATCAGACCTAGAGATGATTTTGCCCTGCGTTTTTGCGTCGCGGCGCAAAATTCCCATCTCAATGCCGTTGCGGGTGCCGAGCGGAACGATTTGCGCTTGTTGCGTTGCGGTCATTTCAGCCGCCATGAGATTTCCTCTCTCTAATCATTCAAAGCTCGAAATGCTTGCATGTAAAGGAGCTTGTGAAGGTCAGGTGCCCGCGAGTTCACTCAACGCTTTACGGGCCGACTCGGCGGCGGGGCTGTCCGGCTTGGCTTTGATGGCTGCTTCAAAAGCGCTCTTCGCTTTGCCGGTGTCGTTCAGCTTTTGATAGACCATGCCGAGGTGATACTGATAGGTGGGATTGTTCGGAACTTTCTTAACCGCGTCTTCCAGAAGAGGAGCGGCGCTGGAGTAGGCACCCGTGTGGTAATAAGCCCAGGCGAGGGTGTCGGCGGAATTTGCCAAATTGCTAAGGCCTTTGCGACCGGTCTGCGCGAGACTAAGGGCGAGGTTAGGGTCGCCGCCGTGCTCGAGAAGCAGATAGGCCAAATTATTCGCGGCTGCGGCGTTATCAGACTGAATGTTCAAGGCCTGCTGATAGATAGTTTGTGCCTGTTGCCAGTCGCCTTTGGTTTCATAGACGGAGGCAAGGGAAACGAGTAACTGCGCGTTGGTGGGAGCCATGGCGATGGAGCGCTTGTAGCTGGCGATGGCTTCATCGTTCTTGCCCTGCGCCGCCTGAACCGCGGCAAGAGCTACGATTGGTGCAAGGTTCGACTTATCGAGTTCAGCAGAGCGGGCAAAATATTTTTCCGCTTCAGCCGGCTGGTTGTTGCGCAAAAGTGCCTGACCGAGCATGTAGACATAGCCCGCGTTGTTGGGGGATTTCTCGACCTGTTGTTGCAGCCGGGTGATGGCGGCACCGGGTTGACCGCGCAGGAAATCGAGCTGCGAAAGAGCTTCCTGAGCTTGCAGAGAAGACGGATCGCGAGCGAGCGCTTGCTGAAAGAGATTGGCAGCGTCGGCCCAACGCTTTTGCTGGGTGCGCAGCAAGCCGAGTTGAATGTAGCCGATGGAGCTCTGCGGAGACGCAGCGATCACGCGATTTAGATCCTTTTCGGCGCTTGCTGCATCGCCCTGATTGGCGCGAGCAGAGGCGCGCAGGATGTAGCCTTCGGCGCTGTTGGGATTGAACTTGATGAGCTGATTGGAAGCAGATTCAAGTTCTTTCCAATCCTTGCGCTGTCCGGCCAGTCCGGCGAGAGCACGCCAGGCTTCGGGAAATGCTTCGTGCAGTTTGACAGCTTGCCGCCATTCGCCTTCCGCTTGATTGATGTCGCCCCGCTGTTGGTAGGCGAGTCCCATCTGCAGGTGACCCGCGGCGTTCTCTGGCGCATCCTTCACGACTGTCTGCAGAATGGAAATCGCGTCGTCGCTCTTTTTCTGCTGGAGGAAAATCTGGCCGCGGAGAATGCGGGCGTCGACGTCGCCGGGACTGGCCTTCAATATTTTATCGACAAGTGGAGCGGCCTGGTCGGCCTTGCGATCGAGGATCAAAAGCTCAGCATAAGTTTTCTGCACGCCCGGATCATTCGCGTGGCTGGCGCTCAGCGCAGAGAATTCGGTGAGAGCTTTGGCGGAGTCGCCGCGAGCCAGGTAGAAGTCACCGAGCATGCGATAGCCGGCGGGAACATCGGGCATCTGTTTTTTGGCATCGGTGAGAACTTTTTCGGTTTGTTCGATCTGTCCCTGCGCGAAGTAAAGCGTAGCCAAAGCCTTGTGTGGAGAGGGGTTTTTAGGATCCAGCTGGATGGCCGATTCGAATTGCTTGCGCGCGTCGTCGAAACGTTTCTGGCTTTCATAAAGAGAGCCAAGGAGCAGGACGGGAACGGGAGAATTGGCATCGAGAGCATGGGCCTTTTGCAGATTGGCTTCGGCTTCGGCAAAGGCGCCGTATTTCCGCTGAAGGCCCGCGAGATTGACATACACGGCGGAATTGTTTGGAGCCATGGCGAGGGCTTCGCGCGCGGCGGACAGGGCGTCTTTCTGGTTGCCGAGGGCGGCTTCTACGGAAGAGAGCAACATCTTGGCATTGACGTCCTGAGGATTTTTCTCAAGTACCGTTAGCGTGCGGTCTTTAGCGTCTTGCAGCTTGCCGGCACCGAGATAGATTTTTCCGAGGTCGAGCTGCGCCGGATAATTTTGCGGATCGAGCGCCACCGTGCGAGAGAGTTCCTGAAACGCGGCATTCCAGTTGCCGAGACGCATGCTGCACTGCGCGCTTTTGTAGAGCGCGGGAACAAAGCGAGGATCCAGCTGGAGCGCGCGGGCGTAGGAAATTTGCGCTTCAGAGTATTTGCCGTCCTTGAAGTAGGCATCGCCCTGGTCGACGAATTTTTGTTTGCGGACGTTAGGGTCACGAAAGCAGCCAGCTGCAACGACAGCGAGGACGAGGCAAAGAACAGAAGCGAAATATTGCGGGGACTTTTGGCGCAAGTAGTTCATCCTTGAAAAGAAACGCAGATAAGAGACACGCATGTCAAAAAAACTCAGTGATGAGTATAGACACACGTTTGCCGGACGCAACAGGGTGCAATTTTCTCTCCTGAACCCCAGAGTCCTTGAAAGTATTTTGCATTTGTGTAAACACTGTAGATTCAATGAGATAGAAATGGCCTAAGGTGGGTTCTTGGGTAGCAGTCGAGGTCTGCTTAAGGCACACCTCGAACAGAGCAGAGGAAAGGGCTAAAATTAGGGACAAGGTGGATAGAATAGTTCCACTTTCGCGAACTGGCCAAAAGTCTGCCGTTAGGAGGAAGGTTTCGGGGGCGATTATCTTGGCGTGTAACTTATAGAAAACAATGCGTTTACTTTGTAGCCTCGGTGAACTCCGGGCGCAGTATGCTGGCAGTGGGCGTGCACATAGGAAAGTGCCCCCAAGACTCGGGAGTCTATGCGTCCGTGGGTGTAATAGATTGGTGGGATAGCGATGATTCGAAACGGCGAAATCAGCATGTCTGAAGTGAAGAGGATCTTGAGGAAATTTTGGTGGATCTTGCCGCTAACCGTGGTGAGCGGGGGCGTGTTGGGACTAGGCGCCACGATGGTGCTGCCGAAGAAATTCACATCGCAGTCGCGAGTGCAAATTCACGAGCAGACGGTATCGACGGAAATTCTTAAGCCGGTTCTAACAGACGCCACCAATCAACGACTTATAGGAATGCAAGAAAAGATCCTAAGCCGCACGCAGCTGCAGGCGATCATAGAAAAGTTCGGTTTATATCAGTCAGAGCGCGGAACGTTGCACATGGAAGATCTGGTGCTGAAGCTGCGGTCCGCAATCGACGTAACCCCGCCGGAGACCATGCTAGGTGTCCAGAGCCGGCAGCTGCCCGGGTTCTACATCAATGTGACTTTTGACAATCCGGAAGTCGCGCAGCGAATTTGCAGCGAAATCACGACGAAATTCATGGAGCAGAACGCAAAGATTATTAATGACGGGGGAATCCGAACAACCAAGTTCCTGGCGGACCAGGCGGAGGAGGCGAAGCGCAACCTGGATGAACAGGACGCGAAGCTGGCGGAGTTCAAGAAGAAGTACATGGGATCGCTGCCGGACCAGCAAGGGGCGAACCTTAGCCTTTTGCAAACGATGGATTCACAACTGGAAGCCAACACCCAGGCGATCAGCCGGGCGCAGCAGGACAAAGCGATGAACGAGTCGTTGCTGGCGGCGCAACTGGGGACGTGGAAAGCCACAAAGACTGGTGGGACGCCTACCGAGACTCTTGAGGAACAACTGACCACGTTGCAGGAGCAGTTGTCGTCGTTGCAATCGCGCTACACGCCCGAGCATCCCGACGTGATCAAGACCAAGAGTCAGATAGAGCAACTGAAAAAACGGATTACAGAGGCGCCCAAAGCAAGTCAGACGACAACGAGCGCGGCTGCAGGCGAAATTGAACCGGCGGCGATTCAGCAACTGCGGGCGAAGTTGAAACAGGATGATTTAAACATCGCGGACCTTATCAAGCGGCAAAGCCAGATTCAGTCACAGATCGGTGTGATGCAAGGGCGGTTGCAGCTAAGCCCGGCGGTCGAACAGCAGTTTAAAGAACTGATGCGCGGCTACCAGAGCGCCAGCGACTCGTACAACGAACTTTTGAAGAAACACGACCAGGCATCGATTGCCACGGACTATAACCGACAGCAAGAAGGCGAGCAGTTCAGCATGGAAGACCCGCCGAGCTTGCCGATGACGCCGTCGTTTCCGAAGAAGCCGATATTTGCAGGAGGCGGATTGGCGGGCGGACTAGCGCTGGGATTTGCCGTGTTGTATTTGCTGGCTGCGCTTGATTCGTCAATGCATTCGGAGCGGGACGTGGAAGTTTGCTTAAAGCTGCCGGTGCTGGCGCTGGTGCCCACAATGGATCCATCCGTGGTAGGTCGGAGCAACGGCAAGGGCAGAGAATTGGACGTTGCGGGCACGCGGAACTAAAGACGTAAGCCGATAAGGAACAAAAGACATCCATGAGTCGAATTCATGAGGCACTAAAAAAGGCGGCGCAAGAGCGCTCCGCGCAGTTGGCAAAAGGCGGCGACACTCCCTTCGTAGAGCTGGCGACGGCTCCAACCTCGCCGATGAGCGCCGCGACGGCAGCGGCTATGCCGCTACCGGAGATAGAAGATACGATGGCGCGGACGGAGGTAGCGCCGGACACATTCACCTATCTGCGTTATGAGGATTTGGTGAAGAAGTGTGCAACGCCCAGATGGAGAATCGACGGGCGCTTGAGCATGTTTGAAGGAAACGATGACACACAGTTGGGTGCGGAGCGATTCCGCACGTTGCGGTCGCGGCTGTATCAGATTGCAGGAACCCGGCCGCTGCGCCGGGTGATGGTGACGAGTAGCGTGCCGGCGGAAGGAAAAACGTTCGTAGCGGCGAACCTGGCGCAATCGATCGTGCGGCAGCCGGATCGCAAAGTACTTCTGATCGATGCAGACTTGCGCGCTTCGCGCCTGCATCAGGTGCTGGGAGCGCCACGGTCACCCGGACTCTCCGACTATTTGATCGGTGAGGCAGACGAGTTCCGAGTCGTACAGAAGGGCTCGGACGCGAACCTGTGTTTTATCCCGGGCGGGAGGGAAGTTCCGAATCCCAGCGAATTGCTGATGAACGACCGCCTGAAGAAACTGCTGGAGCTCATGACTCCACTATTTGACTGGATCATTCTGGATACGCCGCCGGTATTACCGGTTCATGATGCCAGCATGATGGCGGATGTTTGCGACGGAGTGCTATTTGTGGTGCGCGCTGGAATGACCAACCACGAAATGGCGGCCAAAGCGACGGCAGAGTTTCAGGATCGGAATTTGCTGGGAGTGGTGCTAAACCGCGTGGAAGATGGAGCCGGCTACGGCGGGTATTACTACGGGTACCCAGCGGGCGGCGAGAAGGATTAAGCGGTTCCGACAGGCGCCGCAGGGAGTTTGCCTTCGCGGCGTTCGAGCCACCATAGCAGCGGAGCCAAAATAGCCAAGCCGAGAAGAAAGAAAACCACCCCGCCTTCGCGGTGCAGGTTTCCATACAAAAATCCCGGATCGACATAGCTGGCCAACAGGGTCAGCGTAACGATGCGGATGGCGTTTTTCAGAATCATCACAAAAAGGCCCGCCAAGACCAGCAGCACTTGCCGCCAAAACGTGCGCAGGTAGAAGTGCGCCACCAGGATGGCCAAGATGATCAGTGCCAGGCTAGAACGAATGCCACTGCATTCGCGGGCAACTTCAATGTTGACGCGCGCCAGATGAAAGACGAAGCCTTCGCGAAGGACGGGCACGCCGCTCCAATCAAAGAGAACCGCGGCGATTTCAGTGGTGCCCTTTTGCAGAAAATAGATAGTTTTATCGAGAAGGAAATCGGGGATAGGGATTGTGAATAGCAAAAATGTGAGAGGAAAACGAGCGCGCCGAAGAGCCGAGCGGCCGAAAAAGAAAGCGAAGCCAGCGATCCACAGAAGAAGCAAAGCCAGGATGCAGAGAGAGAGCTGGTTCAACTCGCTGAGTCGCGGCCTGTAAGCGAAATAAGCGGAAGTGGCTACGCATCCAGGGACCAAGAACAGCAATGCGGAGCGAACATCTGAATCCAGCGTTGCGAAAACGCGCTGACGCTCAAGGAATATGATCCAGATGCAGATCGCCGGAATGAGAACGGCGTGTGAGGCGTTGTCGTTCGACAGAGCGTAGTGGATAAAGCGGGACAGCGGTGCGAAGAAAAGCACGCACGTGGCGACGAACCACACGCTGTAGAAAAGCATACGGCGCGAGAGGGAGCCAAGTAGAGCGGCACTGGCGGTCGTCATTTGCGACTGGGTAGGCGAAGACATCGTGGTGTAGTTTGTGAGCCGAGCTACCGGCTGAACGTTTCGACGCGGTTGGTGTAATGACGTTGGTAGTAATTGCGGTATTCGCCGGAGCGGGCGTGTTCAAGCCAAGAGGAATTCTTCTGATACCACTCTATGGTACAGCGAATTCCCTCTTCAAAGGACACGAGCGGCTTCCAGCCGAGTTCGCGCTGGATCCTGGAACTGTCGAGCGCGTAGCGGCGATCATGGCCCGGGCGGTCCTTGACGTACTGCATCAGCGATTCCGGCTTGCCAAGATGCTTGAGGATGGTGCGCACGATGTGCAGATTGGGTTGAGGCATGCCAGCGGAAACGTTGTAAACCTGGCCGGTTTTGCCCTTGTCGACGGTCAGCGCGATGGCGCGGCAGTAGTCTTCGACAAAAAGCCAGTCGCGTTCCTGCAGCCCATCGCCGTAAATCGGCAGCGGTTTATTCTCTTGCGCGTTGGCAATCATCAGCGGAATGAGCTTTTCCGGGAACTGGAAAGGGCCATAGTTGTTGGTGCAGCGGAGGATGATGGCTGCGACGCCGTAAGTATTGGCGTAGGCGGCGACGAAGTGGTCAGCCGAGGCCTTGCTTGCGGCGTAGGGGCTGCGGGGATCGAGCAAAGTTTCTTCGGTGAAGCTGGCGCCGGCGGGAGCGCTGCCGTACACCTCGTCGGTGCTGATATGAACGAAACGCGGCAATTTGGTTTTGCGAGCAGCTTCCAGAAGGCACATAACGCCGCCAACGTTGGTACGGAGGAATGGCGAAGCGTCCTCGATGCTGCGATCCACGTGGGTTTCGGCGGCAAAGTTGACCAGGGCGTCGAAGCCCGGAGCGAAAACTTCAGCCACCGATGTGGCGTCAGAAATGTCCCCGCGAACAAAGCGATAACGCGGATTGTCGGCAACATCGCCAAGGCTTTCCGGGTTTCCCGCGTAGGTGAGCTTGTCGAAATTGACGATGTGGACGTCCGGGCGCGTGGCGAGCAGGTGATGAATGAAGTTTGAGCCGATAAAGCCGGCGCCACCAGTAACCAAAAGTTTCAAGACGATCTCCTTGTTCGAGCCGAATGAAAAACCGAGTCGTGAAAATTATTCGCCACCGCGGGAATGGCGAGGGGGGGCGCCGCGTCCAGGAATTTTGTTGGCACCCGTTTTAGCGACCAGGTTGGTGGCGTGCAACAACGATTCGAAAGTACCGGCATCCGTCCACCAGCCGTCCAGCACGCTGTGCGTCAATGTGCCTTCTTTGAGGTACATGTTATTGACATCGGTGATTTCCAGTTCATTGCGCCAGCTGGGCCTGGTTTTGCCAATTTTTTCGAAAACCGTGGCGTCGTAGAAATACAAGCCGGTTACCGCGTAGTTGGATCTGGGAGCTTTCGGCTTTTCTTCAATGCCAAGAATGTGGCCGTTGGAAATTTCCGGGCAGCCAAAGCGCTCCGGGTCTGGAACTTCTTTCAAGATGATGTGTGCGCCGGTAGCTTGTTTCTCGAAAGTCTGCTTCGCCTCAATGACATTATTTTCGATTACGTTATCGCCGAGGATGACGCAAATTTTCTCGCCTTCGACAAAGGGTTCGGCGAGGCGAAGAGCATCGGCGATGCCTCCTTCGCCTTCCTGATATGTGTAGTGTATGCGGTGAAGGTCGAAGTCTTTGCCATTGGAGAGAAGGCGGAGGAAGTCGCCGGAATTTTGGCCGCCGGTTACGATAATGATGTCGCGGATGCCGGCGTCGACGAGAGTTTGGATCGGATAGAAGACCATCGGCCGATCAAAGACGGGTAGAAGGTGCTTGTTGGTGACACGTGTGAGGGGATAGAGTCGAGAACCTTTTCCGCCAGCGAGTACGACACCCTTCATTTAGAAAATCTCCCTTCGAACGGGGAATAAATGCAACCGACGGAAAGACAGCAGAGCAATCCGGACAATCAGGGCCGGGAATGCGATAAACGGTCAACCAAATCCAGGTATTCCGATTGTTTCGCGCTCCAATCGATGGTGCTAACGAAGCGGGAGGCGTTTTCAATCTGGCGCAGGCGATCGGACGAATTTTCGATCATTTCGCGCATGCAACGGGCGAGGTCGTCTTCATCGCCGCTGCGGAAGAATTTTACCGTGGAATCGCTGAAATAATATTTATCAATCATGGTGTCGGATACGATGACCGGAACGCCGACGGCCATGAACTCGAGAATTTTTGTGCTAAATGCTTCGTTGCCGAAGTTGTCTTTGCGCTTCGGCACAATCCCCAAATGAGCAGTGCCCATGATCTGCGCAATCTCCTTTAGTGAGCGCGTGGGGGGGATTTTTACTTGCTCTTCCAGCTTGAGTTCCTTGATCAAGTCTAAGAGGGCGGCTTTGGATGGCCCGTCGCCGTAGATATGAAACTCCGCGTGCGGCTGGTTCTTTGCGATCTTAGCGAAAGCGCGGATGGCGATATCCAAGCCCTGGTGCCAGTTCAGTGAGCCTGGATAGAGCATGAGGAAGTTGCCGTTGCCGGTGGCCGACTTGGGGGCGTCGTCCGGTTTATCAAAAATCGTGCGGTCCGGAGAGTTCAGAATCACCGTGCACTTTTCAGACAGCACGCTCCGGGAGACCAAGCGTTCGCGCCAGATGTCATTAGCGATGATGACGTGGGAAGCGAAACGGCACGAGGTGCGTTCGACGCCTACCAGGAAACTGAAGAGCCGCGATTTTTTGCCTGCGGCGAATTTGCTTGCATAAAACTCCGGCAAAATATCGTGAATATCGAGGATCACGGGCGTGCCGCGAAGCTTGGGAAGCAAGGCAGTGAAGACCATGAAATCCGGAACAGAGTGGATGTGGAGGAGGTCGTACCGCTGCTGAAGGTCACGTTTAGAGACCTGGATAGCGGCGCGGAAGAGGAATTGGGAAATCCGCCAAAGGTAAGAGAAGCGGCTTTTCTCGTTTAAGATTCGCCCCTGCAGCCGATGGACGTGAACACCATCGAGGACCTCCTCGCCGGCCCTACCGGGCGCGCGGAGGGCGAAGACGTCGACATGGTCACCGCGCTTGGCTAGGGTTGATGCGTAGCGCAGGACGCGATTGTCGGTTTCGTAAAACGAATAGGAAACCATCGCAATACGAAGAGGACGACCAAGGTGAGCCCGGGCCAAGGACGAGGCGGCGGGGCGCGGGGCGTGCTGATGATCTGTCGTTGCTGTGGGCAGTACTGCCGTATCGGACAAGAGCGGAGCCGACCGGATATCGACCGCCGGTGAAGTGGCGGTTTGGCTGGAGGCAGGGGAAACCGAGTAGCTCAACTTGCCGTCGTTTAGGGATGCATAGGCCAGGCGAGCCTGGCTGCTGCCGTCTCCAACAATACTCCAGCCGCTGGCTGAGGAAATCAGACGCATGTTGCTGCGTTGCCTCCACCAGGTGTTGATCGCAGAGGGGACCGTGGCCCATAGATCGCGCCGCTCGCATTGTTCACGGACTTCATTGAGGAAGTCGCGGAAGAGACGTTGCGGTTCGGGTTGGGTGACATAGTCCGGATGAACAATGATGCTCGCCAAACCGTGCGCATCCATGATGGAACGGAGTTGTTGTTTCCAAAGAGCTATCGAATGTTGATGAAGAATATGAAAAAGGGAATAGTCCTGGGTGAGGGTAACGGGGATCTCCAGAATATCGCCGATAAGATAGGGGGTGACCGTGCAGCAGCCGCCGCCCTGGGGATCAAGATGAGCCACGTTCGGGACAGACATATCGAACGCGAAGTCGTATTCCCCGTACCAATGAAGATTGCGGTAGAGCACGCCCGAGCGGAAGCCTTCGGTTCCGAATTCCTTACAATAGCGGTTGATGAGTTTGGCGCGACGCTTGAATTCGGCATAGTCGCCGTACAGATTTCCATCATGATTCAGATCGTGCACGCAGATTTCAAAATTGCGTTTGCGAAACTGGTGCAGGAATTCAGGTTCGACCGAGTAGCGTTTTTCCGGGACGATCTGAAAGGATGCTTTGAAACCGAATTCCTCATCGATATCCATAAGTGAAGAGCAAAAGGCCTTGCCAGTAACGTCTTCGACGTCGTGAGTGAGGATAAAGGCAGCCTGCTTGCCTTCGGGCCAGAACCAGACAAAAGGAATCGGGCGGCCGCCGTTGGCCTGAATTGCCGCCGCCATAGTTTTCTCGAAAAGCAGGTCTACCGAGCGGTCGATCGGCCAAGAGGGGAAAGGATTGTCGAGTTCGCCGCGCAATTTTATGCGCTGCAAGGCGCTGCGAACCGAAACCGGCATGATGGGGCGAGTCCAATAATAGACCTTGCGGACAAAAATATTCGCACCAAGGCTCGTGCCATCATGCTTCATGTTGCCGGTGTAGGCTTCCATGCGCAGGGACGACGCAGCTTCCGCCAGGTCGAAGGGCAACGAAATTTCGCCGTCACGAACCTCGATTTGTCGCGCAACGTCGTGCAGACGCGCGCGGGAGGTGCGCGAGGTCGCTCCGCAGGCAAGCCTTCCGAAACATTTCAGGTCTGGACCGAACTGAAAGAAGCCAGGCTGACCATTTGGCTCGCGGTTGAACGCGATGTTGCCGAAAATAGGCGGACAGCGGAAATATTCCTGGAGTGGGTTATTCATTTGCGTTCAAGATTTGCCGTGGCGGCGGGCGTGACGGGCAATCGCTTCCTGGTAAACGGTAAAAAGCCTTCGGCCAGCGGCCGACCACGTAATTTCATTTATGCTGCGCAGCGACTCGGAGCGTAGTTTTTCGAGCAAACCGCGATCCTGGTCCAACAAATCAAGATGCGACGTGAGCTGATCCACGTCGCCAACCTTGTGCACCAGGGCGTTTTGCATGTGCGTGCAGATCGCCCCGGCGGCTTCGGATACCAGCAGAACGCAGCCGCTCCCGCGCGCTTCCGAAGTCACCAGGGCACTGCCCTCTTCGATGCTGGGAAGAATAAGGATATCGCTCTGGCGCATCAAGTCGGCGATATCAGTGCGATGCCCGAGCGGCTTGACGCTGGGATGGGAAAGCATGGAGCGAAGGTGCGCTTCGTAGCCCGGGATAAATTCGCCCGCGATCAGAAACTGACCTTTGACGGAAGCCGAAGAACGGAGCCAAGCTTCCAATGCGTAATGCAAACCCTTACGCGGAGCGACGCCGCCGACGAAGACCATCTTGAGACCTTCGGACGGGCGGCGTTCGGCGGGCGTAAAGATATTTTCGTTGAACCCGTATTGGTGGCGGAGAAGCTTTTCGGAAGGAAAGCCGGCGCCAAGAAAGGTTTGTTTCACGAAATCCGACGGGCAAAGAAGGAAGTCCGCAGCCGCGTATTCCGCTTCCTCAATTCGGAGGATATCTTCGTGAAACGCATGCTCGTGATTTGCGGGCATGGTGACGCCCAAACGTGCGCATTCGTGCGCGACAACTTCATAAGCAAAACGAGTGTAAGCGTTCGGCCGCTCGAGAACCGTAGCGATACCCAGTTCGTTGGCGACTTGCAAGGTTCGCAGGGACCCGACGGGCCAGGTATGGACAATGTCGATTTGTCCCGCAAGTTTGCGGAGGCGGCCGGCAACGATATGGTCATGCAAGGCGAAGGTGCGGACTGTGCCAAAAACCTTGTAAGGAAGGCGTATTTTCCCGCGGGCCAAGGTTGGTTTGACGCGGATCGAATCCGGCAGGGCGCGCTGCAACACGCCGGGGAACACCAGAACGTTAGCGCCCGCAGCGGCTACGTTTTTTACCGACTCCCACGCCGTGTAGCAAATGCGCGTGGCGCCTAGCTTGGAGGGATAGCTGTACAAAACCCGAGGCTGCGAAGAGGCACCGAGTGCCGGCGGCCGATCGTGCAGCCGTGAGGGTTCTGAACCGAGAGCAGGGAGGGAGGCGGACATTAGTGAGCTAGGACAGGTTGCTCCATGGATTGGCTTTGCCGGCCTGCAAAAGCGCGATGCCAGAGCTCGAGAGAGACGAGCGAAAGAACTTCCTTGGGATGATCCTGGAACTTGGCATCGCGTTCGAGCAGTTGCTCGATGGTTTCGCGGCGGAAGTATCCGCGCGAGAGCGAGCGAGAGTCCAGGATGACACTGCGTACCCAGTCTTTAAGGTCGGTGCGGAGCCACATAGCGTAGGGAACCGGGAACCCGGCCTTTTTGCGGCGCAGAATTTCCTGAGGAACGTGCTGAGCCAAGGCTTCTTTAAAAATGTACTTGGTGGTAAGGCGGCGCACTTTCAAAGATTCCGGGAGAGAAGCCGCAAATTCGAGCATTTTATGGTCGAGAAGAGGAACGCGAAGCTCGAGAGAGTTGGCCATGGTCATTTTGTCGGCCTTCAGCAAAAGATCGTCGGGGAGAGAGGTCTTGGTGTCCATGTACAGCATCTGGTTGACCATGCCTTGTCCCCTGACGCGACGGATGAAGCGGGAAGCAGGTTCAAGAGAAAAGACCCGATCGAGATGCGCGTAGAAATCGGGAGTGTAGAGCTGATTGCCCATCTGCGAGAAATAGAACGTCGGGGCGGACGTGCGGCTGAAATAGTAGTCCTCGAACTTATAAGGCATCAGGCCTTCATATTTCGTAATGCGGTTGGAACGCACGACGGAGTTGAAGGCAGTAAGCCCTTTAGCGGCGAGGCCTTTCAGCGGTCCCAGAGCACGCTTGGCGCGCTCGTAGAGCAGAAGGTTGCGGTAATTGGGATAGCCGGCGAAGGCTTCGTCGCCGCCTTCACCGGAAATCAGCACTGTCGCGTATTGCTTTGCCAGACGGGAGACGTAGTACAGAGCAATCGCCTGGGGCTCGCAAACGGGTTCTTCCATGTGCCAGGCAAAATTCGGAAGAAAGTCGGAGAAATCACGAGCCGTGATGGTCATCTCGTGGTGTTCGGCGCCGTAGGTTTTTGCGGCTAACCGTGCGTAAGGGCGTTCGTCGATAATGCCAGGCTCAGAAAAACCGAGCGTAAAACTGCGCAATTTATGATCGGTCTTGCCCGCTGCAAATCCGAGCATGGCTGTGGAATCGACGCCACCGCTCAACAGGAAGGCGACGGGAACGTCGGCAATCATGTGCATGCGGACGCATTCTTCGAGGAGAGCCAATAATTGCTCTTTGGCCTGCGCGACGGAAATTGGTTTGGGAGAGAAATCCAAATCCCAATATTGGGTGATCTTGAAGTTCCCGTTCTGCACCACCATATAGCAGCCGGGTGCGAGCTTGAACAAGTCCTTATGCAAAGTCTCTTCGCCGGGCAGGAAGTAGAAGGAGAGAAAGCGATCAATGACCCGAGGATCGACTTCGGGCGAACAATCGGGATCGGCAAGAATGGCCTTGATCTCGGAACCGAAGATTAGCGATTTAGGCCCTTTCCAGTAGTAAAGGGGCTTGATGCCAACGCGGTCGCGGGCGAGCAGAAGGAGTTGCTTGCGTTCGTCCCAGATGGCAAAGGCGAACATGCCGCGAAGATGAGATACGCAATCGGGTCCGTATTCCTCGTAGAGATGGACGATGACTTCGGTATCAGTTTTGGAGCGAAAGTCATGCCCTTTCGCCAGCAGCTGTTCGCGCAGTTCCTGGAAATTGTAAACTTCACCGTTGAAAATGATCCAGACGGAGCCATCTTCATTGGAGATGGGCTGGTGACCGGTATGAAGGTCGATGATGGAAAGGCGGCGGAAACCGAGGCCGACCGGTCCGGTGGCGAAGTAGCCCTCATCATCCGGGCCGCGATGCTCGATGGCGTCGGCCATATGCTTCAGTAGTGCAGGGGAGACAGGCGCTTCCCGGTCAAAGTTCAATTTTCCGCAAATTCCGCACACGTGGCCCTCACTCGGAAACGGCAGAGTTAACAGGCTTGGCAGGCGAGAAATCGCCTAAAGCCCATTTCAACACAGCTTTCCACTTGTCAGAGGAAAACCTCATGGAATTCTTGTCCCAAAGGGTATTGGCAAATGGTCGCAGCAGAAGCAGAAGCGCGATGCGAAAGAATGCCGAGGCGGCAATGGCTGTCCGATAGAGCCACTCATAGAAACGACCATGCGTCTTGCGGAAGTAAAGCACCATGGCTTTGTACTTCATAACCGTGGCCCAATGGCTGGCGCGCTGCCTCGAACTGCTGCGTCCCCCGTGGTGAATCAAAGAGGTGGCGCCCACGTAGTAGTTGATCAGACCAAGTTTGGCGACCTTAAAGTTGAGATCGAGATCCTCGGCGTACATGAAGTAGTCCTCGCTGTAACGGCCGACTTGGTCAAAGACTTCGCGTCGCATCAGCATGCAGGCGCCGGTAATAACCTGAACGGGCACGGTGTCAACGCCATGGTCAAATAAAGGGGCAATTCCCCAAAGGCGAGATTTCGGCCACTTGGTGAGCAATACTTCAGCATCCAAAATCTGGTTGATGAGATTGGGAAAGGTCTGAATTGAAGTCAGTTGCACACTGCGGTCACTGTTCAACAACTTGCAGCCGATGATTCCCGCATTCGACAGCTTTCCAGCGCGGTCCATCATGATATCAATCGAAGGCTCAAACAGCTGAGTGTCCGGATTGAGGAGAAGGATGTATTCCCCCATCGAGCGGGCGAAGCCAAGGTTGTTGGCACCGGCAAAGCCGAGGTTCTTAGGGCTACGAATTACGATGACTTGCGGAAAAGCCTGGGAAATGGTGTCGATCCCGCCCTCGGGTGAAGCGTTGTCCACGACGATGATTTCAAACTGCGTATTTTGCGTGAAACGATAGACGCCAGCGATCGATTCGCGCAAGTAGTCGAGCGAATTCCAGTTGACGTAAATGATGGAAAGTTTCACGGGAATCAATGTTTGCGGCTGATGGACGAGAGCCCAAACGGCATTACAAGTTTACTTCCAGATGGTCTCGCGTCCCATAAGCTTGGCCAGTTGTTGGGCCTGCAAATATTTGATGAGTTGCGGGTCATCGACCTGTGCCATGTTTTGCCAGCGAGCGGCGAGATAACCGTAGCCAAGCGCGAGGGAACCCAGTACGTAAGGGCGCTCGAAGAGGCGTCTGGCGCATTTCGCAAACAGGAAAAGTGGATGGTAGCCGGAGACGTAATCGGTCTTTCCGTTTTTCGTGATTCCGCCCCACTTGCCGAAGGAAGCGCCGGTCCAACGATGGTGATTTACGAGAATGTCCGGAAAGCTGGCGGAAGTCCAACCCAACATGTTGGCTTTCACGTCGTCCAGGGTGTCTGAACCAGGGCCAACCCACAAGCCGCCCATGGCGTCCCAGCAATCACGTTTATAAATTTTTGTCCCGCCACGCACGTGAAAAATCGGATGCGTTTCCAATGTCCGTACACCATTTTCTTCGTGATAAAGCATGCCGCCGCCGATTCCGAGCCGCGGATTTTCGGTGAACTTCTGGAAAGAAGCCGCAAAGTAATCAGGGGCAAAAGAAAGGTCGCCGTCGAGTTTGCACATGAACCGCCAGTCCGTGCAGGTGAGCGCGTCGAAGCCGCTATAAAAGGCCTCAATAATGCCGGCACCCCATTTGCGATATCCACGATCCTGCCGGTCGATGCCGCGGATCCAGGGATGTTCACGGGCTGCTGCGGCGATCACTTCACCGGTGCCGTCCTTGGAGCCGTCATTCACGATGACCCATTCGGCGGGGCGGATGGTTTGGTGGACCATGCTGGCGATGGTCAAGGGCAGGAATTCCTGTTCATCGCGCACCGGGGTTATCACAACATATTTTATGCTCGACGCAGGACTCACTGAGAGACCACTCCGGTTCGAGTGTTTTGCGGCCAACGGGGCCGCAAGCCGGCCGGAAAATAAGAAAAGGTCAAAAGGCCCAACGACTTTATGAGAGAAGAAGGAGCCAGGGTGTTCGTCAAGGATCGCCGCAATTGATTTCTGGCGGAAGCCTTTTCGTTTGCGCCCAAAAGGAGTTTGGCGTACTGGCGTCGCTTGGAAGCGAAAGCTTTGCGGAAAGAGGAAAGGAACCTTTTGTCGGAATATCGCGCGTATTCGGGTTCCAGGACCTCATACACGCGAACCGCAAGCCCAACCACGCGGAGCTTGTTGGATGAAAGTGACGCCGGATGGAATCGGTACGCGACGGTCTGCGCCGGTTCATACGCGATCGGCCCCAGAAGCGCGATGCGGGTGAAAAGGAAATAGTCCTCCGCGCCGTTCACCTGAAACGGATCCGCGCCAAGAGACTCCATAGTTGATTTGGGAATGCTGCAAAAACTCATGGAGGAAAATGGCCCGGGGCTCCTGTGGTAGCTCTGGAAAAAATCGAGCGCCGGGATGAGTTCGGTATCGCTCGCGGCAAGCTGTGCTTGCCAACGGTAATCGTCATAGCCGGTAAAATTTAAATGATCGGAGAAGCAAGCGACCGCGGTCGGAAACTTTGCGGCCAACGCGCAATGAACCGCAAGATGCTGCGGATGCCAAATATCGTCGGCGTCGAGAAAGGCAAACAGTTCGCCTGTTGCGTGGGCGCATAAAGTATTGCGGGCGGCCGCGGCGCCCTGATTCGCGGTCCGAATGACCTTAACTTGCGGCGCGAAACGCTCGGCAATAGCGGCCGTATTGTCCGTACTGCCGTCATCGACAATCAAGAATTCCCATGGTGAGACGGTCTGCCGCAAGACGGAGTTGATCGTGGCCTCCATTGTGCGCGAGGCGTTGTAAGCGGGCATGAGGACGCTGATCTTCATTCTCAGTATCAGGATTTCAGACGCGGGACGTGGAGCGAGCTGAATGCGGCGCCAGTTTCTGCAAATCTCCGTGTTTTCGGATGGCCGGAATTGCCGGTTCGGGCGCAGCGGCCGGCTGCACAAGCGAAGCCGTAACCAGATTGACCGAAGCTAGAATAAGAAACCAGCTGATGCGGGACTGGTCGAAGTAGTTTGCTCCTATGAAGGCCAAGGCATTGGAAAACAAAGAGCAACCTACGAGCCAGTAAAGCCACTGCTCCTGCTTATCATTTTCAGCCAACTTTCTAGCATTACCGAGGCGAACGAATGCGCGCACGATGAGGGCTACGAAGAAGCAGAAAGCAACAAGTCCACCAGTTTCGCCCGCCGCAACGTATTGATTTTGCACATCCCAGAGATCCCATCCCCATTGAGCGGTGTCTTTGACCCCTATTAACCACCAATCCCAAAAGTGCCGTATGAACTGGTCGACGATGAGAGCACGATGGTAGCCCGACGACCCGCCTGTCAAGTCGATACGGGCAATCAGGAACCACACCGGAGCTTTCATGCCGAGGCCCAGAACGACGACGACGGCGACGATGCCTCGCCGCACCCACTTCATTTTGGAGCGCAAAGGCCACATGCAAATTCCGAGCAAGCCCGCCGCATAGGCCAGCAATGGCGTGCTGGATTGTGAAGTAACGGTCATAAGCGTTGCGCAAACGAGCCCCACACCGGCGAGCAGCTTGGCCTTGCCGTTTTTCCAAAGCAGTATGAAGAGCGGGATCCAAGTGGCAGCCACAGTGCCGGCAGGTATGGAGTGTTGGAACACGCCCTGCGAGCGGATCTTCCCTTCGCGGACGCCAGGACTCAAGGGGATGCCGGCAAGCAACGCGAAGAGGTTAATTTGACGCAATTGTTCGATTACCATGCCCAAGGCGAGTAGGGCACTCAAGCAGGCCAAGCATTTTAAGGCGCGGTACAAATCGTCTCTGTCCTGGACCAGAAAGCGAATGACGAAATAGCCGCCGAGAAAATCAATCAAAAAGCCAAACTGATTGATCACCGCCTGCGTTTGCTGAAAAAGAAGCATCACACAGGCAGCCTGCACGAGCACGTAGCACAGGAATGCGCGGTCGATACTGGTAAATCCGCCGCCGAAGCGGGAAGGTTTGACCTCGCCACGTGGATGGGAAAATGCAAGCCGGATGCAAGCGAACAAAATCAGGATGCGAAGGGCCAGCCAGTGCACTCCGCCGATGTAAATCTGTGCGCCCAGCCAAATGAGAAAGGCGCCGCTGAGAAACGGGAATATGACGAATTTTCGCGGCAACAGCAGGATGAGAATGGCGAACACGGCCAACAACACCGCTATCGCTGGAGAAAGTATGGACGCGCCGGTTCCGCCGCCAAAGATGTGAGATTGTTCTATCGCGTCAGGCATGGATAGACTCAAGAACCGTTTACGATTCGCTCCCTGGATACGGTTTTTGAAAGATCCCCTCGATGATTTCTTTGTCGCCACCTAACCCGATTGCTGCGTCCAGAATGGGGCGCAATGTCAGCCGGAATGCCTTCCGCACAACGCGAAACGGAAGGCCTACGGGAGGAGCAGTCGCGGCCGGTTGTCGGCGAATCCCGATCGACTCAAGCATGTCGTTTAAAGCATAGCGCGCACTCAGCTCGAAAAAGATTTGTCTTTCGGTTTGAAGAGAGAGAGTTTTCATACCAACCGAACCGGCCACATGAGCCAGAGAACGTGGCGAGAAATGGAACAAATGGCGCGGTAACTCCAAGGCGTACCAGTAGGACTTAAAGAAGCGGAAAGCGGCTGAATCTATATTGGGCATTAAAGTGTAAAAAATGCCGCCGGGTTTGAGCCATTCCGCGACCTTAGAGAGAACCTCCTTAGGTTTGTAGACGTGTTCGAACACGTGAATGCAGGTGATCGCGTCGAAATAGTTTGGAGGAAACGTCGCGTCCAGGACGTCCCCTACAAACACGGTCGCGCCACATCGAGCACGAGCGCGTTCGGCGACCTCCTGAGACATCTCAATGCCGAATAGCTGCCAGCGGTCTCGTGGCATCGCAGAGAGAAACGAACCTGAGCTACAGCCGAGGTCGAGAATGCGGCCGCCCTGCTGGTATTTTGCAATCGTGGCGCAGCGCCCCCGCCAACGTTCGAGGGTCGCTTCGCCAGTGGAAGAAATCGAGCGATCGTAATCGGGGCCATAATGGCGGCCCATTTCGGCCGGAGGCGGCGGAGAATCGATCCAGACCAGAGAACAGTTGGGGCAGCGCAGCAGTGTATAGAGCTCGGTGCGGCCATGGAAGCGGTCGGGACCACGCAGCAGCAGCGAAGGGCGCGGATCGCAGCCACCGGGGCACTGCGATGCACGGATGACGTTCGTGGAAACGTCCGCAGGACTCGCTATGGCTTCCATGGTTTAGCTCGATACCTCGGCAGAAATTGCGACTGGCCGGACCCACTGACCGGTGACATCGTCGTACTGCTTTATAATCCTAGCCGGAGCGCCAGCCACCACACTGAAGGGCGGCACACTCTTGGTCACCACTGAGTTTGCGCCAACAACGCTGTTTTGGCCTATCGTCAGTTCACCCGACGCACAAAAGATCACTGCCCCGTATCCGAGCCAGCAATTCTTGCCAACTCGAATGGTCCCGCCCGTGCTGATTCCCTGAGCATGTATGGGCAGTTGAATGTCGGAATATTCGTGGTTGTGATCCATCAAGAGAACGGAGGGCGCAAGGAGCACGTCATTTTCCAGAACGACGGAATTTCGGGCCGAAATGGTTGTCCTGCGGCCGATTCGACAGCCGTTTCCAAGTAAGATTTTTGCGTTGCCAGAGTCCTCGTGATGGGCAATATTCAGCCAAACATCCTTACCAATAAAGACTCCGTCGCCTAGCGCGACGTGGCGGGCTGCCGCTCGCGAGACCTCGGCCGACCATTCGATAGAAACGCCATGGCCGAACGCGCGAAACGGATAAATGGCACGCAGCCAAGCGGTATGAATCTTGTTAAGCGCGTTCAGGAGCAGCGAAAACGGATCTGCGTGAGGCAGATTCAGCCCTTCCGCGGCTGTCGGTAGATTTTGACGATCATCCATACGGTTCGAGGATTCAGTTTCCGGAATTGGTTGCCGCAGTTTGGGTACGGCGAAAGCGAAACACATCCAGCAGTGCTCTGCCCTCCGAGGAGGTAATTGAACCTGTCAAACGCAGAGCCGGCCAAGCGACCAAGGCGGACGCCAAGGCTACTTCGCAAACTCGGAACGTGGCGGCGGCCTGTCCGACATACGAGCCAGGAAGCGGAAAATACGAGGCTAGCATACCAGCTCCCAAAATTAGGATCGCCGCAGCCGAGAGGCGAAGCCCGTCGGATAGAAGAGCGCCGACGTGAAAGTGACGGAATGTTTTCATGAGAGCGAAGAGCATGAATATCATTCCGACTAGTTCTGCAGTCGCAAGGCCTGCCAGGACACCAATGAAACCAAGTTTGGGAGCAAGAAGGGCGACTATGAGTAGAATCACGATGCGTAGGACTTGACGGACGTTGTCCAGAAGCGCTTTACCTGACACCCGGTACAGCACCAAAGACAGCATCGAAAATGATCGGAAAAAGGAGGTGGCGCAGACCAGCCAGAAGGATAACTCGAAGGCCGAATTACTTTGGCCCGTCCATGCAAGAGCCACTTGTGACCCAAAAACGGCAATAAAGCCGAGCGGCAGCAGCGATAGGCCCAGAGTCACCTTAAAAGCCTTAACCAAGAGTCTCTGCATCCGCTCGGTAGAGCCCGAGGCATGCACCATGGTTCCACCAGAAAGGATGGGTGAGAGAAAGGAATCTTGAAGGATTACGGCAGAGCTGACAACCCTAGTCACGACGCCGTAAATCCCGGCTGGATCGGCTCCAAAAGTTCGCAAGATAGCGAAAGGCACGATGGAGCTGTAAAGGACTTCGAGAATATTCACAAGTTGATAGCTGCCGGCAAAACGAAATAATTCCGGAAGCGCTCGCCAGGTAATGTCCTTAACGCTAACATGAATTTCGGGTACGACTCTGCGAGCCGCGATGTAGCAGCAGGCGATATACAACAACTCGGACGCACCCATAATCGCGGACATCGCAAAAAGTCCGTAACCCAAGCGGAGCACGATGACGATGCAAACGGCCTCGGCTATCGTCAGGATTGTGCCGAAACGCCGCACCAGGTCTACGCGATGCCCTCCCATGACAATTGCTTCGTACGGCGCGCCAATATTTGCCATGGCCAAAATGAGGGCCAAAAGAGAAATCGAACCAGAAGCGGAAAGCAAGAACTCGGGCGGAATTCCCGCCGCAAGGGCGATTTTCCTGGAAAAAAACGAAACGGGGATCAGGACCAGGACTGAAAACACAAACATCACCGCGCAGCCCGTACTGAGGAGCCTGTTCGCTTGAGTGTATTCTCCGCTGCCGGTGGCTTCCGCAACGTACTTCTGGAACGCGGACTTGATGCCTACGCTGCCAAATCGCATGTAGGTTGCGGTCATCATGATGATGTTCCAGATTCCGTACCCGCCCAG
>Ga0068863_100001059_pt1 | contig 27509 bp, 24 predicted proteins | sample KBSSwiS62_FD_66596 | JGI IMG/M metagenome (GOLD analysis project Ga0068863, IMG submission 66596) | Switchgrass rhizosphere microbial communities from Kellogg Biological Station, Michigan, USA - KBS Switchgrass S6-2 | ecosystem: Host-associated > Plants > Roots > Rhizosphere > Soil ... | reverse complement strand
CGCCGCCGCGCCGAACTGGAGCGGGAGGCCGAGGCGGAGGCCGCCGATCACGCCGCCCGCCGCGGTGCGTTGCAGCAGGCGCTCAGCGCGGTGCGACGGGCGCTAGGACCGCCACCACCGGATAGTGGTCGGAGCTGAGCCTGGGTCCTCTACGCACGCTCACGGTTGCCCAGGCCGAGCCGGCGTAAATGTGGTCGATCGCCAGCACGGGCGGGCCGAAATAGCCTGGATCGCGATTGCTGCGGGCCGGCCAGGTGGCGACGCCGCGGTCGCGCCGCGGGACGCCGTAGGCGCGGTCCCGGCGGCGACGGGAGAAGGACCAGGGCGTCGAGTTGAAATCACCCGCGACGATCAGACGGTCCCGCTTGGCCTGCGAGATCGCCTGCTGCAGCCGGTCCTCCTGAAGCGGCTGGTCGGCGTCGGTCGGCCAGGCGTTGTGCACGCCGATCACCTGGAACGGGCCGTGGCGGTCGAGGAAGGTCGCCGTGGTGTACGGCGGGACGTGCTCGGAGCCCAAAAGCCCCGGCGTCAGGCCCGTCGAAAGGGCGGGGCGGCGCGACAGGATCATGACCTCGCACCCTGGACAGGCGATCCGCCAGCCGCCGTGCGCACGCAGGGCGGCCATGAACTTATCGTTGTTCTCGACGACGACCACGATGTCGGGGCGCTCCTCGTCCAGCCATCGCAGCAGGGCTGCGGGGTCGCGGTTGCGGGCCCAGACGTTAAGCTGGACGAGCTTCAGCTGGTCGGGCGCCTCGGCGCCTGCGCGGGGACCGGCGTCCCTCAGAAACTCGGGCGCGACCAGCGTGGCGGCCGAAGCCAGGCCGACCAGGGCGGTGGCGGCGATCGCAACCCTTGTCCAACCGCGGAACAGGAAGGCCAGGCCGAACGCGACCCCCCCGCCGGTCAGCCACACCGGCGCGAACTCGGCCAGCACGTCGAACCTGGCGTCGATGCGTCCCCATTGCGCGGCCAGGGCGCCGGCGGTCCACGCCGCGGCGACCAGCAGGGTTGGAGGCCCAGACAGCAGGCCGAACAGGTGTCTTACGCGGCGCATGGGAGGGCTCCTACCACGGGCCAAGCTTGACGCGACCGCGGCTTGGTGGCCTGAGGCGCGGACCCATGCAACTCGCCGATTTCGACTTTCACCTGCCTGAGGAGCGTATCGCGCTCCGGCCCGTCAGCCCGCGCGACGCTGCGCGCCTGCTGCTGGTGGAGCCGGGTCGGCCGTTCCAGGACCTCGCGGTGCGCGACCTGCCTGGCCTGCTTCGTCCCGGCGACGTCCTGCTGCTCAACGACACCCGCGTGATCCCCGCCCGGCTGAAAGGCCGCCGGCTGCGGGAGGACAATATCGTCGCCGTGGAGGCCACCCTGCATCGGCGGCTCTCGCCCAGCGCCTGGACCGCCTTCATGCGTCCCGGCAAGCGGCTGGCGGTGGGCGACCGCGTGATCTTCGGCGAGACCAGCGACCGCGCCTGCCTGCTCGGCCGCCTGGAGGCCACGGTCAAGGCCAAGGGAGAGGGCGGCGAGGTCAGCCTGGGGTTCGATCTTTCGGGGCCGGACCTGGACGCGGCCATCGCCGAGCGGGGCGCCATGCCGCTTCCGCCCTACATCGCCGCCCGCAGGGCCGAGGACGAGCAGGACCGGGGTGACTACCAGACCGTCTACGCCCAGGAGGACGGCTCGGTCGCCGCGCCCACGGCCGGGCTGCATTTCACGCCGGAGTTGTTCGAGCGGCTGGAGCAGAGGGGTGTCGGCATCTGCTTCGTCACCCTCCACGTCGGGGCCGGCACCTTCCTGCCGGTGAAGACCGAGGAACTTTCCGAGCATCGGATGCACGCCGAATGGGGCGAGGTGGACGTGGCGACGGCCGATCGGCTGAACGCAGCCCGCGCGGCTGGTGGACGCATCGTCTGCGTCGGCACGACCTCGCTACGCCTGCTGGAGACCGCCGCTGGCGAGGACGGCCGCATCCGCCCGTTCCAGGGCGAGACCGCGATCTTCATCACGCCGGGCTACCGCTTCCGGGCGGCGGACGGGCTGATGACCAACTTCCATCTGCCGAAGTCGACCTTGTTCATGCTGGTCTCGGCCTTCGCGGGGATCGAGACGATGCGGGCGGCCTACGCCCACGCTATCGGTCACGGCTACCGCTTCTATTCCTACGGCGACGCCAGTCTGCTCTGGCGGAGCGACCGCTGATGGCCGCCTTTCCCTTCACGATAGAGGCTTCGGACGGCCGGGCCCGCACGGGCGTGCTCGCCACGCCCCGGGGCGACATCCGCACCCCGGCCTTCATGCCCGTCGGCACGGCCGGCACGGTCAAGGCCCTGACGGTGGACCAGGTCGGCGAGACCGGCGCCGACATCATCTTAGGCAACACCTACCACCTGATGCTGCGCCCCAGCGCCGAGCGCGTGGCCAGGCTCGGCGGCCTGCACCGCTTCATGCGCTGGGAGCGGCCGATCCTGACCGACTCGGGGGGCTTCCAGGTGATGTCGCTCTCGAAGATCGCCAAGGTCACCGAGGAGGCGGTCACCTTCCAGAGCCACATCGACGGCGCGCGGCATGAGCTTTCGCCCGAGCGGTCGATGGAGATCCAGGCGGACCTGCTGGGCGCCGACATCGTGATGCAGCTGGACGAGCTGGTGGCGTTGCCGGCGGAGGAGGATCGCGCCGCCGAGGCGATGCGCCGCTCGGCGCGTTGGGGGGCCCGATGCAAGGCCGTGTTCGGCGTGCGCGAGCGTCAGGCGCTGTTCGGCATACAGCAGGGCGGCCTGTCACCGACGCTTCGAGGCGAGTCCGCCGAGCGGCTGATCGACATCGGATTCGACGGCTATGCGCTGGGCGGGCTCGCGGTGGGCGAGGGCCATGAGGCCATGGTCGAGGTGCTGGACTTCGCGCCCGCCATGCTGCCGCCGGAGCGGCCGCGTTATCTGATGGGCGTCGGCAAGCCCGCCGACCTCGTCGAGGCGGTGTTCCGCGGCGTGGACATGTTCGACTGCGTCCTGCCCACCCGTTCCGGCCGCCACGGCCAGGCCTGGACCTGGGACGGTCCCGTCAACCTGAAGAACGCGCGCTTCGCCGAGGATGACTCCCCGCTCGATCCGGACGGCGACGTCCCCGCCAGCCGCGATTATTCCAAGGCCTATCTGCACCACCTGGTGCGCGCCGACGAGATCCTCGGCCAGGTGCTGCTCTCCTGGCACAACCTGGCGTTCTTCCAGCGGCTGATGGCCGAGATGCGCGCGGCCATTTCGGAGGGCCGCATGGGGCCCTTCCGCGACGCTTACCGAGCGCGTCAGCGAGGCGGATAGCGCGACTTGAGGCGGCGTCGCTCCTCGGCCTCCTGCTTCGTCTTCGCCGCCTCTTCCGCAAGGCCGGTGAGCACATGGGAAGGGGTGGCGGGGGGATCGCAGCCACGCGACTCGCCCAGGCCCTTCAGGTAGCCCCGCCGTACGCCGCCGGCGATGATGGCGGCGGTGACCAGCCGGTCGTGCTTCTCCGCTCCGGTGAGCTTGCGCACCCAGCCGCGGAACGGGATGGCGTCGGAGGCGAAGGAGGCGGCGGCGCCCAGCGCCAGGCCGCGGCCCTTGTCGAGCAGGTCGTCCTCATCCTTAGAGGGCGTGTCGAGGTCCGCGCCCAGCGCGTTGTCCAGGGGCCGGATAAGTTCTGCGAGCTGGGCGCACTGGGCTTTGCGGGAAAAGCGGTTCTGGATCGCAGGCCGCTTGTACGGGTCGGCTATGGCCTCCTGCAGCACCGCCGGGATTTTGGTGCGCACCACGTTCAGGTCGCGCAGCGGGGCCTGGGCGGCGCCCTGGATGCTTTCCCGGTTGGCCTGATCGGAGGTGCGGACGCGGCCCGCGTCATTCGACGGGGCGGGTTCGTCGGCCTGGGCGGCCGGGGCGGAAAACAGCGCGGCGCAACTCGCCGCGACTAGAACGGATCGGCGCATCCCGCGATATTAGACACACATGCAGCGCTGTTAAGGCCCCCTTGCGCGGGCGTGGCCCGGCGCCTAAGGTCCGCGCCGCTTCGCCCTGGGCCTCACCCTGCGTCGCGGGCCGGTAGCTCAGTGGTAGAGCATTCGACTTTTAATCGAATGGTCGTGAGTTCGAACCTCACCCGGCCTACCATTTTCACGGTGATTCCAGCCTAAACAATGTCCTAGGCCCGTAACTTCGGGCGCCTTAGCCTTCAGCCGATAGGCGAAGGGAGGGTGAACGTGCCGACGGGGTTGCTTATCCGCGCCATGGCCGTCCGCTCGGTCACCGGCCTTGCCTTCAGCGCGCTCCTGCTGTTCCTTCCGGCCGGAACGCTGGATTGGCCGCAGGGCTGGGCGTTCCTGATCCTGTTCTATCTGGGCAGCGAGGCCACGAGCCTTTGGCTGCTGAGGCGCGATCCGGCCCTGCTGGTCGAGCGGATGCGCTCGCCGCTCGCGAGGAGCCAGAGACCCCGGGATCGCGCGATCATGCTGGCGATCCTGGCCTGTTTCCTGGGCTGGTTCGTGTTGATGGCGCTGGACGCTCGCCGCTTCGGCTGGTCGCATACGCCGCTGTGGGCTCAGGGTGTGGGCGCCGCCCTCATGGTGGCCTCCTTCGTCGGATGGTTCTTGGTGCTGCGCGCCAACCGTTTCGCCGCGACCACGATCCGCGTACAGGCCGAGCGCGGGCAGACTGTGATCACCAACGGACCCTATGCGGTGGTTCGCCACCCGCTGTACGCCAGCAGCCTGGTGTTCATGTTGGGCGCGCCGCTACTTCTGGGCTCGCTCTGGGGCTTGGCGGGGATGGTGGTTTTCGTGCCGCTCATCGCGGCCCGGGCGCTCGGAGAGGAGGCCCTGCTGCGCCGGGATCTTTCCGGCTACGCGGACTATGCGCGCAAGGTGCGGTTCCGGCTGATCCCTTGGGTATGGTGAGGCCGCCCCGGGGCCTATTCGCCGACCTGGCGATCCGGGAAGGCGAGCTGTTCGCGGGCGCGCCATTCCGAGGTCACGTAATTGACGATCAAGGACTTGCGGACGCAACCGAACGGCCGCGGCTCGAAGCCATGCCACGTCCGGTCGGAAGGGGCGAAGGCCAGGGCGACGCCGGGACGGAAGTCGGCGCGGGAGCTCCACCGCTCCGGCGCCTCATAGAGATCGGTGCCGAGATCGGGCCGATCGTTCGGGTCCAGATAGCAGAGCAGGGTGAAGCGCTTCACGCCAAGGTCGGTGTGCGGCGCGAGCCAGAAGCCGTCTACGTCCTGGGCGTACTCGATGCGGAGGTGGCATCCGGAGACATCGGCGCCGAGCGCGTTGGAGACGGCCTTGGCCGTGCGTTTCGACTGGAAGGCGTGCGCTACGGCGGCGCAGAGCGGCGAGGCGGAGATCAGCGCCGGGTCCAGGTAGCGGCGGCTGTCGTTGTGGGCCTCGCGGGCGCCGGAGACCCCGCCGAGATCGGGCGCTTCGAAGGGCAGGCGCCGGAGGCCGTCCACCACGGCCGCGGGCAGGGTGTTTTCGAGCAGGCGGTGGGGGAAGGGCTGACTGCGACTGTCCGACGCAGCCAGGCTGTCGCTGAAGGCGGTCTCACAGGCGCGTGCGACCTCTTCGGGGAAATCGGATCCGTCTTGGATGGGGGCGCCGGATGGACTTGCGGGCATGAATAGTGTGGGTTCCCCGCGGTCACTTCCGCCAACTGTATGACGCCGCTGACGTTACACCGCCTTAACGTGCTTGTCCTGGGCGTATCCGTCGCGGCCACCGCAGGGGCTCCGGCCGCCCTGGCGGCGCCGCGCGCCAAGCTGTTCCGGCTTCCCGCGGAGCCTGTCGAGCAGGCGGTGTTGCGCTTCGCCTTGCAAGGCGATGTTTCGGTCGGCTGGAGCGCCTCCCAGTTCTGCCGTGGAAACAGCCGTCCGGTGCAGGGCGCGATGGCCGCCGAACGGGCGCTCGAGCAGCTGTTGCCGCCCGGCTGCCGGGTCCAGGTGATCGACGCGCGCACCTTTCGGGTGCTGGACGATTCGCCCCGCAATCCGGAGGCGAGGCCGCCCCGTCCGAAGCCCGCCGCAGCTCCGATCGGCGTCGCCGCGATCGACGAGCTGGTGGTCACGGCCGAAAAGCGGGCCGAGCCGCTGATCGCCAGCCCCTTTCCCGTCTCGGCCCTTTCCGGCGCGGAGCTCGGCCGGATCGGGGGCGTGACTGTCCAGTCGGCGGCCGCTCAGCTGGGCGGGGTGGCGGCGACGAACCTTGGCCCCGGCCGCAACAAGCTCTTTGTGCGCGGCCTGTCGGACGGCTCGTTCACCGGCCTGGTGCAGTCCACGGTCGGCCTCTACCTCGACGAGACGCCCATCACCTACAACGCGCCCGACCCGGCGCTTCGACTGACCGACGTGGAGCGGATCGAAGTGCTTCGCGGGCCGCAGGGCAGCCTGTACGGCTCAGGTTCGATCGGCGGCATCATACGCATCGTCACCAACAAGCCGGACCCGTCGCGCTATTCGGCCTCGGTGGCGGTGGAGGGCGCGCTCACCCAGCGCGGCGCTTCCTCGGCGGCAGGGGACGTGATGTTGAACCTGCCCCTTTGGCGGGGAGCGGCCGTTCGCATGGTGGCCTACGACGAGCAGCTCGGGGGCTATATCGACAATCCCAGTCGCGGCCTTGCCGACATCAACCAGACGCGCCGGTCGGGGGGCCGGCTCAGCCTGCTGATCCCCGCTGGCGACTGGCGTATCCTCTTGAGCGGGGTCCACCAAGAGATCGACAACGCCGACACTCAGTACACCCTGGGCGGTGGCGTGCTGTCGCGCAGCAACCGGGTTCGGGAGCCCCACGACAACGACATCTCGGTGTTCAGCGCCACGCTGAGCCGATCCCTGCGGTGGGGCGACCTGCAGATCACGGCGACCGGCATCGAGCATCGGTTGCGCACGCGCTATGACGCTTCGAACGCCTTCGACACCCGCGGGCCCGCCGCCTTCGACGAAAGGCAGCAGGTTGGCATGTCGATGGCCCAGGCCGAGTTCACATCGGCGCCAGGCGGCCGCTCGCACTGGCTGGGCGGACTGTTCGTCGGCAGGGCGCGCCAGCCGCAAAGCGCAGATCTGAAATCGCTTCAACCGCCGGCCATGCGCTCGGTCTACCACCGCCGCGACGGCCTGACCGAAGCTGCGGCCTACGGGGAGTTCCACTACGACATCACGCCCAGGCTTTCGGCGACGCTCGGGGGGCGGCTTTTCATCAGCTGGCTGCGCAACACCTCCGACACCTTCGAGCTGCAGCCCAACGTGACGGTGCGGCGGTTAGACCTGAAGGACGACGGCTTCGCGCCGAAGCTGCGGCTCAGCTATGCGGCGGCGCCGGACCGCGTCGCCTATTTCCAGGTGCAGGAGGGCTTCCGCACTGGCGGCTTCAATCTGCCGCTTGCTGTGGTCGAGGCCCGAAGGGGGGAAACCTTCCGCCGTCGTTTTTCACCCGACCGGCTGTGGAGCTACGAAGCGGGCGGCGAGGTGGCGTTCCTGCACCGCACGCTTAGGGTCCGGGCCGCGGTGTTCTACGCGAACTGGCGCAACGTGCAGACGGACCAGTATCTCGCATCCGGCCTGCCGATCACCGTCAATATCGGCGACGGCTCGAACACCGGAATCGAGTTCGATGTCGCCTGGATCCCGACGGTCAACTGGCAGATTCGCCTAAACGGCCTGTTGGAAAACCCTGAGATCACCAGGAACGCCAGGGTCTTTCCGGCGCGCGAGGACAGCACTCTTCCGGGCGTTCCCAAGAGGATGGGCGCCGCCGATGTGCGGTACCGCTGGAGCCCCAGAGCGGGATTCGAAGCGGCGATCTCCGCGCAATACGCCTATGTCGGGCGCTCCTACCTGACGTTCGAAGGCGGCCCCGCGAGCGGCATGGGGGGGTATGGGGTCGGGCGCGTCGCCGCCGATCTGGCCCACAGCGTATGGCGGTTGCAGGTCTATGTGGACAATGTGTTGGACGAGCGCGGCGACACCTTCGCCTTCGGAGACCCCTTCATGAGCGAGGCCCAATCGACCCCGCTCAGACCCCGCACCCTGGGCGTGCGCCTGGAGCGCAGCTTTTGACGAACTGGAGTATGATCGCGGAGGCGCCGCCGGGTGAGGCGGAGCCGAATCCGGTGCGACGTTTGGGAGAAAGCTTGGACAGTGCGGGACGATCGGCGCTCATTGAGCTGTTCCTTGAGCGGCGGTCCGATCTGGTGCGGTTCTTCACTCAGCGGCTGAGGTCCGACGTCGCCGCCGAGGATCTTGTGCAGGAGATCTACCTGCGCCTGGCCTCCGCCGATCCGCAGGAGGAGATCGGCAATCCCATCGGCTATCTGTATCGCGTCGGCACGAACCTCATGCTGCAGCGCATGCGGGGCGAGCGGCGCAGCCTGGCGCGGGACGCGGCCTGGCGCGAGGTCAATCACGCCAGGATCGGCGACCTGGACGTCGCCGACGAAGCCGGCGCCGAGGCGGTGGTCGCCGCACGTCAGCGCCTGGAGGCGGTCATACGCGCGGTCGGCGAGCTGCCGTCTCAAACCCAAAAGGTCTTTCGCCTGCACAAGCTCGAGGGCCTGAGCCACGCCGAAGTCGCCGCTCGGCTGGGCGTATCGCGCAGCGCCGTCGAGAAGCACATGATCGCCGTCCTGCGGCATCTGGCCGAGCGGCTCGCATGATCTTTGTGACGCTTGTGGAGGCGAAACGACGATGGCGGCGTCATAGATTCGAGGGCTGCGTTAAAAATGTGAAGGACGCAACCAGAGGATGAATGGACGCCAGCAGATGACCGGGCAGGACGCCGCCGACGAGGCGGCCCGCTGGCTCGTGCGGCTGCAGGCTCCAGAAGCCTCCGCCAATGACTGGCTGGCGTTCGAGCGCTGGCTGGCGGCTTCGCCAGAACACGCCCAGGCTTACGACCGCCTGGAAGCCTTGTGGGCGGAGATGGACGACCATGCGCCGGAGCTCCGGCGTGCATTGGACGCGACGCCTGCGCCGTCGCCTGCGCGCCGCCGCGCAAGGGCGCAGAGCGCGCCTCGCTATCGCCGCTGGATCGCGGCGGCTGCGGCGGCCGCGGCCGTTGTCGTGGCCGGCGTGACTCTCTTCCGTGTGAACATGAGCGCGCTGGCTCCCTCGCTGGGCGCCGTGGCGGTCTACGAGGCTCCGGCCGGGCAGTTGCGGCAGGTGCAACTGGGCGATGGGACGCGCATCCGGCTCAACGCCGGCTCCCGGATGACCGTGCGGCTCGATTCCGACGCCCGGCGCGTCACCATGGCGGACGGCGAAGCCGCCTTCGACGTGGCGCACGATCGCGCGCGGCCGTTCCTGATCCACGCCGGCGACCAGGATGTCAGGGTGGTCGGGACCGAGTTCAACCTGCGGCGGCGGGCGGGCCGAGTGGTGCTCACCGTGCGCCGGGGCGTCGTCGAGGTCCGGCCTGCCGACCCCGGTCGGGCCGATCCCGTGAGGCTCGCCCGGGGCGATCAGCTCACCCACGAGGAGTCGTCCGGCCGAACCAAAGTCGTGACCGTCGATCCGCAGGACGCCTTCGACTGGACCGAGGATCGGCTGATCTATCGCGATACGCCGCTCTCCGAAGTCGCCGAGGACCTGGGCCGCAGGTTCGCCATCCCGCTGCGGACGACGGATGCGCGCACCGGAGCGACCCGCTTCAGCGGCGTGCTGGTGCTGGATGGGAAGGATGAGGTCCTGAAGCGCCTGGCCGCCCTGGCTCCCGTCGAGGTGGTGCGCGGTCCGGGCGAAGAGCGGATGCTGCGCCGACGAGACTGAGGGCGGCGCCTCGCCGCTGGGGGCGACTCGCCCGCACGCGTATGCTCCGAGCGTCGAATCGGGGCCGCCATGCCGCAACAGCCGCTGACTATCGTCATCCCCATGGCCGGGCGCGGCAGCCGTTTCGCCGACGCCGGGTACAAGCACCCCAAGCCGCTGATCCCGGTGCGTGGCGTACCGATGATCAAGCTGGTGATCGAGAACCTTCGTCCGGGCCGCCCGCACCGTTTCGTCTTCATCTGCCAGCGCGAGCATGTCGTGGCCTATGGCCTGGAGCCGCGTCTCGCGGCCTGGGCGCCCGGTTGCGCGATCGTGCAGCTTGACGGCGTCACCGAAGGCGCCGCCTGCAGCGTGCTGACGGCTGAGGCCTATCTCGACGACAGCCCGCTGATGATCGCCAACGCCGATCAGTACCTCGATGTCTCCATGGACGACTATCTCGACGCGGCCGACGGCCTGGACGGCATGATCATGACCATGACCGCCAGCGACCCGAAGTGGTCCTTCGTTGCGGTCGACGAGCGCGGGTTGGCGACGCAGCTCGCGGAGAAGGTCCCGATCTCCGACGAGGCCACGGTCGGGGTCTACAATTTCGCCCACGGTCGGGATTTCGCCCGTGCGGCGCGGGAGATGATCGCCAGGGACCTGCGGGTGAACGGCGAGTTCTACGTCGCGCCCGTCTACAACATGCTGATCGAGCAGGGGGCCCGGATCGGCATCCATAACATCGGGAACGAGGCGAACGGCATGTACGGCCTGGGCGTGCCGGCGGACCTGGAGCTGTTCCTCAGCCTGCCGATCTCGCGCAGGGTCGCGGCCTGAACCGTGCAGATCATCAGTCACCGCGGTTACTGGCGGGCTCCTTCGGAGAAGAACACCCGCGCGGCGTTCGACCGGACCGTGGCGGCCGGCTTCGGAACCGAGACCGACGTCCGCGACCTGGCGGGCCGCCTGGTGGTGTCCCATGATCCGCCGGCGGGCGGCGAGATGGATTGGGCGGAATTGCTGGAGATCTTTCGCGGTCGCGGCTTGCCGCTGGCGGTGAACGTCAAGGCCGACGGCCTGGCCCCGCTGCTGCAGAGCGCTTTCGAGGGCTGGGACGCCCACTGGTTCGCCTTCGACATGTCGGGGCCGGAGACCGTGCGCTACGCCCGTCTGGGGCTGCCCTTCTACACCCGACACAGCGACCTGGAGCCCGAGCCGATCCTCTATGCGCAAGCCAAGGGGGTCTGGCTGGATTCCTTCACCGACGACGCCTGGATCGACGCAGGCGCGGTGGCCGGGCACCTGTCGGTGGGCAAGGCCGTCTGCGTGGTTTCCTCCGAGCTGCACGGGCGCGACCCCGCACCGCTCTGGGCGCGGCTGCGAAGGCTGAAGGGGTTGGCGGGGGTGATGCTGTGCACCGATCGGCCAGACGATGCGAGGATGGGGCTCGACCTATGATCAAGGCTGTCGTGTTCGACATGGACGGCGTGCTGATCGACGCCAAGGAGTGGCACTACGAGGCGTTGAACCGGGCGCTGGGGCTGTTCGGGCTGGAGATCAGCCGGGCCGACCACCTGACCACCTTCGACGGCCTCCCCACGCGCAAGAAGCTGGAGATCCTGTCGACCACGGAGGATCTGCCGCGGGAGCTGCACAGCTTCCTGAACACGCTGAAGCAGACCTACACGATGGAGATGGTGAACACCCGCTGCAAGCCGACCTTCATTCATCAATTTGCGCTTTCGACCTTGAAGGCCCGCGGCCTGAAGCTGGCGGTGGCCTCGAACTCGGTGCGAGCCACGGTGGAGGCGATGATGCAGCGGGCGCATCTGGCCCGGCATCTGGACCTGATGCTCTCCAACGAGGATGTCGAGCGGCCCAAGCCGGCGCCGGACATCTACCTCGCGGCCATGCTGAAGCTCGGCGTCTCGCCGGCCGAGACCCTGATCGTCGAGGACAACGAGCACGGCTTGCAGGCGGCCCGGGCGTCCGGTGCGCACGTGCTGGTGGTGCGCGACGTCGACGAGGTCTGCCTCGCCAACATCGAGCGGCGGATCGAGACCGTGCTTCGGGAGGCGGCATGAACGTCCTGATCCTGGCGGCGGGCGAGCCCGACCCGCAGGCGGCCGACGCCTATCCCATCTGGCTTTCGGAGCTGGAGGACGGGCTGGTGCTGGAGCGGCAGGTGAAGGCGCTGGGCTTCGATCCCAAGGCGCGTTTCGTCTTCTGCTTCCGTCGGGCCGACGTCGAGCGCCACCACCTGAAGGACATCGCCGGCCTTATGGCGCCGGGCTCCGCGGTGGTGGAGATCCGCCGGGAGACCCGCGGCGCGGCCTGCACGGCCATGCTGGCGCTCGGCAAGGTGGACCTGGAGGGCGAGCTGGTCGTGGTCTCGGCCACCGACCACATCGAGGTGGACTACGCCCAGGTGATCGAGGGCTTCCGCGCCAAGGGCGCGGACGCCGGGGTCATGACCTTTGAGAGCCTGCATCCGCGCTACGCCTATGTGCGGCTGGACGCCGAGGGCTGGGTGACCGAGGCCGCCGAGAAGCGGCCGATCAGCCGCAACGCCAGCGCCGGCTTCTTCTGGTTCCGGCGGGCGGGGGACTTCTTCGAGGCCCTGCAGCAGATGATCCTCAAGGACGCCCAGGTGCAGGACCGGTTCTTCATCTGCCCGGCGCTGAACGAGCTGATTCTGGATCAGAAGCGGATCGCGGCGTTCCCGCTGGCGGCCAACCAGTACCATCCGCTCAAGGCGCTCTCGCAGGTGGAAGCCTATGAGCACGCCCTGGAGGGTCGGCGCGCATGAGGCATGACCGGCTGGAGGCGATGACCAAGGGGTGGTTCGTCGGCGACTTCGCTCCCGCAGCGATCCGCAGCGAGGCCTGCGAGGTGGCGATCAAGCGCTACGCGGCGGGCGACCGGGAGGCCGCTCACTTTCACGCCGTGGCGGTCGAGCTGACCGCCATCGTCTCTGGCCGGGTGCGGATGCTGGGCCGCGAGTGGGGGGAGGGCGACATCCTCACCATCGAGCCCGGCGAGGCCACCGATTTCCTGGCGCTCACCGACGTGGTCACCGTGGTGGTCAAGCTGCCCAGCGTCATGGGCGACAAGCATCTTGTGGACGGCTAGCTGCGCACGAGCTGGACGGCGATCGGGGCCAGGATCGGCATCACGCCCATTCGGTTGAGGTGGAACCGGAGCAGGGTCTCCGGATGGAAGGGGCAGCCGGCGCCGCAGTGCTCGGGGATGTAGTCCACCAGGAGCGAATAGATGTCCATCTTCTCCGAGGCGCCGAAGGCGAACTGGTCGTTCAGTCCGCCCCGCCAGTGCCCGTTCTCCGGGAAAACGATGAACTCGCGTGTCAGCGGCATGAATTTGCCGAGGTCCAGGGGCGAGGCGAGCTGGATGTCCGCGCGCGTGCGGATCACGTGGTCATAGCGCCGCCGCTCGGCGATCTCGCGACGCAGTTTCATGTCGTTGCACCGGCGGATGCCGCGGTACATCCGCACCACGTTCTCCAGGTTGGTCTCGGGGTAGACCATCGCCTGGAGATTGAGGTCCATGACGAAGTCGCGGCCCACCTGCACCTCGACTGAGCCGTAGCGCCCCTCGCTCTTGTTCTGGATCAGCTCGCCCAGGGCGGCCTCGTCGCTAAGCGGACCGCCTTCCCAGAAGAAGCAGAAAAGGTCGGCCTGCGCCTCGGCGGGCAGGTTGCGCGTGAAGTGGGTGAAGGCTTCGCTCTCGAGGCGCTCGGCGCCCGAGAGGCAGACGGCGATCCGCATTCCGCGCTCCAACTTGCGACCGGGCGAGCTTCGCCCGATTCGACAAGGGTCAGGGGCGGGGTTGCAGCTGAGGCCCGACGCCTCGCCGCCTCTCGGACGCCTTAGTGCGTCGCGCCGACGCCAAGGCCGCCGGCCGGACCGGTCGCGCCGGGGTCAGGCGTCGGGGGCGCCTCTGCAACCTCGCGTTGGCGCAGGGTGCTGGTGAACGCCCGCGCGGCATCCTCCAGGGCGGCCATGCCGACAGTCCCGGCAGGGGCCTTGTCGCGCGCCCGCTCGGCGCCGTCGACATTGGGCCGAGCCTTGGGGTCGATCTGGCGAATCTTCGGGCCGGGAGGGGTTCGGGCGGCGGCGACGGCCGCGCCTGCGGCCACAAGGGCCTCCGTCAGGATGACGCGCCCATTTTGGTTCGCCGCCATGTCCCGCAGGCCCCGACGCAGCGCTTTGGGGACTTTGATGCCCGCGATCTTCTTGGGAATCCTGTATTTCTTGGTCACGGACGCCTCCGGTTCTGATGGCGGCCCCATAGCGAACGAGGGACGCCGGCTGTTCCCCCACCAAGGTCCAGCATAGACGACGATCGGGCGAGCGCCAGGGCGCCTAGGGGGATTGCGCCGCGCTCCGGGACGCCCCCATCTTAGGTGCGCTGCGGCGGGCTACGACGGCCCACCGGCGCGCCGTGCCGGCCCCGTTCCGGACGGTGGGCCAGAACGTCACGCAAGGGCGTTCTCCCGCCGCAGCGCCTAGCCCAGTTCGCAGCGGCGTCTTCAACCCCGCCTAGTGGAGAATCCAGTCCGACACGCTGACCTGGGCGGGCGCCACGTGCTCCAGGTCGATGATCGTGTTCGGCCACACGGGATTGGGTCCTGCGCCGTCGCGGTCGAACCGGATGATCGAGCCGCCGGCGGCGTCGCTGGCCACCAGAATGTAGTGGTCGCCCACCGGATCGGAGCCGAAGTATCCCGCCTTGGCGAACAGGGCCGAAAGGTCGAGCTTGTCCGCTCCGGGCTGGAAATCGGTGATGTGGATCGGAGCCCAGGGCTCCTGGGCGAAGACGAACCTGTCTGCGCCCCCGCCGCCGGTCAGGGTGTCGTATCCGACGCTGGCGGTGAGGGTGTCGGCCCCGCCGCCCCCGGCGAGCGCCGAGTAGGGGCCGGGCGAGATCAGGGCCTGGCCCCCGCTGGTGGAGACCGGGGTCGAGCCCCCGCCGGACGCGGCGCCGGAGCCTTGCAGTTGCGCCCAGGTGAGCCCGTTCGGCGAGAGGTGTTCGAGGTCCACGATGGTGTTCGGCCAGAGCGGGTTGGGGCCCGGCCCGTCATGGTCGAAGCGCACGATGGTCCCGCCGGCGCCATCGCTCTGCAGATAGACCCATTTATCGGCGACAGGATCGGAGCCGTTGTAGCCATAGGTGCGGAACAGGGCCGAGAGGTCGAGGGTGTCCGCGCCCACCTGGAAATCGGTGATGTGGATCGGCGCCCAGGGTTCTTGGGCGAGAACGAAGCGGTCCGCGCCCCCGCCGCCGGTCAGCGTGTCGTAGCCCAGACTGGCGGTGATGGTGTCGGCGGCAGGTCCGCCGGTCAGGGTCGCGTAGGGGCTCGAGGCGGTCAGCGCGACGCCGCCACCGGTCGAAGGCGAGCTGGTGCTAGGCGGGGGGGTGGCGGAGGTCGGCGGCTGCGATGCGGAGGGCGGCGGCGCGCTCGCATTCACGCCCACGCCGGGCAGATTAAAGGCGTGGATGTAATCGACCTTGAACTGGCCAGGCCAGGGCGTCGAGCCGTCCGGCGAGCCCGGCCAGTTGCCGCCGACCGCCAGGTTGACGATCAGGTGCATGGGCTGGTTGGCGTCGGACGGCGTATCGGTCTGCCAAACCCCCACGCCGTCCACGTAAAAGGTGACGTGCTGCGGGTCCCACATCATGCCGTAGGTGTGGAAGCCGTCGGCGTACGGATTGAAGCCGTGGTAGCTGTAGCCTGGCGAGATCGCCGGCGTGTGCAGGGCGAAGTTCGGCTGGCGCGTGTTCGTGCCCAGCGCTTCCAGCACGTCGAGCTCGCGGTTGTTGTCGCCCAGCAGCCAGAACGCCGGCCAGAAGCCTTGGCCCTTGGGCAGCTCCGCGCGTATCTCGAAGTAGCCGTAGGTCTGGCTGAAGTTCGAGTAGAGCATGCCCGACGAGTAGTTGTAGCCCCACATCTGCGAGGCCTGCGAGACGTTCACCTGGGTCGCGGAGATGGTCATCACGCCGTTCGAGAATGAGAACGGATTGAGCCCCAGTGACGAGCCGCTCGTGCCGGTGAAGCTGGGCGAGGTGTAGATTTCCTTCTCGCCGTTGTTGCGCAGCGTGAAGCTGTCGATGTTCCACTTGTCGTCGCCGAACGACGGACGCCAGTTCGCGCCGATGGTCGAGGGATTGTCGAACTCTTCGGCCAGGGTCTGGGAACCCAGTTTGGAATAGTCGAGCGGGAGCTGGAAGTCGCGGGCCTGGAAGGCGCCGACCGTGGTGTTACGAAACACGACGTGCGTGCCGGCGTCGTTCAGCACCACGTCCGAGCCTTGCGGGGTCATGGCCCCGCGCACCTGGTCGAAGGTGGTGAAGGCGCCGCCGATCATGCGCACCGTGTCGGTCCAGACGTTGAAGTTCTGGATCGCCTTGTCGCCTTCGCCATGACCGATGACGAAGGTGGTGCCCGACCCGCCGGAACCGAGGAAGACGTCGTTCCCGGCGCCTCCGTAGAGCATGTTGTCCGCCCCCAGCGCCTGGATGATGTTGTCGCCGGAATTGCCGATCGCGTACTGGCCGTTTCCGAAGACGATCAGGTTCTCGACGTTGTTCGGCAGGACGTAGTTCTGCCAGATGCGCACCGTGTCGGTCCCGCCGCCGGGTTGTTCGACCGGGACCTGGCTGGGGTTCGTGAGCCAGTAGTAGTCATCCCGCGTCCCGCCCGTGAGGACGGCCCCGTCGCCGGTAACGCCCCAGGTGTTGTTTTGATTTGGACCGTAATAGGTCGTGTAGGGCGTGGAGCCGGTGATCTGCCAGCCTTGCACGCTTTCGGGCAGCCACGCGCCCGCGTAGGTCTGATAAGCCAAGTTGAATCCCCTCCACGGCCCCCTTGGCCGCGCTTAGAGAGGAAATTTTCCGGGAGCAACGATCTATTGTTGCTAAGCTTTATGTTTTTAGATCGTCCGGAAACAGCCTCATATCATATGCTTCGATTATGTAATTCGCCTCATTGATGACAATGTTGGGACGAAAACTCCCATTATTGTGCAGCTTGTTTTAGTTGCGTCTTATTCTACGCGGTTCACACCCTCTGGACATCTTGCCAGATCGCCTTGGGTCCGGCTGGCTGCATCACTGTGATTGGCTGCCGCGCTGGTCGACAGGCCGCCGCGTGGAAGCTACATCTGAGGCCGGGCCGCAAAGGATTCGCCAGCTTGGGTCGACTGGTCTTGGCCGTCGCCGCTGTCGCGGCCGTTTGCGTCCAATCGCTACCTGCGCCGGCGCTGGCCGACCAACCGCGAGCCCGTGTGGAAGGCGACCTGGACCCAGCCCTGCGCCAAGCCATCCTCGCAGAGATCGGCGAGACCGAACGCGCCGTCGATACGAGGTTCGAAGCGCGGCGTCGCGCGCGAGACGCCGCCGAGGCGGCCCTCGCGGTGTTGCGGTCGGAAGGCTATTACGCGGCCACGGTGGAAGCCGACGTCGGCGAAGGCGACGCGCCCACGCCGCTTGTGCGCATATCGCCAGGGCCGCGCTTCGTCCTGGGCGCGCCGACGATCGAATGGGTCGGTCCCGAGCCGGGCCGGGCGGACCAGGCGTCTGCAAGTTCGGCGATCCGTCTACCGCCTGGCTCGCCGGGACGCGCGGCCGACGTGGTGGGCGCCGAGGGCCGGATCGTCGCGGCTCTCAACCGACGCGGCTACGCCGACGCGCGCGCCGAGCCTCGCGAGGTGGTGGTCGATCACGCAGATCAGACCGTGACCCCGACCTTCCGCATCGCCGCCGGACCTCTGGTGAAGCTGGACGGCGTGCGCCTGACCACCAACGGCCGCACCAATCCGGCGTGGGTCCGCGGGCTCGCGCCTTGGGAGAGCGGTCGGTATTACGATCCTGAGCTGGTGGCCGAGCTGGAGCGGCGGTTGCTGGATCCCGGCGTCTTCGACCAGGTGACCGTGTCCTTGGCGCCGGCCAGCGAAACGACGCCGGAAGGCTTGCGTCCGGTGGTGGTCGGCCTCGCCGAGCGGAAGCGCCGGACGATCGAGCTCGGCGCCAGCTACGCCAATGTCGAGGGTCTGGGCCTCGATGTGCGCTGGACCCGCTATAACCTGCTCCGTCGCGCCGACACCCTGGCGCTCACCGCTCGCACCTCGAAGATCGAGAACCGGGGCGAGGTGAATCTGAGCCTGCCGCATTGGCGCCGGCCCGCCCAGACCCTGGCCCTCGACGCCCAGGTCTACCAGCAACAGACCCCCGCCTACGACCAGCGCGGCGTCACGGTGAGCGCCAATGTGATGCGGCGCTATGGCCGCACGCCGGTGTTCGGCCAACCGCCCTACTTCACCTATGGCGTCTCGCTCGACGCCAGCCGGACGGACGAGGTGAGGATCGGCGCCCTGACCTCGCTGGGCCGCGACGTGCTGACGCTCGGCACCCTGGCGGAGATCTACCTCGACAAGTCCGACGATCCCCTGGACCCGCACAAGGGCTGGCGGCTCAACCTGCGGGCGGAACCCACCTTGCTCACGGGAACCGGCAGTCTGGCCTATTTGAAGCTCCAAGCTCAGGCGTCGGGTTACCTGCCGCTGCGCAGCGGGGGACGCACCGTGCTGGCCGGACGGGTGCGGGTTGGCGGCATCTCCAACGGCTCGGTCGGCGATATCCCCGCGCCGCAGCGCTTCTACGCCGGAGGCGGGGGCTCGGTGCGCGGCTTCGCCTATCAGGGCGTCGGCCCGAGGCTCGCGGACGGCACGCCGGAGGGCGGCCTATCCCTCCTGGAGGTGTCGGGCGAGCTGCGGCAGAGGGTGAACGATCGCTGGGGACTCGTGGCCTTCATCGACGCCGGCGACGTGGGCGTCTCCCAGGCCCCGGCCTTCCGCGACCTGGCGGTCGGCGCTGGCCTGGGCGTCCGCTACAACCTGAGCTTCGCGCCGATCCGCGTCGACATCGCCACCCCGGTCGCGCGAAAGCGGGGGTCCGCGGCCGTCCAGATCTATGTGAGCATCGGACAGAGCTTTTGAGCGAGCCTGACGACAGCGTCGCCCCAGAGGTGCTGAAGACCTCGGTGCTGCCGAAGGCCATCGTGGCCGGGTGCGTGGCCTTGGCGGTGCTGCTCGCCGCCCTGCTGGCCGGCGCGCGCTACGGCGTGCTTCTGCCCCAGGCGCGCCTGCTGATCGAGGCCCGCACCAACGGGCTGAAGTTGGGCGGCCTGGGCCGCCTCAGGGTCGAAGGCCTCTCCGGCGACCTGTGGCGGGATTTCCGCGTCCGCAGCCTCACCATCCGCGACGAGAAAGGGGTCTGGCTGCAGGCCGAGGACGTGCATCTGCAATGGCGCTACGGCGAGCTGTTGCTCCGGCGCTTCCACGCCGACCGCCTGGAGATCGGTCGTCTGGCGTTGATCCGCCGTCCGACCATGGGGCCCAAGGGCAAGTCCAGCGGTCTTCCGGTGTCCTTCTACATCGACGAGGCGAAAGGCCGGGTGGAGATGCTTCCCGGCTTCAGCCTCGAACGCGGAGTTTACGACGTCGTCCTGAACCTGGTGGTCCGGCGCGGCGGGGGCTTGCGGGGCAATCTGCGCGCGGCGAGCCAGCTCAGTCGCGGCGACCACGCAACGGCGCAATGGGATATCGACAAGGGCCGCCCGCTGGTGCTGTTCGCCGACGCCGCCGAAGCCCAGGGCGGCGCGCTCGCCGGCGCCTTGGGGCTCTCCGCGACCAAGCCGTTCCTGTTGCGCGTCGCCGCCGGAGGTCGCACGTCCGCGGGCCGGTTCAACGCCGTCATCCTCTCCGGCGCCGAACGTCCGCTGGAAGCGGCGGGAGCCTGGACTCCCGAAGGCGGAACGGCGAGCGGGCGGATTCGGCTGGCCGCCTCGACCCTGACCGCGGGCTATGCCGCGCGCCTCGGCCCCGAAGTGCGTTTCCGGTTTTCGGGCCGGCGCGTGACCCAGGATTTCCAGGATCTCGCCCTGGAGGCGGAGGCGCAGAACCTCACGATGCGCGGCCAGGGACTCGGGAACCTGGGCGAGCGGAAGATCGGCCCGCAGGGAATCCGGCTTACGGCCGCCACGGCTGCGCTCTCCCGCCTCTCGGGCGGTCCCGACATGGGTCCGGCGCGGGCCGTCGGCGTGTTGCGTCCCGAGAAGGACGGCTGGCGGTTCGCCGGAGATGTGTCCGTGTCGCGTGTGGCGCTCGGCGCCTACGCGCTGGAGGAGGCGAAAGGCCCGGTCGAACTGGCCCATGGCCGCGCCGGCTGGACGACGAAGGCGCAGATCGCGGGTCGCGGCGGGCGCGGGGCCGGCTGGATCGCGGCCCTGCTGGGCGCCTCGCCCAAGGCCGGCCTGGAAGGGCGGCGCCTAGCCGACGGACGGTTGGCGCTTCAGGAGTTGCACCTCGCCGGCGACGGTTTGAAGCTCAACGCCGCGGGCGGCCGTTCGCTAATGGGCGCCCTCACGTTCAAGGGCGACGCGGACCTGTCGAACCTGGCCAAGGCGCGGGCCGGGGCGGGGGGCGCGCTGCATGTGACCTGGTCCGCCGCTCAATCCCGCTCCAGCCAACCCTGGACCCTGACGGGCGACGCCCAGGGGGCGGGGTTCTCGACCGGTTATGCAGAGCTGGATCGCCTGCTCGGGCCAAAGCCCCGGCTCACGGCGCAGGGATCGGTGCAGGGGCGACGCGTCGCGATCTCCCACGCCAATCTGACCGGGGCGGCGATGCAGGCGGACGCCGCCGGCGTTCTGGCCGGGGATGGCGGCCTGGCCCTAAAACTCGGCTGGACCGCCCAAGGTCCGTTCCATGCGGGCCCCGTGGAGATCGCAGGCCGCGGGAGCGGCGAAGGCGCCCTTACCGGCAGCCTTGCGGCGCCCAAGGCGGACCTGACCGCGCAGCTCGCCCAGGTGGATTTTCCGCGCCTGACGCTTAAGAACGCCCGCCTCACCTTGACCTTCCAACGCCAGGCGGACGGCTCCAGCGGCAGGATCGCGGCCACCGCCGAGAGCGCCTATGGTCCCGCGCGCGGCCGCGCCGATTTCCGCTTCCCGCAAGGGGGCGTGGACCTCTCCGCCTTCTCGATGGACGCCGGCGGGGTGCGCGCCGAAGGCTCGCTCTCCCTGCGGAAGGCCGCGCCCTCGGCGGCCGATCTGACGCTCGCCGCAGGTCCGGGCGCCTTCCTCGAGGCGGGGCGGCTGAACGGACGGATCCGCATCATCGACGCGCCGGGCGGCGCGCGGGCGCAGATCGGCCTGACGGCGCAAGGACTAAGGACGCCGGGCTCGACGACCACCTTCGCCCTGGCGCGGATTTCCGCCGACGGGCCGCTTGGCCGATTGCCCTACTCGCTGGAGGCGCAAGGGATGGCGAGCGCAGGCCGGTTCGCGGCTGACGGCCGAGGCGTGCTGACCCAGGCCTCGCCGGGCTACCAGGCGACCTTCGAGGGTTCGGGCCGGTTGGGCGGGCGGGACCTGCGGACCCTGGAGCCCGCAGTGCTGCGCTTCGGCGGCCCGGAGCGCGGCGCCCGGTTGCGGCTGGCGTCCTCGGACGGCGGCCGCATCGACCTGGATGGTCGCTTCACCGGCGACGCAGCCGAGGTGCGCGCCCAGCTTCAGGGCGTCGGCTTGAACCTTCTCGATGAGGACCTGGCGGGAAAGATGGACGCCAACCTTACGCTTGGGGGGCGGGGCGCGCGGCTGGATGGCGACCTGGATGCGCGTCTGAGCGGCGCCCGGGGCCGTGGCGCGCCCGCGTCCAGCGGCGTCGACAGCGTGTTGCGCGGCAAGCTGGCGAATTCCACCCTGACGCTCGACGCGGTCGCCTCCAATGGCCAGGGGCTGAAGGCCAACGCCAGCGTCACCCTGCCCACCGTGACCTCCGCGGCGCCGTTCCGCATCGCCGTGGCGCGGGAGCAGCCGATCCGCGGCCAGTTCCTGGCCGATGGCGAGGTGCGCCCGCTCTGGGACCTGCTCATCGGTGGCGAGCGCAGCCTTTCGGGACGGGTGCAGACCCAGGGCACGCTGTCGGGCACGCTGGCCGCTCCGCGCGCCAATGGCCAGGTGACGGTGGCCGGCGGCCGGTTTGACGACGGGGCGACAGGGCTTTCGTTGCGTCAGGTGGCGATCCAGGCGCGCTTCGCTGAATCCGGCATCGATGTGACCCAGGCCGAGGGCGTCGACGGCCGCGGCGGCACGGTGGCGGGCGCCGGGCGCATCAGCCTGGCCCAAAACGGAGTCTCCAGCTTCCGGCTCGATCTCCACCAGTTCCGCTTGCTGGACAACGAGCAGGCCACCGCCACCGCCACGGGCCAGGCGACGGTGGCGCGCGCAGCGGATGGCCGGGTCACGCTGTCAGGCGCGCTGACCATCGATCGGGCGGATGTGGCGGCCAAGCTGCCCGGCGGTTCCGGCGTGGTCGCCATGGACGTGGTGGAGAAAAACCGGCCGGCTGAGCTGGTGGCCGCCAGCGCCGCCCAACGGCTGTCGGCCGCTGCGGCGCCGGTCGGCGGACGCGGCTGGGCGCTTGACGTCGATCTGCGGGCGCCGGGCCGTGTGCATCTGAAGGGCCGGGGTTTGAACCTGGAATTGTCGCTCGACGCCCATGTGGGCGGCACGACCTCAGCGCCGTCGCTCTCTGGAACCGCGCGCGTGATCCGCGGAGATTACGCCTTCGCCGGCAAGCGGTTCGAATTCGACACCACCAGCGTGGTCTATCTGGCGACCCGGCCCCGGGACATCCGCCTGGACCTTTCCGCGACGCGGGAGGATCCGACCCTCACCGTGGTGGTGCGCATCCGCGGCACAGCGGCCAAGCCGGAGATCACCCTGACCTCAACCCCCAGCCTGCCCAGGGACGAGGTGCTTTCCCAGGTCCTCTTCGGATCCTCCGCCTCGCAGCTTTCGCCGGTGGAATCGGCGCAGCTGGCCTCGGCCATCGCGGGACTGGCGAGCGGCGGGGGCCTGGACGTGATCGGCCATCTGGGCGCCTTCGCCCGATTGGACCGGCTGGCGTTCGGCGGCACCCAGGCCAGCGGCATCACCGTCTCGGGCGGCAAGTACGTCACGGACAAGGTCTATCTGGAGCTCACCGGCGGGGGGCGGGAAGGGCCGATCGCCGAGGCCGAATGGCGGGTGAAGCGCCAGATGTCGATCATTTCGCGGCTGGGCGGCCAAGCGGGCGCGCGGCTGTCGGTGCGCTGGCGCCGGGATTACTGAGAGAGGCTTGGGCTCAGCACCTTGTCTTCCGGCAGGACGACGTCGATCGGCAGGTCGGCCGCCCCGTCGAACGCGGCGTAGATCGGGCCGAAGTCCTGCAGGGTCGCCTCCAGCAGGGCCTCTAGCGACGGGATCACGAAATAGGTCCGTTGCAGGTCGTCGATGCGGTAGGGCGTCCGCATCACCCGCGCGAGGTCGAACATCAGCCGGTGGGGAGCGGGATCCTCCAGGGCGTAGACGCTCTCGGCGCGGCTGGAGACGATGCCGGCCCCATAGATCCTTAAGCCGTCCGGCGTCTGCAGCAGGCCGAACTCGACGGTGTGCCAGTAGAGCCTGGCGAGCTGGGTCAGCCGACCCAGCCCCAAGGCGCGCCGTCCGCCCTCGCCATAGGCCTGGAGGTAGTCGGCGTAGACGGGATCGGTGAGCATGGGCGCGTGGCCGAAGACATCGTGGAAGATGTCCGGCTCCGGCAGATAGTCGAGCTGGTCGGGCCTGCGAACGAACCGCCCGGCGGGAAAGCGCCGATTGGCCAGGTGTTCGAAGAAGACATCGTCAGGGACGAGGCCCGGCACGGCGTGGAGGCTCCAGCCCGTCCGCGGCATGAGCTGGTCGTTCACGCGCCTGAAGTCCGGGGCGCCGCCTCGATGAAGGTCCAGGGCCTGAAGCCCGCGCAGGAACGGCTCGCATGCCCGGCTGGGCAGCAGCGCGACCTGTCGCGCATACAGCCTGTCCCACACCCGATGCTCAGCCGGCGTGTAGTTCTCCCAGGCCTGGTCGATGGTCCAGTCGGCGGCCGCTCCGGGCGGCGGGCCGTTCGCTGCGCCATCCTTGCTCATGCCTTAGGAATGGCGCCGGTTCGCGGGCGGTTCCGCCGGAGCCGTCTTGGGCCGTCAGTGGCTGATCCGCGCCTTGAGATGGTAGGCGCCTTCGCGGAAGCTGTCGAAGATCAGCGCGGCTTGCGGGTGGCCGACTGGCTCGCCGCTGTCGTCGGGCAGCAGGTTCTGTTCCGAGACGTAGGCCACGTAGGCGCTGTCGTCGTTCTCGGCCAGCAGGTGGTAGAACGGCTGGTCCTTGCTTGGGCGAACGTGCTCTGGAATGGAGAGCCAGTATTCCTCGGTGTTGGCGAAGCTGGGGTCGACATCGAAGATGACGCCGCGGAACGGGTAGATGCGATGCCGCACCACCTGCCCTATGCCGTACTTGGCGATTCGCGTGTCCATTCTCTCAGCCTACCCCCTTTCTCCTGACCGGGAGGTGAACGTAGGCATCTTGCGTCCCCGTGCAAGGCCACGCTTCCGCCTCTGAAAGCCTGTTGCTAGATTGGCCGGGAAATCAGGCCCGCCCCTCGAAAGGCGCGGCCTGCGAGGACGAAAGGCGGTCCATGGACGAGGCGCCGAGCGCGCCCGGCGCCGAGATGCGTGGCCGGGCGAGGTCTTTCCGCGAGCCGCCGTGCTATGCGGCCTTGGACCTTGGCACGAACAACTGCCGGCTGCTGATCGCCAAGCCGCAGGGCACGGGCTTTCGCGTCGTGGAGGCCTATTCGCGCATCGTGCGCTTGGGCGAGGGGCTGGCTCAGAGCGGCCGGCTGGGCGAGCACGCAATGGAGCGGGCGCTGGCGGCGTTGAAGGTCAGCGCCGAGAAGATCCGCCGACGCAACGTCAGCCGCCTGCGCGCCATCGCCACCCAGGCCTGCCGCATCGCCGACAACGGCCCCGATTTCGTCGCCCGCGTTGCCGAAGAGACCGGCATCCGCCTGCAGGTGATCCCGCCGCAGGAAGAGGCCAGGCTGTCGGTGGCCGGCTGTCTGGGGTTGCTGGATCGCACCCAGGACGCGGCCCTGGTGGTGGACGTGGGCGGCGGCTCGACGGAGATGTCGTGGCTGGACCTGGCCGCCGACCGCCACGCCGAGCAGCCCCAGATGCGGGCCTGGCTCTCGATCCCCATCGGCGTGGTCACTCTGGCCGAGCAGTTCCCCGAGGGGGAGGCGGCGACCGAGACCTGGTTCCGCGCGATGGTGGAATGCGTGAAGTCCGAGATCGAGGGCTTCTCCCGCGCCGACGGCCTGAAACCGGTGTTCGCGGCGGATCGTGCGCATCTGATCGGCACCTCCGGCGCCATCACCAGCCTGGCTGGGCTCCACCTCCAGCTGCCGCGCTACGACAGGAGCCAAGTGGACGGGATCTGGATGACCCGCGGCGATTGCGACGCGGCCGCCGCCCGTCTGCTGGCGCTGGGGCCGGGAGAGCGCGCGGAGCAGCCCTGCATCGGACCCGACCGGGCCGACCTCGTACTGGCGGGCGCCGCCATCCTCCAGGCCGTTCAGGAGCTTTGGCCCTGCTCGCGGGTGCGGGTCGCCGACCGCGGCCTTCGCGAGGGCATTCTCATGTCGCTGATGTCGCAACGCAACGGACGGCGACGCCGACGGCGGCGCGGGAACGGATCGGCGGGGCCCGCCGCCGTCGCCGGCGCGGCATGACCGAGCCGCCGCGCAAGCGCATGGTGCGGCCGCCGACGGCCGGCAGCGAGACGGGTCGCGGCAAGCCGGCCAGGCTGAAGACCGCCAAGTCGCGCACGCCGTCCCAACAGGCCTGGCTGGAGCGGCAGATCAACGACCCCTTCTCGGCGGCGGCCCGCGCCCACGGCTACCGCAGCCGCGCGGCCTTCAAGCTGGCCGAGATCGACGACCGGCTGAAACTGCTTCGGCCAGGAGCCCGGGTGATCGACCTGGGGCTCGCCCCGGGCGGCTGGACCCAGGTGGCCCTGGAGCGGGGCGTGACCGACATCGCCGCTGTGGACCTGTTGCCGGTCGATCCGCTGCCGCCGGCGCACATCCTGCAGATGGATTTCAACGACCCCGAATGCGGGCCGAAGCTGATGGCGTTGCTGGGCGGGGCGCCGGACGTGGTGCTGTCGGACATGGCGCCCAACACCGTGGGGCACCGCCAGACGGACCACCTGCGCATCGTCGGCCTGATCGAGGCTGCAGCCGACTTCGCCGTGCAGGTCCTGAAACCGGGCGGCGCCTTCGTCACCAAGGCGTTCCAGGGGGGCGAGACCGCGGCCCTGATCGCGGAGCTAAAGCGCCACTTCGTCCAGGTCCGGAACCTCAAGCCCAAGGCCAGCCGCGCCGATAGTTCGGAGGTCTACATCGCCGCGACAGGGTTCAAGGGACGCTAGTGTGCCGGATCTGAAGGTCACCTGCATCTCGGTCGCGCACCGGGGTGAACTTCAGATCCGTAAAGCACACTAAAAAACAGTCGCTAGCGGGTCAGGCAGTCGTGGCCGTTCGCCTTCAGCGCTAGGCAAAAGGCCTGCGCTTCGACCCGCGTGGCGAATCCGGTCACCAGCCCGCGGTGGACGGTACGTCCGCCGACCTGGGCCGTCTGCACGCGCACATCGAGGCCGGCGAACGCCTGGCCGAAGCGTCGGCGCAGCTCGGTCGCCGAGCGACGGCTGTCCTGCGCGTCGGCAGAGCTCACCACCTGAACCGCCGCGGTTCCTTTCCGCACGAGCGGAGGCGGTCGCGCCATCGCGCTCGCGGCATGCTCCAGCGCCGATGGCGCCCGCGGCGGCGCGACGGCTTCGCCCAGCGGCGGACGAAACGCGGGGTCGCAGACCGCCCGCCAGGCGCCATGCACGACCGACCCGGGCGGGGGCGTGCGCCAGGCTGGCTCGGCCGGGGCGAGGGGAACGGGCTCGCCCCCGCCGCCGCGCTCCGGATATCCCGCGGTGGCGCCCAGCCGAACCATGCCTGTCTGGCAGTTCACCGAAAGCGGCATCTCCCAGGTCACAACTCCCCCGCGCGCCGCCGTCTCCGGACTGAGCGCCTCCGCCCGCAAAGTCACGTCCCCGCCCTTCGCCAGCTCCGGCCGGCGGGAGACGAGCAGCGTCACGACCGAGGGCGAGACCGCGATCACCTTCGTCGGGTCGTCGCCGACCTGCTTCAGCCAGGCGGCGAGGTTCGCGCCGTCGCGGGCGGCGGGATAGCTCGTCTGGCCGAAGGTTGGAGCGGGCGCCAGCACCGCAGCGGAAACGAGGGCCAGCACCAGGGCGAGAAGACCCGCCCATCGTCCGCCGGAGCGTCCGGCGGCGGCTTCGTCACGAACATCGCAGGTCAAGGCGAGGCACTCCCAGGTCGCCAGGGGCGGCCAGAACCTGCAGAGGCGGGAGGTGGTTCCGCGCCTCGTTCATGGCGCGGCGCGTTGACACCCGGGCGCTTTACGGGAATACCGCCCCCGCAAAACGGAGAGTCTCATGGAGATTCGCGAAGGCCTGACCTTCGACGATGTTTTGCTGGAGCCGGGGGCGTCCGAGGTGATGCCCACCCAGGTGGACGTGTCCACCCGGCTCACGCGAGAGATCAAGTTGAACACCCCGCTCGTGTCCGCCGCCATGGACACGGTGACCGAAAGTCGGCTGGCCATCGCCATGGCCCAGAACGGCGGCGTGGGGATCCTGCACCGCAATCTGACGGTCGAAGAGCAGGCCGACCAGGTGCGCGAGGTGAAGCGCTACGAGAGCGGCATGGTCATCAATCCGATGACCATCGGCC
>Ga0068863_100001055_pt1 | contig 27537 bp, 24 predicted proteins | sample KBSSwiS62_FD_66596 | JGI IMG/M metagenome (GOLD analysis project Ga0068863, IMG submission 66596) | Switchgrass rhizosphere microbial communities from Kellogg Biological Station, Michigan, USA - KBS Switchgrass S6-2 | ecosystem: Host-associated > Plants > Roots > Rhizosphere > Soil ... | reverse complement strand
TGGTCATGGTCTCCGGCATCTCGATGGTGACATTGGCGGTCGACGGGGGAGTACCCGAATTCACGGTCGCCGCAACCTTTTTCGGGATCGGTGCAGCTCTGGTGCTCGATGAGTTCGCGCTGATCTTGCATCTGCAGGACGTCTACTGGGCCGAAGACGGCCGCACGTCGGTCGATGCGGTGTTCGCCGCCGTCGCCGTTGCGGGCCTGCTGATCCTCGGGTTCAACCCACTGTCGTTCTTCGACGTCACCATCTGGCGTGAAGACCAGTCTCTGCAGGCCAGGGCGCTGGTGATCGCGGTTGCGGTGCTGACGCTGCTGTTCGCGGTGATCGTCCTGCTCAAGGGAAAGGTGTGGACCGGTCTGGTTGGGATGTTCATCACGCCGCTGTTGCTCCTCGGCGCCATTCGGCTCTCCCGGCCGCACGCGCCGTGGGCGCGCTGGCGCTACGGCGACAAACCGCGAAAGATGCACAGGGCGCTCGAGCGGGAACGCCGGCTGCGTAGGCCGATCGTGCAGGCCAAGCTGTGGCTGCAGCACGTGATCGCAGGGGAGCCGCACTTTCCCGACGACAGCGAAGTCGATCAGCAGCTCGACCGCGAAATCCACGCCGCCGCAGCGCCACGCCCGACGACCAACCGCGAAACGGCTCAGGTGTTGTAGGCGTGAGGTACTTCTACGACACGGAGTTCATCGACAACGGCCGCACCATCGAGTTGATCTCGATTGGGGTGGCAGCCGAGGATGGTCGCGAATATTACGCTGTCTCAACGGAATTCGACCCGGAGCGGGCAGGCAGCTGGGTGCGTAAGCATGTGCTGCCCAAGTTGCCGTCGCCGGCTTCGCCGCTGTGGCGCTCGCGGAGGCAGATTCGGATGGACCTCGAGGACTTCTTCGGTGTCGACGGCGACGAGCCGATCGAGCTGTGGGCCTGGGTCGGTGCCTACGACCACGTGGTGTTGTGCCAGCTGTGGGGACCGATGACCGACTTGCCGCCCGCCATCCCGCGCTTCACCCGTGAGCTGCGGCAGTTCTGGGAGGAGCGCGGATCACCGCGGATGCCGCCGAGGCCGCGTGACGCCCATGACGCCCTGGTCGACGCCAAGCACAACCTGGTTCGATTTCGTCTGATGACCACGCGCTTCGAAAAGGGAGAAGCAGCAGCGCAGCGGTAAAAAGCACATGGCGGGCCCCGTTACCATGGACGGGTGAACTGGACCGTCGACGTACCCATCGACCAGCTGCCGCCGCTGCCGCCGCTGCCTGATGACCTGCGGCATCGGCTGGACGCCGCGCTGGCCAAACCCGCGGCGCAGCAGCCCAGCTGGGACGCCGAATCGGCCAAGGTGATGCGGACCGTGCTGGAGAGCGTCCCGCCGGTGACGGTGCCCGCCGAGATCGATCGGTTGCGGGGTCTCTTGGCCGACGTCGCCCGCGGCGAGGCGTTCCTGCTGCAGGGCGGCGACTGCGCGGAGACGTTCGTCGACAACACCGAACCCCACATCCGGGCCAACATCCGGACGCTGCTGCAGATGGCGGTGGTGCTCACCTACGGCGCCAGCATGCCGGTGGTCAAGGTGGCGCGCATCGCGGGCCAGTACGCCAAGCCGCGGTCGTCGGACATCGACGCGCTTGGCCTGAAGTCCTATCGCGGCGACATGATCAACGGCTTCGCCCCTGATGCGGCGGCCCGCGAGCACGACGCGTCCCGTCTGGTGCGGGCCTACGCCAACGCCAGCGCGGCGATGAACCTGGTGCGCGCGCTGACCGCGTCCGGCCTGGCTTCGCTGCATCAGGTGCACGACTGGAACCGCGAGTTCGTGCGCACCTCGCCCGCCGGTGCGCGCTACGAGGCTCTCGCCAGCGAGATCGACCGCGGTCTGACGTTCATGAGCGCCTGCGGTGTTGCCGACCACAACCTGCAAACGGCCGAAATCTATGCCAGCCATGAGGCTTTGGTGCTCGACTACGAGCGGGCCATGCTGCGGCTGTCGACCGACTTCCCGGTCGAGGCACCCGAGCCGCGGCTGTACGACCTGTCGGCGCACTACGTGTGGATCGGGGAGCGCACCCGTCAGCTCGACGGCGCACACGTCGCGTTCGCAGAAGTGATCGCCAACCCGATCGGGGTGAAGATCGGCCCGACCATGTCGCCCGAGCTCGCCGTCGAGTACGTCGAGCGCCTTGATCCGCACAACCAGCCGGGCCGGCTGACGCTGGTGAGCAGGCTCGGCAACAACAAGGTGCGCGACGTGCTGCCGCCGATCATCGAGAAGGTGCAGGCCACCGGGCATCAGGTGATCTGGCAGTGCGACCCGATGCACGGCAACACCCACGAGAGCTCGACCGGCTACAAGACCCGCCACTTCGACCGCATCGTCGACGAGGTGCAGGGCTTCTTCGAGGTGCACCGGGCGCTCGGCACGCATCCCGGCGGCATCCACGTCGAGATCACCGGCGAGAACGTCACCGAGTGCCTCGGTGGAGCGCAGGACATTTCGGACTCGGACCTGGCGGGCCGCTACGAGACGGCTTGCGATCCCCGGCTCAACACTCAGCAGTCGCTGGAGCTGGCGTTCCTGGTCGCGGAGATGCTCCGCGACTGACGCGCCGCGCCAGGTCGGACATCAGGCGCTCGGCGTCGACGGGACGGCCGCGATAGCCGATGTACTTGTCGGGCCGGACGACGAATGCGCTGGCTGCGGCGACCCCGTACTGGCGGTGTGCCGACCGGGTCGAATCACCAAGTGCCGCAGGATGATCCGCGAACCGCTCGGCGGTGATCACGTGGGCTTTCACCATCCCCGGATACGTCTGCTCGAGCTGTTCGGCGATGCGGCACAACTCAACCGCCGGCCTCGCATCATCGTCGAGTCCGGTGAAAAGCAGCACGGTGTGATGGGTGCCGCGGAACACCTCGTAAAGGTGGCTCTGCCGCCCGTCGATGGTCACGTCGGCTTCCCGTGCCCTGTCGCCGGGGGCGGGCGCGTCCCGCCAGCCTGAACCGTCCTGCGCGTTGAGCGCGCTGTCCGGATAGCGAAGGCGCAGTTGGGCAAGCAGACCGATGAACCGCCTGCGCAGCCAGGACCGGGTCAGCAGGTGGCCGGCCAGCACGGGCGCCACTCGGCCGCGGGCCAGCCGGGCCAGTGGATTCTGCCCGCCGAACACGGAGAAGAGTCGATCGGTGGTCTTGAGCAACTGAACGCCGATCGGGTGCCGCTCCGCCTCATAGGTGTCCAGCAGCGATTCGTCGGCAACTCCGCGCTCGACGTGCGCGAGCTTCCAGCCCAGGTTGTAGGCGTCCTGAATCCCGGTGTTCATGCCCTGCGCGCCTGCGGGGCTGTGCACGTGGGCGGCGTCGCCGACGAGAAACACCCTCCCCTCGCGATAGTGAGGGACAGTGCGGCTGTGCACCCGATATCGAGTCACCCAGTGTTCCTTGACGACTGTGGCCGGGAAGGGAACCCGCTCGTCGACCATTGCCTGAAACTCTTCGTGGGTGGGTTCGCTGTATTCGGCGCTCGGGCCCTCCGGTCCGGGCGGGAAGTTGCCGAAGATCCGGTAGCGGTTGTCGCCAGGCATTGAGAAGGCCGCGAAAATGCCTGCGGGACTGGGGAATCCGTATAGTCCGCCGTGCGGCAGTTTCCAGTCGAGCTCGGCGTCGGCCATGATGAACTCGTCGCGGTAGGTGGATCCGGCGAACGGGATGCCTGCCGCCTTACGGACTGCGCTGTGCGCGCCGTCGCAGCCGATCACCCAACGGCATTGCAGTGTTTCGATCGTGCCGTCCTCGCCGCGCAGCGATACGGTCACCGTCCGGCCGTCCTGTGTCAGATCCGTCAGTGCCCGTCCCCGCTCGATCTCGACGCCCTGCTCGCTCAACCGTTCGGTGAGGATGCGCTCGGTGTCTTGCTGTGAGACGGTGCGCGGTTCGGGGTAGGCGGTGTAGTTCTGCGGCCCGATCAGCTGGTCTGCGAAATCCAGATCGACAGTCTTTTCGGCGAAGGTGATGGTCAGGTTGGACGCCGACGTGCCTGCCGCGATCGCTTGGTCGACCACTCCCATGTCGTCGAGGATCTCCAACGTTCTCGGCTGCACGACCAGCGCGCGGGACGTCGTCGCGGGCGCGGGGCCGCGATCGATGATCCGTGGCCGCACGCCATGCCGCGCGAGCTCATTGGCCAGCGTCAAACCGGTCGGTCCTGCGCCGACTACCAGCACTGGAACCACGGATTCGGTCATCACAATCACCTCAGTGGGATCTCATCGTTCGTTGAATTATTCCACTACGACTGTAGTGCTACGAACGTTCCGATGCAACCCCGCCCGAAGGCATAGGGAAACACCCGATTTCTAACTGTCACCCTTGTAAATAATCTGAACGTGGCTGCCGGGGCGTGGTAGCCGTCGAAGATCATCGGGGGAGTAGTCGTGGGCACCGCAGTCCTGGGTTATCTGAACGAGTCAGTCGAAGCGACGCTGTCGGGTGTGGTCACGGTGGTCCATCGAACCCCTGGATGCACCTGCGGATGGGTGGGACGTCGACGCATCGCATTGTTCCTGGCCCGCCACGACGCCTGGATGCACGCCGTCACCAGGGGCTGCCTGCCCGGTGTGCCGTTCGTGACGTCGCGCTAGATCAACGTCCCGATGTTGCCGCCGAGCGTCCACGCCGCGGCCGCGATCAACCCGGTGAGAGTGAGCACGGCGACCACCCAGAAGACCAACGCCCGCTTGGAGCGTTGGCGCGCCCAATAGAACTCGTCGAGATCGATCCCGGCGAATTGTCCTGAGACAGGCTCGTATTCGGGCTCCTGCGGCTGCCAGGCGTCGCGGGTGAGTTCGCGTGTGTGCTGCCGCGGCGCGAGCATGGGCTGAGCCTGGGGCCGTGCCGTTTTCGTGGTCGCGGCCTCTTGCTGGGGCGGCAGGTGGCTGTGATGCAGGGCAGCCGACAGATGCTGAGCCGAATTACGCGGCGCAGGCACCCGGAATTGGGGCAGCCCCAGCTCCTCGACGATCGAGTCGAGTTCGGCGGCCATGTCATGGGCGTCGGCGTAGCGGTTGGCGGGTTCGCGTGCGGCGGCGTGGAGCACCAGATCGTCGAATTGCGCTGGCACACCGGCGATCATTCGGCTCGGGGGCAAGACGTCGTTGTCGATCCGTTGGTATGCGATCGCCAGTGCCGAGTCGCCGGTGAACGGCGTGTCGCCGGTCAGCAGTTCGTAGGCCATGATCCCGACGGAGTACACATCGCTGCGCGGACCGGCATCGCCGGTGCTGACCTGCTCGGGGGACAGGTATGCGGCGGTGCCCAAAATCACGCTGGTGGAGGTGATCTTGGCTTCGGCGACTGCCCGCACCAACCCGAAATCGGCGATCTTCACCTCGCCGTCGTCGGAGATGAGCACGTTCTCCGGTTTGATGTCGCGGTGCACCAGCCCGGCGCGGTGGGCGACCGCGAGCCCGCCGAGCACCGGACGCAACACCGCCGCGACGGCGTGCGGAGGCATCGGGCCGCGCTCGCGCAGTAGCTCGCGCAGAGTGCCACCCTCGATAAGTTCCATCACCAGAAATGGGTGCTGACCGTCGATGCCCTGGTCGTAGACCGCGACCAGGCCGGGATCCTTCAACCGCGCCACGGCCCGCGCCTCACGCTGAAACCGGGTCAGGAACTGGTTGTCACCGGCGTACCGCGATTCCATGATCTTCAGCGCGACAGGACGGTCCAGCCGGAGATCGAGCCCGCGGTACACGGCGGACATGCCGCCCGTCGCGATCAACACCTCGACGCGGTATCGGCCGTCCAGCACGGCGCCCACGAGCGGGTCAGATTGCTGGTAGGCCTCCACCGAACACATGTTACGAGTCGCCCCTCACGTCCTAGACTCAGTGCGGTGAGCAGCATTCCGGCCGCCGACGATGTGCTAGACCCCGGCGAGGACGTTTACGACTTGCCTGCCGTTGCGGATTTGCTCGGCATACCCGTGACGAAAGTGCACCAGCAGCTGCGCGAAGGGCACCTGGTCGGGGTGCGGCGCGAAGGCGCGGTGGTGATACCCAAGGCGTTCTTCGACAACACCGGCCACGTGGTCAAGACCCTTCCTGGGCTGCTCGTGGTGCTACACGACGGCGGCTACCGCGAAACCGAGATCGTGCGCTGGTTGTTCACGCCCGACCCCTCGCTCACGATCCGTCGTGACGGCAGCACAGAACGGCAGGCTAATGCGCGTCCTGTGGACGCTCTGCATTCTCATCAGGCCCGCGAAGTGGTGCGCCGGGCTCAGGCGATGGCGTGTTGACCGCTCGCGGTCGTGGCGTGTTGACCGCTCCCGGTCGTGGCTTGCTAGGCGCGTAAAACAGCGAATACCACGCCGCCGCAGCGCATGCCGTGGCGAGCAGCACGTGGATCCATGAGTACATGCCGTGTGCGCCGTCGGGTTTCCAGATCACGGTGATCCACGTCGACAGGCCCGCGATCACGGCGATCGCCTGGCGCGACTGCGTCAGCGCGGCCGCCACCGCCAGCGGCCAGGTGTAGTACCACGGCAGGGCGGCAGGGACGAAGAGCACCACGACGACCATCACCAGCGCGATGCCGATCAGCGCCTGGCGGTCGGTATGCCGAAACCGCCACCACAGCAACGGAAGTGAGATCGCGATGATCGCGATCCCGATGATCCGGGTGGTGTCGAGCACGGCGTAGAAGTTCACCGGGAACAGCAGGCTGCCGAACACGTTGACCAGATTCGCCGCGGCGGTCGGCACGGTCAGCCAGTTGATGATCTTCACCGAACCTGCCAAGGCGGTCAGCCAGCCGAGGCCGACCCCGGCCAACCACGACAACACGGCGAACACCGCGACGAATATCACAGCCGACGCCGCGGTCGCGACGGTGAAGGCCTTCACTGGTTGGTATCCGCGCGCGTCGCGGAGGTGCCGCATCCAGACCCACACCATGAACGGAAGTGCCAGCCCCGCCGTGGCTTTCACGGCCACCGCGACCGCGATGAGGCCGACCCCCCAGATATGTCGACCAGAGAACGTCAACGCGATGCCGGCCATCATCAAGCCGACCATCAGCATCTCGTTGTGCACCCCACCCATCAGATGGATGATCACCAACGGGTTCAGCACGCAGATCCACAGCGCCGCGGCGCCGTCGGCGCCGACATGGCGCGCCACCCGCGGCGCCGCCCAGATCAACAGCGCAAGGCCTGGCAGCATGCACAGCCGCAACAGCATCGTCCCGGCCACCACGTCGTTGCCAACCAACATCGTGACGAACTTGGCGACCAGAATGAACGCGGGCCCGTACGGGGCGGTCGTCGTGGTCCAGATCGGACTCACGTTGTCCAGCAACGAGTTCGGGTTGTCGATCGGACCGACAACGTAGGGGTCGAAGCCGTCGCGCAGCAGCGCGCCTTGCGCCAGATAGGAATAGGTATCGCGACTGAACACCGGAACGCTCAGCAGCAATGGCGCCAGCCAGAATCCCGTCGTCGCCACCATGGTGTATTCGGTTGCGGTGCGATCGATTACCCGACGGCCCAGCCACAGCCAGGCGCTCAGCATCAGCGTCACGCCGATCCACAGCAGCACCGACGAAAGCACCAGACCGTGACCGAACCGAAGCCAGGAGATGTGCAGTGACTCCAGAAGCGGATCGTGTAGCCGGGTGCTACCGGCGCCGAGCCCACCCGCGGTGATCAAAACGGCGCCGATCGCACCCAGCCGCGCGGGCCGCGCCTGCGGCGACGCCGCGAAGGCCGTCAGCTTCCAAAGGTGGTGCGCCGGCCCGGCTTTCGGGGCCCGCGTCGACGTCGGGGTTGTCATGCTCCTAGGCGGACCGGTTCGCGGCCAATCTGGCCAGCTCGGCAAGGCCGACCTTGGCCCGAGCGTCGATCGGCGCGGCGGTCAGGATCTCCAGTGACCGACGGGTCAGCGAGTCGATCCGACCTTCGACCGCGGCCAGCGCCCCGACCGATTCGATGACCAGACACAGCTCCTTGACCTGCGTATCGGACAGCTCGGTTCCGATTGAGGTGCGCAGGAGCTTGGCCGCGACGGGGTCGACCTTCTCGGCCCGCTCGACGGCCTCGGCCAATAGCACGGTGCGCTTACCGGAGCGCAGGTCGTCGCCGGACGGCTTGCCCGTCACCGCCGGATCACCGAAAACGCCGAGGACGTCGTCGCGCAGCTGGAACGCAACGCCAAGGCTGGTTCCGAGCTCGTGGAACGCGGCGAGCACATCGGGTCGGTCGGCGGCTGCCGCGGCGCCGAACTGCAGCGGCCGGGAGATCGTGTAGGACGCGGTCTTGTAGATGTTGACCGTCATCGCTGAGGCCACCGATTCGGCGCCGCTGGATTCGGCGACGATGTCGAGGTACTGGCCCCCGAGCACTTCGGTCCGGATCGCCGACCAGACCCGGCGCACCCGCGCCTGCGCGTCGGCGGGCAGATCGGACGTGGCGACGATGTCGTCGGCCCACACCAGCGCCAGGTCGCCCAGCAGGATCGCAGCGGAAATCCCGAACTGCTCGCTGCTGCCATGCCACTTGCTGCTGCCGTGCTTCTCGGAGAACAGCCGGTGCACGGTCGGTAGCCCGCGGCGGGTGGCCGACGCATCGATCACATCGTCATGCACCAGCGCACACGCATGCAGCAATTCCAGGGCCGAGAACAGCCGCAGCATTGCTGGATCGGCGGGATTCGCGTCGTCGTCGGCCACTGCACGCCAGCCCCAATAGGCGAACGCGGGACGCAGCCGCTTACCGCCACGCAGCACGAATTCTTCAAGGGCGGCGGTCAATTCGGCGTAGTCGGGGCCGATGTAGGCGGCGTCACTGCGGCGATCGCGGAGATACTCCCGCAATTGATCGGTGACGGCGCCTGCCAGTTCGACGGCTGACGGTGCCGCTGCGTCCACGCTCAGCGGGCGCCCCTTTCTGCCAAAGCCGGTCTGTCGTACTCGCCCCGAGTGCATTCAGAGTAGAGCGTGCGACGGGTTTTGTACCAAGCCAGGGCCCCGACTCACCAGGGCCATTGGCTGAACATTCGAAGTTTCAGGAAGGACGCGTTGAGCGGTCGCGGCTGTAGTACGCCACCCCGCCGATGATCCCGGCCACCAGGAACGACGCAATACCGAGCCAGATCGCCGCGCCGGTGAACGACCGGGCACTGGGATCGGTGTAGCGGGCCTGCGCGTTCATCGTGCTGACCACGCCGGGCCGCAGCTTCCACTCGACGACCTCCGACGACACCTGCGAGCCGTTGGTCGACGTCACCTCGCCCGGGAACGCGACGGACAGCGACACGTCGGCCTCGGGGTCATTGAGCGAGGTGAGGTCCGCGCGGCCCTCGAGGATGACCAGGTCGCCGGCGCGCCGCAGCGAGATGTCGACGCCTGCGGCGTCCCGGTTCATGTTCGCCAGCTGGGGCAGTTCGGCGAAGGTCAGGTCGGAGAAGACGGCCTGCGAGCCGACGTAATCGTCTCGGGTGTAGTCGGAGATGGCGACTTTCTGCGCGAACGGCAGGTTGTTCAGCAGCTGCGGGCCCTTGTCGTCGGCGTTGCGGGGTTTGGCCGCCGCGACGATCTGTCCCGAAACCCGGTCGTCCGGCGAGACCGTGATCGACGCCCGCACTCGCACGCAGCCAACCGCCATCGGCAGGACTAGTAGCAGCAGCAACATGACGGCGAGCTTGCGGAACCGGCGTGAGCGGGCGGGCACCTGGTCATCGTGCCAGACCCGACCCGCTCAGAGTGGCAGTGCCCGGCCGAGGATTGCGAAGGCGCGCGGATCGCCGGCGAAGTGGTAGCCGCGGATGATGTCGGTGAAGCCGAGCCGACGGTAGAGCCGCCAAGCCCGGTTGGCTTCGCCGTTGATCTCCGGCGTGGACAGCAGCACGTGCGCCTCGCCTCGGCCTGCGAGCAGCCTGCGCGCCAGCGCCTCGCCCAGGCCGCGGCCCTGCGCGTGGGGTGCGATGTGCAGCTCGGTCAGCTCGAAGTAGCTCGTCATCAGCTCCGCGATCCTCGTTCTGTCGGCGCCGACCCGATGCAGACCGGCCACCACCTGCTGCTGCCACCACTGGTCCGGCGCGCCGCAGTACCCGTACGCGACGCCGAGCAGGGGAGCCGCGGCCAACGCCGGTGCCGAGTGGTCGGTGATGTCCCCGATCTCGCCGTGATCCGGCACCTCGACGGCTGCGACGCCCTTCCAGCCGTGTCTGCGGGTGTGCTCGAGCCACATCGACGCCCGCTGATCCTCGGTGCCGCGCGGGTAGCGCATGGCGTCGACGTACACCGAGAGCGCGTCACCGAGCCGCCGTTGCATATCGCCCGGCGACAGATCGATGAGAAATGTCGCCAACTTCTGGTTGCCTCTTTCGGTGTCGAGCGGTTCGTCCACACCATTATTGGATGGGAGAGGTCCTAGCTCACAGTCACCGCGCTCGTCATAGAATCGTGCGTCAACTAGGTGGTACGGCTCAGATTGACCTCGTATCATGACTGTTAGGTGCCCGTGAACGCGAGCACACACGAGTTTGAACGTTTTAGACGGCAGGGCCGGCAAGGAGGGACGAATGCCACTCTCCGATCATGAGCAGCGCATGCTCGACCAGATCGAGAGCGCGCTCTATGCCGAGGACCCCAAATTCGCCTCGAGCGTTCGTGGTGGGACTCTGCGCGCACCTTCTGCCCGGCGCCGTCTGCAGGGCGCCGCGCTATTCGTGATCGGCCTGGCCATGCTGATTTGTGGTGTCGCGTTCAAAGCCACCATGATTGGCAGCTTCCCGATCCTGTCCGTCATCGGGTTCTTGGTGATGTTCGGCGGCGTGATCTTCGCCATCACAGGGCCGCGGGTGTCCGGGGGTCGTGCTTCGGGAGCTGAGCAGGGTGCCCGCCAGAAGCGAGCCAAGGGCTCGGGCGGATCCTTCACCAGCCGGATGGAAGACCGCTTCCGCCGCCGCTTCGACGAGTAGTTCAACCCGAGCCGAGGGGTAGCCCGCAGGGGGCTACCCCTTTTTTGTGCGCGTGGACACGCCGCAGCGACACGACGTTCATGATTTGCCGCGCCATTCCACGGATGCCGGGCGCCAACCACCGAAACGGCGCCCCACAACGCCCCACTGGCACCGGCGGCCCTTCTACCTGCACCTTTGTCCGCCACCCGGCTAGCCCGCGCGCAGGGACAGCATGCTGATCTGCTCCTCCGGCGGGGCTGAGTGGGGACAAGCGAGAATCAGAGACGCGCAGCGGGAGCAAAGTGGGGGATTGTGGGGTAAAGTGGCGGACAACGGAGCGACCGGGGCTCCGGACGGTGGCAGGGAGGTGGCCAGATGTTTCTGGGCACCTACACGCCGAAGCTCGACGACAAGGGGCGGCTCACGCTGCCCGCCAAGTTCCGCGACGCGCTGGCAGGAGGGTTGATGGTCACCAAGAGCCAAGATCACAGCCTCGCCGTGTACCCGCGCGCCGAGTTCGAAAAGCTCGCTCGACGGGCGTCGCAGGCTTCCCGGAGCAATCCGGAGGCCCGGGCGTTCCTACGAAACCTGGCCGCCGCCACCGATGAGCAACACCCCGACGCACAAGGCCGGATCACCTTGTCGGCCGATCATCGCCGCTACGCGAACCTGTCCAAGGACTGCGTGGTGATCGGATCGGTTGACTACCTGGAGATCTGGGACTCGGCGGCATGGCAGTCATACCAGGAGACCCACGAAGAAAACTTCTCCGCGGCCACCGATGAAGCTCTACACGACATCATCTAACCGGACCGTCGATGCGGCCCATGCCCGTGCAGCGTGGCCTCTGCCCGAACCGGCCCTGGCGTACTTCCCCAACGCCAGGTCCGTACTCTCGGGCAGGGACCTCGGTGCAGGGGCCTTCATCAAAGAGGTTGCGATGGGCGCGAATTCGGGCGGGCACGGACACGTACCGGTCTTACTCGACCGCTGTGTCGAGCTGCTGACCCCCGCACTCACCCGCCAGCACGCCGACGGCGAAGGTGCTGTCCTGATCGACGCCACCCTCGGGGCAGGCGGACATGCGGAGCGCTTCCTCACCGAGCTACCGGGTCTGCGACTCATCGGCCTGGACCGCGACCCCGACGCCCTGTGGATCGCAGGCGAGCGCCTGGCGCAGTTCGGCGACCGGGTCATGCTGGTGCGCACCAGGTATGACGGTATCGAGGGCGTGCTGGCCGAAAGTGGTTACTGGACAAGCAAAGTGGACGGCATCCTGTTCGACCTCGGTGTGTCGTCGATGCAACTGGACCGCGCCTCGCGCGGATTCTCCTATTCGGCCGACGCGCCGCTGGACATGCGGATGGATCCCGACGCCGAGCTGACCGCGGCCGAGGTCATCAACACCTACGACGAGAAGACGTTGGCCCGCGTGCTGCGCGAGTTCGGCGAGGAGCGGTTCGCAGGCCGCATCGCCGCGCACATCGTCCGCCGCCGCGCGCAGCGGCCGTTCACGAGCACCGGCGAGCTGGTCGAGTTGCTGTATCAGGCGATTCCAGCGCCGGCGCGCCGCACCGGCGGGCATCCCGCCAAGCGCACCTTCCAGGCGTTGCGCATCGCCGTCAATGGCGAGTTGGACTCGTTGCGGGACGCGATCCCTGCGGCGCTTTCGGCACTGGCGCCAGGCGGCCGGATTGTCGTGATGGCATACCAATCGCTGGAAGACCGCATCGTCAAGAATCAGTTCGCCGCCGCCACCGCATCCCGCACACCGCCAGGGCTTCCCGTTGAATTGCCCGGCCACGGACCGGAATTCGTCGCACTCACTCGCGGCGCCGAACGGGCGGGTGCCGAGGAGATCGAACTCAATCCGCGTAGCGCACCCGTGCGGCTACGGGCACTGGAAAAGGTGGGGGGTTGACCATGAGGGCACGCAAGACGGCACCGGTACGAGGTGGTGACGAAAAGCGCCGCACTCGCAACACCGCACACCAGGCGGACGCGCCGCCGCGCAGGCGCAAGCCGACGCGTGAACAGCGTCCGCAGCGGTCGGCGCCCGCGACCAATCCGATCCCGCGGCCCACCGACACGCCTGCCCGGCCGAAGAACGCCAGCCAGGCCAAGGCGCGGGCGAAGGCCCGAAAGGCCAAGGCGCCCAAGGTCGTCCGCCCGCCCTTGCGGGAACGGATTCTCGTCAAGCTGACCTCCATCGAGGTCAACCCGCGCACGCTGGTCGCCAGGGTGCCGTTCGTCGTGCTGGTGATCGGGTCACTCGGCGTCGGCCTCGGTGTCACGCTGTGGCTGTCCACCGACGCGGCTGAGCGGTCGTATGAGCTGAGCCATGCCCGCGAGACGAATCAGGCGCTGCTGCAACAGAAGGAAGCGTTGGAGCGTCAGGTGCTCGAGGCGCAGGCCGCCCCGGCGCTGGCCGAAGCGGCCCGCAACCTGGGAATGATCCCGTCGCGAGACACCGCACACCTCGTGCAGGACGCCTCGGGCAACTGGGTCGTCGTCGGCACGCCCAAACCCGCACAGGGTGCCGCCCCGGCGCCGTTGAACACGCCGCTGCCCGAGGAGGGCCCGCCGGCGCCACCTGCCCCGCCAGCGCCTCGGGTGGTGGATCCCCGTGAGCTCACCGTCCGGATGCCGCCGCGGGCGCAGGCTGCTCCGCTGCCGGGCACCGAGCGTTCGATGCCGTTGACCGCGGCCGCGCCGCCGGCTGCTCCGCCGGCTGTCGAGGTGCCGCACGCTGTGACGGGGCAACCGCCCGCACTGGGCCCTGCGGTAGCACCCGCGGGCCCCGGCGACATCCCCGTAGCGCCGGCCGCCCCAGGGTTGGCCGCTCCCGCGGTGCCGATTGATGGGGGTACGCCACCTGCGATCCCCGCCCTGACCGCGCCACTTCCCGGCGCACCCGCATGAGCCGCTCCGACAACCGGGGTCGTGGTCCCGGCAGGCCGAAGGCGCGCAAGTCGCAACCGAACCAGGAACGTTCGGCCAAGGCCCGGCGGACCCGGCAGCCGGCCACCGAAAACGGTTTGCGCAGCGCATCATTCGTGTTCCGGCATCGGACCGGTAACGCGGTCATCTTCCTGGTGCTGCTGGTCGCTGCCGTGCAGCTGTTCACGCTGCAGGTGCCGAAAGCGGCGGGGCTGCGCGCCGAGGCGGCGAGTCAGCTCAAGGTCACCGACGTCGAGAAGGCCGTACGCGGTGCGATCGTCGACCGCAACAACGACAAGCTGGCCTTCACCATCGAGGCCCGAGCCCTGACCTTCCAGCCGCTGAAGATCCGCAAGCAGCTGGAGGAAGCCAAGGCGAAGACGCCGCAAGCGCCGGACCCGCAGCGCCGGTTGCGCGACATCGCGGCAGAGATTGCGTTGCGACTCAACAACAAACCCGACGTCGCAACCGTGCTGAAGAAGCTCACCAGCAACGACTCCTTCGTGTACCTGGCGCGCGCAGTCGACCCGGCCGTCGCCGACGCGATCATCACCAAGTTCCCCGAGGTCGGTTCCGAGCGCCAGGATCTGCGGCAGTACCCGGGCGGCTCGCTGGCGGCCAACATCGTCGGCGGTATCGACTGGGATGGCCACGGCCTGCTGGGACTCGAGGATTCGCTCGATGCCGAACTGGCGGGCACCGATGGTTCGGTCACCTACGACCGTGGCTCCGATGGCGTGGTGATCCCGGGCAGCTATCGCAACCGTCACGACGCGGTCGACGGCTCGACGGTGATGTTGACGCTGGACGACGACATTCAGTTCTACGTGCAGCAGCAGGTGCAGCAGGCCAAGGAGATCTCCGGTGCCAAAAACGTATCGGCCGTGGTGCTGGATGCGAAAACCGGTGAGGTGCTTGCGATGGCGAACGACAACACGTTCGACCCGAGCCAGGACATCGGCCGCCAGGAGGACCGGGACCTCGGCAACCTGTCGGTGTCCTCGCCGTATGAACCGGGCTCGGTGAACAAGATCGTCACCGCCGCCTCGGTCATCGAGTACGGGCTGTCCAATCCCGACGAGGTGCTGCAGGTGCCCGGCGACATCGACATGGGCGGTGTCACAGTGCATGACGCGTGGGAGCACGGCGTCACGCCGTACACGACCACCGGCATCTTCGGTAAGTCGTCGAACGTCGGCACGCTGATGCTGGCGCAGCGGATCGGACCGCAGCGGTACGCCGAGATGCTCGACAAGTTCGGGCTCGGCCAGCGCACCGGTGTCGGACTGCCCGGTGAGAGCGCGGGCCTGGTACCTCCCATCGACCAATGGTCAGGCAGCACATTTGCGAACCTGCCCATCGGACAAGGCCTTTCGATGACCCTGCTCCAGATGACCGGCATGTATCAGGCGATCGCGAACGACGGTGTGCGCATCCCGCCGCGCATCATCAAGTCCACCATCGCCGCCGACGGCACCCGCAAGGACGAGCCGCGGCCCGACGGTGTGCGGGTGGTGTCGCCGCAGACAGCCCAGACGGTTCGGCAGATGCTGCGCGCCACACTGCAGCGCGATCCGACGGGCGTGCAGCAGGGCACCGGTTCCCAGGGTGCGGTCGAGGGCTATCAGATCTCCGGCAAGACGGGGACGGCGCAGCAGATCAACCCGGGCTGCGGCTGCTACTACGACAACGTCTACTGGATCACGTTCGCGGGCATGGTGCCGACCGACGATCCGCGCTACGTGATCGGCGTGATGGCAGACAACCCGCAACGCACGGCCGACGGCCAACACGGCACCACGATGGCGCCGCTGTTCCACAACCTCGCGGCGTGGCTGTTGCAGCGGGAGAACGTGCCGCTGTCGCCCGATCCTGGCCCGCCGCTGACGCTTCAAGCCACCTGAGCCGGCAGGCGGAACCAGCCAGGCCGGTACTGTGTTCCTGCCATGAACCTGCGTCCCAACCATCCCGTCGGCCACGCGCTCCGAGGGCTGGCTGAGCAGGTGGCGGCGGTCCCGTCCGGTGCCGCCGCGGTGCCAGATGTGCAGGTGACCGGGGTGACGCTGCGCGGCCAGAATGCGCAGTCCGGCGACCTGTTCGCGGCACTGCCTGGGGCGTCGTCACACGGCGCGCGCTACGCCGCCGACGCGGTGGCGCAGGGCGCTGTCGCGGTGCTCACCGATCCCGCGGGCGTCGACGCGATGGGCGACGTCGCCGTGCCCGTGCTCGTCCATCCCGACCCGCGGTCGGTGTTGGGTGACCTCGCGGCCACCGTGTACGGACATCCGTCGGAACGGCTTCGCGTCATCGGCGTCACCGGCACGTCCGGCAAGACCACGACGACGTATCTGGCCGAGGCGGGTCTGCGGTCGGCGCAGCGGGTGGCCGGGCTGATCGGCACCGTCGGCGTCCGCATCGACGGCCGCGACCAGCCCAGCGCGCTGACCACCCCTGAGGCACCCGATCTGCAGGCCTTGCTCGCGGTGATGGTCGAGCAGGGCGTCGACACCGTGGTGATGGAGGTGTCCAGCCATGCGCTGACGCTGGGCCGCGTCGACGGGGTGCGGTTCGCGGTCGGTGGATTCACCAATCTGTCGCGGGACCACCTGGATTTCCATCCGACGATGCAGGACTACTTCGACGCCAAGGCGCGGCTGTTCGACCCCGAATCGCCTTCGCGTGCAAGCCTTTCCGTGATCTGTATTGACGACGACGCGGGACAGGCGATGGCTCGCATCGCGGATCGACCCGTGACCGTGAGTGCGACAGGGCGCAACGCCGACTGGCGGGTGGAGAACGTCGAGACCGTCGATCTCGGTGCCCAGGAGTTTTTCGCGGTCGACCCGGCGGGTGTGCACCACGGGCTGCGCATCGGGCTGCCCGGCCGCTACAACGTCGCCAACTGCCTGCTGGCGGTGGCGCTGTTGGACGCCGTCGGGGTGTCGCCCGAACAGGCGGCGCCGGGACTTCGCAGCGCGACGGTGCCCGGCCGGCTCGAGCCGATCGACTGCGGCCAGGGTTTTCTCGCGTTGGTCGACTACGCACACAAGCCCGGCGCGCTGCGGGCGGTGCTCGAGACGTTGCGCGTGCAGAGCGACGGCAGGCTCGCGGTCGTGTTCGGCGCGGGCGGCAACCGAGACCCCGGTAAGCGCGAGCCGATGGGCCGCGTCGCCGCCGAATTGGCCGATCTGGTGGTCATCACCGACGACAATCCCCGCGACGAGGAACCCGCCGCCATCAGGGCCGCGATCATGGCGGGGGCGCAGGGCGGGCCGGCGCAGGTCGTCGAGATCGGCGACCGCCGCGAGGCGATCGACCATGCGGTGGCCTGGGCGAAACCGGGTGACGTGGTGCTGATCGCGGGCAAGGGCCACGAGGCGGGCCAGACCAGCCACGGCCAGACAAGGCCGTTCGACGACCGCGACGAGCTGGCTGGGTCCATTGCGGCGCAGAGGCGCTGCACATGATCGATCTGACGATCGCCCAGATCGCCGACATTGTCGGCGGCCGGCTCGCCGACATCTCGCCGGAGGAAGCGGCGGCGACGCGTGTCACAGGCACTGTCGAATTCGATTCGCGCGCAGTCACTCCCGGCGGGCTGTTCCTAGCACTGCCGGGTGCGCGCTCCGACGGCCACGACTTTGCGGCCGCCGCGGTCGGTGCGGGCGCCGTCGCGGTGTTGGCGGCGCGGCCGGTGGGGGTGCCTGCGATCGTCGTGGAACCGGTGGCCGCCCAGGACGCGGGCGCCAGTGTGCTCGAATTCGATACCGACGGCTCTGGCGCTGCGGTGCTCGCCGCGTTGGCGCGGCTCGCGGCCGCGGTCGCCGCCGCACTCGTCGAGGGCGGGCTGACCATCGTCGGGGTCACCGGCTCGTCGGGTAAGACCTCGACCAAGGATCTGCTCGCCGCCGTGCTCGCCCCGCTCGGCGAGGTGGTCGCACCACCCGGCTCGTTCAACAACGAGCTCGGCCACCCGTGGACGGTGCTGCGCGCCACCGAGTCCACCGATTTCCTCGTGCTCGAGATGTCGGCGCGCCATCCCGGCAACATCGCCGCGCTGGCGGAAATCGCGCCACCGTCGATTGCAGTCGTGCTCAATGTCGGCACCGCGCACCTCGGCGAATTCGGCTCACGCGAGGCCATTGCAGCCACCAAAGCCGAACTGCCGCAAGCTGTTCCGGCATCCGGCGTGGTGATCCTGAACGCCGACGACGCCGCGGTGGCCGCGATGGCGGAGAAGACCTCCGCGCGGGTGGTGCGGGTGAGCCGCAACGCCGGTGCCGACGTGTGGGCCGACGACGTCGCCCTGGATGGGCTGGCCAGGCCGCGGTTCACGCTGCACACCGCGGACGCACAGATAGCTGTGGCGCTGGCAGTACACGGCGACCATCAGGTGTCCAACGCGCTGTGCGCGGCCGCCGTCGCGCTGGAGTGCGGGGCCGGCCTCGAGCAGGTGGCCGGCGCGCTCGCAGCCGCGGGGCCGGTGTCCAAACACCGCATGCAGGTCGCGACCCGCGACGACGGCGTCACCGTCATCAACGACGCCTACAACGCCAATCCGGACTCCATGGCTGCCGGGCTGAAGGCGCTGGCCGCCATCGCCAACGAGGGCGGCGAAAAACGGCGCAGCTGGGCCGTACTCGGAGAGATGGCCGAACTCGGAGACGACGCGATATCCGAGCATGACCGCATCGGCCGGTTGGCGGTGCGATTAGATGTGTCTCGACTCGTCGTCGTCGGAACCGGGAGGTCTATGAGCGCCATGCACCACGGGGCGGTGATGGAGGGATCGTGGGGGGCTGAATCCACCATGGTCGCTGATGCCGACGCCGCGCTGGCATTGCTTCGGGCCGAACTGCAGGCAACAGACGTGGTGCTGGTGAAAGCCTCGAACGCGGCGGGGCTCGGCGCCCTCGCCGAATCACTGGTCGCCGGGGATTCCCATGGATCCTGCCGATGAGGCAGATCCTCATCGCCGTCGGCATCGCGCTGACGGTCTCGATCCTCCTGACGCCGGTGCTGATCCGGCTGTTCACTAGGCAGGGCTTCGGCCACGAGATCCGCGAGGACGGCCCGCCCAGCCACCACAAGAAGCGCGGTACGCCGTCGATGGGCGGCGTCGCGATCGTCGCTGGCATCTGGGCGGGCTACCTGGGCACGCAGTTGATCGGCATCGTGATGGACGGCAGGGGGCCGTCGGCGTCGGGCTGGCTGGTGCTGGGCCTGGCCACTGCGCTGGGCACCGTCGGTTTCGTCGACGACCTGATCAAGATCCGTCGTGCGCGCAACCTCGGCTTGAACAAGACCGCCAAGACCGTCGGCATCCTGGCCGCCGCCGTCCTGTTCGGAATCCTGGCGCTGCAGTTCCGCAACGCGGATGGGCTGACGCCGGGCAGCGCCGAACTGTCGTACGTCCGCGAGATCGCCACGGTCACCCTCGCACCGGCGATCTTCGTGCTGTTCTGCATCGTGATCGTCAGCGCGTGGTCGAACGCGGTGAACTTCACCGACGGCCTCGACGGGCTGGCGGCAGGCGCGATGGCGATGGTGTGCGCGGCCTACGTGCTGATCACGTTCTGGCAGTTCCGCAACGCGTGCGCCACCAGCCCCGGCCTCGGCTGCTACAACGTGCGCGATCCGCTCGACCTGGCGATCATCGCGGCCGCCACCGCCGGCGCCTGCATCGGCTTTCTGTGGTGGAACGCCGCCCCCGCCAAGATCTTCATGGGGGACACCGGCTCACTGGCGCTGGGCGGCATCATCGCCGGGCTTTCGGTGGCCAGCCGCACCGAGATGCTGGCCGTCGTCCTCGGTGCGCTGTTCGTCGCCGAGGTGACCTCGGTCGTGGTGCAGATCATGGCGTTTCGCACGACCGGGCGCCGGGTGTTCCGGATGGCGCCGTTTCATCACCACTTCGAACTCGTCGGCTGGGCGGAAACCACGGTCATCATCCGGTTCTGGCTTCTCACGGCGATCGCCTGCGGTCTTGGTGTTGCGCTCTTCTACAGCGAGTGGCTGACCACCGTCGGGGCCTGACATGGACCTGTCAGGAGCCAACGTTCTGGTCGCCGGTGCCCGCGTCACCGGCCGCGCGATCCTCGCCGCGCTGACGCCCCTCGGTGTTCGGGCGACGCTGACCGACGACAGCCCGTCGATGCTGACGGAGTTCGCCCAGAAGGGCGTCGAGGTCATCGACGCCGCCAACGCCGCCGAGCGGATCGCCGACTACGACCTCGTCGTCACCAGTCCCGGCCTGCCGCCCACCGCGCCGGTGCTGGCCGCTGCCGCCTCGGCCGGCGTGCCGATCTGGGGCGACGTCGAATTGGCTTGGCGGCTGGATGTTTCCGGCCATTACGGGCCGCCGAGGCGCTGGCTCGTGGTGACCGGCACCAACGGCAAGACCACCACGACGTCGATGCTGCACGCGATGCTCGTGGCGGGCGGTCGCCAAGCGCTGCTGTGCGGCAACATCGGCGACCCGGTGCTCGATGTGCTCGATCAGCCCGCCGAGCTGATGGCCGTCGAACTGTCGAGCTTCCAGCTGCACTGGGCGCCGTCGCTGCGGCCGGAAGCCGGTGTGGTGCTCAACGTGGCCGAGGACCATCTCGACTGGCACGGGTCGATGGACGCCTATGCGCGCGACAAGGCGCGGGTGCTGGACGGCCGCGTCGCCGTCGTCGGGCTCGACGACCCGGTCGCGGCCGGTCTGCTGCCGGGTGCCGCTGCGCCCGTACGCGTCGGCTTCCGGCTCGGTGAGCCCGGGCCGGGGGAGCTCGGGGTGCGCGACGGGGTGCTCATCGACAACGCGTTCGGCTCGAATGTGCCGCTCGCCGACGCCGCGGCTATTCCGGTGGCCGGCCCGGTTGGCGTTCTCGACGCGCTTGCTGCCGCGGCGCTGGCTCGAGCCGTCGACGTGCCGCCGGAGGCCATCGCCGATGCGCTGGCCGGCTTTCGGGTCGGCAGGCACCGCGCCGAGGTGGTCGGCGAGGTGGACGGCGTCACGTACGTCGACGACTCCAAGGCCACCAATCCCCATGCCGCGCAGGCGTCGATCGCCGCCTATCCGCGGGTGGTCTGGATTGCCGGCGGTCTGCTCAAGGGCGCTTCGGTCGACGAACTGGTCGCCGGCGCGGCGAATCGCCTGGTCGGCGCGGTGCTGATCGGCCGGGACCGGAGCCTGATCCGGGACGCGTTATCGCGACACGCCCCGGATGTCCCCGTCGTCGAGCCTGTGACGGGGGAGGATTCTGGGGTGCATGGGACAAATGTGACTCGGCTGATGGCCGCGGTCGTCGACGCGGCCCGCGGGTTGGCGAGCGCAGGCGACACCGTGTTACTGGCTCCGGCCGGTGCGTCCTTCGACCAGTTCAGCGGCTACGGGCAGCGCGGCGACGCGTTCGCTGCCGCCGTGTCCCGGCTGTCTCAGCTGTCCCGGTAGGCCGCCATGAGCAACATCCTGACCCGGTTGCGGCACCGGCGGACCAAGCCGAACACCGAACCGCCCGCCGAAGCGACGACCGCAGAGGCCCGCGGCCCGCGCACCAGGTTCGGTGCCTGGCTGGGCCGTCCGATGACGTCCTTTCACCTCATCATCGCCGTCACCGCGCTGCTGATCACGCTGGGCCTGACCATGGTGCTGTCGGCGTCGGGTGTGCACAGCTACGACGAGGACGGGTCGCCGTGGGCGATCTTCGGCAGACAGGTGCTGTGGACCTGCATCGGGTTGTTCGCGTTCTACGTCGCGATGCGGATGCCCGTGCAGTTGATGCGCAGCATGGCTTTCAGCGCGTTCGCGCTCACGATCGTGATGTTGGTCCTTGTGCTGATCCCGGGAATCGGCCACGAAGCCAACGGTTCTCGCGGTTGGTTCGTGATCGCCGGCTTCTCCATGCAGCCCTCCGAACTGGCGAAGATCGCGTTCGCGATCTGGGGTGCGCACCTGCTCGCGGCGCGGCGCCTGGAACACGCGTCGTTGCGCGAGATGCTGATCCCACTCGTGCCCGCCGCCGTCATCGCGCTGGCGTTGATCGTCGCCCAGCCCGACCTCGGGCAGACGGTGTCGCTGGGCATCATCCTGCTCGGCCTGCTGTGGTACGCGGGCCTGCCGCTACGGGTGTTCCTGTCCTCGCTGATCGCGGTCATGGTCTCGGCCGCCGTGCTCGCGGTCTCCGAGGGCTACCGATCCGACCGGGTGCAGTCCTGGCTGAACCCCGGCGCGGACACCCAGGGCTCGGGCTATCAGGCCCGCCAGGCGAAGTTTGCGCTGGCCAACGGCGGTGTCTTCGGCGACGGGCTGGGCCAGGGCACCGCCAAGTGGAACTATCTGCCCAACGCCCACAACGACTTCATCTTCGCGATCATCGGCGAGGAACTCGGGTTCGTCGGCGCCGTCGGGCTGCTGTGCCTGTTCGGGCTGTTCGCCTACACCGGCATGCGGATCGCGCGCCGCTCGGCCGACCCGTTCCTGCGGCTGCTGACCGCGACCACGACGCTGTGGGTGTTGGGTCAGGTGTTCATCAACGTCGGCTACGTCGTCGGCCTGCTGCCGGTGACCGGCCTGCAGCTGCCCCTCATCTCTGCCGGTGGAACATCAACGGCGACAACACTTTTGATCATCGGCATCATGGCAAACGCGGCTCGCCACGAACCGGAGGCGGTGGCCGCGCTGCGGGCGGGGCGCGATGACAGGGTCAACCGGCTGCTGCGGCTGCCGCTGCCGGAGCCGTATGTGCCCAGCCGCACCGAGGCGCTGCGTGACCGGTTGCGAACGCGGCCAGGCGCTGACCCGGCCAAGTCGCGCAGGCAGGAACCGCCGCGCAAGCCTAAGGCCGTCGCGGACAAGAAGCGCAAACCCCATCCGGCCGACCGGCAGGTGCGACGCTCAGGGCATCATGGAGGCGCCCAGCGACAGCGCCGGGCTCGGACATTGGAAGGTCAGCGTTACGGGTGAATGGCTCGGAACCCCGAGGGGGCGAGCGTTGCGACCGGGGGGTATCCGTGGTCCTGGCCGGTGGTGGCACCGCGGGGCATGTCGAACCCGCGATGGCCGTGGCCGACGCACTGACCGCTCTTGACCCTGGTGTGCGGATCACCGCGCTTGGCACCCAGCGGGGGCTGGAAACGCGGCTGGTGCCCGAGCGCGGCTACCACCTCGAGCTGATCACGCCCGTGCCGCTGCCGCGCAAGCCGTCGGGTGACCTGGTCCGGCTGCCGATGCGGGTGCGACGCGCGGTCAGGCAGACCCGTGCGGTGCTCGACAACGTGGACGCCGATGTGGTGATCGGGTTCGGCGGGTACGTCGCACTGCCGGCGTACCTGGCTGCCCGCGGCGGAGCCCTCCGGAGGCGACGTGTTCCCGTCGTCGTGCACGAGGCCAACGCGACCGCGGGCTGGGCGAACCGCGTCGGCGCGCGGTCGGCGCAACGCGTGCTGTCGGCGGTGCCCGACCCCGGGCTGCGCCGCGTCGAGGTCGTCGGGGTGCCGGTGCGTGCCGCGATCACCTCGCTGGACCGGATGGCGTTGCGCGCGGAGGCGCGAGCGCACTTCGGCTTCGCCGACGACGCGAAGGTGCTGCTGGTGTTCGGCGGTTCGCAGGGCGCGCAGCGGATCAATCAGGCGGTCGCCGGCGCAGCCAAAGATCTTGCCGTGGCGGGTATCTCGGTGCTGCACGCCCACGGGCCGAAGAACACCCTCGACCTACGCGAGCCCGCCGACGGCGACCCGCCCTACGTCGCGGTGCCGTATCTGGACCGGATGGACCTGGCATACGCCGCCGCCGACCTGGCTGTTTGCCGGTCGGGCGCGATGACGGTCGCCGAGGTGACGGATGTCGGCCTGCCCGCGGTTTACGTTCCGCTTCCGATCGGCAACGGCGAGCAACGACTCAACGCGCTGCCGGTCGTCAACGCAGGCGGCGGTGTCATCGTCGACGACGCCGACCTGACCCCGTCGTTCGTCGCCGACACCGTCCCGGCGCTGCTCAACGAGCCCGGCAGGCTGCAGTCTATGACGGCCGCCGCCGCGCTCGCGGGCCACCGGGACGCCGCACAGCGCGTCGCGGAGATCGCACTGGAAGTCGCACGTGGCGCCCGAAAGCGGTTGCGGTGAACGCGAATTCGCTCCCCGACGAACTGCAGCGGGTGCACATGGTCGGTATCGGGGGAGCGGGCATGTCGGGCATCGCCCGGATCCTGCTCGACCGCGGCGGCCAGGTCTCGGGTTCTGACGCCAAGGAATCACGCGGTGTGGTGGCGCTGCGGGCCCGCGGCGCCGCCATCCGCATCGGGCACGACGAGTCGTCACTGGATCTGTTGCCGGGCGGCCCGACCGCGGTGGTCACCACGCACGCCGCTATTCCGAAGACCAACCCTGAACTCGTCGAGGCGCGTCGCCGCGGTATCCCGGTGATCCTGCGACCTGTTGTGCTGGCCAAGTTGATGGCCGGACACAAAACGCTGATGGTCACCGGAACGGCCGGAAAGACGACGACGACCTCGATGCTCATTGTGGCGTTGCAGCACAGCGGATTTGATCCGTCATTCGCAGTGGGTGGCGACCTCGGCGAGGCAGGCACGAATGCGCACCACGGTAGTGGCGGGTACTTCGTCGCCGAGGCCGACGAGAGCGACGGATCGCTGGTGCAGTACGAGCCCGATATCGCGGTGGTTACCAACATCGAGGCCGACCATCTCGATTTCTTCGGCACCGAGCAGGCCTATGTCGACGTGTTCGACGCATTCATGGAGCGCATCAAACCCGGTGGTGCGCTGGTGGTCTGCGTCGACGATCCCGGCGCCGCGGCACTCGCCGAACGCACTGCGGCCCTCGGGATCCGGGTGCTGCGCTACGGCAGTGGTGACCAGCCTGACCTGGCGGGCGCATTGCTGGACTGGCAGCAGCAGGGCACGAATGCGGTGGCTACGGTGCAGTTGGCCGAAGAGAGCAGTCCGCGCACCATGCGGTTGGCGGTGCCCGGTCGACACATGGCGCTCAACGCGCTGGCCGCGCTGCTGGCGGCGATCGAGGCCGGCGCTTCACCGGATGTCGTGCTCGATGGACTGGCGGACTTCGAGGGTGTGCGCCGCAGGTTCGAATTGGTCGGTACGACGGACGGGGTCAGGGTTTTCGATGATTACGCCCATCACCCGACGAAGGTCGCCGCCGCTCTGACGGTCGTGTGCGCGTTGGCCAGAGAATCGCAGGGTCGGTCCATCGTCGTGTTCCAACCCCATTTGTATTCGCGGACAGCGACTTTCGCACGAGAATTCGGTCAGGCGCTCAGTAAAGCCGACGAAGTCTTCGTGCTCGACGTCTACGCCGCGCGCGAGCAGCCGATGGCGGGTGTGAGCGGGGCGATGGTCGCCGACCACGTCACGGTTCCGGTCACCTATGTGCCCAACTTCTCCGCGGTGGCCGATCGCGTGGCCGAGGCCGCAGGCCCCGGCGACGTCGTGGTGACCATGGGTGCGGGCGACGTGACGATGCTCGGCCCGGAAATCCTTGCCGCACTTCGGGTCAAGGCCAATCGCAACGCTCCTGGCGGCTCGGGTAAGGCGTTCCGATGACCGAGCCGACCGAGCCGACCGACGGCGAAGACGCGGCCGACGCCCCGCACGAGGCCACCCAAGAGACTGTGCCTCCGGCGGCGGCAGCCGATTTCGAGGGCCCGCGACGGCGTGCGCGCCGCGAACGCGAAGAACGCCGCGCCGCCCAGGCCAGGGCCATGGCGATCGAGACCGCCCGCCGCGAGGCCAAGCGCAAGGTCATGGGCGCGCCCCAAGAAGACGCGAAAAGGCTTGGCCGCCGGACGGTTCGGGGCCTGAAGGTGCTGATGTGGTCGGCACTGGTGAGCGTGGTGCTCGTCGGCCTTGGTCTGCTGCTGTACTTCACGCCGATCATGGCAGCGCGCAATATCGTCGTGGTCGGGTTAGGCGCGGTGACGCAGGACGAGGTGACGGCCGCGGCCGCTGTTGCGCCGGGAACGCCGCTGCTGCAGGTCGATACCGACGCCGTCGCCGAGCGTGTGGCGGCGATCCGACGGGTCGCCAGCGCGAGGGTGCAGCGTCAGTACCCCTCGACACTGCGCGTCACCGTCATCGAACGGCTGCCCGTCGTGGTCAAGGACTATCCGGACGGCCCGCACCTGTTCGACAAGGACGGCGTCGATTTCGCGACCGCTCCGCCGCCTGCGGGGGTTCCGTATCTGGACGCCGAAAACCCAGGGCCCAGCGACCCGCCGACCAGGGCCGCGCTGCAGGTGATGACCGCGCTGCGACCCGAGGTCGCCGGACAGGTCGGCCGAATCGCCGCGCCTTCTGTCGCCGCCATCACGTTGACCCTCAATGACGGCCGCACAGTGGTCTGGGGCACCACCGACCGCACCGAGGAAAAGGCGCTCAAGCTGGCCGCGCTGCTCACCCAGCCGGGGCAGACCTATGACGTCTCGAGCCCGGACCTGCCGACGGTCAAATAGCCACTACTGCTTGGCCGGTGGGGTGCAGTCCAACCACTTGCCATCCATCCGGACCAGCGTTGCCGGGGTGGTCTTCGTGTCGGGGGGTTGCGTGCCAAGCCGTTGTGTCAGCAGCACATCTGCCGTCGCGTTGTCGCCGTTTATCACGATGTTGTCCACCTTGACGAGGTTGATCGACGTGCTCTGCTTCACGACGTCGAGCATCGCGGTCTTGTAAGCAGGCTCGTCCTGGTTGATCACCGCGTTCGACACCGCCAGCAGGGAATCGTTGGACGCACCTGCGAATTGCGTGCCGAGTTTCTCGGCAAACGCCTGCGGCCCCAACGACGCCGCGGCCGACGCCGGGAACATCGACATCGGCGGGATCGCGGCGTCGGTCGACATGGCCTGCTCGCGGAACTTTGGACAGGTCAGCTCGCCGACCTTGGCGAAGTTCCAGTCGGAGAACGCCGCGCCCTCCTGGGTGAGCACGTCGCGGATCTGGTCCTCGTCGGAGGCCGTGGGCGTCGGCGCCACCGCGGATGTCGGCGCTGCGCTCGACGTCGACGCTGCGCTTGGCGCGCTCTTGTCGCCACAGCCCGCGGCGACCAGTGCGATTGCGACCATTGCCACGCCGGCGATGCGGATGTTCATGGGCCCCCCTTGACATTCAGCTATCTCGGTACATCACAGCGATGTGCGTCATTGGTTGTCAAGGCAAACTGCGATATTGACGCAATGTGAGTCACCGGCAGTGCGGCTGTCCGCTGCGCCGACCGGCCCGCGGGCGGGAAGGTGGCTCGAGGTTGCGCGGAAATTCTCGGCGCGCCGTTCGGCGCGCCTGCATCAATACCCTGCGACCTCGCCCTACCGTTCTGGTTGCGCGAAACAACTTGACATAACTATAACCCTCTGGTTGAGGTTGAGAGTTTGCCAAGGGCTTCGCACACAGAATCGCAACCAGGGAGGAAAGGCGACGCTGATGAGCGCTTGCGCGAAGAAGGTGCAGCGATGACCCCCCCGCACAACTACCTAGCCGTGATCAAGGTGGTCGGCATCGGCGGTGGCGGCGTCAACGCCGTCAACCGAATGATCGAGCAGGGCCTCAAGGGCGTCGAGTTCATCGCCATCAACACCGACGCGCAAGCGCTGTTGATGAGCGACGCCGACGTCAAGCTCGACGTC
>Ga0068863_100001052_pt1 | contig 27587 bp, 22 predicted proteins | sample KBSSwiS62_FD_66596 | JGI IMG/M metagenome (GOLD analysis project Ga0068863, IMG submission 66596) | Switchgrass rhizosphere microbial communities from Kellogg Biological Station, Michigan, USA - KBS Switchgrass S6-2 | ecosystem: Host-associated > Plants > Roots > Rhizosphere > Soil ... | reverse complement strand
GGTAGATCTTGAGGAGATGTTCCAACCAAACGCCATGTTCGACGGCCTTTAGCACCCAATGCCGGTGAGGCCGTCCCCATTGGAGATGCTGAAGAAACATTTTATGAAAATGAACCGCTTCTTCATGATCGCCTTTCGCAAACCACTCATGATAGGAATTCACCGGATAAAATGCATCGAATTGGTAACTGACGAAGGACATCTCCATGATGCTTCCGCATTCGGCCAGCGCCCGAAAGCCCTCTTCGATAAAATAGGGATGCTGGTCCGTGAACCCGGGCGCAGCGTCCAGATGCCACTTCATGATCTGCGCAACCCGGTTCATCCGGTCATCTGTCATCCCAAAGCGCGGCGGCGGCGAGGGCAACATCGTCTCCCAGAACTCCGGCGAGATGTTCGCCGGATCTTGCGCGAAAAGCGACTGGATAAGCGTCGATCCCGTACGCGCCATGCCGATGAAAAACAGCGGGCTGACGATCTTCTCCTCGGCAATTTCCGGGTACTTTTTCCGATCGGCGATCACATTCAACCGGGCAGCGAGCAGCGCGACGAGGCTCTGGCCCATCAACCTCACCTTCTCGGGAGCCATCTCGGCGAAGCCCTCCTTGAAGGATTGCACCAGCGCGTTCAAACCATTGAGAAACCTTTGGTCACCAAAATCGGAATGGCCTGTCTGGCGGGTCGCCTCACTGATAATTGAGTCCACTTCGAACGGAATCTGGGGACCATCGTGTATGGCGAACATGTCAGTAGCTCCTCTCTAATTATTATTAAACGCGTTAAATGCACAACTTCTGTTCAAGAAAACTGCAGGCTAAACTGATCGATCGATCCGCCGAACTCTGATGATAAGCCACTCCGGGACGATTGGTGTCCGCATCCGGCTTTGTAAAACTGTGTCCGGCTTGTGTGAAAATGTGAATCTGGCAATCCGCTTCGGCCGCTATCATCTCCCTTTGAAATGCCAACATGTCTTCAAGGGGGACGAAAGGGTCTTGACTGCCCGAACAAACCAGCAGCGACGGCTTGATGCGCCCCGCGGCGGCGGGGCGATGAGTCCGCAGCAGACCATGAAATGTCACCAAAGCAGCGAAATCAGCCCCCGAGCGCGCCAGTTCGAGGCCGTACGCGCCACCCAGGCAATAGCCGACAACCGCAATCCTGTCGCCATCGACCCCATGCAGTCCTCTCAGAGCAGTCAAGCCTGCGCTGGCGGTTGCGCGCATTCTGTCAGGGTCAGCCAACGCTGCATCCGCCAGGCGTCCAGTATGCGCTGTATCGAGCGCCGTAAGGCCGCCGCCATGCAGATCGCCAACGAGGCAAACGCATCCTCCCGCACTGAAGCGCTCGGCTTGCTCTATCGCGAACGTGCTCACGCCCCAGCCATCCGGCAGCAACAGGATTCCCGGTCCCTTCTCGGCCTGCTGGCTGACAACGACCCCTTCAAAGGCGCCATATCTGAGAGTGCGTCGTGAAATATGCATCACGAGCCTTCGGATCCGATTAAATGAGCCACCTTTTCTTTGAGTTGGACCAATGCAACTTTTTCGGAGCTGGCCCGGGGAACCTCGCTATCATCCATGACTACGACGACTTCGGGAACCTTATATCCCGACAATTCGGTCGATACTCCACTTCTGATCGTGTCGGCATCAAGGACGACCCGATCCGATGGACACACGACTGCGATGACCCTCTGACCCTTTGTGGATGATGGCAGGCCGAAAACGAAGGATGCGGCGACGCCGTCCATCGAGTTCAGAACACCCTCGACCTCCCCCGGAGACACATTTGCGCCAGACGTCTTGATCATCTCGGATTCGCGACCGAAGAACCAGAGGTATCCATCTGCGTCAATCGCTGCGGTGTCGCCAGTGTCAAAGTATCCATCCTTGGTGAATACCTGCTCACGCTCTTTCCTATGATATCCCTTCATCAACGTGAAGCCGCGAACAAAGAGTGCGCCGCGGACGCCAGGTTGGACAGCTTGACCGGTAGCGCGATCGATTATGACTCTTTCCACACCAGGCAGAGCCCTTCCCCATGAACCCTGCTTGCCGATGGGCATGAGAGCGGTCTTCCGTTCCAGGCTGTGCATCCCGAATGTCTCGCTCATGCCGAGTATACCGCCTGCACGCCGATCGGCTGGGATTACGCGCCCGTCATCGTCGACCGGAACACCCAATCCAAGTCGTACCGACGACAGATCTACACCCTTGTCCTGGGCGTGAGCGCGAACGGCATTCGCCTGGGATGGCCACAAGCTGACTCGCGTCACGCGCTCCCGCCCCAAAGTCTCGACGACGGACGAGGGCGATGGCGACTCCGCAAAGCACATGGCGGCTCCCACATGCATCGATGGCAGCAGACTCATATTCAGCCCGCCTACCCAAAATAGAGGCTGTCCGGTGTAGGAGCGGTCTTCACGTGAGATATCGATGTAATCGACGAACGAATGCGTCGCGCGGATCACCGCACCATGGTTATGGACGACTGCCTTGGGCTCGGCAGTGGAGCCGGATGTGTTGATGGTGATCAACGTATCCGCCGGGCAAATCTGCTTCTCCACTTCCTCCAAAAAGGAGGGATCGACCAACCGGCTATCCGCCAAAACCTGTTGGATGTCTGGCATCGCCGACATCGCCCAGGGGCGATCGCATTCGCCGAGCACGATTATGCGCCGGAGGAACGGATGGCTCTTCAGGTACAGCACCGGCGTCGTGGCGGTCTGGAGTTCGGGAATGGCCCGCTCCAGATATTCGATATAATCGTTTTTCAGGTAACTGCGGGAGAGGATCAAGCATTCGACGTCGTTGAACCGCAAGGCCCATTCCATTTCGCGCGCCTTGTAGAAGGTGCTGAGCGCCACGCAATGTGCGCCGGACCGGGCTATCCCCAGGAAATAAAGTACCCAATCAACACAGTTCGGGAGGAGTAAACCGACCCGCGAACCTTTGCCCGTGCCCAGCCCTAACAGGATACGAGCGATCGTCCCGGATTGGCGTTCCGCGTCGGCGAAGCTGACCCGCTGATCCCGAGAGATGAGAAACTCCCGAGAACCATACTCGCGGGCCGCGAACCGCACCAGGTTGGGCATGGTGGGCGAGAAATCCGGCCCAGTCGGAACCACGGCATATTCCATCCGCTTAGCTCATCACATCGAAGATCAGATCGTTGGCGCCCCGGATGCTTTCCTCCACATCGCTCCAAAGGGAATCTGCCACGTCCAGTGCTGCCGAGTAGGCCCCCCCGACCTCGTTCTGCAAGGCGCGGAGGCGATATGTCCAGAAATGCAGCAGATGCTCGTTCGTCAAACCCATCGCGCCGTTGAATTGATGTAGATCGAACACCAGTTTCCCGACCTGCTGTTGAGCGTAGCACGCCGCCAAGTTGGCATCCTTGACTTCTCCACTCCAAGCTGCGCGAAGCGTCAGCCAGCGCATGCCGTTTGCGATCTGGCGGCATTGACTGAGGCGATGCTGCACTGCCTGAAAGGAGCCAATAGGCCTGCCCAAGACTTCTCGCTCTTTGGCGAACTGTACCGTGAAATCAACCGCTGCGTCTGCGGCACCGGCCATCTCGGCGGCAATCGCGACCCGCCACCACTGACGCAGCCGCGAAGCTCCGCCTGCGACCAATCGGCATGAAAAAATTTCGCGCGGGTTGACGAATTTTCCGTACGGATATGCCTGTATGGAATCCACCTCTTCCACTTGGACCGGATCGACGCGCATCACTTCGATATCGTCCCCTTTCACAAGAAGGGCCGATGCCGCTACCGGCAGGAACCGATAGGTGCGGCGCGGCTCCGCCATGTCGATGAGGACGATCGGGCTTTCCAACGGCTGCTTAGGGATGACCATGGGCCGGACAAGAGCAGATGCGCCTACTTCAACAATAGGCGACAGCCTCGCTGTAGCCATGACCAAAAGCGCCCCGGCGACCGGACCAAGCTCGATGGCCGCGTCTAGATACCCTTGATTCTTCAGCTCAGCTTGGAGTTGAGAATCAAAGTAATACGCCTTACTTCTAGAATTCTGCGGCAATTCCTGATGGTCGCTGAGCAACGATTCAACACTCGAAATGAAAAGCTGTTCATCGATTGAAAGAGAAAAGTCCATAGCCAATTACTTTCTCTCAAGCCCCAGGGCGCCGCTCGCAATGAGATCAAGCTGCAACTCATACGTTCCCGCAGTTATGCCCGAAGGAATACTCATCCTAATATATTCCTCAAGCTCCGGACGCTCACCCGTTAATGCATCCGGAACAAATTCCAATATAAAATCGAGCAAATCAATAACGGCTTCTACAGTAGAAACTCTGGCGATATTTGCATCCGCCGATGGCGGTTCCCGCTTTACGCGCTGATCCACCACCAAATAAGTCAGCAATCGAGCCGCCTCTAACTTGGACGCGATCATCCCCGCGCGTGCGCGTATATTCTTGTCATCCGCTCGGCCGATCGCCTTCAAGTCAGCCATCACCGAGTCGAGGATCTTCAGGCCTACATGATAACGGGGAACTCCGACGCGCTCGAGCTGCAGCGCGTATTGGATGACGTCCCAGCCCCGATGAAGCTCACCGAGCAGGGCCGCTCCATCGACATGCACATTTGTAAAGAAGACCTCGTTCAGGTGGCCGTCTTTAACCAGACCGGGAATACCTCTGACCGTGATGCCTGGCAACGACATCGGCACCAGAAAAATGGAAATCTCTTTCCTGGATGAACCGGTGCGAACAGCCAGAAAGCAAAAATCCGCCTTGCGGGCATAGGACGTCCATATTTTCGATCCATTGATCAAATAGCTTCCGCCTTCCGCTTCCTTCGCCGATGTCAGGAGGGACGCTAGGTCAGTTCCGGCGCCTGGTTCAGAAAAGCCCTGACACCAAACCGAAGACCCCGCGGCGATACCCGACAAATAGGCGTCTTTCTGGGCCGCGGTTCCAAATTTCATCAGCGTCGGACCAATCCAGTTGACATTCATGTATTGGCCGGCACGGGGCTCGCCAACGGCCTTCATCTCTTCTGCGAGGATGAATTGTTCCCAATCGGTGCCGGCTGCCCCCCCATGCTCAACCGGCCAATGATGGACAAGCAGGCCAAGCTCCGCCAACCTGGAGCAGAACACCCGAGAAAACTCGACGTTATCGTCATGCGCATAGCTCTTGGGCACAGCAACGTCATACCAGTCTGCCGGCAAGAGCTCCCTGATAGCTGATCGAGCCCGGTGGCGAAACGCAAGTTGCTTTTCAGACCAACCAAAGTCCATTCACGCCTCCAAACAAATCGCTCGCCACAATATCTAAACCCCCGCAACAAATTTTAAGATCATCTGGCGTTGAACGGCCCTTTGTGCTTGTCCTTGAAAGCGGCCGCCGCCACCGCATGATCTTCGGTGCGAAGCGTAAGCAGATCGTAAGCCAAGGACGTTTCGAATACTCCGGCAACAAGTTGCTTTAACATAGTGTTGACCGATATCTTGGTAGTCCACAGCGCAAGCGGCGGCGCCGATGCAAATCTATTGGCCAGATTCTTGACGAATCCATCGAGTTCCGCACTTTCCACGCGATGATTAATAAGGCCGAGTTCCAACGCTTGCGCAGAACTGATCTGGTCCCCCAGCATCAGGAGTTCCTTCGCCCGGCTGAAGCCAATGAGGAGAGGCCATAAGGCAGCGCCGCCGTCACCCGGTGTGATTCCCAGTGTTGCGTGGCTGTCGCAGAAGATTGCCCGGTCCTCCGCGACTACGACGTCCGAGAGCAAGGCGACACTTGCGCCCAGCCCGAATGCCGCGCCGCGCACTTTCGCGATCACCGGCTTTTCGAAATCAAGAAGGTTCCAGAAAAGCCGTCGTGATGAACGAGGCCGCGGTCCCCTACCGGACCGGCTTTTTCCGACCTGCTCATTTATGTCGATTCCCGAACAGAATGCTCGACCAGAGCCGGAAATCACGACAACACGCACATCCTCGTCGGAATTCAGATCATCCCACACGTATTCGAGATTGGCGTGCATGACCGTGTCGATGGCATTAAGCTTAGCGGGATTGTTCAGGCACACTTCAGCAATCCCATCGCTCTTGGTCACGATGAGACGTTCATACTTGCTGTAATCCACTGCACCCATCAGGCAATCCCTCTTGTGCGCTATTCGCTCGCTCGTTCGTTATGCGATCTTGAAGAATGGCGGGGCCATTGTCAAGACGCTGTCTGGGTGCCATCCGCTACCGGGCTTGGTTGGCGGTAGGCCAAACCATGCCAAACCGGCCCCCATCGCGGCAGTCGCGCTAGCGATCGCCCCTCATCCCAATCCGCGTACTGCATCGATACGGGGCGCCTGCATGCGACTACGCCGGGTGCTGCCTCGTTCCGGTTGCCTGATCCTCAAAGCGCGCCGGACCAACGAAGGAAGTAACCTTGCTTGGCCCGCATTGCGGCAGATGGCTACCACCGGACCGGGCTCGGCCTCCTGTCGCGCTTTCAAGGCATTCCGTGCGGTTGCTGAGCGCGCTCAAGACCCCGACCTCCTTGAATATCCATGTGCCCTTGCGCCAGCGAAACGCGAACTCCGGAATGAGAAAGCTATTGGTTGCGAGACAAAAGCGCCGGGGATACCCGGAGGTGGCTGCTTCCGGCGTCCGAAAACGCCGAGAGTTTCTCGCTGCCCACCAGAGCGTCCCAATGATCGGACAGACCCCCAAGTTGTGAATTCAGCGTGGCCCGCTTCAGGAATCGATGGCAGTCATATTCCTCGGTCACAGCAATTCCCCCATGGAGTTGAATCGCTTCTTGACAGATTTCTTCGTAAAGATCGCAGCAGAGCGCTTTTAGTCCGCCGTAATCGACTCTCCCCGCCTCCTGATCCTGAGCGTAGCTCCAGAGCAACGCTTCCGCCGCACGATGACGGATCTTCAGGTCGGCACAGCGGTGCTTAAGCGCCTGAAACATCGCAAGGGGCCGGCCAAACTGCATTCGCGTCTTCAGGTATTCCACTGTCATAGCCAGCACAGTATTCGCGCCTCCCAAAGAGTCAGCCGCCAGGGCGAGCAGAAGAGCGCTCTCGTATTCGACGGCCATGTGGTTCGCGGCGTCCTGAACCGCGATCACCGACTCCTCTTTTATCTTCACGTCGGTCAGACGCACGTCAAAGAGCTTCCTGGTCTCATCCCAGGTATCGCGTGGTATGGTTTCCACCCCTTCCGCCCCAAGATCGATGAATGCAAAAACGCCATCCCCAAAGACCAGGAGCCGCTCAGCGATATCGGCATCGGTTACAGCCGTCAGAAGACCGTTCAAGCAACCACCGTCAAAATCAGCTTTGGCATGCGTCAAACTCGAAGCAGCGCATCCTCCGCGAGCAAAGCACGCTTCCCGGCTTGGTTCCCGGGCGAGGCGATCCGAGGCACTGGCAGCATAGGCGGCGAACAGACTGGAAAAGAGCGGAGCAGTCCACAGCGCTCCACCGACTTCATAATGAACCGCGGCACTTTGCTCAAGACTGAGTCCAAGGCCTCCCCGCGCCTCTGGAACGCTGACCAGAAGCCAACCCAGCTCAGCCGTTGTGCGCCATGCGTCAGCACGGTCGGGCGCCAGCGGTCCGGCGGAAACCACCCTTCTGACACTATCACGAATTTCATTCAGGAACATGGATTTGCCTTACAATGTCCAGGTCTTCGGCTCACGTTGCATCTGCAGGATTCGCTCGGCGACGATGTTCCGTTGAATCTCCTCCGCCCCTCCGGCGATCGACCAGGCATAGCTGTGCATGAAATCCGCCATCCAGTTGCCCGTATTAAGGTCGCCCAGGGTGACCGGAGACCGGTATTGGCTTTCCAGGCCGCCCAGCCGAACCCCAAACCACGCATAATCTCGAAGCACGCTTGAATAGGTGTTCTTGACAATCGACGCGTCACCGACCTCTTCAGTGCCATCAATACGCCGCGCAAGAAAATCATCAGCGACGGCGCACGCGCTTTGAACACGCGTTACCAGCCGACCGAATTTTCTGAGAACGCCTACGTCGGATTGCCTCCCTCGGTCGATTATGAGCTGCGAAATTCTCCACAGCCCGTGTCGCACGCGATACGACAATTCCATCAGGGTAAGACCACGCTCGGACGACAACGTCTCTTGTGCAATGATCCAACCCTTTCCCTCTTCTCCGACCCGATTTTCGACGCCGATCTCGACATCATCCAGAAAGATTTCGCAGAAGTCGCTATCACCGTAAATCTGTTTGATAGGCCTTACTTTGACGCCCTTTGACCGCATGTTCATCAATAGGAAGGTTATGCCTTCCTGTTTGACCTGGTCGGTGCTCGTGCGCACGAGCAACAGGCACCAGTCGGCATGATGGGCCAACGTCGACCAGACCTTCTGGCCGTTGATGATGTACTTGTCACCGCGCAATTCGGCACGCGTGCGTATTGACGCAAGATCGGAGCCAGCGTTTGGCTCGGAAAATCCCTGGCACCAGAGCTCGCCATTCAGGATGCCTGGAATGTGGCGAGCCTTCTGCTCTTCGGTGCCGCATTTGAACAGAGTCGATGCGGCATGGTAGGTGGATACGAACGTCAACAGCAGGCGCGGGCAATCGGCCCGTGCGAGTTCCTCATATATAACCCGTTGCTCGGCAAGGGATCGCCCGCCGCCCGGCCAGCCCTTGGGCCAATGCGGGATCGCGTATCCCCCTTCGACCAACGATTCAAACCAGGCGCGTTGAGCGCGGACAAAATCGGCCTGACCTCGTTCTTGGTACTGCGCACGCCAATCCCTTGGTGCATTTTCGACCAACCAATTCCGCATTTCCTCTCTCAGCGCGTCTAGGCTCACATCCTCGCTCAATTGCTACTCTCCGGCGTTTTTGTCGGCTTCCGAAACCTGAAGAGCGTCGAGTTGCTCAAGTTCCTCAGTCTTCGGCCATCCGTGAGCTACTGGCTACGTGAAATACCGGCAAATCCCGCCAACACTTTGTTCGATAGTCGCCCTAATGTTCGATATGAAACTATAGAACAGCCCCAAACCGTGTCAAGACCAGGAGAAAGGTCCAGACGGAATTCGATGGGACCTGCGGGGATATCGGCTACAATCCCGGGCGGGCAGGCTGGCAAGGGGCATCGCCTTGGTCGCACAGGACGCAGAAAAGAGGCGCGACCCATCGCTCACTGCTAGAGGTGCTCGCAATATGCTGCCCCAGGTGGGCGCCACTCCAAGGACGACGATCTGTCACAAGACCTTGGCCAATCGAAGCAGTTCGGCAGTTCGAACCGAACCGTCGATTATAACAGGCCTGCCAACCGGGGGCAGTAGCCACCGCACCGTCGTCATCCACACAATTTCGAAATGAAAGGCGGCGCGATTCCAGGGCCAAAGCCGCCAGCAGCTAGATCAGAATTTTGCGAAGCTCACTTTGTACGGCCAGCAGGTGCGGTAGAACGACCTCGGTCAAATCGGCGACCGAATGGCGCGCAATGTATATCGCAACGTTTATCGCCGCAACCATGGAACCTTCATGATTGAAAACCGGAATAGCGATGGATACCGCCCCCACTTCGATCTCCTGATCAACGATACAATAGCCATCTTTCCCGACCTTACCAATCACCTGGATCAGGCGATCGATGTCGGTAATGGTATGGGGCGTGATCGCCCGAATTGTGGAGCTTTCGAGGCGTGAACGGCACTCCTGCTCTCCCAGGGCCGATAAAAGCACACGACCAAGCGCCGTGCAATAAGCCGGAAGGCGGCTTCCAGTGTGCAGTCCGCTACCAACAGACCCCACGTGCGACGATCTTCCGATGTAAAGAATCTCCGCTCCGTCGAGCACTGCTGCGGAAACGGAACTTGATTCTTCCACCACCTGGGACAACCCGGTGAGAAACGCCCGAAGGGCCGTCGCCAATTCGGACGCCAGGTATCCGTGTCCCAAGCGAATGATGCGCGCGGTTAAGGAAAAGTACTTCCCATCCGAAACTGCATAACCCTTATTGACCAAGGTTAGTAAACATCTGCGTGCAGTTGCTCGATCTAACCCGGATCGTCTTGCGACTTCTGCAATCGGCAGCGAAATTGAGCCTTCGTCGAACGCTTCGATGACCGCAAGGCCTTTGGCAAAGCCCCCCATCTGGTCTCTTCCAATAATGCTGTCTGCCGTTACGAAATCGGCAGCATTGCTGGGAGAACCAATACTCTCTGGATTTCTCCGCTCGAACAAAGCCAGAATACTCCACAATTGGCGAGGCGTTGTTGGATGGCCTGTGGTTTGCTCACTGCGCCCCAAGCGCACATCCTGTGCGCATATCGCCCTGCCCCGTCGATGATGATAAGTCAAGCAAACACTTCACTGGCAGTGGGCGAAATCGACAAGCTCCTGACCAAACCGGCTATCGAATACTCTGGACCATGTTGATCATCGCAGACGGGTTCCGCAGGCCCAGAGGGCGCGAGACGCCGTCGGCGGGCCATCGGCAGCCGCATGCGAGCCGTGCGACCGATCCGGATGGTGGCCTTCCATTACGCGCAAGGAATAAACAGCGTCACGCGATCAGGCACGGAACAGGCCCGGCACTCCCAGCCGCGACCGGAGCCGCAACCGCGCTCCGACCTGGCTGGTTGACGCGGCGCCTCACGAACTCTCATTCGATATTTGACGGGAGTTCAATGCCGTAAAGACGCGCGCAGTTGCCGAACAGGACTGCCTGACGCTCATCCTTGCTGAAACCACGCAGCCTCGATCCCAGGTCACCGATCGGGTAAAGGCTGGTGGGATGGGGAAAATCGGTCTGGAACATGCATCGATCCAGACCGACCATGCGGATCTGCTGCTCGATGAACTTTTCCTCGAACCAGAATGTGCCATGGAAGTTTGTTGCGAAGTATTCCGACGGGTGCCGCTGCAGACCTGTGGAACCAGCAATTTCGTCATACTGGTAGTCCAAAGCTTCGAGCATGAACGGAATCCAGCCGATCCCGCTCTCAACGGAAACGAACTGCAGTTCGGTAAAGCGATCCAGCAATCCCGAATAGATGAGGTTGCCCAACGTCTGCGCATTCTGGAAGAACAGCATGGCACCGCCGATTCCAAATGCCATTCCTTCCCGCATTCCGGGCCACCATTGCGATCCCATCCAGTCCATCGACTGATCGCTGCTACCAATATGGAAGTTGATCGGCAGCCGCGTCTGATTGCATAGATCCCACAGCGGATCCCAGTAAACGTCGCCCAGGGGCGGAAGCTTGCCGCCATCGGGACGCTGATGATTATGAGGGGCGGAATTGATATTGATCCCCTTGAGACCCAGGTCCAGACAGCGCTTTGTTTCCGCCACGGCGTCATTGACGTCCCACCAAGGCAAAAGCGCCATGCCACAGAGGCGGCCGGCCGATTGGGCTTGGATATCAGCCATCGCATCATTGAAAATCATCGTTGAGACAAGGCGCAATTCAGGATCGACCTTAGCAGACTGCTGCCCTCCGAAGCCAAGAATGTTAGGATACATGATGTGCGCCCAGACGCCATTCTGATCCATGTACTTCAACCGAGCATCAACATCAAACGACGCAGGATGGACATCCTCGATCGTCAGTCCAAAGAATTCATCAGTGGTACGAGCCTTGTTTCCATCCTTCTTGATGGCGCTGTTCGGAAAGGCTCCGTCACCGATACTGATCGACCCGTCAATGTACCAGGACCGGACTCCATTTACTTCCTTTACTTGCGGCACTCTGGCCTTGAATTTTTCGGACGCCCGGGAAACCCAGAGATCGTGAGGCTCAGTGAAATGAGTGTCGCTGTCAATCATGTGGTACCGAGTGCTTGACAACTGGCCCGTAGTTTCCTGATGTATATTCACTTAGGCAATCCTCACGTTATAACCTACTGGTATGGTTTTCAGTCTGAACGACGTCTCGAATTGGCAGTCAGGCCATAGTGTTGCCCAAACTGGGTGTGCGCACGAGGAGCTAGGACAGCTCAAGATTGTACAATTCACTGGCATTGTCCTGAAGTATGCGCTTGCGAGTCGCAAAATCATGGTTGCCGAGAACGCTGACAAGCTTGTCCTGCACTCCAGGATATAGCGACGTCGGATGCGGATAATCGGTCTCAAACATCAAGCGATCCACCCCAATTTCCTCGATCATATATTTGGGCGCATAAGATTCAAACCAGAAGCTCACCCAAAAGTGCTTCGCGAAATATTCCTTCGGCCTCAGCTTGAGCCCGTGATTCTCTGCCGTGCGGAACTCCTGCATCTGATGTTCCATCGCCTCGAGCCAGAAGGGCACCCAGCCGGCACCGCTCTCGATCAGTCCGATCTTCAGTCTATCATACTTGTCCAGCAGACCGGTCATCATGAAATTCGACATCGTCGCACCACATCCTATGTGATGCAGAAGGGCACTGATAGGCAACCGTTGATCGAATGCGAAGTTATCCCACATCGCCGACTCGGCATCGAGAGACGAATTCAGGTGGAAATTAATTGCCATTCCAGTAGAGTTACATATATCAAACACCTCTTCCCAAAATGGGGATACGCCTCCGTCACTCGACAGGTAGCCAGACGAAAGTCTTTCCGGACGGTCGGGCAGAACTATTCCCTTAAGGCCCAAGTCTACGATTCGACGCATTTCCTTGTTCATTAGGTCTTTGTCCCAATAAGGGAGCGTCGCCATGCTGTTGATCCGTCCGGAGGATTCCTTCATTCGCGAGGAGCAGACATCATTATAGATCTGCGTTATCGCAATGGCCAGGGACTCATCACCCAATCCGACTAGCGACCCTGCTTGCGTTACGCCGGAATTCTGAAAGCAGATCTGCGCCCAGACTCCCATCGCATCCATGTCCTTAAGGCGTTCCTGTACGTCATAGGAACCGGGCGCGATTTGATCGTAGTTTGGAAAAGCCAATCGGCCCAGGAGCTTCCGCTTGTCCTTGGCAATTACATTTCCACCGATCGATCCAAAGTCGACATCACCGACGAACCACCGGTCATTGCCATTCACCTTGATGACGCGGGGAAGCTTCGACTTCATCGTCGCCGGAGCGTTGTCGAGCCACATATTGGGCGGTTCGGTGAAGTGGGTGTCACAATCGACGATCTTGATGCCTTCAAAAAGCGGGTCCAGACCACGAGAATTTGCCGCAAAATCTACGTCCCGTATATAACCCCCAGGAGCCATGCCCTCTTCGAGCCAATAACGACGCGCGTCATCGCCCTTAGCCCGTACTGTAGTGCTGGATTTTGTTGTTGCATCCATGAGTTCTCTCCTCGTGGCGGGCTAAAATTCGGTTTTATTCTGGGCAACGCTGCGAGCGATATACGCACGCGTGAGCGATATGGCATCACGTTAGAGCGCTTAGAGGGCAGTGTCAAGTGATCTTGGAGCGCATTCCGGCCCCATCACCGCACGCGGTGAACGATGCAGCGCATGCTTCGGGCGGGCGGGAACCCACAGGCGCGCCGATCGCCCCCCACAGGCCGCTGACGGTTCGCTTGCCTGCCTTGCGCAGCCTTGCTTAGAGCCCCTCGCTCCACGCGCAGCGTATCCATCCGGCGGGTCCCGCCTTGTATCGCTGTTCCGGACCGTACTTAACAACACGCTTTGGAGCGCTCTTGAGCGCGGACTTAGGAGCGGTTGGTGGGCCAAGTCGCGGTTTATTCGTGCGTCGAGCGTCGCCGGCGGTGGAGCGACGAGGAGCGGCTTCAGATCCTCGGGGAGGCTTTCTCGCCTGTTTCGCAGGTGACGCGGCGGTACGATGTTTCCACGGCTCTGATCTACACATGGCGGCACAAGCTGTGCGAGGCGGCGACCCAGCCAGGATGGACCCGCCGCTGAGTCTGGGTTCGCCGAGGCGACGATCATCGACAACGGCGTTGGGAAGTCCACGGAGTACACGCCGGCGATGATCATCGATCTGGCCCGCGGCAGGAAGGTGAGCATTTTCGCGTCGGCATCGCCAGCGCTGTTAGGCGCAGCCCTGAAGGCGTTGAGGTGATCCCATCGGTCGCGCGGGTCTGGATCGCGATGGGGCACACCGATATGCGGCGCGGCATGCAGAGCCTTGCATTGCACCCGCTTCCTCGACGACGGCCGCATCTGCATCTCGAACAACGCGGCAGAACGGGCGCTGCGCTGCGTACCTCTCGGCAGAAAGGCGTGGCTGTTCTGTGGCTCCGACCGCGGCGGCGAGCGGGCTGCGGTCCACTACACCCTGATCCAGACCGCGAAGCTCAATGACGCTGATTCGCAAGCCTGGCTCGCCGACGTCCTGGCGCGCATCGCGGATCACCCCGCCAGTCGGCTCGATGCGCTCCTGCCCTGGAACTGGAATCCATCAACATCGTTGGCAAAGGCCGCCTGATGGCGGCCCCATCGATGGTGTTCGCAGCACGCTATGCCGCGCGCCGGCTCGGGATCGACATTGATGTCATCAAGGAACTGGCCGAACAATTGGCGCCAGAAGACGGGCGCGTCAGCGTCATCGACAGCCTCGACGAAACCGCGGAGTCCGTCACTGCCTTCACTCGGCAACGGCTCGACTGCCTGGAGGAACTCCTCGATGACCAGCGCTCTGAGTTCATGAAAGACGCATGACGCAGCCGCGGCCTTCACCGGACGGATACCGCGCAGCGCCCCTGACTCCGCGTCATGTCGGCCGGGTGGAGCCTGTCCCCTTTCGGCCGAATCCCCGTAAGCACGAAGAAGTGATGCACCGCTCCGATCCCGATGGGAGAGCCGCGCTCGATGTGCCGATCCAGAACCAGGCCCCGTTGCCCGGCAGTTCAGCCCTATCGATCGCCGAAACAAAGGGAATCGCCCATCGAGCCAGGCCGACCAGAAACCGCTCTGGATCAGTTTTGAAGGGCCCTGCAATAGTTCCGCAAAATGCCGATTCCCTCGATTCCCACCTCTACCAGATCGCCATCGTGCAAGGGAGATGCTCCTGGCGGCGAACCGGTCGCAATGACATCCCCGGGCAACAAGGTGAGGACATGGGAAACCGCCGAAACCAGTTCGGAGGGGGTCCAGATCATGTCGCTCGTATTGTGCCTCTGCCGATCCTCGCCATTGACCCGGCAATATAGTTCGAGATTCGAAGTATCGAGATCCGTCTCGATAAATGGCCCGATCGGAGCGAATGTATCGAATATTTTTCCGTCGACAAGCCATTCCGACTGCATATGCGCTTTAACATCGGGGAGAAATCCACCCGTGACATCATTGACGCAGGTGTACCCGAAAATGACATCGCGTGCGTCGCAAGCTGGGATGTTTCGCGCCCTTTTGCCTATAACTATGGCAAGCTCGCTTTCATGGACCGCCGTGGGGACTGATTCTGGTATCAGGATAATCCCTTCCGGATCCAGGACTGCACTCGAAGGCTTCACGAAATAGAAAGGGCGGCTAGGCCGCTGCCTGCCGTTAAGCATGGCGTGATAATTGCCCCCGATAGCAATAATCTTGCTCGGCGTCACGGGCGCCAACAACTTGACTGAACCGAGATCGACGGGGCACTCATCCGATAGTGCAAATGCTCCAAATTCACCGCTAAGCGGGAAAATCAATTCGCCCCTAATTTCCCCATACTTCGCGCCGGATTGCTCGTATCTCACAACCTTGACCATATAGCCTCCCAGCACTTCACGAAGTACAAGTCTTTTAAACTCTTTTCACGATCGACATGGCGAGAGGCTTGAAGACCCGATCATGGCCATTACAACCCCGGGCCGCTTGAAGTGCTACCCATCGAGATCAAACCTTGTCCCAACTGAGCAACGTGCACTCCCTTGCCGAAAAGAGCCACCGGCCACCCTCGCGTTCGAACTGATCTTCGTAATAGCCAGCGCCCTCCCAATTGCCGTCGCCTCTTTTCGCCTTGAGGGTGAGGCAGGAAATCCCGGACGCCTTATCACCGCCCAGAGAGAAGATTTGACTGCTGATGATTGGATGGCTCCTGTTTGCACCTCCAACCGTCCGATCGTAAAAGGCACGCAACTGATCGATACCGATGACCTCGACATCGGCCGTATCGGGTGCGCGCAACCGGAATAGGCCGCCACGGGCAAAGAGATTTATTGGACTTACCGCAGTCGAAATCATCACTGAATATCTTGCGACAAGATCACGAAGTTCCTCATGGTCTTGCAGTTGCTTTAAGCATACTCTGGGATCATCGCTCCATGTAGCGCGGGTGTTTGCTGTTATTTCCTCGAACACTCTAGGCATTAACGGTAACGCCGCGATTCTTTTCAGTTACGGCTATTATGCGCTTTTCAGCGAGACGATCGATCTGCTCGTCGCCGTAGCCAAGTCGCGTGAGAACGCTCCGCGTGTGCGTAGCGGGACCCTCGTAGGACTTACCCGCTTCACAGGGTGTCCGTCCAAAACGCACTACGGGTGCATGGCGCCAATACCGCCCACCAGGGGCCAAATCGATAAATTCTTCGCTCTCTGCCCGCACCATGAAGCCGATTTCCCTGATGTGGGCATCGGTGTGAAGAAATTGAATATGAGAGCACCTGTCTGCGCGAACACACGCGACCTGTTGCGGAAGCATCAGAAATTCCCACTCGTCTGCCGTTCGCAACCGGAATATCTCTCCCAGCCTGGCGCTCAACTCCTCGCGATTCTGATAACGCAATGGCCAGCTGGCAAAGCGCGCATCAGCCAGGAGGTCCTCGCAATCCAGTGCCTTGGCCAGTGCAGCAAAGTCTTCGTCGAACCGGGCATCCAGAAATATCCAGCCTTCCGAAGCCTCATACAGGCGATAAGTCGCCTCGAGCCCAAGTTGCGCCTTGTCCGGCACCTGTCGGTGGGGCTTATCGGCGTAATCAAAACCGTCATCGGAATTGCAGTAGACGTTAGAGTTCATCATCGAAGTCTCGATGTATTGTCCACGGCCGGTAAGCACCCGCGCCGCGAGGCCCAGCATCATTCCAGTCGCCACACCGCTGCCCGCGATCGGATCGGGAGACTGATCGCCCTTGGGAAGATTCCCCTCTCCCGACTGAAACATCGAGTTGCCCGAGAACGCGCCCATGGTTGGATTGAATGCAGCGCGAAGGCGGTCCGGTCCGGCCGAACCATAGGACGCGGCATATACGTATATCAGGTCCGGTTTGATGCCGCTCAGTGTTTCGTAATCTATCTTGAGCCGCTCGGGCACGCCCGGTCGGTAATTGTGCATCACGATATCCGCCTTTTTCACGAGTTCGTAAAAGATGCTAAGGCCTTCATCATCTTTCAGGTTCAGCGCAATGTTCTCCTTGCCCTGGAAGGCACGGATCATGTTTTCGTTAGTCGGCATTCGGCGAAAGGGATCGCCCGAAAGAGGCTCGACCTTAATAACCGTTGCTCCCATGTCAGCCAACAGTGCTCCTGCAAAAGGCGCGGCCAGCCAGCTCGCACATTCGAGCACCGTAATACCCTCGAGCGGGCGCTTGGGATCGCCTCCATGCGCGACAATCTGCGGGACGGCTCTGGGCAATTCGGCTAGAACTTCGATGGTGTGTTGACCGCGATACGGTGCGGGAGTGTCGATCTGAGCAGGCGTCGCTTCCAGGTTGGCAAAGGGGCCCACCTGCTCCACGCATCCGACGCGTGGATCATGCATTTCGACGATATGGCCATTCGCGCGGAACTGTTCGTGATGCAGCGCCTCTTGGGTCGACTGCATTGTTTCGCCGGCGCAATCGGGGTTGAGCCGGTAGATCTCTCGCCATTCTTCAGCGGTTTTTTCTTCAAACCGTTCGAAGATCATCCTATTCAGCGCAACCCGATCGGCATCATTTTCGATGAAGGGAGCAGTCCTGAAACGGGCGTCGTCACGTATCCAGCTAAAACCTATCGCATCGATCCAGGCGTCGAACAGCTCCTGCTGGATATGAGCATGCATGATCCATCGATTGTCCTTCGTCTTCGGGCATATCTGGCTCGGATTTGCTGATTCCGGGTCAGTTTCGTGCCGGTCGGCGGTGAGGACGCCACGAGCTACGTCCTCCTTCGACAGCTGGTTCGGATAGAGACTCTCTGGTATCGCCTGGCCTTCGAACAGTCGCCACTTGTTGTTGGGTGCTGTGACTCCTGAAAGCAATGTTCCTTCCAGTTTCTGTCCCAAACCGGTCTCGGACCGAACGCGAAGCGCCGCGCAGATTGCTTGCACCGCAAACATCGCAGAGTGATAGGATATGTCGTTTATCGCTCGGAAGGTTGGTCGGTTTTCCTGCCAACCGATTTGATCTCTCATCCGACCGGACTTGGCGTTGACAATCCCATCAGACAGCTTGAAATCCTTGTAGGGACCGCTTCTGCCAAAAGGACTGAGTGAATAATATATCAGCGCCGGATTGGACTGGCACACAGCGTCAGAGCTAATACCGAGCCGGTCGGCCTCGCCGGTTTTAAGTGTTTCAACAACGATATCGGCGCCTTCCATAAGGCGACGCGCCTGCGCCCGGCCGATCTCACTTTCCCAGTCGAGCTCGACACTCTTTTTCCCCCGTTGCCACAAAAGGTACGCCGGGTGCTCCCACATGGGGTCGCCTCCTGGCGGCTCCAGTCTGATGACCTCCGCGCCGTAGTCTGCGAGGATCATCGTCACCAGACTCCCCGCCATTCCTTGCGACAGATCTATGACGCGAATTCCCTGAAATACCTGAGGCACCCGTAGCTCCGTTGAAAATGCAAGGTTTCCGTAAACTGCACCCGGCTCTTGGGTTCAGGCCCAGCCTACAGATCTCCCGAAATCCATACCTTCATGGTACGAAACCCACCGCACCAATTAATTCGCTTGCGAACCCGTATCGATAATGTGCGAGCTACGCACGTCAGGGCGTATAACGCCCATTGCGCGCCGTCAAGGCTTAGTTCAACGCCCCCTGCGAAAAGCGGAGAGAGACCGGTCACGGCTTCTGTTCAGCGCGAGAACCGGCGGCCGATCGGGGGGAGCACGCCCCTTGGGCCTAATCTGAAGCCCGTGTTGCGACCAACCGGCGACGGCGTCGAAGTTACGGGCGCATGCTTGACGGAGGGCGGCGCGATCACGCGAGCCAACTCGCCCTGCACCGCTGCCGAACAGACAGCCGGCGTCGAGTCCGACCGGTCCCTTGAGGATGCCCTCGACCGGTGGCGACAGCAGCCGCTTGCATGGCCCTGCATCGCGATGCCGCCCGCGAGGCGCAACCGCGATGCCACGGCTCGCCCTGCAGGCGCACACCGGCGGCGACTGCCACGATCGGCTGCAGCGCCAACGGCTCCACCCGCCCGATTCCCGCGCGTTGGCCACGTGATCCGCCGGGCGGTCGCGGGCGGCGATACGCCCGGCGATCCCCGGCGCCGCGCTCTCGGCGGGCCGTTACTGCCTAGACGATCTCGCCGATCTCGGTACCGCAATCGTAGGTTTCGCCCGCCTCGGCGCGGTGGTGCAGGATGCCGCTGGCCGGAGCCTCGATCTCACGCGTCGTCTTGTCGGTCTCGAGCAGATAGATCGTTTCGCCTTCCTTGACGTCGGCGCCATCGAGCACAACCCACTCGGCAAGCGTGCCTTCGCTCATCGACATCTCGAGCTTGGGCATGGTGAGGATAGTGGACATGTTGGTTTTACCTCTTCAAAATCAGGACTGGAGGGCGCCGCGCACCCGCGCCGCAATCGCTGCCGCCCCGGGGATCTGGCTGAACTCGATGGCATTGGAATAGGCGATCGGCGCGTATTCGGCGCCAAGGCGGACGGCCGGGGACTTGAGCTGGCCCCATAGTTCCTCGTTGATCGTCGAGCATATCTCGGCCCCCAGCCCGCAGAATTCGACCGCCGCGTGGACGACGACCGCGCGGCCGGTCTTCTTCACCGATGCGAGGACGCGGTGATAGTCGATCGGGACGAGGCTGCGCAGGTCGATCACCTCGGCGTTGATCCCGTCCTTGGCCAGTTCCTCGGCAGCAGCGAGCGCCTGGTGCAGCATCCAGCCGTACGAGATCAGTGTGACGTCGGTTCCCTCGCGCACGACCTTGGCGACGCCGAGCGGGATGCGATAGTCGCCCGTCGGAACCTCGCCCTTGCACGTGAAGAGCAGCATCATCGATTCGAGCACGACCACAGGATCGGGATCGTCGATCGCCGAAAGCAGCATCCCCTTCGCGTCGGTCGGGTTCGAGGGGTAGACAACCTTGATGCCCGGCGTGTGCGTCAGCCAGGCTTCCAGGCTCTGCGAATGCTGCGCGCCCAACCCGCCCATCCCGCCGCCAAGCTGAACGCGGATGGTCAGCGGCGCATGGGTCGCCGACCCCGACATATAGCGTTGCTTGGCCGCGTGATTGGCGATCTGGTCAAGGCAGACGGCGAGGAAATCGACGAACATGATTTCGGCGATCGGGCGCATGCCGGCGATCGACGAACCGATCGCGGCACCGATGATGGCGTTTTCAGCAATCGGGGTCGGGCGCACGCGACGATCGCCGTACTTGGTCTGCAGGCCCTTGTTGGTGCCGAACACGCCGCCATGCGGATCGCCGACGTCCTCGCCCAGGATGAACACCTCGTCGTTCGCGGCCAGGGCGATCGCCTGCGCGTTCTGCACCGCGGCGGCCATCGACATCACTTCGGTCTCGCCGGGCAGCTCGCCCTCGGCGGCGCGCTCGGGGTACTTGCCCCGCTGCGGCACACAATCGATATCGGCGAATACATCGACTAGGGTTTCCGTCGCGGGAGTGACAGGGCTTGCCAGGGCCTTGGCAATGGCGTCGTCTACCTCGGCCTTGGCGGCATCCTCGAGCGCGTTCAGTTCGTCCTCGGTCGAAATGCCGGCCTCTATTAGCAGCGCGCGGGTCTTGTCGACCGGGGCGCGTTCCTTGCCGGCGGCAAGCTCGTCCTTGGTGGCGTTGTAGTTGTCCCCGACGCCGGCATGCGGTCCGAGTCGATAGGTCAGCGCCTCGACGAACACCGGGCCGTTGCCAGCGCGCACCTGCTCAATGACCTCCTTCATGCCCTTGTAGAAGGCGGCCGGATCATTGCCGTCGAGCTGGATACCCTGGAAGCCCAGCGCCTCGGCGCGGCCGAAGAGATTTGGGCTGGCGGTATAGGTGGGTATGCGCGTGTATTCGCCCCACTGGTTGTTCTGGCACAGGAATATGACCGGCAGCTTCCATGCGCCAGCCAGATTCATCGCCTCGTGGACCGCGCCGATCGAAGTGGCGCCGTCGCCGAAGTTGACGATCGTCACGCGGTCCTCGCCGCGCTCCTTGGCCGAGATGGCGAGGCCATTGGCGATCGGCGCGCCGGCGCCGACGATCGCCGTGGTGACCATCGAGCCCGACGCGGGATCTGAGATGTGCGGGGATCCGCCCTTGCCCTTGTTGAGCCCGGCCTCACGGCCCAGCGCCTCGGCGAACATGCCGTACAGATCGACACCCTTGGCCACCTGATCATGGATGCCGCGATAGGTTGTGATCATGTAATCGCGGTTGGTGACGAGCTGCGAGATCGTGGCGGGGATGCACTCCTGCCCGGTCATCGGCCAGTAGGTGAACATGAACTTGCCCGCCGACAGTCCGGCCTGGATCGCCTTGTCGACCGCACGGATGCGGGCCATCTGGCCGTAGATCGCTTTCAGGACTTCGGGTTCGATCCCCAAATTGCATGCAATCATAATGTGCTGTTTCCCAAAATGCGGCCACGACTCGCGCAGCGGCGACGTAACCTAAATTGCCGGGTTCGACCAGCGCCGGGTGCTCGGGGCCGCCTGGCGCAGCGCGATCCCTGAAGCGACGAGCCGCGAGGCGGTCGCACCGTGGGGCGGTTAGCACCATGCTTGGCGACCCACTCCGCCAGCGTGGAGCGCTGCGGATCCGCCTCGGGCGCCAACCTCACCGTGAATTCCGCGCTCTTGCGCTTCCACTTCGTCTTCATTTCCGTACCATTCCGCCAGAATGGGGCCAGCTTGGCACCCTGTCCGATATGCGGTGGACCGTCCCGATGAATCCAGGATGCCTGAGGCAAGAATTCGGGCGAAGCTCCGAGTTGAAGCGCTTGACACTATCGGCAAAGGGATTATGGTGCGCAAACCGCCCAGATGTGCATATAACGCACGCGCCGGGCTAGCCACTCAAGGGGGGGGTAAAGTCAGATGACCATTCTTCAAAAAAAGTCTCATCGGGTATTCAACGCCAATCGCATGTTGTTACTGAGTGGCGGGGCCTATCTGTTAATGGTTCCCGTGGTCGGTTATGCTCAATCGACCCAGGAAGCAGGCAATGACATCATAGTAACCGCTCGTCGCTCAGCGGAACGACTTCAAGATGTCCCGATTTCGATCAGCGTGCTGAGCCAGGAAGAGATCAACCGTAAAAATATTACGACCGCCAGCGATCTCGCTATATATACGCCCTCTTTGTCGGTTAATACCCGTTTCGGGCCGGACAAGTCGGCCTTTGTCATTCGCGGATTTAACCAGATTGGTAAAACTGCGCCTACCGTGGCGGTTTACCTTGCTGATGTGCCCGCCATTCGGTCGAATTCCGGTACGGGCGCGAGCAACGGAACTGGGCCGGGGGCGTTCTTCGACCTGCAGAATCTGCAGGTTCTGAAGGGACCGCAGGGAACGCTGTTTGGAAGGAACTCGACCGGCGGCGCGATTCTTCTGGTGCCGAACAAGCCCAGCGACCGGCTAGAAGGATATGTTGAGGGGTCCGTAGGAAACTACGACTTGCGGCGCATCCAAGCGGTGCTGAATTTGCCGTTGGCAGACACTTTGAAGGTCCGCCTCGGCATCGACCACCAAGTGCGCGACGGCTATCTGCGCAATCGATCCGGGATCGGCCCGGCCGACTTCAACAATGTGAACTATGTCGCCGTGCGCGGAAGCATCGTTTTCGATGTAACTCCTGACCTCGAAAACTACACGGTTGCGTCGTATAACAAATCCGATGTCCATGGTTTCCTGTTCGCACCCTTTGTCTGCAACCCCAATGCTGTCGGCAGCAGAGCTCGCGTCACGGGGCCATTGACGTGCACCCAGCTTGCGAACAAGGCCGCGCGCGGTGACGGCTTTTACGACGTCGAAAATTCCATTCCCCAGGCCGGCAATAAATCCTCTCAGTGGCAGGTCATAAACACCACTACCTGGAATGCCCCCGATACGTTGACGGTTAAGAATATCCTGAGCTATGGTGAACTTCGTGACCGCTACATTGGTTCTCCGCTCGGCGATTTCTGGATCATGCCGTCCGGGCCCCAGGCTGGTCGGGCCATAACGACTGCGACGATCGGCGTGCCGCCTGGCGGGTACAGCGCCGCCCAGAGTGCATTTACCGAGGAATTCCAGCTGCAAGGAAACACCGGTAACCTGAAGTGGCAAGCCGGGGTGTACTATGAGTTGACGAAGCCCATCGAGACGGGAGACCGGACTTATTCGGGCGCCTTTCTTACCTGCACCAACATCATGGAATTTCGCTGTGCGACATCCGCGCCGCTTACCGCTTTCGGCGGATTGGGCCTTGTCGATGTGAAAATCAAAAACCGTAGTATAGGGTTATATGCCCAGGGCACTTATTCTCTCACCGAACAGTTGGCGATCACTGCCGGTTTGCGGTATTCGATGGACAAGGCCACCGGAAACGGCGGGCGGCTGCAGCTGACATTTCCTTCGCCCAACACCCCGACGGTTTCTGCATGTGCTACGCCGAAAAGAAAAGCGATCCCGGGCCTAATCAGCACGGTCCCCTGCGACTCGGGCACGCTTGTACAGGAGTCGAAAAAGCCGACTTGGGTAGTGGATGTGGAATACAAGCCGACTCCGGATGCGCTGCTGTACGCGAAGTACTCGCGGGGCTATCGTGCGGGTGGGCTTGATCCGGTCATTTTCGGAGCCGAGTCATGGCGCCCTGAAACCGTTGACAACTTCGAAGTGGGATCGAAGCTAAGCTTTGATGGTACTTTCAATGGCTACCTCAACGTAGCCGGATTCTATAGCAAGATTTCCGACCAGCAGCTGCAGATAAGCCTGATAGGGAAGTCAGGCTCCGGAATCGGATCGGCCGCGCCAATCGTCAACGTCGGCAAGTCGCGGATTTGGGGTCTCGAGGCGGACGCTGGCATCGAGGTTTTCGAAGGGCTTAAGCTTGACGCGGGCTATGCGTATCTCAACACGAAGCTGGAGGAGTATACTCCTCCGTTCCTCGCTCCCGACAGTCCTTACGGCAGTGCTACTCCGGTGGCCGTGGGCGGCAGGCTTCCTCTGGCCCCGGAACACAGGGTGACGCTATCGGCCACCTATGCCCTCCCCATCGACGAACGACTGGGCGAGCTTTCGATCAGCGCCAACTACGTCTATACCAGCTCGCAGGAGACGAGCGACCGGATATCAAATCCTTACAGCACGATAGGGGCGAGCAACCTTCTCAATGCGAACATCGATTGGCGTGATATCGCCGGCAAGCCCCTTGATATCGCGTTGTTCGTGACGAACCTGACCAAATCGAAGTATGTCTCCAACATTCAGAACAACTGGGGGCCGGCGGGATACGAGGTTCGCCTTGCCGGGATGCCGCGGATGTATGGTGTCAGGGTCAAGGTCCGGTTCGGTTCCTGATCACGGGTTGCGCGTTGTAAGACCGCTGGTTTGCAATCAAGACCCCAACTACGTGAATTGCCCAGTTAGGAGATGGATAAAGTGCAGATATCTGAACTCACCGACAGCACTCCTATACTGGGCGATCCTGTCGCAATCAGGAAACGCTATGCGGAAGATGGCGTACTCCTCTTCCGGAACGTAATTGACACTGAAGTGCTTGCCTGGGCCGAGCGTCGTTATAAAGAAGCGCTCGAAAGTGAAGGGTTGATCGAACCCTCTGCCGAGAAGCCGGTATGGACCGGGGCGGTCAGCAGTGCTCGGCGACCCTGTGACACGCTCGGTACCGAGGTCTGGCACAAGATCGTCGCCCTGCCGGAATTGAACGACATACTCCGGGACGTGCTCGACGCGGATCCGGTGTGGATACCCATTGCGGCTCACCGCTCGGGTCTCCCCACCGGACCGATCGAGCCGGAGAGCGACATCTTCGCTGGTCGTCACCAGGACGGATTCTACAACGAGGGCATGCTGTTCACCATATGCTGGTTGCCGATCCGCGACGTCGACCGGGACCACGGCAGCTTCGCTGTCGCGCCGGGTACCCACCATCACGGCGTCCTCCACGATGCGACCCAGGCCGGCAATCCGATCCCGCGGGATGCCATCCCCGAGAGCGCATGGCGCTCCGCCGACTTCAAGGCGGGGGACGTGCTGATTTTCAACTATCTCACGGCGCATACCGCGCTACCCAACCCGTCCGACGAAATCCGACTGTCGTTGGATGTTCGGGCCATCCCGGCGTGGGCTCCTCAGCCGATCATCGGCACTGTGACCAGGCTCGACGGCCCTGAAGTTACCATCTCGACCGAGGAAGGAGATACTCGAACGGTGCTTGTCGATGAGAGCACGCTGGTCAGGGACATGAATCCACTCGAGCCAATGACGATGGCCGACTTGAGCCGAATTGCCTCACTGGGAGCTCATGTAATGGCAATGACCCGAAAGGACGGATCGGTATCCGTTCTGAGGCGCAACTACTATTGAACGCGCGAATTGCGTGTTTTGACGCCCTGGTTGCCGGAAGCGGCGCCAGGGCGCCGGCTCATGCGAAACTTGGCCGGCTGGTCGGATGGATTCCTCTCGAGCGGATCCGCGACAAGGTTCTTGCTCGTGGAGGGGATGCGCCGCGCGGACAAAACCTGCTCCGCCGATCATCCAATGATCATGAGGCCCGCAGCCGCGTTCACTTGGATACCGATCGCTTAAGACTGCATTGAGGCGTTCGCACTGCCGCAATGATGCGGGCCGTGACATTCTTCTGGGATAGCCCACGCTGAAAGGAAGCGCGAATGGCGTTAACTTCGTTCGAGTCTGATGACCTGAAGCTGCCGAAAGAACAGTCATCGTTCGAGTCTGATGACCTGAAGCTGCCGAAAGAACAGTCATCCGCGACAAAATCCCAAATAATCATTTCCATTGCCATCCTGTTTTTGATGAACGCCATGTCCACGCTGGACAAAAGTGTTTTCGCTATACTGGTTCCGGAAATGCAAGCCGATATGGGGTTGGACGACTTTCAGATCAGCGTTCTTCAAGGTGTGGCTTTTTCCGGTTCATATGTATTGTTCGGACTGTTGATGGGCGGGTTTATCGACCGAGGGCCGCGAAAGATAATCGTTTTCTGCGGTGTGACAGTGTGGTCACTCGCCGCGACCTTATGTGGCGCGGTCAGCAACTTCAGCCAGCTGTTCCTGACTCGAATGAGCCTGGGCGCGGGAGAATCGATAATTTCGCCGACCAGTCAATCTCTGCTGTCAGACATGGTCCCTCGGGAGAGGCTTACGAGCGCCATAAGCGTGACGGTGGTTGCGGGATCGGCGGTCGGCGCCGGCGTGGCCTTCTTCGCCGGCGGGCTGCTTTTGCAACTATTCGAGACGGTTGACTTTGCCGGGTTGGCAGCATGGAGAATGGTATATCTCGTGACGGGCGTCCCCGGCTTGTTGCTTGGTATGCTGGCGTTCTTCGTGTTTGAATCGAAGTCGGTCCGGGCAAAGACCAAGGGTGTCGCCTCGTTGAAGGCCTTCAGCGAGTTTCTTCGCGGAAACAAGCGTCTTTATGGCTGTCTGATTTGCGCATTTGCGTTCGGCGCGGTGATCCCGACGGTCTTGCAGGCGTGGGGTCCGACGTATGGACGACGGGTCCTCAAGTTGTCTGCGATTGATGTCGGAAATGCGTATGGACTCGTCTTCGCCTTCGGCACCCTGATTGGCGTGGTTTCCGTGGGCCTTATTGTCGACCGGCTGATTTCCCGAGGTGTCCTCGATGGTGCACTTCGAGTGTACGGCGTCGCCCTGGTCGTTTCGGTTCCTTTTTGCATTGTCGCATTTGAAGGCCATTCCACGGCAATGTACTATACTGCCTTGGTCGTGACTAATATGTTGCTGGGGGCTTCTTTTGGCCCAGCCTTTGCAGCCATTCAGATGATATCAGAACCGCAATTTAGAGGCCGCATGGCGGTATCGATGCTATTGATTTCGACATTAATTGGTGGAGGCTGTGGTCCGATGGCCGTCGGACTGCTCACGGACCGATTGTTCGCGGATCGCATGATGTTGGGGGAGGCAATCGCCATCGTTTGCGGGGTTGCGGGTTTGCTTTCCCTCGCACTGCTTTGCGTCGCCGCCAAACCCTTTCGACAGCGACTTGAGAATTTGTAAGTGGCGATACGAAGAAGCTCTCGATCACAACCTACGGGCAAGCAGACCTAGGCACTTACAAACTATGCGGGGCTTGGCGAGGTCGAGTGTGATCTCACCAGGGGCGAGCGCCTCGAACACAACCGACGCGAGTTTGGCCAGCCGCAGGCGGCCCTCGACGAAGCGCACGGTGAGCCCGAAGCGGCGTAAGCGGTAAAAATCCCCCACATTTTCAAGCGTGCCGAGGTTGGTAGTTTCGCCGCATTGCACGGCGAGGTGATCAATGAGTGATGAAATTGATTTCGAAACTTGTTTCGAAACGAGC
>Ga0068863_100001046_pt1 | contig 27696 bp, 18 predicted proteins | sample KBSSwiS62_FD_66596 | JGI IMG/M metagenome (GOLD analysis project Ga0068863, IMG submission 66596) | Switchgrass rhizosphere microbial communities from Kellogg Biological Station, Michigan, USA - KBS Switchgrass S6-2 | ecosystem: Host-associated > Plants > Roots > Rhizosphere > Soil ... | reverse complement strand
GCGGCGCGCCGCTGCTGATCCCGCTGGGCTGGTCGATGATGTCCTACCCCGCCCTCCTGTCCGGCCGGTACATCGCCGCCCAGGCCCGCGCAGCCCGAGGCGCCCGCCGGCCTGGGCCACCGGGTGCGGGCCAGGCGAAGGCGGACCAGTCACCGGGCGGTTCAGCGGCCGCGCGGCGCCCATCCGAGGCCGGCCCGCTGACCGCGCTCGCGGGCGGCGCGGTGCTGGCCGGCTGGGACCTGTTCCTCGACCCGAGGATGGCCAGCGAGGGCTTCTGGGTGTGGCACGACGGTGCGCGGCACGAAGGAGGGTGGCTCAGCCTCGGCTGGCTCACCGGCGCCAGGCTCAACGGCATCCCGCTGACCAACACCGTCGGCTGGCTGGTCGTCGGCACGATCCTGGTCGCGCTGCTCGACCGGCTGCCGAACCCCACCCGCACCCGCCCGGCCAGGCCCGGGGGGTGGGCGGTGCTCCCCGGCTGGCCCGCCGACGACGCCATGCCGCTGCTCCTGCTGTGCTGGACGTACGGCTCGTGGGTCCTGGCCTGCCTCGTGTTCTTCGGACAGCCCGTGGTCGCCCTGGCCGGCGGGCTGGGCATGGCGCTGCCCTACCTGCTCGCCCTCGGCGTCCGGTCCCGCCGGCGGTGAGCAGCACGACGGCGGCGAGCAGGCTGTCGGCAAGGGTGGCCAGGGCGGCGGTGCTGTCCGGGTCGGCCGGAGCGGTGCTGGTCGCGACGCACGCCGCCGTGAACGCCCGGCTGTGGCGGCGCCCGCCGCCGGCGCGGCCGGTCGAGGAACGGGTGAGCGTGCTGCTGCCGGCGCGCGACGAGGCGGAGCGGGTCGGTCGGTGCCTCGCGGCCGTGCTGGCCTCGGCGCACGTCCGGGACCTCGAGGTCATCGTCCACGATGACGCCTCCAGCGACGCGACCGCCGACGTGGTCGCCGCCCTGGCCGCCACCGACCCGCGGGTGGTCCTGCAGCGCGGCGCCGGGCCGCCGGACGGCTGGCTGGGCAAGCCGCACGCCTGCGCCCAGGCCGCCGCGGCGGCGACCGGCGGCGTGCTGGTGTTTCTCGACGCCGATGTGACGGTCCAGCCGGATGCGCTCGCTCGCACGGTCGCGCTGCTGCGCGACACCGGGCTCGACCTGGTCTGCCCGTATCCACGCCAGGAGGCCGCCTGCGCGCTGGAACGGCTGGTCCAGCCGCTGCTGCAGTGGTCGTTCCTGGCGCTGCTCCCGCTGCGGCTGGCCGAGGGCTCACCGCGCGGCTCGCTGTCCGCGGCCAACGGCCAGCTGCTGTGCGTCGACGCGGACGCCTATCGCCGGGCCGGCGGCCACGGGGCCGTCCGCGCCGACGTGCTGGAGGACCTCGCTCTGCTGCGGGCGGTCAAGCGGGCCGGCGGGCGCGGCGGTGTCGCCGACGGGACGGAGCTGGCCGTCACCCGGATGTACCGTGGCGCGGCCGAGCTGCGCGACGGCTACGCCAAGTCGTTGTGGGCGGCGGGCGGCCGACGCCCGGCGGCCAGCGCCGCGCAGGTCGGCCTGCTCGGCTGGCTCTTCGTGCTGCCGGCGCTGGCCGCGCTGCGCGGCTCGCGGGTGGGCCTGGTCGGCTACGCGGCCGGGGTCGCCGGCCGGCTGGTCACCGCCCGGGCGGCCGGCGGGCGCGCCTGGCCGGACGCCGCCGGGCACCCGCTGTCGATCGGCGCGCTGGGCTGGCTGGTCGGGCTGTCCTGGTGGCGGCACCGGCGGGGCACGCTGCGTTGGAAGGACCGCCCGCTGCCCTGACCAGGCCGCGCGCGAGTCACGCCGGCCCTGTCCGTGGTCCACCCGCCTAATGAGCGCGCCCGTCACGGGCGTCCGTCGGGTCCGTCCGTCACCTCCCCGGTCGCCCCAGTCCGTGCCGCCGGGGATCGCTAGAGTCGCCGGGTGGCACGGATCGTGGTGGTGGGCGCGGGGGTCGGCGGGCTCGCGGCGGCGGCTCGGCTGGCGGCCGCCGGGCACGTCGTCACGGTCTGCGAACAGGCGTCCCGGGTTGGCGGCAAGCTCGGCTGGTACTCGCGCGACGGGTTCTCGTTCGACACCGGGCCGTCGCTGCTGACCATGCCCGAGGTGTTCGAGGAGCTGTTCACCACGACCGGCGGGCCACTGGCGGACAGTGTGGAGCTGCGCCGCCTCGATCCCATCGCCACCTACCGGTTCGCCGACGGCTCCGGCTTCGCCGCACGGGCCGGCGACGACGACTTCCGCGCCGAGCTTGATGACGCCCTGTACTCCGGCGCGGGCGCCGAGTGGGCCCGGTTCGACACGCACGCCGCCAGGGTCTGGGAGATCACCCGGGACACCTTTCTGTCCGGCCCGATGTCCGCCCGCCGCCTGCTGCGGCTGGCCGGCACCCACCCGGGCGAGATCGGCGCCGTGACGGCCGGGCGCACGCTGCGCGGCTTGGCCGCGCGCCACCTCACCGACGGCCGGCTGCGGATGTTCGCCGAGCGGTACGCGACCTACACCGGCTCCGACCCGCGTCGCGCGCCGGCCGCACTCGCCGTGATCGCGCACGTCGAGCGCCGCTACGGCGGCTGGTACGTCCCCGGCGGGCTGTATCAGCTCGGCGAGGCGATCGCGCGGCGGGCCCGCGAGCGCCGGGCCGAGATCCGGCTCGACACCCCGGTAATGACGATCTCCCGGCGCCCCAGCGGCCACGTCGACGGGGTGGTGCTCGCCGACGGCGGCCGGCTGCCGGCTGACGTGGTGATCGCGAACGCGGACGCGGCGACGGTGTACAGCGGGCTGCTCGCCGGGTCGGCCGGCGGCGCGGGCGGCGCGCGGACCACCCGCCCGACGCCGTCGCTGTCCGGCTTCGTCCTGCTGCTCGCCCTCGACCAGGCCGCGCCCACTACCAGAGGGCCACTACCGCCCGCCGGCGCCGCGAAGCCGATTCGACGGGACCCCGGCGCCGCCCCGCCCGCCGGCCATCACACGGTCCTGTTCCCGGCCGGCTACGACGCCGAGTTCGACGCGGTCTTCCACGGCCGGCTGCCGACCGACCCGACCGTCTACGTGTCGGCCCCCGACGACCCGGCGCTGGCGCCGCCCGGCTGCGCGGCCTGGTTCGTCCTGGTGAACGCGCCGCCGCATGCCCCGAGCCCGGCGCGGCACGGCGTCGACTGGGACCGCCCGGGCCTCGCGGCCTCCTACGCGGCCAAGGTGCTGGACCTGATGGCCGCGCGCGGCGTGGACGTCCGCCACCGGCTGCGCTGGTGCGAGGTGATCACTCCCGCCGACCTGGAACGGCACACCGGCGCGCCTGGCGGCTCGATCTACGGCTCGTCGTCGAACGGGGCTCGCGCGGCGTTCCTTCGGCCGGCGAACCGGACGGCGGTGCCCGGGCTGTTCCTCGTCGGCGGCTCTACTCATCCCGGCGGCGGGCTCCCGCTCGTCGCCCTGTCCGCCCGGATCGTCGCCGACCTGGTCGGGCCGGCCTGACGACACGCAGGAGGCGGTGTGCGGAGGTCCTGCCCGAGCGACGGGGCCCCTGCGGAATCGGCGACAGGGTTCCTGCCGGATCGACGAACGGGGTCCCTGCCGGATCGACGAAGTCGATCTGGGAGGTCGTGATCCGGGAGGTCGTGATCTGGCAGGTCGTGATCCGGCAGGTCGTGATCCAGCAGGTCGGCGATTTCGGAGGTCGTGAGGGCGAGGCCGGAGCAGGCAGCCGACGGAGTGGCAGCGGTGGTACTGACCAGGCGGCTCCCGCCGGGTCAGTACCACCAGCCGGGGCGACCGCAAGAGGTGCCCGGTCGTCTCACAGCGCGGTTCCGGCCGCTGTGAGCGGACTTTCACGGGCCTGAGACCGGTGACGGTCGGTGTCGTAATCGACCCGGTGTGCACTTGCTTCGGCGGGACCGGCGCCGCGGCGCCCGCCGCCGCGCTCGCCGGTGGCGCCCCCGACGGAGCTGGTGAAGGGAGACGACATGACACCCGACGAGATCGGGCTGGTCCAGCAGACGTTCGGCGTGGTCGCACCGGAGGCCGACGCGGTGGCCGTGCTGTTCTACAGCCGGCTGTTCGAGCTCGACCCGTCCCTGCGGGCGATGTTTCCGGCGGACCTGACCGAGCAGCGCGGGAAGCTGATGAGCATGCTCGCGGTCGCCGTGGGCGGCCTGTCCAGGCTCGACACGATCGTGCCCGCGGTACAGGCACTCGGGGTGCGCCACGCCGGGTACGGCGTCACGGACGAGCAGTACGACACTGTCGGCACCGCCCTGCTCGACACCCTCGCCAGGGGCCTCGGCGACGCGTTCACGCCGGAGGTGAAGGACGCCTGGACAAGCGCCTACACCACGCTGGCCAGCACCATGACGGCGGCCGCGCGCCAGGCCGCCGCCTGACGGCGCCCAGCTGGCGCCTGCTGGCAGCGTTCCCGCGGCGGGGATCAGCCGCCTCGCAGGACGCGGCGCAGGACGACCGTGAGCTGGCCGCAGCCGCCGGCGGCGACGGCCAGCAGGCCGGCGGCGGCCGCGTTCGCCGCCGCCTCCCGCAGCGACGGGAGCACTCCGGCGACGAGCAGGCCGACCACGGTCACGATCAGACGGGTCGGCCGCTCGCCCATCGTCACGACGCCGATCTCGCCGAAGCCGGCGTTGCCGGCCCGCGCCCGGGTGTACTCCAGCAGGTAGACCGCGACGCCCGCCGCGACCACCAGCGGAGCCGGCGCTCCCAGCAACCACAGCGCGAGCAGGCAGAGCGCGTCGGCCAACCGGTCGGCCACCGAGTCCAGTACGAAGCCTGCCGCGCTCGCCCGGCCGCGCAGCAGCGCCACAGCGCCGTCGAGGCTGTCCAGCAGGCCGCTCACGGCCACGGCCGCGGCGGCCAGCACCGGCCAGTGGCCGCCGGACGCGGCCGGCGTGAGGGCGAGCGCCGGCAGCGCCGCGGCGATAGCGGTGACGGCCGACGGCGGTGTACCGGCGGCCGCGAGCGGCCGGGCGAACAGGTAGACCAGGCTCAGCCAACGGCGGACGAGCGGGCCGCCCTCGGCGGGATCATAGCCACCATGTGTGACGCTCCATGCGCGGAAGTACTCGTCTCGTCCAGGCACGGGGGTACGAACGCGGCCCACCTTCGCCTCCCCGTAGAGTGCCCGCGTGAGCGAGCAGATTTCGGGCGTCGTCGACAGCCTCGACGACCTTGACCCGGCCGAGTTCTTCAACACCAGCCGCGACCAGGTGGTCCTGGCTGTCAAGATCACACCGGTGTTCGGCACGCTCGACCTTGGCCTGGTGATGGCGGTCGTGGACGCCGCCAACGACGCGGGCTTCGCCCTCGTCCGCGAGCAGCCGCTGCGCGACGAGTGGCTGCTGTGCGTCTTCGACGCCTACGAAGATCAGGACTAGGGCGGTCGGCCGGAACCGGGCGCGGAGCGCCCTTCGCAGACCTCCCAGATCGCGACCTCCCAGATCGACTTCGTCGATCCGGCAGGGACCCCGTTCGGCGATCCGGCAGGGACCCCGTTCGGCGATCCGGCAGGGACCCCGTTCGGCGATCCGGCAGGGACCCCGGCTCCGCCTGGTTCGGGCGCTGAGCGCCCTTCCCTGCGTGGTCCGGGGTGCTGCTTGACGCTGGGGCGTGCCGGTTCACGGGTTCTGGCCGGGGGTGGGTTTCGCTGGTCGGTTTCTGCGTGGTGGCGGGGCTGGCTGGCTTGGGGGCGAACCCGAACGAGCGGACCAGGAGGAGCGGACCGGCGACTGGAGAACCAGTACCGGCGGGCACTGCGTCAGGACCGTAAGTCTGTCAGGACCGCGGGCCGGAGCCGGCGTCGCCGGAGCGGTCGTGCCTGGCGCGGACGGCCTGGCAGACCTCGCGCGTGGCGCTGGACCGGTTGAGCGTGATGAAGTGCAAACCCGGGGCGCCGCCGGCGAGCAGCCGGTCGGACAGGTCGGTGGCCACCTCGATGCCGATCGCGCGGACCGCCTTCGGGTCGTCCGCGACGGCGTGCAGCCGGTCGACGAGGTCCGCCGGCAGGCCCGCGCCCGACAGCAGGGCCATCCGCTCGATCTGCGCCACGTTGGTGACCGGCATGATCCCCGGGATGATCGGCGCGTCGCAGCCGCGCGCCCGTACCCGGTCGACGAGCCGGAAGTAGTCGTCGGCGCCGAAGAAGAACTGGGTGATCGCGTAGTCGGCGCCCGCCTCGAACTTGCGGACGAGGAAGTCCGCGTCGCTCTCGTGGTCGGCCGAGCGGGGGTGCTTGTCCGGGAACGCGGCGACGCCCACGCAGAAGTCACCCAGCGACCGCACCAGCTCGACGAGCTCGCTGGAGTAGCGCAGCCCCTGCGGATGGGCGATCCACTCGCCCTGCGGGTTGCCCGGCGGGTCGCCGCGCAGCGCCATCACGTTGTGCACGCCGGCCCCGGCGTAGCTGCCGATCACCTGGCGCAGCTCGGCGACGGAGTGGTTGACGGCCGTCAGGTGCCCGATCGGGGTCAGCGTCGTCTCGGACGCGATGCGCTCGGTCACCCGGATCGTCCCGTCCCGGGTGGAGCCGCCGGCGCCGTAGGTGACCGAGACGAACGACGGGTGCAGCGCCTCGATCTCCCGCAGCGCCTGCCAGAGCGCCCGCTCGCCGTCCGGGGTTTTGGGGGGGAAGAACTCGAAGGAGTAGGAGATCTCGCCGGCGGCCAGGAAGTCCTTCACAGTCCTGGCGCGGGCCCGCTGGGGTGTGGCCGGCATGCTTCCCACCGCTGTCATACCGAGAGGGTAGCGGCCGCGGGCAGTCCAACCGGGACCCCCCGGGACGCCGGTCACTCGGCGAGCCGCGCCCAGGCCGGCCCTCGGTCACCGAAGGCCACAGTCGGGCGGTCTGGATCACGCGGGAAGTCGCGGGTGGCGGGTCGGCGGCTCAGATGGGAAGCGCGCCGCCGACGACCGCGGGCGCGATCCGGACGGGGCCACCGGCGGCGCGGACGAGCACCGCGCTCGGCGCCGCCGGGTCGGTGGGCACGTCGACCCGCGGGACGCTCGCCGGGTCGGCGGACTCCACCTCGACGGCGTACCGGCCGTCGGGCAGCACGACCGTGACGGCGCCCGGCCCGACGGAGATCGCCAGCCGCCGCGGCGCGGCACTGAAGTGCAGGTTGACGTCGCCGGCCGAGCTGCGCGCGGTGACGTGCCCGCCGGAGAGCTCCCGCCCCGCGATCGTGGCGGTCTCGGTCAGCAGCTCAAGGTCGCCCGCCGACCCCCAGAGGCTCACCTCACCGGCGCGCAGCTCCACCCTGGCCGGGGTGACCCGCGGCAGCCGCAGCCGCAGCCGGGCCTCGCTCGTCTCACCGTCGAGGCGCAGCGTCCCGTCGGCCACCACCAGCCGGGGCACCGTCCGCCCCACCCGGCGGCGGACCGTCAGGTCGACCCGCGCGTCCGCCCGGTCGTCCTCCCCGATCTCCACCCGGCCGGACGCGAGCCGCACCTCGACCGCCCGCACCGCCTCGACCCCCCGAATCGCGGTCAACGGCGGGCGCAGCAGCAGCCACAGTCCGCCGAGCGCGGCCGCCAGCAGGACGACGCAGGCGAGTACCGCGATCACATCGGCGGCGCTGAGATGGGGCACGGCGGGATACTCCACGTGAAGGACGGACCGGACGGTCGCACGGTACCCGGCGTGGCTCTGCCGGGGCCCGGCCGGCCGGTGCCGCGCGCGGCTGAGCCCTCGCCCGTGACCGGCGCACGGCGTGCCCGCGGGCGGCACAGCCGCGCGTTCTATGGTGCCTGCTCGGCGCGGTGCGGGAGAGCCCGCGGGCGCGTCCTGCCGCCGGGGCGGCACCTGCTGGGCTGGGAGGGGACCGATGTGCGGACGGTGACGGGGCCGACGGACCACGTGGTGGTGGTCGGCGCCGGGCTGGGCGGGCTGTCGGCAGCGCTGCGCCTGGCGGGCGCGGGCCGCCAGGTGACTGTGCTGGAGCGAGCCGACGGGCCGGGTGGGCGGGCCGGGACCTGGTGCGCCGGCGGCTATCAGTTCGACACGGGCCCGACGGTGCTGACGATGCCGGACCTGGTGGCGCAGGCGTTCGCGGCCGTCGGGGAGGATCTCGCCGACTGGGTCACGCTGCGCCGGCTCGACCCGATGTACCGGGCGCGCTTCGCCGACGGGTCGGCGCTGGACGTCCGCGCCGACCCGGAGGCCACCGCCGCCGGGATCGCCGCGCTGTGCGGCCCGGCGGAGGCGGCCGGCTACCGCCGGTTCGTCGCGACGGTGACGGCCATCTACCGCGCCGAGATGCGCGACTTCATCGAGGCCCAGCTGGACTCGCCGCTGGGCCTGCTGCGCCCGTCGCTGGCCCGGCTTGCGGCGCTCGGGGCGTTCCGCCGGCTCGACCGGCTGGTCGCGAGCCACCTGCGCGACCCGCGAACCCGCCGGCTGTTCTCGTTCCAGGCGATGTACGCAGGTGTCTCCCCGCGCCAGGCACTAGGCGTCTACGCCGTGATCTCGTACATGGACTCGGTCGCGGGGGTCTTCCACGCCGAGGGTGGCCTGCACGCCGTCCCGGTCGCCATGGCCGAGGCGGCCGCCAAGCACGGCGTGACGTTCCGCTACGGCACGGCGGTGACCGAGGTCGAGACGCGCGCCGGCCGTGCGGTCGCCGTGCGTACCGCCACAGGCGAACGGGTCGCCGCCGACGTGGTGGTGCTCAACCCGGACCTGCCGACCGCGTACCGGGACCTGCTGCCGCCGGCGGTGGCGCCGCGCCGGCTGGCCCGGCTGCGGTACTCGCCGTCGTGCTTCCTGCTGCTGGCCGGCGCGGGCGCGCACGCACACCCGGACGCCGACCGGCTGGACGCGGCGCATCACACGATCCACTTCGGCGCGGCCTGGCGGCGGACGTTCCGCGAGATCATCGACCGCGGCGAGCTGATGAGCGACCCCTCGTTCCTGGTCAGCGTCCCGTCGGTCACCGAGCCCGCGCTGGCGCCGGCCGGCGGCCATGCCTTTCATGTCCTGTTTCCCACCCCGAACGCCACGGCGGGTGCTGCTCTGGACTGGTCGGTGATCGGTCCGCGCTACCGCGACGAGGTCGTCGCGACCCTGGAACGCCAGGGGTATGACGGGTTCGGTGCCTCCATGGCCGTGGAGTCGACGACGACCCCGGCGGACTGGCTCGCCCGCGGGCTGGCGGCTGGCGCGCCGTTCGCGGCGGCGCACACCTTCCGCCAGACTGGCCCGTTCCGGCCGGGAAACCTGGCCCCCGGGCTGGAGAACGTCGTGTTCACCGGCAGCGGGACCCGCCCGGGCGTTGGGGTGCCGATGGTGCTGGTCTCCGGGCTGCTGGCCGCGGAAAGAGTGGTGGGACCGGCCCTTATGGGCCGTTCCCTGCGCCGGCCGGCTCGGGCCGTCCTGTCCGAAACCGCCGCGGGAAACCGTAACCGCCTTAAGGAACCGTAAACAAACCGGACGGCCCTGACCGAGCCTCCGTTTTCAGCGCCGGCCCCGCGGCCCGGCTGGGAGAATGCGGCCATGGAAGAAGGGCCGAGGGAAGCCGGGCCGGAGGTGCTCGCGGCACCGGACACGACCAGCGACGCCGCGCTGCTGGAACGCGCGCTGTTCGAGGTGAAGAAGGTCATCGTCGGCCAGGACCACATGGTCGAGCGGATGCTGGTCGCGTTGTTGGCCCGCGGCCACTGTCTTCTGGAAGGCGTGCCGGGCGTCGCCAAGACGCTCGCCGTGCAGACGCTGGCCGACGTCGTCGGCGGCAGTTTCGTGCGTATCCAGTTCACCAACGACCTGGTTCCCTCCGACATCGTCGGAACGCGGGTGTATCGGGCCAGCCGGGAGACGTTCGACATCGAGCTCGGGCCGATCTTCGCGAACTTCGTGCTCGCCGACGAGATCAACCGGGCGCCGGCGAAGGTCCAGTCGGCCCTGCTGGAAGTGATGTCGGAAAAGCAGGTCTCGCTCGGCGGCGTCACCCACCGGCTGCCGGTGCCGTTCCTGGTGCTCGCCACGCAGAACCCGATCGAGTCCGAGGGCGTCTACCCGCTGCCGGAGGCCCAGCGCGACCGGTTCCTGATGAAGGTCAACGTCCCGTACCCGACGGCCGCCGAGGAGCTGGAGATCGTCCGGCGGATGGGCGTCCGCCCGCCGCAGGCCGACCGGGTACTCGACCCGCGGACACTGCTGCGGCTGCAGGAACGCGCGGACGAGGTCTTCGTCCACCACGCGATCATCGACTACGCCGTGCGGCTGGTGCTGGCCAGCCGCACGCCGGCCGAGCATGGCCTGCCGGAGCTCGCGGGCCTGCTCACCTACGGCGCCTCGCCGCGTGCCTCGCTCGGCCTGGTCGCCGCGGGGCGGGCGCTGGCGCTGCTGCGCGGCCGGGACTACACGGTGCCTGACGACGTGCGCGCCGTCGCGCTGGACGTGCTGCCGCACCGGCTCGTGCTGTCCTATGACGCGCTGGCCGACGGGCTGACGTCCGACGAGATCGCCGCCCGGCTGGTCGCCGCGGTGCCGGCGCCGCAGGTCGCCCCGCGCCACGGCGAGGCGCGCCTGCCGGTCGGCGCCCGCGGCCGCTGGTCGCCGAACATCAGCTCCGGCTTCCCCGAGTACGACGAGGAACGGCCGGCATGACATCCCCGCGACCGCCCGCGGGAGGGCGCCCAGCGGAGGGACCGCGCCTACCGGCCGACGGCGGCGCCGGCCAGCACATCCGGGCGACCGACCCGGTGGTCGAGCGGACGCTGCGCCACCTGGAGCTGACCGTGCTGCGCCGGCTCGACGGGCTGCTGCTCGGGGACTATCTCGGCCTGCTGCCCGGCCAGGGCAGCGAGAAGGCCGAGAGCCGCGAGTACCAGTTCGGCGACGACGTCCGCCGGATCGACTGGGCCGTCACCGCGCGCACGACGGTTCCACATGTGCACGACCTGGTCGCCGACCGGGAGCTGGAGACCTGGGCGCTGGTCGACCTGACCGGCAGTCTGCGGTTCGGCAGCGCCCGGTGCGAGAAGCGGGAGCTGGCTATCGCGGCGACCGGTGCGGTCGGGTTTCTGACCGCGCGGACCGGCAACCGGATGGGCGCCGTCGCCCTCACCGACACCGGCACCCGGCTGATCCCGGCCCGGCCCGGCCGGGCCGGGCTGCGCACGCTGCTGCGCACGCTGCTGACGATCGGAACGCCCGGCGAGCCACCCCGGCCCAGTGGCCGGTTCCCCCGTCCCGACCCGGCCGGGGCCGCGGGGACCGCCGGGCCTGCCGGGGCCGCTGCGGGTGGGCGCGGCGGTGCGAGCGCCCCGGCGGGCACGGACCTGGCCAGGGCGCTGGAGGCGCTGCGCCGCCCGCAGCGGCGGCGCGGCCTGGTGGTCGTCGTGTCCGACTTCCTGTCCGTGGACCTCAGCTGGGAACGCCCGCTGCGTGCGCTCGCCGGCCGGCACGACGTGCTGGCGATCGAGGTCATCGATCCGCTGGAGCTGGCGCTGCCGAACGTCGGCCCGCTCGCGGTCGTCGACCCGGAGACCGGAGCCCTGTTCGAGCTGCCGACGCACTCGCGGCGGTTCCGGGCCCGCTACGAGCAGGCGGCGGCCCGCCACCGCGACGACGTCGCCGCGGCCCTGCGCGCCGCGGGGGCGTCCCACCTGCGGCTGCATACGGACACCGACTGGCTGGTCGAGATCGCCCGGTACGCGGCGGCGCACCGGCGGGGTCAGGCGGCGCTGCGGGCCGCCGGGCCGCGCGCGGCAGCCGGCCGGACACGGGTCGGACGGCCCGGCCGGGCTGGCCACGGGGCTCCGCCGCCGGGCCGCGGGCTCCCGGAGCACCGGCCCGGTCGGCCGGGCGGGTCGGTGCACCGAACGGACGGGGCGTCATGACTTTCCTGTCCGCCCACTGGCTGTGGCTGCTGCTCGCGGTCGCGGCCGTGCTCGCCGGGCACGTCGCGATCTCGTTCACCCGGCAGCGGTACGCCGCCCGGCTGGGGTCCGCGTCAATGCTGTCCTCGGTGCTGCCGACCAGGCCCCAGTGGTGGCGGCGGCACGTGCCGGCGGCCCTGCTGCTGCTGTCGCTCACCGGGATGGTGCTCGCGCTCGCCCGCCCGGCCCGCACCGAGCTGGTACCCCGCGAACGGGCAACGATCATGCTGGCGATCGATGTGTCGAACTCGATGGCGGCCACCGACATCTCCCCCAACAGGCTGGCCGCGGCCAAGCAGGGCGCGCAGGCCTTCGTCGACAAGCTGCCTCCGAAGATCAACCTGGGCCTGGTCGCGTTTTCCGGCACCGCGTCGGTGCTCGTACCGCCGACCACCGACCGCGCAGCCGTCAAGGCTGGCATCAACGGGCTGCAGCTGGGCCCGGCGACGGCGATCGGCGAGGGGATCTACGCCAGCCTGACGGCCATCAGCTCGATCAGCAGCCAGTTCGTGAACAACGGCCAGGCCGCGCCACCGGCAGCCATCGTGCTGCTGTCCGACGGGGAGACCACCCGCGGCCGGCCGAACAGCCAGGCGGCGCAGGCCGCGAAGAACGCGCACGTCCCGGTCAACACGATCGCCTACGGCACGCCGAACGGCACCCTCGACGTGGGCGGCCAGCTGATCCCGGTGCCGGTGAACGAGCCGGCGCTCACCGAGATCGCAGACCAGACCGAGGGCACCCACCACCGGGCGACGTCTGGCGACGAGCTGACCTCGATCTACAAGAGCCTGGGCAGCTCGATCGGCTACCGCAAGGAGTTCCGCGAGATCAGCGGGCAGTTCGTCGCGGCCAGCCTCGGGCTGGGCCTCGCCGCCGCCGCGTTCTCGCTGGCGTTCGCCCGCCGGCTGCCCTGAGGTCCGCCCAAGCCCTGCCCTGCGCCGCGGTGCCTGCTGGCGCCGCCACGTCCCGGTGCCCGCGTCGGCCGTGCTGGGTGCCGCGCCCGTCCGCGGCACGGCATGGCTGGCGGCCGTACTCTGATCCGTCGTGACCTCAGCAGCCTCCCGCGGCGAGGGCGAGCTCGCCGCGATCGCCGCCGACCCGGCGCTGCGCCGGTCGTACGCGGCGGCCAGGCGGCTCAACGCCGAGCACGGGCGCACGTACTACCTGGCGACTCTGCTGCTGCCGGCATGGAAGCGGCCGTACGTCCACGCCCTCTACGGATTCGCCCGCTATGCCGACGACATCGTCGACAGCCTCGACTCGCAGCTGTCGGCCGCCGAGCGGGCCGCGTGGCTGGCCGACTGGGGCGGCCGCCTGGTCGAGGCGCTGCGCCAGGGCACCATCACTGTCGGGAAGCCCGACTCCACCGACGGCGCGCCGGCCGTTGTCTTCCCGGGCGGCACCGGGTCCGGTGCCGCCGACGCCCGCGGCGCCGGGCGCACGGTCCCGGGTGAAGCGGGCTCAGGTCACGCGATCTGCGATCGAGCTGGCTCGCGCGGCGGGTACGACGCGGTCGCGCGGCCGCTCTACCAGTCCGAGGTGTCGGTGCTGCCAGCCGTGATCCACGCGATCCGGCGGTGGGACATCCCGGTCGGCCACTTCGAGGCGTTCCTGGCGTCGATGGCGATGGACCTGACCGTCGCCGGCTACGACACCTTCGAGGACCTGATGGGCTACGTGTACGGCTCCGGCACGGTCATCGGCCTGCAGATGCTGCCGGTCCTGGAGCCCGGTTCGGCCGCGGCGGCGCCGTACGCCGGCGATCTCGGCACGGCGTTCCAGCTGATCAACTTTCTGCGCGACGTCGGCGAGGACCTGCGCCGGGGCCGGGTGTACCTGCCGCGCGAGTCCATGGAGCTGTTCGGCGTCAGCCGTGAGCGGCTGGCGACGGGCGTCGTCGACGGCGCGGTCCGCCGCCTGCTGCGCCACGAGATCGGGCGGGCCAGAGAGATCCTGCACGGGGCCACCCCCGGCATCCGGCTGTTGCACCCGACGTCGCGGGACTGCGTGCACACCGCGGCGCGTCTCTACGGCGGCATCCTCGACGAGATCGAGAAGGCCGGGTACCAGGTGCTGGACCGGCGGGTGGCAGTCGGCACGCCGAGACGGCTGGCCGTCGCCGGCGGCGCGTTGCTGCGCGTGCAGGGTCGCCGCCTGGCCAGCTGGCAGCGGTAGGCCTCCGGCAGACCGGACGGCCGGGCACGTGCCCCACGGGCCCGGGCGCGAACAGGACAGCCGGACCGGGGTCGGGAGGCCCGGTGGTACGCGGACGCCCCCGCGCCACGGCCGGGACACCCACCGGCTGATAGCGTGGCCGTAGATCGGCCTGTCGCCACAGGCCGGACGGCCAGGATGCCGGCGACGAGCCCGCCCCGGGGCCAGCCCACCAGGGACCATGTCCGCCCAGGCCGGGAAACGCCGGCCCGACTCCACTCAGGAACGACGGGACTCCATGCTCGACAAGCGCTTCATCCGGGAGAACCCGGACGCCGTGAAGCAGGCGGTGCGCGACAAGGGGCTCGACCTCGACGTCGACGAGCTGCTCCGGCTCGACCGGGAAAACCGCAAGCTGCAGGGCGAGGTCGACCAGGCGCAGTCCCGCCGCAAGTCCTTCTCCAAGGAGTTCGCCAAGGCCGACGCGGCACGCAAGGAGGAGCTGCGCGCCGAGAGCGCCGGCGCCGACCAGGAGCTCAAGAAGCTGCGCGAGGCGCTCGCCGCCACCAGCGAGCGCCTCGACGAGCTGATGCTGCAGACGCCGACCATCCCGTGGGACGGCGCGCCGGTCGGGCCGGACGAGTCGGCGAACACGGTGCTGCGAACCTGGGGCGCGCCGCCGGGGTTCGACTTCACTCCCCTCGACCACGTCGACTTCCTGGAGAAGCGCGGCTGGGCCGAGTTCGCCCGGGCCCGCCGGGTCGCCGGGGAGCGCGCCTACGTGCTGTGCGGGGACGCCGTGCTGCTCGAGCGGGCACTGCACTCCTACGCCCTCGACCTGCTCAGTGGCCTCGGCTTCCAGCTGCGGTCGGTGCCGGCCCTGGTCAAGGAGGCGCCGCTGGTCGGGACCGGCATGCTGCCGAAGGGCCGCGCGGAGATCTACGAGATCCCGGCCGACGACGCCTTCCTCGCCGGCACCGCCGAGGTGGCGCTGGTCGGCCTGCACGCGGGCGAGATCCTGGAGGAGTCCCGGCTGCCGATCCGCTACGCCGGCGTCTCGCCCTGCTTCCGGCGCGAGATCGGCAGCGCCAGCCGGGACGTGCGCGGGCTGCTGCGGGTTCACCAGTTCGAGAAGGTCGAGCAGTTCGTGCTGTGCACGGACGACGTCGCCGAGTCCGACCGCTGGCACGCGGAGCTGCTCGGCACCGCCGAGGCGATCCTGCAGGCCCTGGGCCTGGCGTACGAGGTCGTCGAGTGCGCCACCGGCGACATGGGCGTCGGCAAGTATCGGATGAACGACATCAACACCTGGTTCCCGTCGCTCGGGATGTACCGGGAGACGCACAGCTGCTCGTCACTGAAGGACTGGCAGGCCCGGCGGGCTAACGTCCGCTACCGGACCGCGGACGGCCAGATCCGGTTCGTCTACACGCTGAACAACACCGCCGTCGCGACCCCACGACTGCTCGCCGCCGTCCTGGAGAACTTCCAGACGGCCGACGGCGGCCTCACCGTCCCCGACGTGCTGCGCCCATACCTCGGCGGGCGCGCCGCGCTGTAGACGCCCGATCTTGCAGTCCCGCCGATCCCGCTGTTCTGTTGGATCGATGAGCATTTCCCGTCTCACCTACGCGTACGGCCGGCCGGCCCGCCCAGGGGGACGACGGAGAAGGCTCAGCGAACCGGTACCTTCGCCCCAGGAGCATCGCCGCCCCCACAGGTTTCGCTAAGGCGGCGCCAAGGCAACGCTTAGCCCCGCTCACCAAGCTGGGCGCGGCGTCGGCGGGCCCCGGGGTCGTGGACGAGTACCGGTACTGGTGCGCACAGGGCAGGGAGGCCCGGTCGGTGAGCAACTCGAAGACGCGGCGACGGCGCGAACTGGAGATGGCGAGGGCGCAGCGGCAGGCGGAACGCCGCCGCGCGCTACGGCGCCGCCGGCAGCGCATGCTGGCCATTGTCGCGGCCATCGTCGCGGTCGTGGTCGCCGGCACGGTCGTGGCCGTCGTGCTGACCGTCGGCGGCGGTGGCGGCAGCACGACGGCGAGCACGACCCCGGCCGCGAGCGCCAGCACCGCCGCCGCCACGACCAAGGTCGGCGCCTGCGTCTACACGAAGGACACCAGCGGCCAGGTCGCCAGGACCGTCTCGATGCCGGCAGCCGCGCCGACGGTGTCCACCGCGCCGGCGACGATGACCATCAACACCAACTACGGCACGATGGTCGCCACGCTGGACCCGCGGAAGGCACCCTGCACCGTGCACGCGCTCTACACACTGGCGCAGCAGAAGTATTTCGACGGGACGTCGTGCCATCGGGAGACGGCCGGGCCCGAGGCCGGCATCTACGTGCTGCAGTGCGGCGACCCGACGGCGACCGGCAACGGGACCCCGGGCTACAAGTACAAGAACGAGAACACCGCCGGCGTGAACTACAACCGGGGTGTGCTCGCGATGGCGAACGCCGGCGCCGACACCAACGGCAGCCAGTTCTTCATCAACTACGCCGACCCGACGAAGGAGGGCGCGCAGGCGCTGGCCGGCGGCTACACCGTCTTCGGCCAGATCACCCAGGGCCTCGATGTCCTCGACAAGATCACCAGCCCTGGGGTGGTCGAGGGTGGCAGCGACGGCCAGCCGGCGTCCAAGCCCCAGATCACCTCGATCATGATCAGCCAGGAGCAGCCGGCAGCCTCCGCCTCGCCGGCCCCGGCACCGTCGACGGCTGCGACCGCGACGCCGACCAGCTGACCGGCCCGGGCCCGAGCACCATGACGGGGCTGACCTCCGAAGACGGAGGTCAGCCCCGCGTCGTTCCCGCCGAGCTGGCTGGGCCCAGCTGGTCAGCTTTCAGCTGTTCCACCTGCGCATCGTGTCGATCCTGGCGCGCAACTGGGCGGCGGTGGCCTGGCCGCTGGGCGGGCCACCACAGGTCCGGCGCAGCTCGGCGTGGATCATGCCGTGCGGCCGGCCGGTCCGGTGGTTGTTTGCCGCGACCAGTTTGTTGAGCTCGCGCCGCAGCTCGGCGATCACCTCGTGGACCGGCCGGTTCTCCTCGGCCTCCGGCGGCCCGGGCTGGGCCGGCGCCACGGGGCTGGCCGGGGGCGCGTTCTTCTTGCGGGTGCGCTCGGCGGCGAGCTGGGCCGCCTGCCGCTGGCGCAGCAGTATGGCGACCTGGTCGGGCTCCAGCAGACCGGGCAGCCCGAGGAAGTCCTCCTCCTCGGCGGAGCCGGCGGCGGCCGGGGCCCCGAACTCGCCGCCGTCGAAGATGACCCGGTCCAGCTCCGCGTTCGACTCGAGCGCGGTGAACGGCGAGTCCGGCTTGTCGGTGGTGTCCCGGCGCCGGTTGGCCTCGCGCAGCGCGGCGTCGTCGAACCCCTCCGGCTCGCGCAGCGGCTTGTCCAGGGCGTGGTCGCGCTGGACCTCCATCTGGCCGGCGAGGTCGAGCAGCACCGGGACGCTGGGCAGGAACACCGACGCCGTCTCGGCCTTTCCCCGGCCGCGGACGAACCGGCCGACGGCCTGCGCGAAGAACAGCGGGGTCGCCACCGAGGTGGCGTAGACCCCGACCGCGAGCCGCGGCACGTCCACGCCTTCGGACACCATCCGCACGGCGACCATCCAGCGGGCGTCCGACCGGCGGAACGCCTCGATCCGGTCGGAGGCCGTCGGGTCGTCGGACAGCACCACGGTCGGTTCGGTGCCGCTGATCCGCCGCAGCAGCGCGGCGTAGGCACGGGCGCCCGCGTGGTCGGTGGCGATCACCAGCCCGCCGGCGTCCGGCATGCCGCCCCGGCGCACCTGGGTCAGGCGGGTGTCGGCCGCGGCCAGCACGGCGGGGATCCAGTTGCCCTTCGGGTCCAGCGCGGTACGCCAGGCGGCGGCCGTCTGTTCGTTCGTCAGTGGCTCACCGAGCCGTGCCGTGAGCTCCGCGCCGGCACTCGTCCGCCAGCTCATCTCCCCGGAATAGGCCAGGAAGATGACCGGCCGGACGACCCCGTCGCGCAGGGCCTCGGAGTAGCCGTACGACGAGTCGGCCACGCTGCGCATGACGCCGTCGACGTCCGGCAGGTAGGTGACGAACGGAATCGGATTGACGTCGGAACGAAAGGGGGTCCCCGTCAGTGCCAGCCGCCGCACCGCCGGGGTGAACGCCTCCCGGACCGCGTCGCCCCAGGACAGCGCGTCGCCGGCGTGGTGGACCTCGTCGAGGATCACCAGCGTCCGCCGGGCCTTGGTGCGGGCCAGGTGCAGCGCGGGGTGCGCGGCGACCTGGGCGTAGGTGAGCGCCACGCCGGTGTAGTCGCGCGAGGTGGCGCCGGCGGAGTTGCGGAAGTTGGGGTCCAGCGAGATGCCGGCGCCAGCCGCGGCCTCGGCCCACTGCCGCTTCAGGTGCTCAGTCGGCGCGACCACGGACACCGCGGTGACGACGCCGGCGGCGAGCAGCTCGGCGGCGACGGTCAGCGCGAAGGTCGTCTTCCCGGCGCCGGGCGTCGCGACCGCGAGGAAGTCCCGGCCGCCCGCGCCCGACGCGACGCGGTAGCGGTCGAGGGCGACCCGCTGCCAGGCTCGCAGCGGCCGCGCGGTGGTTCTCGGACCAGCGCTTCTCGGTCCAACGGTGGGGCTCGGGTCAGGAATTCGCGGGGCGCCGAGCTGATGGGGGCGGAGTTCGGGGCTGACGCTCACGGGTCCTGACTCTATGAGGCACCTCCGACAATCGACGGGCTTGGCCTGGCGCGCCGGTCGCGTGCCGCCAGCCGCCGGCCCCGTCCCGTCCGCGCCACGCCCGGGTCACGGGGCTGGCGGGGCACCGTTCGCCCCTGGGCCACCGCTCCCAAGGGGCTGTCAGGGCCGGCGGGAGCTATTCTCGCGCAGCAAAATCAGCTCCGCACGGTAAGCGGCACGGCCGTCGTAGCGACCAATTGCACATTCAGATGCACCTTCGCTCACGGACAGCCATCATGGACGACCACAACGCTCTGACAGCGAAGTTCCAGGAGCACCTGGTTACCTGTGGAATTCGCTGGTCACACGGAAAGTAGCCAGCCGAGCTGGGGCACTGAGCGAAACTGTCTCAGCGACGGGTTAGGCTGATGCCGTCACCCTTCGCCGCCAGCCCGGTCCGGGTCGGAGTCGGAATCGATTTCGTCACCCGTTCCACGGCAGCCGCTGCGCCTACGGACGAGGCCAGCGGAAATCGGCGGACCGTGTTGACGGGAGGTTGGCCATGCCGACATCGCTCGGGACGGCGCGCACGGCCACGGCGACCCGGCCGGCGACGGCGCCACGCCGCGGCGTGCCGGGCGCCGCCGGCGACCATGGCCACCCGGCTCATGGGCGCGGTGGCGTCAGCGGGCACAGCGTGTCCCAGGTTCCCGGCAACGACGGCGCCGGCCACGACGAGGCCTCGGCCCTGAGCACCGCCTCCGGCCGAACGCCCAACGGCCGACTGCGGCTGTGCCGGGAAGAGAAGGGCTGGTCCCAGGAACGGCTCGCGATCGAGCTGCGCCGTTTCGCAGTGCTGCACGAGGGCCGGGAGGCCGGCGTCACCGGCAACATGATCTGCAAGTGGGAGAAGGGCGACAAGAAACCGAGCCTGCGCTATCAGCGGCTACTGCGCGCACTATTCCACCGCTCGTCGGCGGAACTCGGCTTCATCGAGGACGACCCGACGGCGGGTATCGCCGCGACAGGCATACCGGCCGCGTTTCTGGGTATAGCGGAAACCGTGGAAACGCAGGCCGGAAACGGGCTGTCCGGCAGCTCCGCAGTGGGCCCCGTCGATCCCGGTTCTCCTATTGTCCTGGGGGCGGGTGACTCCGCCGACCTGCGCGGCATTCCCGTCGAGCGGCGCGACTTCCTGCGCATGGTGGCGGCCGGCGGGGTGGCCGTCGTACCGGTCGGCGCGGCCGTCGCCGCCGCGAGCGCCGCGTCCGACGACACTCCGTGGGATCGGCTGTCCGCCGCGCTGCGCCAGCGCAGCCCCGTCACCCCCGAGCTCGTAAGCCAGCTGTCCCAGCACACCGCCGGGCTGTTCGGCCTGGAGGAGCGGGTGCCGGCCCGGACGCTGATGGGCCGGGTGAGCAACCACCTGGCGACGCTGAGCCAGCTGCTCGAGTCAACGACCCGCTCGCCGATCCGCCGGGAGCTCGCCGCCACCGCAGGCGAGACGGCGGCGCTCGCGGGCTGGCTCGCGTTCGACACCCAGGACAACGCCTCCGCGCTGGCCTACTACCGGGTGGCGATCGAGGCGGCCCGCGAGGCCGACGACCCGGCACTGTGGGCCTGCGTGCTGGGCTACGAGAGCTACCAGCCGGGCGGCGCCGGACGCCACGACCAGGCCTGCGCGCTGCTGGCCGAGGCACAGCGGCGGCTCGGCACCGACGCGAACCCGCTCACCAGGGCCTGGCTCGCCGCCCGCGAGGCCGAGGAGCAGGCCGCCCGCGGCGACGGCAGGGCCGCCATGTCGGCGCTGGACCGGGCGCAGGAGTCGTTCGACAAGGCAGCCCCCGCGGACCGGGTCTGGACCGGCTTCTTCGACCGCGGCCGGCTCGACGGCATGCGGGTCACCACGTTCCTGCGGCTGCGCCGGCCGACCGCCGCGTACGCCGCCGCGAACGAGGCGCTGCGGGCGACCACTCCGGCGGCGACGAAGAAGCGTTCGCTGCTGCTTGGCGACATCGCCGAGGTGCACGTGCAGCGCCGGGACATCGACGCCGCCTGCCGGTTTGCCGCCGACGCGCTGGCCATCGTCGCGCAGACGGACTTCTCGATCGGCTTCGGCCGGGTGCAGCGGGTCCGCGAGCGGCTCACGCCCTGGCAGTCGTCGCAGCCGGTACGCGACCTGGACGAGCAGCTGCGGGCGCTGGCCTGAGCGCAGGAGGCGGCGAGCGGAGGTCACGTGGGAGCGCAGCGAGCACGAGGCCGTAGCTCGCAGCCGACGGAGATCAGCAGAGACACCTGAGCGCAGGAGGCGGCGAGCGGAGGTCACGTGGGAGCGCAGCGAGCACGAGGCCGTAGCTCGCAGCCGACGGAGATCAGCAGAGACACCTGAGCCTCCGCGCCCGCCGGCCCGGGTGACGGACGGCTATGTGCCCGTCGCCGAATTCCTGGCACGCGTCGAACATTCGACGGCCGCCCACCGGCCCGACTTCGGGCGGCCGTCCCGTGTCAGTGCGTCTTTTCCGCCGCCGGCCGTTTCGATCGAAGTCGGCCTTGGCAGGCAATGCCCGATGCGCAAGTGAATGTGCAATTGCACGGCGGGCGAGGCCGCGCGTCTAATGGGGACCGCGTCGACTCACCCGATTCGCGAAAACCGCGAGAACAGCGCAGCCGGCCGGGGCAGCGGCTGATTCCGAGACTGCCGGGCCTATGCGGCGGCCGGCCAGGGGCGGGCACCAGAGACTGCCGGGCCAGCCGAGATCGCCGGGGACGGCTCAGGCGGCCGCCGGACTGAGTCCTTCCCTCTGACCGGACCTCGACCAGTCAGGCCCCGACCGAAAATGAGGCCGCTGGACCTTACGAGGGCTGCTGGCAGGCCCGGTAGCAGTCGTAGACGCCGCCGACCCTGCGGACCGCCGCGAGGACCGCGTCTAGCTGCCCGGGCCCCGTGACCTCGACGGTGAAGCGGGCGTGCGCCACCAGGTCCTCCGAGGTCGATGTCGACGCGGCGCGCAGCCCGGCCGCGGTGTCCGAGAGCACCTCGGTTATGTCCGCCAGCAGCCCGTAGCGGTCGAAGGCCTCGACCGCTATCTCCGCCGGGAACGTGTGCGTCGTGGGCACGTCCCAGCTCAGCACCCGGACCGGCTCGCGCGCCGACGCCGACGCACCGCCCGGCCGGGCGTTCGCGCACTCCCGCCGGTGCAGCGTTACCGCCTGGTGGTAGGCGCTCTGCTGGGCAAGGAAACCGATGAGCTCGTCGCCTGGCAGCGGCAGGCAGCACCGCGCGATCCGCACCGGGGCGTCCGGCCGTCCGTCCAGCGCGGCCACCCCGGCCGCCGCGGGCACCGGCCGGCGGCCCACCGGGGGCGTCTCGGGCCGGGGAAGCCGCCGCCGGGCGCCCGTCGACGCCGCCCGCCCGCCGCCGACCACGCCTCGATCCGACGAACCACCGACGACGGCAGCCGCAGCGTCGGCCACCTGGTCGGCCAGAGAGCCAGCCACCTGCTGGGCCGAGGGCGACGACACCGCGACGGAGCGCGCTGTCTCCCGCCGCGCCGCGCCGGCCTCGCCCGTCGGCACCGCGGCGGCGGCAGCCGCGGCCTGATCAGGGCCGCCGGTGCCGACAGGTCGTGTCCCAACCGAGGTTGCCGCCGTCGCGGGCATCGCGGGCGCGACAGCCGGCGGTGGCTCGGTGAGCCCTCCGTCACGCGGGCTGGAGCTCGGCGCCGTGAGCACCCCGACCGCCCGGCCTGGTTCGGCCCGGCCGGCCGCCAAGTCCTCCGCGTCCGTGGCCCTGGTCTCAGTGCCCCTGGCATCAGTGCCTCTGACGTCAGAGGCACTGACGTCCTTGCTTCCGGCGTCGGCGATTCCAGCGTCGCGGGCGCCGGCGTGCGCGGCGTCCGTACGCCTGGCTACGTCGTCCCCAGCCTTCGTCGTGGCCCGCGTCCGGGACTCGGTGCCGATGCGGCCGGCAGTGCTGCCGGACGACGTCGGCAGCGCAGCCTCGGTGACCTCGCCAGCCGGCGGCACCGGGCTCTGACGCCCGGGAGCGCCGGCCTTCGCGTCCGCGAGCCCGGGTGCCATGAGCCCGGGTGCCGCGAGCCCGGGTGTCAGCAGCTCAGACGTCCCGCCCCCGCAGCTTCCCAGACCAGGTGTCACGGTCTCCACCGCGGCCGGACCGGGGGGCGCGGCCGTCGCGGCCGCACGCGGGCCCCCGGCCTGCTCTCCCGGCTCCCGGCGGCTGCGGGCGAGGCGGCGGCGGATGCGTACCCGGGCCCGCGCCGTCTTCACGAACGACAGCCAGTCCTCCGACGGTCCGGCGTAGGGCTGGTTCGAGGTGAGGATCTCGACGACGTCCCCGTTGCGCAGGCGGGTGTGCAGCGGGACCAGCCGGCCGTTTACCCGCGCGCCGATCGCCCGGTGCCCCACATCCGTGTGCACCGCGTACGCCACGTCCACCGGAGATGACCGGGCCGGCAACGCGATGGCCTTGCCCTTCGGAGTGAAGGCGAGCACCTCGTCGGCGTCCAGGTCGCTGGAGAGCGACTCGAGGAACTCGCCGGGGTCCTCGGCGTCCCCCTCCCAGTCCAGCAGGCTGTGCAGCCACGACAGCCCCTCCAGCCGGGCGCCGTCGGCGCCCTCGCCGACGGGCCGGGCGACGATGCCGGTCTCGGCGAGGACGTGCATGTGGGAGGTGCGGATCTGGATGTCGACGGCGTGCCCGGTGGCGTCGGTGACCGTGGTGTGCAGCGACTGGTACATATTGAACTTCGGCGTGGCGACGAAGTCGCGCAGCCGGCCGGAGACCGGGCGCCACAGCCCGTGGATCACCCCGAGGGCGGCGTAACAGTCCCGCACGTCCTCGACGAGCACGAGGACGCGGACGATGTCGTAGAAGTCCCGCGGCGGCCGACCCCGGTCCTGGGCCCGCTTGTGGATCGAGAACAGATGGCTGAGCCGGACGGACACCTCGCCGTCGATCTTCGCCTCGCCCAGTCCGGCGCGAAGCCGGGCGACGACCGCCGCCAGCTGCCCGCCCTCCCGCTCGGCGGCGGTGAGGTCGTCGACGAGTGCCTGCGTGCGCCGGTACGAGTCGGGGTCGAGGACGGCGAACGCCCGGTCCTCCAACTCACGCTTGATGACGCTGACCCCCAGGCGGTGCGCCAGCGGCGCGAGGATCTCCAGCGTGACGCGGGAGATCTTCGCCTGCTTGGGCGGGGACATGAACTCCAGCGTGCGCATGTTGTGCAGCCGATCAGCGATCTTGATGACCAGGACCCGGTAGTCCTTGGCAAGCGCCACGATCAGCTTGCGCAGCGTCTCGGCCTCAGCCGCGTCACCGAAGCGCATCTTGTCCAGCTTGGTGACCCCGTCGACGAGGTTCGCGACCTCCTGGCCGAACTCCTCGGCCAGCGCCTCCAGGGTGGCGCCGGTGTCCTCGACGGTGTCGTGCAGCAGGCCGCCGACGAGGGTCGTCGTGTCGACACCCAGGTCGGCGAGGATCTCGGCGACGCCGAGCGGGTGGATGATGTAGGGGTCGCCGCTGCGGCGCATCTGGCCCCGGTGGTAGCGCTCCGCGGCCTGGTAGGCGCTCACGACGGCGCCGATGTCAGCCTTCGGGTGGAAGTCGCGGTGCGCCTCGACGATGCCGCGCAGCTCCGGCGGGATCTGGCCGCCGCGGGCCGAGGTGACCCGGCGGGCCAGGTGGGCCAGCCGGTGGCTCGCCGTGCGGGCCGCGGCGCCGAGCGGGCGGGCGTCCTCGGCGATGGCCGGCCGGGCCGCGATGTCCGGCGGCAGGCTTCCCCCTGCCGGCAGTGCCGCTCGCACCACAGCGTCCATCGCCCCCGCCCTCCGGTCTCTAGCCCTGTACGCCAGATGTGACGCGGAAACAGTCGTAGACACCCTCGATCCGCCGGACCGCGGCCAGAACCTGGCCGAGATGCTTGGCGTCCCCCATTTCGAAGGTGAAGCGGCTGATCGCCACCTGCTCCCGGTTCGTGGTCACCGACGCCGAGAGGATGTTCACGTGGTGGTCGGACAGCACCCGGGTGACGTCCGACAGCAGTTTCGCGCGGTCCATCGCCTCGACCTGGATCACCACAAGGAACACCGAGCCGGACGACGGCGCCCATTCGACCTGGACGAGCCGGTCCGCCGCCGGCGCGCTCACGTCGCCGACGTTGACACAGTCCGCCCGGTGCACCGACACCCCGCGGCCCCTGGTGACCAGCCCGGCGATCTCGTCCCCGGGCATCGGGGTGCAGCACCGCGCGAGCTTCACCCAGATGTCCGCCGCGCCGGAGACCAGCACGCCGGGGTCGCCGTTGGCGCGCCGCAGCGGGCGGATTGGCAGAACGACGTCGGCGACGTCCTCCTCGGTCGCCTCGGGGCTGCCCATCGCGGCCAGCAGCCGGTTGACGACCGCCTGCGCGCTGACGGTGTTCTCGCCGACGCCGGCATACAGCGCGCTGACGTCGACGTACCCGAGCTCCTTGGCCAGGGTCAGCAGGCCCTCACCGGTCATCAGCCTGGTCAGCGGCAGCCCGTGGCGGCGTAGCGCGCGCGCGATGGCGTCCCGGCCGGCGACGACGGCGTCCTCGCGGCGCTCCCGCGCGTGCCACTGCCGGATCTTCGAGCGGGCCCGCGACGAGCGGACGAACGTCAGCCAGTCCTCGCTCGGGCCGGCCGAATGCGCCCGCGAGGTGAAGATCTCGACGGTGTCGCCGTTGTCCAGCTCGGTGTCCAGCGCGACGAGCCGGCCGTTGATCCGGGCTCCGACGCACTGGTTGCCGACGTCAGTGTGCACCGCGTAGGCGAAGTCGACCGGCGTGGAGCCCGCAGGCAGCGGGATGACGTCGCCCTTGGGGGTGAACACGAAGACCTCGTCGGCCGGCGCCTCGAAGCGCAGGCTGTCGAGGAACTCCCCCGGGCCGGCGGACTCGCGCTGCCAGTCAAGGATCTGGCGCAGCCAGCTGGTCAGGTCCGGATCGGCGCCGGATCGGCGCCGGCCGGCGGCGCGGCCCTCCTCCTTGTACTTCCAGTGCGCGGCGATGCCGTACTCGGCGCGGTTGTGCATGCCGTGGGTACGGATCTGCAGCTCGACCGGCTTGCCCTCCGGCCCGATCACGGTCGTGTGCAGTGACTGGTACATGTTGTACTTGGGCATGGCGATGTAGTCCTTGAACCGGCCCGGGATCGGCTTCCAGTTCGCGTGGACGGTGCCCAGCGCCGCGTAGCAGTCCCGGACCGAGTCGACGAGGACCCGAATGCCGACCAGGTCGTAGATGTCGTCGAAGGACCGGCCGCGCACGACCATCTTCTGGTAGATCGAGTAGTAGTGCTTCGGCCGGCCGACGACCACCGACGGGACGCCCGCCTCGGCCAGATAGCTCTGCACCTGGGCGGTCACGCCGGCGAGGTACACGTCCCGGCTGGGTGCCCGGTCGGCGACCAGCCGGACGATCTCGTCGTACCGCTTCGGGTAAAGCGCCGCGAACGAGAGGTCCTCCAGCTCCCACTTCAGCGAGTTCATCCCGAGCCGGTGGGCCAGCGGGGCGTACACCTCGAGGGTCTGGCGGGCCTTGCGCTCCTGGCGGTGCTCGGGCAGGAAGCGCAGCGTGCGCATGTTGTGCAGCCGGTCGGCGAGCTTGACGACCAGCGCGCGCGGGTCCCGGGCCATCGCGATGACCATCCGGCGGATCATCTCCGCCTGCGCCATCTCGCCGGCGTTGACCTTCTGCAGCCGGCTGACCGCGTCGACGGTGAGCGCGACCTGGTCACCGAACTGCTCGCGGATCTGCTCGACGGTGAGCGCCGTCTCCTCAAGGGTGTCGTGCAGCAGCGCGGCGCACAGCGTCGGCACGTCCATGCCCAGGTCGGCGAGGATGCCAGCGACGGCGATCGGGTGGGTGATGTACGGGTGCCCTGAGGCCCGCACCTGACCGGCGTGCGCGGCGTCGGCGACCTGGAAGGCCAGCTGGACGGGGCCGACGTCCGCCTTCGGGTGGTTGGCCATCAGGCCGCGGATCACCGGGTCGAGCGCCGACGGCGGGGTGGCGCGATGCGCGGACAACCGGGAAAGCCGGCCCCGCAGCCGCCGCGGAACGGGCGGCGACTCGTGGCCCAGGCGCGGCGGCACGGGGGCGCCCTCCTCGGGCAGCTCCCCCACGCCGGACGGCTGGGCGGCTCCGGCCGCGCGAAGCCCGATGGAGGCATTGATGCCCTGACTGACGCTGCCGCCCTGGCTGGCGGCCCCGCGGGCCGGTGTGCCGACGCCTGCCGTGACGGCGTCCGTGGCAGGGACTGACGCCTCGGTCGGCCGCGGCGTCGCCGTCCCATCCGTCGCGTCGCCACCCCCAAGGCCAGCGGCAGCGGCGGCCTGCGGGCCGTTCCCGGGCAGCACTCGGCGCCGCTCCGGCGGCGGGCCCTTGGGCCCGGACGCCGGGAGCGTGGCGCCGGTGGTCACCGGGACTGCGTCGGGCACGGGCCGCTCCTGCCGGAAAGTCAGACTTCAGACTAACGCTCGGTTAGCCGCGGGCCTTCCGCAACCTGAACGGTCCCGCTCGGGCCGGCCCGGCAGGCCGGCCGGCCGACCCCCGTCCGCGTGAGCGGAATTACACGGTCCCGGCCATGCGGGCCTGTACGCGAGCTGGTCGTGGAGCCGTCAGCGTGACGCCGAGCTGTCTCTCTGTCAGCGGACTGGGCTGATCTCGCGCCAGCCATTGACCGCTAGTGACGTTAAGCGCTCGCCCGTTGACCAAACGAGACTAGCCAGCTTCGCAGGCACGGTCAGATGGTCAGGAGGGCGGTCACGTCCAGTGACGGAATCCGCTCCCGGCCGGCGAGAAAGGTGAGCTCCATCAGGACCGCCAGGCCGAGGATCTCCGCTCCGCCGTTGCGGATCAGGTTGGCCGCCGCGGCCGCGGTACCGCCCGTGGCGAGCACGTCGTCGACGATCAGCACCCGGTCGCGCGGGCCGACGGCGTCGTGATGGA
>Ga0068863_100001043_pt1 | contig 27772 bp, 26 predicted proteins | sample KBSSwiS62_FD_66596 | JGI IMG/M metagenome (GOLD analysis project Ga0068863, IMG submission 66596) | Switchgrass rhizosphere microbial communities from Kellogg Biological Station, Michigan, USA - KBS Switchgrass S6-2 | ecosystem: Host-associated > Plants > Roots > Rhizosphere > Soil ... | reverse complement strand
CCATGCCGAACGCCGCCGTCGACTTCCCCTTCATCGCGCCGGTGTGCACCACCAGCAGCGGCCGGTTGCGGCGCTGGCGGGTGGTGAGCCCGTCCTGCGGAACGGAGGTGACCTGTCCCCGAGGCATCGTCTTCTCCTTACGCCGACGCCGCGGCGGTCAGGTCCGCCACCGTCAGCTCGTCCACCGTGACGACCGGTGCCCCCGCCGCGGCGGCCACCCGCCCGGCCAGCCCGAGCCGCACGAACCCCGACTCGCAGTCCACGACGACGGCGTGCACGCCGTCGGCGGCCAGCAGGCCCGCGGCCCGGCACGCGTCCGCGACGGGGTCACCGCCGGGCCGGGTCGGGACGGTCGCGCGCCCGTCGGTCAGCAGCACGACGAGCGGGCGCCGCCGCGGGTCCCGCACCCGTTCCGCGGCCAGGGTCCGCCGCGCGAGCAGCAGCCCGTCGGCCAACGGCGTGCGCCCGCCGGTGCGCATCGCGGCCATCCGGGTCTGCGCGGTCGGGACGCTCGTCGTCGGCGGCAGGACGAGCTCGGCGCCCGCGGAGCGGAACGTCACCAGGCCGACCTTGTCGCGACGCTGGTAGGCGTCCCGGAGCAGGGCGAGGATCGCGCCCGAGACGGTCTGCATCCGCCTGCGCGCCGCCATCGATCCCGACGCGTCCACCACGAACAGCACCAGGTTCCCCTCGCGCCCCTCGCGCACCGCGCCCCGCAGGTCACCGCGGTGCAGCAGCAGGCCGGGACCCCGCCGCCCCCGCTCCCGCTGGAACGGCGCGGCGGACGCGACCGTCGCGAGCAGGTGCAGGTCCGCGGCTCGGCGCGGGGCGCCCTCGGTCGGCCGCACGACCCGGCCGGTGTCGACGCGGGCCCGCGACCGCCGCCCCGGCGCCCCCTCTCCCACACCGGGGATCGTGAAGCGCCTGGTCTGGGCGCGGTCGAGCCGGGCACGCGCGCCGATCGGGATCGCGGAGCCCGCTCCGGTCGTGGCGGGTCGCTCCTCGGGCGCGGGTGCGCTCGCGGGCGAGCGGTCGGTGGCGGCGCCCGTCTGCTCCCCGTCCCGCGGGCCGCCGCTCGACGCCGGGTGTTCCGGGCGGCCACCCCCGTCGCGCCCACCGGAGCCGCTCGCGGTGCCCGAGCCGTCCGGGCCGTCCGGGCCGTCCGTGTCCGGATGCCCCGGCTCCGGGCGCTCGGCCTCCGCGTGCCGACCGTCGTCGGATCCCTCCGGCGAGCCGTCGGTGGCGTCCGGGCCCCCGTCCGGGTCCGGGGTGTCCCCGTCGCCCGGATCGTCGTCGGGGCCCTCGGGGCCCAGGTAGTCCTCGGCGTCCCGCAGGGCCTCGTCGAGGTCCTTCTCGTCGATCCCGGGCTCGTCGAACGGGTCCCGTCGCCGCCGGTGCGGCAACGCGAGCCGCGCCGCGACCCGGACATCCGCCTCCTCGACCGCGGCCGCGCCCCGCCAGGCCGCGTGGGCGACCGCGGTCCGGGCGATGACCAGGTCCGCCCGCATCCCGTCGACGTCGAACCGGGCACACACGAACGCGATCCGCGCCAGCTCCCGCCCACTGAGCCCGACGGCGTGCACCCGGGCCCGCGCGTCCGCGATCCCCGCCGCCACCGCGGCGTCCGCGGCGGCCCACCGCGCGGCGAACGCGGCGGGGTCCGCCTCGAACGCCATCCGCCGCCGCACCACCTCGACCCGCGTCCCGACCTCCCGGGACGCACGCACCTCGACGGTCAGCCCGAACCGGTCCAGCAGCTGCGGCCGCAGCTCGCCCTCCTCCGGGTTCATCGTCCCGACCAGCAGGAACCGGGACGCGTGCGAGACCGAGACCCCGTCTCGCTCCACGTGCACGCGCCCCATGGCGGCGGCGTCGAGCAGCAGGTCGACGAGGTGGTCGTGCAGCAGGTTGACCTCGTCGACGTAGAGCACGCCGCGGTGCGCCTCGGCGAGGAGCCCGGGCTGGTAGGCCCGCTCACCCGCGGCGAGGGCCTTCTCCAGGTCCAGCGAGCCGACGAGCCGGTCCTCGGTCGCCCCCACCGGCAGCTCGACCAGCCGGGCCGGCCGGTGCGCCGAGACCGGCTCAGACCCCTCGACCACCCGCTCGGCGAGCGCGATCGGGTCCGCCGCCGACGCGTGCGGGCCGTCCGGGCAGGCGGGATCGGGGGACCCGGGATCGCAGGAGAACCGGCAGCCCGCCACCACGGCGACCGGCGGCAGCAGCGCCGCCAGCGCCCGCACCGCCGTCGACTTCGCCGTGCCCTTCTCCCCGCGCACCAGCACGCCGCCGACCCCGTCGTGCACGGCGTTCAGGATCAGGGCCAGGCGCAGGTCGTCGTGCCCGACGACCGCCGAGAAGGGAAACGTCACCGCCCGGACTCTGCCAGACCGGACGCCACGACCGGGAGCGCGGGAGCGCCGTGAGTGATCACCTGCTCGAGTGCGGGCATGTCGAGATGGCCGTCGACGAGGTCGGCCAGCACGTCCAGCTGGGCGGTCCGCTCCGCCGCGAACGACGTGTCGGGCGCGACGACGAACCCCGACCGTCCGGCCTGCTCCGCGAGCCGGGCCAGCAGGACCCGGCGGAAGGAGTCGTTCTCCAGCAGCCCGTGCCAGTGCGTCCCGAGTACCGCCCCCCGGTCCGAGCCCTCGTCCCCGACGAGCCCCGGGTCGCCGGACCGCACGACCCGCCCGTGGTGGATCTCGTACCCGGTGACGGGCTCGCCCAGCGCCGTGCCGGTCGGTGTGCCGAGGTGCTTCTCGGCATCGAACTCGATCTCCAGGTCCAGCAGCCCCAGGCCCGCGACGGAACCCGCGAACTCCACGCCCGAGTCCGTGATCCGCCGTCCGAGCATCTGGTATCCGCCGCAGATCCCGACCACCGGCTTGCCCTGTGCGGCGTGCTCCACCACCGCCGCGGCCAGCCCCGACGACCGCAGCCACCCCAGGTCCGAGACGGTCGCCTTCGATCCCGGCAGCAGCACGACGTCCGCGTCGAGCAGCCGCGACGGCTCCGTCACGTAGCGCACCGCGACGCCGGGTTCGCAGGCCAGCGCCTCGGCGTCGGTCGCGTTGGAGATCCGCGGCAGCCGCACGACCGCGACCCGCAGCCACTGGTCCCCCACCGGCGGTGCCGGCCGCCCGAGCACCCCGTCCGCGACGGCGGAGAGCGAGTCCTCGGCGTCCAGCCAGAGCCGGTCCGACCACGGGACCACGCCGAACGTGGGCCGCCCGGTCAGCGCGCGCAGCCGGTCCAGCCCCGGCGCGAGCAGCGCGGGGTCCCCGCGGAACTTGTTGACCACGAACCCGGCGATCCGGGCCTGGTCCGCGGCCGAGAGCACCGCGACGGTCCCGAAGAGGTGCGCGAGCACCCCGCCCCGGTCGATGTCCCCGACCACGACCACGGGCAGGTCCGCCGCCTCGGCGAGCCCCATGTTGGCCAGGTCCGTGGCCCGCAGGTTGATCTCGGCGGGCGAGCCGGCGCCCTCGCAGACCACCACGTCGTAGCGGGACCGCAGCCGGGTCAGCGAGTCGACGACGACCTCCCGCAGCGCCGCCGTCCGGGTGCGGTAGGACAGCGCCGAGACCTGCCCGTCGGCCCGCCCGCGCACCACCACCTGCGAGGTCCGGTCGCTGCCGGGCTTGAGCAGCACGGGGTTCAGGTCGACGCTCGGTTCCAGCCCGCACGCGTGCGCCTGCATGGCCTGGGCGCGGCCGATCTCGCCGCCGTCCGGGGTGACCACGGAGTTGTTGCTCATGTTCTGGGCCTTGAACGGCGCCACCGAGACCCCGCGCCGGTGCAGGGAGCGACAGAGGCCGGCCACCAGCGCGCTCTTCCCGGCGTCCGACGTCGTCCCGGCCACCAGGAGGGCACCGCGCACAGTCACCCTCGTAGGCTAGGAGGCATGCGTTTCCTGCTGCGACCCGGCTGGATCGCCTTCGTCGTGGTCGTCGTCGGGTTCGCGGTGGCCTGCTACACCCTCCTCGCGCCGTGGCAGTGGGGGCGGGAGGAGCAGCGCAAGGCCCAGGAGCAGGCGATCAGCGCGGCGAACGCGAGCCCACCCGCCCCGTTCGGCGACCTGGTCCCCGGGGCCACCGTGCCTGCGGCGGCGGAGTGGCGGCAGGTCACCCTGACCGGCACGTACCTGCCCAGGGCCGAGGCGCTGGTGCGGCTGCGGGTCGTGGACGGCAAGCCCGCCTCCGAGGTGCTCACCCCGGTGCGGCTCGCGGACGGGCGGATCGTGGCCGTCGACCGCGGCTCGCTCGCGATGGCGGACGGGCAGGCCGTCCCGGACTTCCCCGCCGCCCCCGGCGGCACGGTCACGCTGACCGGTCGGCTGCGGATCGACGAGACCGACGGCGCCAAGCGGCCGCCGTTCACCGAGGGCGGCCACCTGCAGATGTACGCGGCCGACTCCCGCGAGCTGGCCGCCGCGACAGACCTGACCGGCGTCGTCGAGGGGTACGTCCAGCTCGCCGCGGACCAGCCGGGCGTGCTGACCCCGATCCCGGTGAGCCCGCCGACCACCGCCGCTCCGTTCACCAACGGCTCCTACGCGCTGCAGTGGATCACGTTCGGGGCGATCGCCCTGATCGCGCTGGGCTACTTCATCCGGCTCGAGGTGCTGCAGCGCCGCGGCCGCAGGGAGCGCAAGGCGAGCCTGCGAGACGCCCTGGCGGGCCGAGACACCGCAGACACCCCCTGACCCCGACCCCCCCCTTACCCCCGCCTCCTGACCCCCCGGCACGCCTGCCCCGCACCCCCTGCCCCAACCCCCGCACGTCGGCCCCACCCCCTCGTGATCAAGGGCTGATCGGGCCTGTCAGTGATCGACTCGCCCCGATCCGCCCTTGATCACCAGTCCGGTACCGGCGACCGCGACCGCCGCGCCCAGCAGGGCCACGGTGCGCGAGAGGCGGGTCGCTCGGCGCAGGTCCGCCGTGGTGGGCGCCCGCCCGTCGCCGAGCGACGGGCGCTCCTCCACCCCGTACGCGTACTCGGTGCGCCCGCCCAGCCGGACCCCGAGCGCGCCCGCCGCGGCGGCCTCGACCGGCCCGGCGTTGGGGCTGGGGTGCTCCCGCGCGTCCCGCCCCCACGCCCGCAGCGCGGCCGCGGGCCGCCCCCCGACGAGCGGGGCCGCGGCCGCCGTGAGGAGAGCGCAGAGCCGGGCGGGCAGCAGGTTCGCCAGGTCGTCCACCCGGGCCGCGGCCCAGCCGAACTCCGCGTACCGCGGGGAGCGGTACCCCACCATCGCGTCCAACGTGTTGACCGCGCGGTAGCCCAGCAGGCCGGGCACCCCCGCGACCGCGCCCCAGAACAGCGGCGCGACGACGGCGTCGGACGTGTTCTCCGCGAGGGACTCGACTCCCGCCCGGGCCATCCCGGCGGCGTCCAGCAGCGCGGGGTCGCGCGCGCAGAGGTGGGGGATCCGGGCCCGCGCGCCGGCGAGGTCCCCCGCGTCCAACGAGTCCGCGAGCGCGACCCCCTCGCGGACCAACGAGGTCCCGCCGAGCACGGCCCAGGTCGCCGCCGCGGTCGCCAGGACCTCCACCGAACGCGCCCGGGACACGGCGACTCCGGCGGTCACCGCGCCCCCGACCAGCACCGCGACGTACCCGACGCCGGCGCGCCGCGAGTCCGCGTACACCCGTCGCTCCAGCGCGGCGGCGACCCGCCCGAAGCCGGCGACCGGGTGCCCCCGCCGCGGATCGGCGAGGACCAGGTCCGCGGCGACGCCGAGCAGGAGACCGAGAGCGCGGGACCGGGACATGCCCGGGACGGTACCGAGGAGCATGATCGGGGCATGCGCACGGACATCGATCCCGCCGAACTGGGCGCCGGGTCGTTCTACAAGGTCCTCAACAGCGTCGTCGTGCCGCGGCCCATCGCGTGGGTGTCCACCCGCTCGGCGGCGGGTGTCGACAACCTCGCCCCGCACTCGTTCTTCACGGTCTCCTGTGTGGATCCGCCGATGGTGCAGTTCACCTCCGTCGGGCGGAAGGACTCGCTGCGCAACTGCCGCGAGACGGGCGAGTTCGTCGTCTGCCTCGCCACCGAGCCGATGTTCGAGCACGTCAACGCCACCGCCACCGACTTCCCGGCCGAGGTCTCCGAGTTCGCCGAGGTGGGGCTCACCCCGGAGCCCAGCCGGACCGTCGCGCCGCCGCGGGTCGCCGAGTCCCCCGTCGCGCTGGAGTGCCGCACCGAGCACGTCCTGGAGCTCGGCGACTCGACGGTCGTGATCGGCCGGGTGCTGCACGCCGCGATCGACGAGGACGTGTTCACCGTCGACGAGCGCGGCCGCAGCCTCCCCGACGCCCGCAGGCTGCGCCCGCTGGCCCGGCTGGGCCGCAACGAGTGGTCCACGCTCGGGGAGATCCTCGACATCACCCGCATCCCCTACAAGCAGTGGCCCGGCCACTTCCGGAACGAGGAGTCGTGACCGCCGACGTACTCCTTCCCGCGGAGGCGGCATCATGACAGCCGACGTACTGCCACCCACGGAGGCGGACCAGTGACCGATCTCGCCGTCAGCGCCTGGCTGGGCACCGCCTGGTCCACCGAGGACACCGTCGCCGTCGCCCGCGAGGCCGAGGCCGCCGGGTACGACGGGCTCTGGGTCGCCGACCACTTCATGGGCAACACCGGCACCGAGCAACGCTCGGACCAGCACCTGCACGAGTGCTTCACGCTCCTCGCCGGGCTCGCCACCGCCGTACCGCGGGTGCGTCTCGGCAGCCTGGTCGCCTCCATGACCTACCGCCATCCCGCGGTGCTCGCGAACATCGCCGCCACCCTGGACGACCTCAGCGGCGGCCGGCTGGTGCTCGGCGTGGGCGCGGGCTGGCAGCTCAACGAGCACGCGGCATACGGCATCGAGCTGGGCTCGGTCCGCGAGCGCATCGACCGGTTCGAGGAGGGGCTGGCGGTGCTCCACGGCCTCACCCGCGCCCCGCGGACCACCGAGCGCGGCGCCCACTACACGGTCACGGACGCGCCGCCGGTCACCACCGGCCGCCACATCCCCGTCCTGATCGGCGCGAAGGGCGAGCGGCGGATGCTCGGCGTGGTCGCGCGCTGGGCGGACGAGTGGAACACCTGGTCCACGCCCGAGCTGTTCGCCCGGAAGTCCGCCGTGCTGGACGAGCACTGCCACCGGATCGGCCGGGACCCACGCACGATCCGCCGCTCGACCCAGGCCGTCCTGCAGCTCGACGGCGACCCCGCGACCGCGCCCTCCGGCGTCGTCGCGGGCTCCCCCGCGCAGATCGTGGACGTGATCGGCCGCTGGCGGGAGGCCGGGCTGGACGAGCTCGTCGTGCCCGGCATCCGCGGTTCGGCGGACGAGGCCCGCGAGCTGTTCGCCCGCTTCCAGTCCGAGATCCGCCCTCAGCTGGTCTGACGGGTGGTGTGCAGGTCGCTCGCCCGCGTGGCGATCTGGTGCAGGGTGCACGGCCAGCGCACGCCGGAACCGGCGTTGCGGCAGGCCGTGCATCGGCCCAGCCGGTCCGGCACGTGCTCGGCGAGCAGTCGGCGGACCACGTCGGGCATGTCGGCCAGCACCCCGGCCATCGGACCGTCCCCGGGCCTGTACGCCCCGTCGCCAGCCGCCATGCCGCCCCCTCGCCGTACGGACCGTCGCCGGCCCCCTCCGAACACGCCCCGCCGTCGAACGGCGTTACGGCATGCCTACCGGACGGGGGTGCTCCCCGCGCGAGGAACCCCCGCCACTACAGCGTGAACTCCCCCGACGGCGTCGTCTCCGGGTCGGCGTGCAGCTCGCCCTCGCGCCCCCGCAGCTCGACCCGGCGGATCTTGCCCGAGATCGTCTTGGGCAGCTCGGCGAACTCCAGCCGCCGGATCCGCTTGTAGGGGGCGAGGTTGTCGCGGGCGAACCGCAGGATGTCCTGCGCGGTCTCCTCGGTCGGCGAGTAGCCCGCCGCGAGCACGACGTACGCCTTGGGCACGCTGAGCCGCAGCGGGTCCGGCGACGGCACGATCGCCGCCTCCGCCACGGCCGGGTGCTCGATCAGCACGCTCTCCAGCTCGAACGGGCTGATCCGGTAGTCCGACGCCTTGAACACGTCGTCCGCGCGCCCGACGTAGGTGATGTACCCGTCCGCGTCCCGGGAGCCCACGTCCCCGGTGTGGTAGTACCCGCCCGCCATCGCCTCGGCGTTGCGCTCGGGATCGCCGGCGTAGCCCACCATGAGACCCGTGGGCCGCCGGGAGAGGTCGATGCAGATCTCGCCCTCGTCGGCAGGCTGCCCGGTCGCCGTGTCCACCAGCACGATCGGGAAGCCCGGCATCGGCCGACCCATGGAACCCGGCTTGATCGGCGCGTTCGGCGGGTTCGCGATCTGCACCGACGACTCCGTCTGCCCGAAGCCGTCGCGGATCTTGAGCCCCCAGGCCTTCTCGACCTGCTCGATGACCTCGGGGTTGAGCGGCTCCCCCGCCCCGACGACCTTCTGCGGCGGCGTGCGCAGCCCGGTCAGGTCCGCCTGGATCAGCATGCGCCACACCGTCGGCGGCGCACAGAAGCTGTTCACCCCGAACCGGTCCAGCACACCGAGCAGCTCCTCGGCGGAGAACTTCGTGTAGTTCATGACGAGCACGGTCGCCTCGGCGAGCCACGGCGCGAACACGTTCGACCAGGCGTGCTTGGCCCAGCCGGGCGAGGAGATGTTGAGGTGCACGTCCCCGGGCTCGAGCCCGATCCAGTACATCGTCGACAGGTGCCCGACGGGGTAGGACTCGTGCGTGTGCTCCACCAGCTTCGGCCGGGCCGTGGTGCCGGAGGTGAAGTACAGCAACAACGTGTCCGCGGCCCGCGTCGGCCCGTCCGGCTGGAAGACCGCGCTGCGGTCGTAGGCGTCGCTGTAGTCGTGCCAGCCCTGCGGCGCCCCGCGGACGGCGATACGCGTGTAGTCGCCCTCGACGTCATCGAACTTCCCGGCGTCCGCCGCCCCGACGACGACGTGCCGGGCCCGCCCTCGGTCCACCCGGTCCCGCAGGTCGGCCGCGGTGAGCAGGGTGGTCGCCGGGATCACGACCGCACCCAGCTTCATGGCCGCGAGCAGCGTCTCCCACAGCTCCAGCTGGTTGGCGAGCATCAGGACGATCCGGTCGCCACGGGCGACCCCGCGCTCGCGCAGCCAGTTCGCGACCCGGTTGGAGCGCTCGGACAGCTCCCGGTACGTCCAGGAGGCGTCGCTGCCGTCCGCCTCGACGATCCACAGGGCCTTGCGCGCGCCGCGCTCCGGATCGGCGGCGACGGCGTCGAAGTGGTCGAGCGCCCAGTTGAACTCGGTGAGCTCGGGCCAGCGGAAGTCCCGCACCGCGGTGTCGTAGTCCGTGCGGTTCGCGAGCAGGAAGTCCCGGGCCTCGTAGAACGCGACGCTGCTGTCAGACATGGCGGAACCCTAACGTGGCCGGAGCGTCGCGACCCGGCGCCGCGCGCCGGCCTCTACCTTCGGCGAGGTGACGAGGCGCGCGATGGTTCTCCCGGTCCTGGCGGCGGTGGCGGCACTCACCGTGGCGGGCTGCGCGGGCACCGGCGAGTCCGCGGCGCGGGTGCCGGAGCAGACCTCCTCGGTCGCGCCGACGACCGTCCCGCAGGCCGCCCCGAACGGCACCGCGCTGCTGTGGCCGGTCACCGACACCGCAGCCGCGCAGCAGCTCCAGGCCGCCGTCGACGGCGGCTCCCAGCCCTGGCTGCTGGACCCCGAGGAGGTGGCCACCTCCTATGCCACGCAGGCCTGGGGCTGGACCGACCCCGAGCCGACGTCGTCCGCACCCGGGACGATCACGCTCCGCGACCCGAAGGGCACCGCCGCGCTCACCCTCGTCCAGCCGGTCAGGGCGGGGAGCACCGGCATCTGGGTGGTCTCGACCGCCGCCCGGTCACCACAATGAGTGAATGCGCGGCGAAGATGCTGCGTTCCGGGGACGCCCGGCGATTCCCCCTGTGAGAGCCGCGCGGACACCGCCGAACGGCCGCATACCCACCACAGTCAGGGAGCACGTCATGATCGGCAGCGACTCGGTCCAGCAGGACATGTTCACCGTGCTGCACGGGCAGCCCGCGCCCGTCGTGACCCGCTGGACCTACACGGCCGCGGACCCGTTCGCGGTCGTCCTCGCCGTCCGGACCAGGCAGGACCGGTGGGTGGAGTGGCTCGTCGCCCGCGACCTGGTGCGGGACGCGCTGTCCGGCCCGGCGGGCTACGGCGACATCCGGATGAGCCCGCAGCTCGTCCAGGGCTACGACATCGTCGAGATCGAGATCCGCTCGAGCGACGGCCGGGCCGTCCTCGAGGTGGACCGGGACCTGCTCCGCCACTTCGTCGACGCCTCGGGCGACGTCGTCGCGTTCGGTGAGGAGTCCGCCGCGCTGGACCTCGACCAGGTGATCGCGCAGCTCACCTCCAACTGCCCGGAGTGACGCCCGCGTCCCGGCTCCCCTCGACGCCGGGAACGCCACCGGTCTCCGGGTCCTCGTCGATCCGGCCCGCCTGCGAAGGGGTCTCCGCGCGGTAGTCCCGTTCGGCGTCCCGCCGGGCGGCCGCCGGCCGCTCCTCCTCCTCGAGCGCCCGCCTGACCTCGGCGTCCTCCGCCGGGGAGTCGTCGACGACGGGCTCGAACCCGGTCTCGGCGTCGTGCACCGCCGCCTCCTCCGCGCTCGCGGCCCCGCCGTCCGCGCCGACGTCGCGGGCGTCCCCGTCGGAGTCCGCGACGAGCCGCCCCGTCCGGTCGGTCTCGACCCCGTCCTCGATCCGCTCGGTCTCCGGCTCCTCGCGCCGCAGCCGCTCGTCGAGGGACTCGCCCTCGCGTTCCTCCGCCGGCGTCACGCCGGTCTCCTCCGCGGCGTACGGGCGGTCCGGCGGCGAGTACCCGGCGTCCAACGGGTCGCCCTCGGTCAGCGTCTCGCCCGAGTCGAGCTGCAGGGCCTCGGCCATGTCGGCGCCGGTGTCGGGTCGCTCGTCGGGTTCGGTGTGCTCGCTGGGCATGTCTCCCGCGTACCCCACACCTCCCACGCGCACACCCCGCGTGATGCGATGGAGGCATGTCCACCCCGCGCCCCCGCGACTCGGCCGCGACCCGCCGGGCCCTGCTCGCGGCGGCCCGTGCGCTGTTCGCGACGGCGGGCTACGACGCCACCACCGTGCGCGCCGTCGCCGACCGGGCCGGGGTGAACCAGGCGCTGGTGTTCCGGCACTTCGGGTCCAAGGACGGTCTGTTCGCCGCGGCGGTGACCGGTCAGGCCCTCGAGGTGCTGCACGACGGACCCGCGGAGCAGGTCCTCCCCCGCACCCTGCGCGCGATCATGGCGGCCGACGGCGGCGAGGAGTCCACCCTGTTCCTCGCCGCGCTGCGCTCGGCCGGGAACTCCGACGCGGCGCAGACCGTCCGGGACGAGCTGCGCCAGGCCTACGGCGGGGCCCTGGCCGCGCTCGTGGACTCCCCGGACCCCGCGGACGCCGAGCTGCGCGCCGAGCTGGCGCTGGCGTGGCTGCTCGGCATCGCGCTGCTGCGCACGGTGCTCCGCACCGAGGCCCTGGCGGCCGCGGAACCGGACACGGTCGTCGCGCACGTCTCCCGCGCGACGGACGCCCTGCTCAGGCCTCCCGCGCGTGCCGACCGGTCGGACGGCTGAACCGGTGCCGCAGCAGCACTCGGCTGCCGCGGCCGTCGAAGTGCACGAGCACCGTCTCCACCAGGTGCTGCATGAGCAGCATCCCGCGCCCGCCGCGGGAGTCGCCGGTCACCGTGTCGGCCGCCCGCCAGCTGCCGTGGTCGGTGATCTCGATGCACAGCGCCGGGTGGGCGGGACGGCCCTCGGTCCAGAGGGTCAGCTCGACCTCGCCGGGGCGGTCGGCCGGATAGGCGTGCCGCACCGCGTTCGCGACGGCCTCGTCCACCGCCAGGACGACGTCGTCGGTCTCGTCGGTGGACAGCCCCAGCGGCGCGAGCCAGCGACGCAGCTCGCGTCGGATCACGGCGAGCCTGGTGGGGTCCGCGGGCCAGCTGCGGTGCACGTACTCGACGCCCGAGTCGCTCAGCGCGACCTCGGACTCGTCGACCGGGGGCGCGTCGAGGCCGTGCGGGTCGGTCGGGGTCGGGTCGGCGGGCGCGGCACGGGGGGTCGACGAGGCGTCCGACTGGCTGAGCATGATCTCTCCCGGGTGGAGTCGGGGATTCGAGCCGGTCCGTTGCGGGATCGCCTCCCGCGCGCCCCGGGAAACACCGTCGGTCGAACGCCCTACACCGTTCGTCGCGGCACGGTCACGCGGGCGACGGGTCGTCCACCGGCTCCTCGGGATCGGGGGCCGCAGGCCTGGTCCGCAGGTCGATCTGTTCCCCCAGGTAGCGCAGGATCTCCGCGGCGACCGCCGCGACCGGGACGGCCAAGAACGCGCCGGGGATCCCGAACAGCGTGCCGCCCGCCGTGACCGCCAGCAGGACCACGGCCGCGTGCAGCCCCATGCTGCGGCTCTGCAGGACGGGCTGCAGCACGTTGCCCTCGATCTGCTGCACGGCCACGATGATCGCCAGCGCGATCAGCGCCGTGGTGAAACCCTTCGTGACCAGCGCGATCAGCACGGCCAGCGCCCCGGCCACGAACGCCCCGACCACCGGGATGAACCCGCCGAAGAAGGTCAGCACCGCGAGCGGGAAGGCCAGCGGCACCCCGAGCAGCGCCAGCCCGACACCGATGAACACCCCGTCGATCAGCGCGACCAGCGCCTGGGTGCGGATGAACGAGCCCAGCGTGGCCCACGCCCGCTCCAGCACCGCGCCGAGGTGCGCCCCCGCCCGCGGACCCGTCACCCGGGACAGCCACGGCAGGAACCGGGGCCCGTCCTTGACGAAGAAGAAGGCCAGGATCACCGCGAGCACGATGGTGAGCAGCCCGTTCGCGAACGTCCCGACGCCGGTGAGCACGTTGCCCGCGATCGTCGTCGCGCTGGACTGCAGCCGACCCACGATCTGGTCCAGCAGCTGCCCGAGCTGTCCTTCGCCCAGGTTGAACGGCGGGCCCTCCAGCCAGCGCTGGATCTGCCCGATCCCGTCGGTCACGCCCTGCACGATCTGCCCGGACTGGTCCGCGATCTGCGGGGCGAAGGCGGCGACGATCCCGCCGATCACCACGACGGCCACGACGAGCACGAGCAGCGCGGCGACGGCGGGCGGGAACCGGTGCGCGATCAGCCAGCGCACCGGCGGCCGCAGCACCGTCGCGATGATCACGCCGAGCGCCGTGGGCAGCACGATCGACCACAGCTGCCCGATGACCAGCCCGAACAGCACGAGGCCGAGGGCGATCAGCAGGATCCGGGCGCTCCAGCCCGCCAGCCTGGTGACGCCGGACTCGATCACGGCGCCGCGGTCCCGGGGCCCGCCACGGGGTCTCAGGAACCCACCGACGCCGCGCACGCCCGGCTCCGGCGCCTCATCCCGCTCGTCCGCCACTCAGGCCTCCCCTGTCCCGTCCGCACAGGATGGCAGAGGACGTGCTCAGCGGGCGGAAGGGTGCCGTCTGAGGAGGTAGGTGTCCATGATCCAGCCCTTGCGCGCGCGGGCCTCGGCCCGGAGCCGGACGATCTCGTCCCGGACCTTCAGCACGGGCCCCGAGGCCAGGACCTCGTCCGGGCTGCCCACGTAGGCGCCCCAGTAGACGTCGACGTCCGCCATCTCCTCGTCCGGGAGGGTGGCGAAGGTGGTCCGCCCGTCCAGCATCACGACGACGTCGTCGACGTCGGCGGGCATGCCCGCGGCCAGCCGCCGCCCGGTCGTGATCAGCACGGGCCGTCCGACCCGGTTGAGGATCAGCCGGTGCGCCGCGGCGAGCGCCTGCACCGAGGAGATGCCCGGGATCGAGACCACCTCGACGTCCAGGCCCTCGAGCAGCCGCAGCGTGCCGTCGTACAGCGCGGGATCCCCCCAGACCAGGAACGCCCCGGACTCGCCCTCGGCCAGCCCGGCGATCATCGACGCGTAGAGCTCGCCGCGCCGGTCCTGCCAGTCCACGACGGCGGCGGTGTAGGTCTCCGACCCCCCGCTCTCCCCCGCGCCCGCGGCGCGGTCCCGCACCGGGTCCGCGACCTCGACCACCCGGTACGAGCCCGGGGCGCGGTGCCGGTGCAGGATCTCGGTCCGCAGCGCGACCAGGTCCGCCTTCGCCTCACCCTTGTCGATCACGAACACGACGTCCGTCTTCCGCAGGGCCGCCACCGCGGCCAGCGTGAGGTGGTCCGGGTCGCCGGACCCGATCCCGATCACGTACACCGTGCGCACGGCGGTCACCCTAGGCCTGTGCGTCGGGAGACCCAGGGCAGCTCCGCCACCAGGCCGTCCTTCGCGACGGTCCAGGAGTGGATGCCGCCCGTCATCGTCAGGGTCACGTCCAGGCCCGCCGCCTGCGCGATGTCCACGACCCGGTGCGCCTGCGGGCCGTAGACGTGGTCGTCTCGCCCCACGACCAGCCGCCCGGCGATGCCCCTGACCTGCGGCAGCCGCCGCATCGGGTTCACCGCCTGGTAGGCCGCCTCCGGGTCGGGGCGGTCACCGAAGGCGGCCGCGACCGTCTGGGCGTGGTCGCCGAGCGAGGGCTCGGCCTGCCCGGACATGTCGAGGAAGGTCGGGTAGACGTCCGGGCGGTTCGTGGCGAGCTGCAGCGCGCAGGTGCCGCCGTAGGAGAAGCCGCCGATCGCCCGCCGGTCCGAGGCCTGCAGGTGCGTGGACACCCACGCGGGCACGTCCTCGGCCAGGTAGGTCTGCACGTTCCCCAGCGTCGAGTCCAGGCAGAGCGGGTTGCCGAAGCTGCTGCCGGTCGCGTCCGGCAGCACGACGATCGGGGCGAGCCCGTGATGCTCACTCGCGTACCGGTCCATGATCTTGACCAGCTCGCCTGCCTGCAGCCAGTCCGACACGTCCCCCGGCTGGCCGCCCACCAGCACCAGCACCGGCAGCCGCGGCCGCGGCGACACGAGGTAGGCGGGCGGCAGGTAGACCTCGGCGGGACGGGCCGGGAACCCGGAGACCGTGCCCGGGATGGGGACCGTGGCCACCCGGCCCCCGCTCGGCAGGTCGCTCGGCGGCGTCCAGCCGGAGGCGACGGTCCCGTCCGGGCCGGGCTCGGTGAGCGGCAGCGAGGCCGGGACCTGGGCGAAGTCGATCGCGTACGCGGCGGGGACGCCCAGCACCCCGGCCAGCGTGGGCCGGTAGGCGTACACGACGTTGATCTTCATGGCGGCGCAGAGGATCACCAGGACCACCGCGAACGGGACCAGCACCCGGTACCACCAACGGCCCAGTGAGAACCCGATCACGCCCGCGACCAGCGCCAGCGTCCCGAGCGCTCCCCACAGCCAGACCCGCCACGGCAGCGCGTCCGGGAAGGGCTGCCAGGTCCGCAGGGTCAGCCAGGCTGCGCCCAACAGCACCGCCGTGGTCCCGAGGGTGACCCAGAGCCGTCGGGTCCACCACCGCCGCCGCAGCCGGACCAGCAGGAACACCAAGGAGACGACGCCGAGCCAGGTCAGCGTCGTCGGGAGCCACCCGAACAGCAGCGGAGAGTCGAGAAGGAGAGCGCGCACCAGGTCGGAACGCTAATCAAGGCCCGTCCGGCTCGGACGTTCGGGTCGGTCCGGGGCGATCGCCCGAATCCGCACCGGATCACTCGGTAGGGGTCGCCGTCGGGAGCTCGCCGAGACACGTTCCGCACTTCCTGAGAGCCTTAACGCGATCACCGGCCCGTAACGCCGTCTCGTCCCGGGAGGACGACCGGTCGGCGCCCGGATCACGGTTCGACAGGCGCCTCGGTCACGGCCCGGTTACGGTCGTACCCGCCTCCGGGAGAGACGCCCGGAGGCACGCCCGGTCGGCCCGTCCCACCTGCCCGCCGACATTCCCCCGGGCGGCACCCCGACACGGGGCAGGTGGCGCGCGGCGCTCCCCGCTCTCCGCGCGCGGACGGCGAGGAACTGCATGTCCGACGCGTGTGTGGCCCTCTCCCCGGTGGGCCGACTCCCCGTGTTCGTCCCCGCCTCCCGGCACAGCGCCGAGGACCGCGTGGGTGGTCTGGCCGCCGCCGAGCTGATCGCCCGGCTCGCGGGCTCCGCCCCGCCGTCCGGCGGCCGCCGCGCCCGCCGCGCCGCGGAGGACGAGCCGACCCCCACCCCGCCCGCCGGCCTCACCGGCTCCTTCTTCACCGGCGCCGGAGTCACGGGCACCTTCCGCTCCGTCACGAGCGCCGTCACCGGCACCTTCCCCGCCGCGCTGCGCAGCCCCAAGGCGATCGCCGCGGCCGCCACCGTCACCGCGCTCGGCGCGGGCGCCGTGGTCACCGGTCTGCCCAACCCGGCCCAGCAGGTCACGGACGCCGCGAGCGACGCCGTCCACCTCGCCGCCGCGAACGACGTCCTCCCCGGCCTGAGCGGCGGGGACACCGGCTCGGACGTGGGCGCCCCCACCACGGGCGCGGACGTCGCGAACCAGGCCACCCAGGTCCTCCCGGCCGTCCCGCAGGACGGGCCCGGCCAGATGGGCGGCTCCGTGCAGACCGCCATGGGTGCCGCGCTGGGCACCCTGCCCCAGGTGCTCGGGAACGCGAACGCCGCGCAGGCCGAGGTCCTCAAGAAGGCCGAGGAGGCCAGGCAGCGGGCGAGCTCGCTGCGCTCGGTCGCGGCCGGGGCCGTCGCGGGCAGGGCCGTCGCGGGAGCCTCCGTCGCGGACGCGGTCGGCTCGGTGTCCGGGCTCGGCGCCAAGGCCCTCGCGGCCGCGCAGACCCGGCTCGGCATGCCCTACCAGTGGGGTGCCACCGGTCCGAACGCCTTCGACTGCTCCGGGCTCACCAGCTGGGCGTTCCAGCAGGTCGGCATCACCCTGCCGCGCACCTCGGCCGCCCAGTCCACCTTCGGCACCGCGGTGTCGAAGGACGACCTGCAGCCCGGCGACCTGGTGTTCTTCTACTCCCCGGTCAGCCACGTGGGCATCTACATGGGGAACGGGAAGATCCTGCACGCCAGTGAGAGCGGCGAGCCGGTGAAGATCTCCGACATCTCGAGCTTCCCGTTCCACAACGCCCGCCGGATCTAGGAGGGTCCGTCACCGTCCCCCCGGACGAGCGGCCCGGTCAGACCCGGCGGTGCCAGATCAGCCAGACCACCTGGAGGGTCGCCCCCGAGGTGTCGTCGAAGCGGAAGGCCGCCTCGAGGTGGTCCGGGCGCAGGTGTCGACGTTGCATCTTGGGTGCCCCGAAGGGCGGGTCGCTCCACGCGGCGTTCTCGACCAGCGCGAAGTCGATCGTGTTCTCCGCCGTGCCCTCCAGCCGCACCGCATAGGGCTGCTCCCAGCCGCCCTCCCACTCCACCGGCTCGCCCCACACCGGCAGGACGAGCGGATCCCGCCAGCCGTCGAGGTTGGTGCCGGGGCCGCCGTCGTCGGCGATGTTCTGGCTGCGGACCTGGTGGCGGATCGTGAAGGCCGCGCTCCACGGCGTGACCTGGGGGACCCCGACGTCGTGCGCCCAGCGGATCACGCCCTGGTGCGTCGGAAGCCACCTCCGCGCGGGCGGTGGGTCGAGGTCGAGCCGCTTGGCCAGGTCCGGGCGCAGGTCCGGGGCGTCGGGTTCGAGCCGGTCCTTGCGGGGCAGGGGACGGGTCACGTCGGGCTCCTCATCCGATCCGAACCGGGGCGTCGCCGAGATAGGTCGGGTCCGTGTGGTAGCCGCGGAACGGCGGCGCCTGGATCGGGCCGGTCGCCCCGCTCCGGACCACGAACCCGCCGGCGGGCTCGAGTCTGGGGCGCGCAGGGCCCTGCCACGCCAGGGTGGAGTACTGCACGGTCAGCAGGGTCGGGATCTCGGTCGTCGAGTGGTAGCGGGTGGCGAGCCGCACGACGACGTGGTCGGTGTCGGACGGCTCCTCGAACATCACGACCGGTTCGTAGATCGGTGCGTAGACGGGGCCCTGGGCGGTGTCGTGCTTCTCGATGAGACACATGGAGAAGGCCAGGAAGCCGGCGGCCGCGTCCGGCGCGTCGGGGCGGCCCGACGACTTCGGCCAGGTGATCAAGCCGAAGAGCGAGTCGGCGAGCTCGTCTCGCGGCTCGAGATCGGCGACGTCGGGCAGCCTGCGGCGGCCCAGACCACGCAGCTCGTCGATCGCCGAGTGCCAGGCCGACCGCGCTGTCCACTCGTCACCCCGAGGGCTCATTCCGCGAGGGTAGGGCCGCCGCGCCCCGCCGACCAGGGGCTCCGCTGAACCGGACCGCCACGACCGCCGCGGTCACGGCGGTCGCGATCCCGCCGAAGAGGAACGGCCCGGTCGGACCGAAGGCCGCGGCGAGCCTGCCGGCGAGGGGGCCGCTCACCGACATCGCGCCGAGCAGCGTCACGGCGAACACGGCCATGACCCGACCGAGCATGTCGGGCCGGGCCTGCTGCAGCCGGGCGGTCGCGGTGCCGAGCAGGAGGGACCAGCCGAGGCCCGCGACGGCCAGCCCCGCGAGCACGAACGCCGGCGCGACGGCGATGACCAGCTGCCCCGCGGCGACGATCGCCGTCGCCACGACCGTCGTGCCGACGCTGGGGCGACCCCGGGTCGCGGCCACGATGGTCCCGACGAGGGAGCCCGCGGTCAACGTCGCCAGCGCGGTGCCGATGGAACCCGCGGCGCGCACGAGGATCGGCACGCTGACCTGGTAGGAGAACGTCGTCGTCGCGACCACGCCGACCACGGCGACGGGCAGGCGCAGCCCGGGGGTCTGCCACACGTGGGCCAGCCCCTCGCGGACCTGCCCGGGGGCGCGGGCCGAGCGCGGGCTGCGCGGGATCGGCAGCGAGGCGAGCACGGCGACGTCGACGAGGAACGAGACCGCGTTGATCCCGAACGTGACGGCGACCCCGAACGCCGTCACGAGGACCCCGCCGAGCGCCGCACCCACCGACATCCCGGTGAGCAGCAGTGTCCCGCTGAGCGCGGCCGCGGCCGGTGCGGCGGCGGGCGGGACGAGCTGCGGGATGAGCGCGCGGCGCGCCGGGGTGTCGACCGCGTTCACGATCCCCCAGGTCGCGGCCAGCACCCCGATCACCGGCAGGGTCAGCCGGTCGGTGGCCGCGGCGACGGCGTACCCCGCCGCGACGAGCCCCAACCCGGCCTCGGCCGCCATCAACAGCGTGCGCCGGTCGAACCGGTCGGCGAGCGCGCCGCACCAGGCCCCGAGCACGAGCGTCGGGACGAACTGCAGGGCCACCACCCAGCCCAGCGCGCTCGGATCCAGGGCCACCACGACGGCCGAGAGCGCCACGACCTGTGCCCACGAGCAGGTGACCGAGGGCAGCTGGCCCGCCGCGTAGCGCCGGAACGCCCGGCTGCGCAGGGGTGCGACGGCCCCGCGCAGCTCGATCGTGGACACGTCAGACCACGGTCAGCAGTGCCGCCACGGCCAGCGCCGCGCCGAACAGGTACGTGCCCATCGCGCCCGCGAGGCGGACCGGGTTCTCCGCAGCCAGCGTCTCCGCGCTCAGCATCCCGTAGGCGTGCAGCAGCCGGGCGAGCGTGGCGCCGACGATCAGCGGGATCGCGAGGGCCGCCGGGCTCGCGAACCCGACCACGAGGAACAGCACGGCGAGGTAGGGCACGTACTCGCTGGCGTTGCCGTGCGCGCGCTGCGCGATGAGCAGCGGGGACGCCGGGTCGGTCGGGGCCTGCGAGCCGCCGACCCGCGCGGTCACGCCGCGCATCCGCGAGACGTTGAAGCCCAGCACGAACAGCATGGCGCCGAGCACGGCGACGCCGACGACGGCCGTGGTCAGGGCGGCGGACGAGGTGGCGGTCAGGGTGCTCATGCGGGTGTCCTTTCGAGGAGCGGCGCCAGGAGGGCGCCGTCGAGGGCGAGGTCCATCACGTCGGCGCAGAGCGACCAGCCGAGCAGGGCGTCGGCCTTGCGCAGGCCGCCGACGCTGGTCACGTTGACCTCGATGAGATGGCGGCCGATGACGTCGAGCCCGGCGAGGTGGATGCCGTGCCGGCGCAGCGTCGGGGCGAGGCGCATGCAGATCTCCCGGTCCCGATCGGTGACGGGGGCCTCGGCCGCCGGGTCGCCGATGCGGAAGTCGCCGCCGACCGGGAAGCGGTGCACCGCGCCGACCGGCTCGCCCGCCAGCACGAACACCCGCTTGTTGCCCGCGCTCACCTCGCGCAGGTACGGCTGGAGCACCGCCGCCCGGCTGCCCGCGCCGGTCACGATCTCGACGAGCGAGGCCAGGTTGGGATCGTGGCGGTCCAGCCGCAGCACGCCGCGACCGGCGAAGCCGTCGACGGGCTTGGCGACGACGACCCGGTGCTCGGCGACGAACGCGTGGACCGTGGCCGGATCGGCGCTGACCACGGTGGCGGGCCCGAGGTCGGGGAAGTGCAGCGGCAGCAGGTGCTCGCTGCAGGCCCGCAGCCCGGCGGGAGTGTTGACCATCGCGGTCCGGGCCGGGTCGACGAGGTCGAGCACCAGCGTGGCGGCCACGTACCGCTCGTCGAGCGGCGGTTCGGTGCGCACGAACACCGCGGCGGCCTCATCCAGCCACAGCCGGACGGGCTCGCCCGCCCGGTACCAGGGATCGGGCACGGTCCACCGGCAGCCCTGGGCGGGGACGCTGGGGGCGAGCCACAGCGGCGTGGCGAGACACCGGGCCCGGCCGTCGACGGCCTCCAGCTGCAGCATGTCGGTGGCCCACACCTGCGCACCGCGCTCCTGCGCGGCGTGCATCAGGCCGATGCTGGTGTCCAGCGCCGGATCCAGGCGCTCCAGCGGGTCCACCACGAAGACGGTGTTCACCCGCCCCGCCTGCTCCGCAAGCTCCGCCGGCCTCCATCCCCCGGTGTCCACCCGCCCCGCCTGCTCCGCAAGCTCCGCCGGCCTCCATCCCCCGGTGTTCATCGCGCCAGCACCTCCTTGAGCTCCGGCTCCGCGTCGGCGGCGATCGCGAGGAGGTCCGCCGCACGCGGCGACCAGCCCGTCGTCGCCGTCCGCCAGGCGGCCCGGAGGTCGCCGAGCTCGGGGAGCAGCAGGTCCAGCGCGTCGCGGCGGGCCCGAGGATGGGTGAGCAGGGTGTGGACGGTGTGCACCGCCGCGGGGATCCGCGCGTCGGGCTGCGCGTCGAGGTATCGCACCTCGAGGTAGCCGCCGCGGGGGCGCACCGGTGGGAACAGGGTGGAGAGGTGCCGATCGGCGTCCAGGTCGGGGATCGGCAGCCGCGGCGCCGCCGCGGCGAAGGCGACGTAGGCGCCGACGGGATCACGCGGGTCGAGATGGCGGCCGTCGTAGCCGCAGCGGCGGTCGTCGACCCGGCGCCAGATCCCGGTGCGAGCACCCTCGACGCCGGCCGGACGACCGTCCAGGCTCGGCGAGTTGGCGAACGCCGCGGCGAGGTGCGGTCCGGCGAGGTTGGCGACCAGCCACTGCTCGCGCCCAGCGCCGCCCGCCAGGAGATCCACGTTGACCTGCAGGGACGCGGTCAGTCGCATCATCCGGCGGCCGTCGGGTCCGTGCTCGTCGAGGGCGCGCTGCAGGGCGCGGTAGCGCGGGTTCGGCACCTGCAGGGGCACCTGCGTGCAGTCGTGGTCCGGGTCGGTCCCGACGCCGAGCAGCTCGATGCCTGCACGCGCGGCCCGGTCCCGCGCCCGGCCCAGCAGGTTCAGCACGGTCTCGACCGCGGCCCGCACCGGTCGGGGTGCGGGGCTGAGCTCGAGCTGGCCGCCGGGCTCGAAGGTCGGCCGGGCCTCAGCGGCGAAGCCGGCGGCAGACCCGGCGTCGAGGACGGCGGCGAGGCGGGCGGGCTCCGGGCGGCCACCGTCGGCCACCGGGATCAGCTCGATCTCGACGCCGACGCGTCCGGTCCGGGCCGCGGGGGCGAACGCCCGGCGTACCGCGGTCACCAGGTCGGTGTGCATCTCGGTCGGCTCGTCCATGCCCGAACGGTCCCGCGGCGCACCCGTCGACACATCCGTGGCGCCACGGAGGCGGGGTACGGAGAATTCGCGCACACGTGCGCAGGAGGAATACTTCCGGCCATGACCACACCGGCGGGGCTCCTCTTCGGACGGGCCCGCGAGCTCGCCGTGCTCCGCTCCGGGCTGCAGCTCGCGCGCGCTGGAACCGGCGGGCTCGTGCTGGTCGCCGGGCCGCCGGGGATCGGCAAGACCCGGCTGGTGGACGAGCTGGTCCGGGACGCCGACGGGGTGACGGTCGGCTGGGGCGCCGCGCTCGACGACGACGGGATGCCGACGCTGTGGCCATGGGCCCGGGCCGTCGCGGCGTTGCCGGAGGTGCGCGCGGCGCTGGCCGCCGACGTCACGCCGGAGACGGCCGGACCCGCGGACGCGGCGGCCGCGACCTTCGCCGCGGACACCGCCGTGCTCGACGCGCTCGCGGTCCAGGCGAGGGCGGCGCCGCTCGTGCTGGTTCTGGAGGACCTGCACTGGGCCGACGCCGCGACGGTCCGGCTGCTCGAACGGCTGGTCGCAGGCATCCGGCGGGTGCCGATGCTCGCCGTCGTGACCCATCGGCCGGTGGACGAGGGACCGTTCGCCGACGCGCTGCCGGGGTTGCTCGCGAGCAGCGCGACGGTGCCCGTCACCCTCGGCCCGCTGCTTCCCGACGACGCCGCCGCGCTGCTCGAGCACGCCGTCGAGCAGGCCGATCCCGTCGCGGTCCGTGAGGCGATCGACCGCGCGGGAGGCAGCCCACTCGTGCTGTGGGCGCTGACCCGCATCGCTGCCGAGCAGCTGCGGGGGCGCGCCGGCTGGGACGCGGCGTTGGGAGAGGCGGCGGAGCTGCGCGGACTGGTCTCGGCGGCGCTGCGCACGGCCGGGCCCGCGTCCGCCGAGGCCGTCGCGGCCCTGAGCGTGCTCGGCCAGACCGCGGACCTGGACCTTCTGGCCGGGCTGGTCGACGCCCCGACGGTGGCGGACGCCGTCGAGCTGCTGGCCCCGGCGGCCGCGCTCGGGCTGGTCACGCCGCCCGACGGCGGCGCCGTCGCCCTGAGCCACGCACTCGTCCGCGACGCGGTGTACGCGACCGTGCCCCCGCAGCGCCGCCTGGCCCTGCACCGCAGGGTCGCCGAGCTGCTCGAACCCCGCGCGGTGGGCCGGGACGACCGGGCGGGTGCGGTCGCACGCCACTGGGTGCGGGCGGGCGAACCGGCGCTTGCGGTGCCGTGGGCGGTCCGCGCGGCCGACGATGCGCGAACCGGCGGCGACTACGCCGAGGCCGAGGACTACCTGCAGCTGGCCCTGGATGCGCTCGCCCCGGACACCGGGGCGGACGAGGCCGAGCTGCTGCTCGACCTCGCTCGCGTGCAGACCCTCGCCGGGCGGGTGCACGAGAGTGTCCGCACGTGCCGGCGCGCCGCGGCGGTGGGTGAGCGCACGGGCCGGCCGGACGTCGTCGCCCGAGCGGCCGTCACGGTGCAGGGCTTCGGATATCCCGGCGTCAACCGCGCCGTCGAGCAGCTGTGCAGGCGCGCGTTGACCGGGGATATCGACGGCGGCCTCTCCGCTCGGGTGTCCGCGGCCCTGGCCTGCGCCCTGACCGAGATCGGCGATCTCGGCGAGGCGCGCGAGCACGCCCGACGGGCGATGGCGGCGGCGGCGGGTGACCGGCACGCCGAGCTCGACGCCATCCTCGCCGGTGCGATGGTCGCGCAGGATCCCCGGCTGGGTATCGACCGGATCGCGTTGGGCAGGCGGTCGGTGGAGCTCTCGGGCCCCACCGGGCGGCCGCTGGCCGCGCTGTGGGGCCACCTCTGGATCGCCGACGCGGCGGCGCAGGCGGGCGACCTGGCCACGGCGGAGGCGCACGTCGCGGCGATCGGCGGGGTCGCGGAACAGACCGGGTTGCCCGTCGCGCGCTGGCACCACCTGCGGCGGCGGGCGGCCCTCGCCGCGATGAAGGGCGACTTCGACCTGACGCGCAGACTCTCGGCGCAGGCGCAGGCGCTGACCGCCGGCTGGAGCGACGAGTCCGCCGAGGGAGTGGCCATCGGCCACTCGGTGTTCCTCGCGCTGCTGCGCGGCGACCCGTCCGACCTGACCCCCGGCTGGCGGCACGTGCTCGACGACGACCGGCAGCCGCTCGTGGCGCGGGCGGGCCTGGCGGCGGCGCTCATGCTCGACGGCGATCCGGACCACGCCCGCGCGCTGTACACGCCGCTCGTCGAGCAGCTCGAACGGACACCGGACGCGCGCAGGCTCCCAGGTGTCGGCTACCTCTGCGAGGTGGCACTCGGCCTCTCGGACGTGGCGGGGTGCCGCACGCTGCGCGCGGTGCTGACCGAGATCTTCCGCGACCAGGTCGTCTTCGGCACCGGGTCGATCTTCTACCAGGGCTCGCTCGCCCGCACCCGCGCCGAGCTCGCCCTCGTCTGTGGGGACACGGCCACCGCCGCCGCCGAGTTCGCCGAGGCCGAGCGGGTCAACACGGCCCTGGGCGCCCGTCCGTACCTCGCCCGCACGCGAGGCGGGCTGGCCCGGCTCGCCCACGCGACCGGGGATCTCGTCGGGGCCACCCGGTACGCGAGGTCGGCCGCCGCGCAGGCCCGCGCGCTCGACCTGCCGGGCCTGCTGCGCGAGTCGACCGCCCTGCTCGACCGCGTCGCCGCGGACCTCGCGGCCGCCGACCCGTTCACGCCGCGCGAGCGCGAGATCGCCGACCTGGTCGGCCGCGCGCGGACCAACCGCGAGATCGCCGCCGAGCTGGTGCTCTCCGAGCGGACCGTGGAGAGCCACGTCCGCAGCATCCTGGCGAAGTCCGGCACGACCAGCCGCAAGGAGTTCATCCGCTGGACGCTGACCAGGTGACAGCGCTCAGCGCCGGTCCAGGTCGCGGGCAGGCACCCCGACTCCCGGTGTCCGGACCAGGCCGGCACACGGCCTACGAGACGCGAGAGAGCACCGCACGGGCCCGGTCCACGACCGGCTTGTCGACCATCCTCCCGTCCAGCACGGCCACGCCGCCGTCCTGCGCGGCGGCGAGGACCGCGCGGGCCCACTCCACCTCGGCCGCGCTCGGCGCGAACACCTCGGCGACCGGCCCCAGCTGTGCCGGGTGGATGCACAGCTTCGCGGTGAAACCCAGAGACCGGGCGTGCGCGGAGTCCGCGCGCAGCAGCGCCTCGTCCCGCACCGCCGTCGTCACGCCCTCGACCGGGGCCTCGACCCCGGCCACTCGCGAGCCCAGGACCAGCGCGGACCGCGCGTAGCGCAGAGCCTCCGCGTCCGTCGGGTCCACCCCGAGCTCGGCGCCGAGGTCCACGCTCCCGAACGCCGCCCGCACCACCCCGGGCACCGCGCAGACCTCCGCGGCCCGATGGATGCCGAGCGCGGTCTCCACGAGCGCGAGGACCTCGCCCGCCCGCTCGGCGACCGCGGCCACCTCGGCCGGGTCCTGCGCCTTCGGCAGCATGACGGGCGCGCGCCCGGCCACCGCCGCGAGGTCGTCGGCGTGCCACGGCGTGCCCGGCGGGTTGATCCGCACCATCCCGGTCTCGCCCGCGTCCAGCCAGGCCCGGACGTGGTCGCGGGCCTGCCGCTTGCCCTGCGGCGCCACGGCGTCCTCGAGGTCCAGGATGATCACGTCGGCCCCGGCGGCGGCGGCCTTGGCGAACCGGTCCGGCCGGTCGCCGGGCACGAAGAGGAAGGTGGTGGCACCGGCGGCGGTCGTGATCACGGCTGCACGCTACGCCCACGCCACGGGCGCTCAGGGGGCGGCGAGCAGCACCTGCTCGATCTCGCCCTCCAGCACCGCCCGGGCCTGCGCGTCCAGCCCGGTGTCGGTGACCAGCACGTCCGCCTCGGCGAGCTCGGCGATCGTCGAGATGCCCGCGGTCCCCCATTTCGTGGAGTCCGCGACCACCACCAGCCGATGCCCGGCCTCGACCAGCGCGCGGTCCGTCTCGGACTCCATGAGGTTCGGGGTGGTGAAGCCGCTGGCCGCACTCATCCCGTGCACCCCGAGGAACACGACGTCCAGGTTGAGGCTGCGCAGCGCCGCCACCGCGACCGGCCCCACCAGCGCCTCCGACGGCGTACGGATCCCGCCGCTCAGGATCACCGTCCGCCCCGGGCCGGCGCCGCGGAAGACCTCGGCGACCGCCATCGAGTTCGTGACGATCGTCAGATCGGGGACGTCGGTCAGGGCCCGGGCCAGGGCCGCCGTCGTGGTGCCCGCCGAGAGCCCGACCGCCGTCCCGGGCTCGACGAGCGCCGCGGCCGCGGCCGCGATCGCCTCCTTCTCCGCCCGCTGCCGGTCGACCTTCTCGCCGAAGTCCGGCTCGTGGGTGCCGGACCCGACCGTCGTCGCCCCGCCGTGGACCTTGGCGACGAGCCTGCGCCGGGCCAGCACGTCGAGGTCACGGCGGACCGTCATGTCGGACACCCCGAAGCGCTCCGCGAGGTCGGACACGCGCACGGCGCCGTGCTCCCGGACCTGCTCCAGGATGAGCTCCTGCCGTTGCCGCGCCAGTAGGCTCACGGTGCCACGCCTTCGTCGAGCCGCACATCGCACACAATGCAACGCGTTCCCACGGTCGTCAACGTTCGGGTTCCCGCAGTTCAGGGCATGTCTGCACAGGCTCGACCGATTCATCTGTCGGATAATGTTCACTTCCCCGGGCGACGGGGTATGTTCCGCGCGACAGGCCCGCACGGAACGGCAAGGGAGCCGCAATGACACGAACCGGACGGGGCCGGGGTGGTCCCCGATGATCCTCGCGGCAGGTCAGACCGATCTCCGGCTGGACGCGACCGTCCTGGACTACCTCCTGGTGGCGTTCTACTTCGTCCTGGTCCTGGGCATCGGCTACGCCGCCCGGCGCTCCGTGTCCTCCAGCCTGGACTTCCTGCTGTCCGGCCGGTCGATGCCCGCCTGGGTGACCGGACTGGCGTTCATCTCGGCGAACCTCGGTGCGCTCGAGCTGATCGGCATGGTGGCCAACGGGGCCCAGTACGGCATCCCGACGGTGCACTACTACTGGATCGGCGCGATCCCGGCGATGGTCTTCCTCGCGCTGGTGATGATGCCGTTCTACTACGGGTCGAAGGCCCGGTCGGTCCCCGAGTTCCTCTTCAAGAGGTTCAACCGGACCACCCAGCGCGTCCAGGCCGTGATCTTCGCGCTGTCCGCGGTCCTGATCGCGGGCGTCAACCTGTTCTCGCTCGGCCTGCTGCTCGAGGCCCTGCTCGGCTGGTCGCTGGTGGTCGCCATCCCGGTCGCGGCACTGATCGTGCTCGCGTACATCACCCTCGGCGGGCTCTCCGCGGCGATCTACTCCGAGGTGCTGCAGTTCTTCGTGATCCTCGCCCTGCTGATCCCGCTGACCATCGCGGGCCTGAGCCGGGTCGGCGGCTGGAGCGGGCTCAAGGACGCCATCACCAACGGGCCGGGCGGCGCCGAGGAGCTCTCCTCGTGGCCGGGCACGACCCTCACCGAGATCGTCGACCCGACGCTGTCGGTGATCGGCATCGTGTTCGGCCTCGGCTTCGTGCTGTCCTTCGGCTACTGGACCACGAACTTCGCCGAGGTCCAGCGCGCGCTGTCCGCCAAGAGCATGTCCGCGGCCAAGCGCACCCCGCTGATCGGCGCGTACCCGAAGGCGCTGCTCCCGCTCGTCATCATCATCCCCGGCATGATCGCCGGCGTGCTGGTGCCGCAGATCGTCACCCTCAAGCAGGGCGGCACCACGGACGTCACCTACAACAACACGCTGTCGCTG
>Ga0068863_100001041_pt1 | contig 27780 bp, 24 predicted proteins | sample KBSSwiS62_FD_66596 | JGI IMG/M metagenome (GOLD analysis project Ga0068863, IMG submission 66596) | Switchgrass rhizosphere microbial communities from Kellogg Biological Station, Michigan, USA - KBS Switchgrass S6-2 | ecosystem: Host-associated > Plants > Roots > Rhizosphere > Soil ... | reverse complement strand
CGCGTTCCTTGGCAAGGCCGATGATGGGGAGGTCCTCGAGGCCAAGGGCCTTGAGTTCGCGGCAGGCGCTGCTGAGCTGGCCCTTGCCGCCGTCGACGACGATGAGGCTTGGCTTGCGGATGCCCTCGTTGAGCACGCGCGAGTAACGACGACGCACCACCTCGGCCATGCTAGCAAAATCGTCCTGACCCTCGACCGTCTTGATGCGATAGCGGCGATAGTTCGCGCTGTCGGGCTTGCCGTCGCGGAAGCAGACCATGGAGGCGACCTTGTGCGTGGTGGAGATGTTGGAGATGTCGAAACACTCGATGATGCGGAGCGGCTCGGGCAGACCGAGGGCCTCCTGAAGAACGGTCGCATCCTCGGTCGGGCGGACGGTGGTGACGAAGCGGCGGGCGAAGCGCTTGGTAGGGCGGGTGGTCTTGCGGAGATCGTCGAGGAGGTTGCGGATCTCGGCGGCGCGCTCGAAGTCGAGACGGGCCGCGGCCTTTTCCATCTCGGCCTTGAACTCGGCGAGCATTTCCCCGGAGGCGCCGTCGAGGAAGTCGCAGGCCTGTTTCACCTCGGCAAGATAGCCGGCGCGGGTGATCTTGTTCACGCAGGGCGCGGAGCAGTTCTTGATGATGTGCTGGAGACAATGACGAAAATCGGTCTCGCCGGGGATTTCGGGACGGCAGGTACGGATGTGGAATTTTTTGCGCAACAGCGCGAGGGTCTTGCGCAGCGAGCTGGAATGAGGGAACGGGCCGAAATAGCGCGCGCCATCGTCCTTCTTCAGGCGCGTGAGGAGAAAGCGCGGGTACGGGTCGTTGAGGTTGACCTTCACGAGAAGGAAGTTTTTGTCGTCGCGGAAGCTGACATTGTAGCGCGGACGGTATTCCTTGATGAGCTTGCCCTCGAGCAGAAGCGACTCGGGCTCACTCTTGACGGTGTGGGCCTCGAGGTCCCAGATGCTTTCGAGCAGGGCCTGCGTCTTGCGATCGGCGCGCTGCTGGCGGGAGGGATGGAAATACTGGCTGACCCGCTTGTGCAGGTCGCGGGCCTTGCCGACGTAGATAACGCGGTTGAAGCGGTCCTTGAAAAGGTAAACGCCAGGCTTGTGCGGGAGATCGCGCACCTTGGGCATGACATCAGGACGTTCGGCAACCATGCGCTATTATAACATAGGTCCGCCTGCTCCTCCCATGCTTGTTTGCCCGGATTATTTCCCGTCCTGAGCCGGCGGCTTGATCGCCTTCCAGACTTTAAAATAATCGTCGTGATAGGTCAGAGAATAGCGGGAGGGATCGGGCTCCGGCAAAGGAACCAGCTTCCTGTCGGCCGAGAGGACAATGATATCCAACCGGGGTTTTTCTTTTTCGTCCATGGCCAGGATCTGGGCATAGCGGGATCGAAATTCCTCCATTTTTCCCGGTGAATGGATGGAATAGGAATCGCCTGACAACCAATAATAGGTAATGGTGCGTTGATCGAGAAATTGGACCAACGAGGCGAAATCCAATCCTTCCTCCCGGGCAAACCAAAGCATCCGATCCTTAATTTCGTTCTCGGACAGGGTGGTGTTCCATGCCTTGGGAAAGAACGAGAATCGGCCACGAAAACCCACCCAGTAGGCGAAGACCTGATCGTCAAGCGTCGTCAGGACGATGGAATTCCTGTAGAGGTCCCGGTCGAGTTCCTTTGTCAAGGCAGTGAAGGCGCGATGGTAAGCGGGGCCGGGAGAGGAATACATGTCGGTGCGGAGAGCGCCATCGAGAAGGTGGCGATGAACCACGTGATAGGGACCCAACATGTACCCAAAGACAAGGAGAGCCGCGGCGAAAGCGGGATGGCGCAAAACTCCGAAGGGGACACTTGGCCCGAAACGGGCAACCAGGGCGACCAGCAACAACGTCTGAATCGTCGCGGTGATCAAGGCAAAGTGATACTCCTGAATCAGGTGCCCGGTGGCAACAGCCACGAGAGGAAGCCCCAGAAAGGCGGCCATTTGCATCGCCGCCAATAAGCCGAGCACACGCCCCGGAATCACAGGAAGCCCCAGACGGGATGAGGCAGAGGCATTCGTGAGCCCGAACACGGCCACGATAATCAACCCGACCACCACACACGGGTCTTTTGTCCAAGGAGTATGAAAGAGGACAAACCATCGATCCACGGACACGAGCCCCATTCGCGCCGCCGCGCCGGGAGTTTCCAACAATCGCTGGCAGACAAACGGCAATGCGAGAACCAGAAAGGCCCCAAGGGAATATGCTATTCTTGATAAGATGAGTGGCCAGGCCCGGCGGGCCTCCCAAAGCCACTGCAGGGCCAAAAACGCCGCGGCGCCACCCAAGGCGGGGAGAAAATAGATAAAGCTTTGCAAACTGAGAGCCATGACGGCACCGAGCAACAACCATGAAGAGATTTTGTTCCGCCCGGACGGGTCCCAAGCCATCCAAGTCATCAGTCCCACTCCCGCCGTGAGATAAATTTCGGAGACAAAAGGCCGGGGAATGCGCTCCCCCCATATTTCTCCAACGTGAAACAGTTGATGCCCAAATCCGTCTACAATTTGGAGCAGGCCGCTGATAAAAAGAGCGGCGAGGAAACTCGTCCAGAGTTCGTGACCGGAAAAAAGCCGGCACCAGAAGCGAAAGACGAAGAAGAAAAGGAAAGTAACGACGATGTCGGCGCCGATATATCCCCACAACGGTCCCGCCAGCGCCGTTCCTGCCACATGAAAAATCATGGAGGCGATGGGAAAAGAGATGACACCGGTGCCGTGGGCTTCATAGACGGCGCCTTCGCCAAGGTTGCCCCTGGCCAGGGAGTTGATGATCGGAAAATATTCCGTATCGCCAAAAGGAGCGCGATAAATCACCCGCGCGGCCTCCGGATCGTGCGGATACAAAACCCACCCGAGAGCCCACGGACGAATGGCGCACAGCAGGACGAACAGATATAAAGCCCACTCCAGACGCGATTTCGGAAGAATCCAGACCAGAGTCGACCGTACGAAGGACATGGTTGGTTAGGTTCCTCGAAGCTCTCCGGCATGTCAATGCGAGCACACTGATACTCAAGTTCGATGCCTGAGCATAAATCTACTTCGCCAGCTTTCGATATGTCTTAGTTGTTTATTCACCTGAGGAAGTGTCCGCCACTTCTGATTCGCACTCATCCTGAAGGTGTGGTAGGTATGGTGAAGTCGTACCTATGACCCTAATTGATCCTCCGCAGGAAATTCAAGAACCGGAGTCGTCAAGTTTGCGCAGTTTCAGACCGCGCAACAAGCGTCGCATTCTCTGCGCGTTTCCCCGCTACAGTTACAGCTTCGGTACCTTCAACCATGCGTTTCCGCTCATGGGGGACGTGAAGGGCTTCATGCCGCCGCAGGGAATATTGCTCGTGGTCGAGCTCGTCCCGAAGGAGTGGGAAGTGAAATTCGTGGATGAAAACATCCGGCGGGTGACGCCGGAGGAGCTCGCCTGGGCCGACGCTGTTTTCGTTTCCGGCATGCACATCCAGCGAACGCGCATCCACGATCTCACCCGGCGCGCGCATGATGCCGGCAAAGTCGTTGCACTGGGTGGCCCGTCGGTTTCGTCCGCACCGGACTACTATCCCGATGTCGACCTGCTTCATTGCGGTGAAGTGGGCGATGGAACGGCACGTCTTTTTGAACACCTGGACGAAACAATCGAGCGGCCCGGGGAACAGCTCACTTTCCGGACGATTGAACGCCTGCCGATGGCCGATTTTCCGACGCCGGCGTATCATCGCATTGACCTGACGCAGTACCTTTTGGGTTCGGTGCAGTTTTCGAGCGGCTGTCCCTATACCTGCGAGTTCTGCGATATTCCCTCGTTGTACGGGCGCAATCCGCGATTGAAATCGCCGGAGCAGATCGTCAAGGAACTCGACCTGCTAGCGGAGGGCGGCTGCGTTTCGGTCTATTTTGTGGACGATAATTTTATCGGCAACCCCAAGGCCACGGCGGAATTGCTGCCGCACCTGATCAAATGGCAGGAAAAGTGGGACTACTCGGTCCGGCTGGCGTGCGAGGCGACGCTGAACATGGTCCAGCACACGAAGATCATGGAGCAGATGCGGGAGGCGGGATTTAATAATTGCTTCTTTGGCATCGAGACGCCGAATCCGGATGCGTTGAAGGCGATGAAGAAGGGTCAAAATTTGCGCACGCCCATCCTTGACGCGATCAAGACAGCGAATTCCTACGGCATCGAAGTGGCTTGCGGCATCATCATGGGACTGGATACGGACACGCCGGAGACAGCGCAGGCGCTGATTGACTTTGCGGAGGTTTCCAATATCCCGATCATGACGGTGAACATCCTCTACGCACTGCCCAATACCGCACTCTATGCGCGACTGGAGAAGGAGAACCGCGTGCTGAGCGACGCCCAGGACCGCGACTCGAATATCGTCTTTTTGCAGCCTTACGATCAGGTGGTCAGCGACTGGAAACGGGTGATCGGGAAAATTTTCAGTCCCGAGGAGCTCTACGCCCGCTACGCCTACAATGCGATCCACACCTATCCCAACCAGAAGCAGCCGCGCGATCCGATGAAGCAGGCGACATGGAAGAACATCAAGCGGGCAATCAACATCGCGCGGCGCATTGTCTGGCGCGTGGGCATCCGCAGCGATTACCGCAAGCTTTTCTGGAAGATGGCGTGGCGCGAACTGAAGCTCGGCCATGTCGAGGCGGTATTCCAGATTTCGATGGTGGCGCACCATCTCATCACCTATTCGCGGGAATGCACCCAAGGGAAGATGCAGTCGTCCAATTACTCGATCCGGCAAGTGGAGCAGGACCGGGAGAACGAAGAGCTGGCGGTGGCGTAAGCCACTTCACTGAGCTCATTTCTGCTCGTCATTCCTTTTTTTGGTAATAGGTTGTGGACGTACTCCATGTGTCTCATAGGTCGAATCTCCAAATATAAGATCCACCTATTGGCGATGATCTTGGGACTTCTTTCCGCCAACGGCGTGGAAGCGCAGATATTTGTTACCAGCTATACCGGCCAGACGGTGGGAGAATACAATCTTGACGGAACTGCGATTAACGCCTCATTGATTACTGGCCAAGGCTTGCCGGTTGGCATAGCGGTTTCAAATCAAAATCTTTATATTGGATATCAGCTAAGTGGCAGTTCCGCTGCGTCGGTCATTGGCGAATATACGTTGTCTGGCGGCACGGTGAACGCCTCATTAATCTCAGGACTCTCTCAGCCCATCGGAATAGCGATTTCGGGTTCAGATATATTCGCCGCCAACTACCTCCCTGGCACAGTTGGTGAGTACACGACTTCGGGAGCAACGGTGAATGCCTCGCTCATCTCTGGGTTAAGTACGCCCTACAGCATTGCGGCATCTGGGTCTGACCTTTATGTCGTCAACATCAACGGCAGCACCTCAACGGTAGCTCAATATACGACCTCAGGCGCATTGGTAAGCGCCTCATTGTTTCCCAGTTTAAGCACGCCAACAGCCGTAGCCGTTTCAGGTTCACACCTCTACGTTGCAGATTTTGGCGGTACGGTCGGCGAATACAATCTTGATGGAACTCCGGTAAATGCCTCCCTGATTTCGAATGCAAACGGTGTTACGGGTCTCGCGGTTACAGACTCGAATATATATGTGCTCAATCGAACTGCTGGCACGGTGGGTGAATATGGCATCGACGGCACGACACTTAATACCTCGCTTATTTCGGGTCTGAATGGACCTCTTGGGATAACGGTCATACCGGAACCTGCGAATACGAAGATCTACCTGCTGCTTTTCGGTTTGGGCCTTCTCTTGAGAAAGTGCTACATCAACGCCAGATCGGCCTCAAATCGGCCTAAGTAAAGACTCGAGACTATGGCCCCTCGGCTACCAGTGAGGGCTTGGGACAAAATTTCTGGACGTTCTATGCGACAAAAAGACCGAGGCGCGCGCTTTTGCGCATGACCATGTCGACGAGGTTTTCCTTCTGGCGGAGGCCGAGGACATCCTCGATCTTCTGCGTGATCGTCGGCATGGCGAAGGGCTTGGGCAGGAGGATGTCGAACCCGGCGGCCCTGGCTTCCTCGGTCAATTTTTCGTCGAAAAGCCCGCTGACGAGGAGGAACTTGGCGTTGGGGAAAAGCGGCACCAGCTTGTTTTTGAGGACGATGCCGTTGTCGCCCGGCATGCTGTAATCGATCACGAAGACGATCTTGTCGGTGCTGGGGGGGAGAATGCGCAGGGTCGACTCGGCATCCAGAAAACAGGTGACGTTGAATTTCAGCTTAAGCCAGTCCCGCAGCAAGTTATTGGCCTCGACGTTGTCCTCGACGATGACGATGTGCGGGGCGGTGGAGTCGGTGGTCATGGCAATGTCGTACAGAAACGAAGACGCGCCCGGTGAGATCGATTCGCAGCCTTTTCAGGCGGCGGCGGAGATCAGGCCGGAGATATTGTCCTCAAGGATGGTGAAATCGAAAGGTTTGAGCATCAACGCATCGAGACCGAGCGTGCTGGTCTTTTCCGCCATCTCATAGCTCATTTCACCCGTGATCAGGATATACTTTGCGGAAGGAAAGCGGGCGCGGAAGTGCTGGAAAAGCTCGACGCCGTTCTTACCGGGCAATTTGTAGTCAAAAATGAAGACGTTAATGCCTTCCAGTTGGCCTTCGGCGGCCAAGGCCTCCTCGGCACTGGCGAAGGTTTTGACCGTGTTCCTGTCCCCAAAAAAGATCGCGAGCGCTTCACTGATAAACGGGTCATCCTCGACAATGACAAGGCGTTGACCATTAATCTGGCGGGGCATCCCTTTAAATTATCGGATGGTGGGGCCAGAGCAAGCCTATCTTTTAGCCATTGAGGAGGTTAATCGTTAATGAAATAAATGCTTTTCTGGATACATCTTCTCGTGGACTTTGATTCCGTTCGAAACCGAATGACAAATCAGGCCCTTGCAGGAGTAGAACGCAAGAAAAGTACCAAGGCTCCCGCGGCACAAAAATAGAAGAATACGCCCAAGCCAAAGGCGTACATGATGCCGAGGGCCAAGGCGACGAACATTTGCAAAATGGACGCAAAGATCGAAGCCGCTCCATTCAATGCCCAGAACCAAGGCGCAGTGGAAGTCCCCTTTCCCACGACGCGCATACCGATGGGAAAGCATGTTCCCATGAACAGACCGCTCAGGGAGACGACCATGAAGACGATGGCCATGCGCAGCCAACGAGGCTCCCCATGAAGGGAATCAATGATCCAAGGGACGGCAAGGAGGTTGAGGAGGAGAAGGACGCAGAGAAGGACCAGACATTGGCCCGCACGGGTAGCGAAGGCTTCCGCTTTGAGGTATTTGGTCAAATAACTGCCGACACCGCTGGAGACGAGCAATGAGGCCAAAATAACGGAGAGACTCAGGGAGGGATGGCCCAAAAAGACGATGAAGCGCTGGATGTAAGAGATCTCAATCAACATGAAGCCACAGCCTATCGAGAGAAAATAGACAGCCATCAGGTTCCTTTGGGTGGAAACCATGTCCGCCACGCCGGGGCGCTCCACGCAGTAAATACAGGCGAAGGCGACCAGCAAAGAGAGTCCCAGGAGAATGCAGAGAAGTTTCAGGATTCCGAGACTGTCGAACGTACTGTGGGTCCAGGTCGAAAGAAGCAGAAGATCCCCGAATTTGCTCATCTCAAAGAAAAAGGGAAGATCGTCGGTCGGTGCGCTCAAGCGCGCGTTATATTGGTTTTCGATCAGCGTGAGATTGGGGTGATCAATGATGTCTGCGACCCAAGGCTCGGTGATTTGCCCGGGCTGCAGAAGCACGCCGAAACCATTTTCCTTGGCCGAGCGGTTTACGTTCGTGATGTCATCGGCTGACCAGGGATCGGGGCTCAAAAGCAAGGTGACGACCGGCATGTCCTTGGGATTCTCGGGATAGGTCCGCAGGAAAAGGATGTGGTCCTGGGGATTGGGGATGCCTGCCTGCCGTAATGCTTCCTGGGCAAGGTAAAGGAGCCGCGTGCCTTCCAAATGAGAGTTGGGCTCATGGCCATACCAGCGTGAGACACTTAAGATGCCCCGCGGCTTCAACCGGCTGAGGTAGAGTTTCCACGCCTCCGTGGTGTAGAGGGAATTTTCCGTCAGGACGAGGCCGCCGGCGGCTGAAGCGGCAACGGTATCGACCAGCGAGATCTGGATAATGTCGAATTTTTCGGAGGTCTGATGCAGATAGCTGCGACCATCGTCGTTCTTGAGATGGACGTTGGGCTTTTCCGCAATGTGACCGGTATAGAAGCCGAAAAAGCCGGTCAGGGCATCGGCCACCAGCGTATTGATTTCAACGGCGGTGATGTCCTTTTGATGATAGGCCAGGGCGGAAAGGATATCGCGACCGCCTCCGATTCCGGCTATGAAGACCGAGGCATCAGGTCGCAAGTTATGGACGGTATTGATGATATCGTGCTTGAGAAAATCGACCTTGGAAAAGTCGCCATCGAAATGAACCACGGGTGTTCCGGCGCAGGAATCGATCAACATCATCAACTGCGGGACATCCTGATAGTGGAACTTGCTGCTCAGTCCCCAGCCGAAGGGATTGGTGCCGATGGGGCTGGCGGTGATGCGGGAGTAGGAATTCCATTTATCGAAGACGGGAGGGCCCGTCCAGGTGAAGACAAGGCTATTTCGCACGGTGAGGAGGGACTTGTTTTTCGTCTCAAGTACCTGTTGCAGCAGGATGGCGCCTGCAAGCGCAAGCAATGCCACCCGGACGCCGAGGGCCAGGCGCTGGTTGCTGCGTGGGACCACAAGGTAGGCGGCTATGACCGCCGCCATCGAAGCCAGCAGGACAAAAGTCGCCAAGTTGAGCAGCGAAAGAAAACCGACCAGCACAAAGCACCCGACTGCGGCGCCGATCAGATCCGCCGCATAAACTTTTTCGGTCGGTTCGGGCGACTTGGTCAGGGCCAGGCAGACAAACAAACCGCTGGAGAGCAGCGGTATGGTCAGGAAAACACAGGACAGGAGAATCAGGGTCAACTGATGGGTGATACCCAAAAGATCAAAAAGCCCGTTGTGCGCGGCGATGCTCACCGGCATGGTCAGGCCCAGGAACAGGCTGCTGAACCCGAGTTGGGATTCGAGCGAAAATCGACTCAGGAACTTGCCGTAGCGATACGCAAAAAGAGCGCCACCGGTCAAACCGAACATGGCCAGTGAGATGACCACAAAAGCGTAATGATAGAGAAGCGTTACGCTGAGGATACGCGTGATGACCAGTTGATAAACCAGGGTGCTTCCCGACACGAGAAAGATGGCGGGGTAAATAGCCTTTGAACGCATTTTGGAAAAATTATGATTGGGCGTGGAATAAGTAACAAGATATTCCGGCGCAACCCGCCATGGACGGGGCAGACGCTTTCCTTGGGCAACAAAAAACCCGGACTGTTTCCAGTCCGGGTTTTAAGTGTTTCCTGGGAGTCAGGAACGAAGTGGACTCGCTTAGTAGTCCATTCCGCCCATACCGCCCATGCCGCCGCCGTGGCCACCGCCAGGAGCTGCGGGCTTTTCCTTTTCAGGGAGCTCGGTCACGACGCATTCGGTCGTGAGGAGCAGGCCGCTGATGGAAGCCGCATTCTGGAGGGCCGAGCGGGTGACCTTGGTCGGGTCAACGACGCCAGCCTTGACGAGGTCGACGTATTCGCCAGTCGCAACGTTGTAACCTTCGTTACCCTTGCGTCCCTTGACTTCGTTGACGACGACGGAGCCTTCGCCACCGGCGTTTTCGACGAGCGTGCGCAGGGGCTGCTCGACGGCGCGACGGATGATGTTGACGCCGATCTTCTCGTCGCCAGAGACATCGAGCTTGTCGAGTGCCTTCTGGGCGCGGATCAGGGCGACACCGCCGCCGGGGACGATACCTTCTTCAACGGCCGCACGGGTCGCATGGAGGGCGTCTTCGACGCGGGCTTTCTTTTCCTTGAGCGCGGTCTCGGTCGCGGCGCCGACATTGATGACGGCAACGCCACCGGCGAGCTTGGCCAGGCGTTCCTGGAGTTTTTCCTTGTCGTAGTCCGAGGTGGTTTCCTCGATCTGACGGCGGATCTGGGCGACACGGCCTTGAATGTCGGAGGACTTGCCTTCGCCTTCAATGATGGTCGTGTTTTCCTTGTCGACGACGATGCGCTTGGCCCGGCCAAGGTCTTCGAGTCCGACGTTTTCGAGCTTGATGCCGAGGTCTTCGCTGAGGAGACGGCCACCGGTGAGGATGGCGATATCTTCGAGCATGGCCTTGCGGCGGTCACCGAAGCCCGGGGCCTTGACGGCGCAGACCTGGATGGTGCCACGGAGCTTGTTCACGACGAGGGTCGCGAGGGCTTCGCCTTCGACTTCTTCCGCGATGATGAGGAGAGGGCGGCTGGACTTGGCCGTCTTTTCGAGCAAGGGAAGGAGGTCCTTCAAGTTGCTGATCTTCTTCTCGTGGATGAGGACGTAGGCGTTCTCGAGGACCGCTTCGAGGTCTTCGGCGTTGGTGACGAAGTACGGCGAGAGGTAACCCTTGTCGAACTGCATGCCTTCGACGACGTCGAGCGAGGTTTCGATACCCTTGGCCTCTTCGACCGTGACGGTACCGTCCTTGCCGACTTTATCGAGCGCGTCCGCGATGATTTCGCCGATGGTGGTGTCCCAGTTGGCGGAAACGGTCGCGACCTGCTTGATTTCTTCCTTGTCCTTCACCTTTTTGGAGATGCGGGCAAGTTCGTCGGTGATTGCGTCGACGGCCTTTTGGATGCCGCGCTGCAGATCGGTGGGGTTGGCCCCGGCGGTGACGTTCTTGAGGCCTTCTTTGTAGATGGCTTCAGCGAGAACGGTGGCCGTGGTGGTGCCGTCGCCGGCGATGTCGCTGGTCTTCGAGGCGACTTCGCGCACGAGTTGGGCGCCGATGTTCTCGTAGGGGTCTTCCAGCTCGATTTCCTTGGCGACGGTGACGCCGTCCTTGGTGATCGTGGGGGAACCGAATTTCTTGTCGAGGACGACGTTGCGTCCACGCGGTCCGAGCGTGGCCTTGACGGCGCGGCTCAGTTTTTCGACGCCGCGCAGCAATGCGTGCCGGGCGTGTTCGTCGAACTGAAGTTGTTTAGCTGCCATAATATGCTCCTTCTTTAGAGTTGGATTGGGGGTGGTTGGGAGACGGGACTAGGCGAGGATGCCGAGGATGTCGTCTTCGCGCAGGACCTGGAAGGTCGAGCCGTCGATCTTGATCTCGGTGCCGCCGTACTTGCTGATCAGCACTTTGTCGCCGACTTTGACTTCGAAGGGCTGCTTCTTGCCTTCGTCGTCCTTCTTGCCGGTCCCGATGGCGACGACTTTCGCTTCCTGGGGTTTTTCCTTGGCCGTATCAGGAATGATAATGCCGCCTTTTTTGACTTCTCCCTCTTCGATCGGCTGCACGAGCACCCGGTCGCCGAGAGGACGGAATGATGGGGTTGCCATGGTTCTGTCTCCTTTCGTGTTGGTTGTGGTTGTTGGTTTAAATCATCCTGAGCTTAACGCAGTATCAGGGGTAGCCGTTGCACTCCGTGCAAGGGACCGTCGCACGGAGTGCGACGGCTACCTGACTGGTCCCGCGTTCAGGCCGGGATGACGGTTGTTGAAAATCTTAGGCTTCAGTCACCGCGATAACGTTGGCTGCGACAACGACGTGCTTGGGCACGTCGCCATCCATGAGCAAAATGAAGAGACCGTTTTCGGTCCAGGCCACCGAGGTGGCTTTGACCGTGATGGCCGTCTTTTCCTTGAAGGTGATGTTGTACGTCTTCACTGGGAGGGGGGCGGTTTCGCTCATTTCTTTCCTTTTTTGGTGTCCTTGTCCTTGTCGACCATTTCGAAGTCGGCATCGACGACATCATCCTTGGCGCCTTCGGGCTTGGTGAAGTCGGCCTTCTCGGGATTCGGGCCATCGGTCGCACCGGGCTGGGCCTGGGCGGAGGCGGCGGCCTTCTTGTAGAGTTCCTCGGAGGCGGCACTGACCTTCTTGTTGAGTTCCTCAACGGCGGCCTTGATCGCATCGAGATCCTCACCCTTGAGGGCTTCCCGGACCTTCGCGATCTCGGCTTCGATCTCGGTCTTCTGGGCCGCGTCGACTTTGTCGCCGAGGTCTTTCAGCATTTTCTCTGCGCCATAGGCGGCGGAGTCGGCATTGTTGCGCGTCTCGATCGCTTCCTTGGCCTTCTTGTCGTCCTCGGCATGGGCCTCGGCGTCGCGGGTCATCTTCTCAACTTCGTCCTTGGAGAGGCCGCTCGAACCGGTGATGGAGATTTTCTGTTCCTTGCCGGTGCCCAAGTCCTTGGCCGAGACGTGCAGGATGCCGTTCGCGTCGATGTCGAAGGTGACTTCGATCTGCGGCGTGCCGCGCGGGGCCGGCGGGATGCCGTCGAGGTGGAACGTGCCGAGCTGCTTGTTGTCGCGGGCCAGAGGGCGTTCGCCCTGCAGGACCTTGATTTCCACGCCGGGCTGGTTGTCCGAGTAGGTGGAGAAGGTCTGGGTCTTCTTGGTGGGAACGGTGGTGTTCCGCATGATCATCGGCGTCGCGACGGAACCGGCGGTCTCGATGGCCAGTGTGAGCGGGGTGACGTCGAGCAGGAGAACGTCCTTGACGTCACCCTTGATGACGCCGCCCTGGATCGCCGCGCCAATGGCGACGACTTCATCCGGATTCACACCCTTGTGCGGCTCCTTGTTGACGAGCTTGCGGGCCGTCTCGACGATCTTGGGCATGCGAGTCATGCCGCCGACGAGCACGAGCTCATCGATGTTCGAGGCGGAGATCTTGGCGTCGCTCAAGCAGGCGTTGACCGGCTTGATGGTGCGCTCGGTGAGCGAGTCGGTGAGTTGTTCCAGCTTGGCGCGGGTCAGGTCCTTGCGGATGTGCTTCGGGCCGGTCTGGTCCGCCGTGATGAACGGCAGGTTGATTTCGTAGGTCTGCGAGGAGGAAAGGGCGATCTTCGCCTTTTCAGATTCCTCTTTCAGACGCTGGATGGCGTCCGGCTGACCTTTTAGATCGATACCGCTTTCGGTTTTAAATTCTGCGAGGAGCCAATCCATGATCGCGTTGTCCCAATCATCGCCGCCGAGATGGGTGTCGCCGTTGGTGGCCTTGACTTCAAACACGCCGTCACCAATTTCGAGGACGGAGATGTCGAATGTGCCGCCGCCCAAATCGTAGACGGCGATCTTTTCGTCCTTCTTCTTGTCGAGACCGTAGGCGAGCGAAGCGGCCGTGGGTTCGTTGACGATGCGGAGCACTTCGAGGCCCGCAATGCGACCGGCGTCCTTGGTGGCGTGGCGCTGGCTGTCGTTAAAATAAGCCGGGACGGTGATGACCGCCTGGGTGATCTTTTCGCCGAGCTTCGCCTCGGCATCCGCCTTGAGCTTGGCGAGAATGAAGGAGGAGACTTCCTCCGGGGAGTAGACTTTCTTTTCGCCCTTCACTTCGACTTCGATGTGGGCGTCGCCGTTCTTCGCTTCGACGAGCTTGTAGGGAACGCGGGCCTGCTCGCCTTTGACTTCGGAGAACTTGCGGCCCATGAAACGCTTCACGGAGAAAATCGTGTTCTTCGAGTTTGTGACAGCCTGACGCTTGGCCGCCTGGCCGACGAGACGTTCGCCGCTCTTGGTGAATGCGACGATGGAGGGGGTCGTGCGTGCGCCCTCGGAATTTTCGAGAACTACTGGCTCGCCATTCTCCATAATGGCCATGCAGGAGTTCGTAGTACCTAAATCAATGCCTAAAATCTTTGCCATAGTAATCCCTATCTGCAGGATGTGGGCCGGGAAACAATTATTTTTTAAGACGCTTTAAATCAACAACTTAAGCCAATCAACCCATCAAGCTACCATCCTTGAATCGCCCTCAAATGCGCCAAGTCGTCACACTCACTGAGGCACAATGACTCGCTGGCAACCCATCCGCTTGCCAGCACTGTAGCCGTGATCGAGCCCTCAGGAGAGGGGCTAGATCATCGGAAAAAATCACCTTGATGATCTTTATCAGGCAAGAGTAATAGCAGGGCTATGACCACTTTTACCGCATTCCAAGTCATATTTAGGAAACGAGGAAATATTGCTTATGATTTTCAGGCTTACCTATATTCTTTCTTGCATGGTAGAGCCCTATATCTCAGTTCCTACAGGCCCTTTAAGCGAGCCTGTCGCATTAGATACACCTCAAGACTTTGTTAAGTTTTGGAATGAATTTCTCGAAAAATGGAGTTGGACCCGAAGCGGTAACTGGTCGCGTGTTCTTTCAAATTACAATTCTGACCCTTATGAGATTTTCTTCGATCAGATAAATAACGTCGTCGAGCAAATCAAAACATCTCCGGACGATCCTCGTCGATTGGAGAACGCTAAAAATGTGATCAACGGCCAACTACAACAATGGAAAAGCAAATCTCCTCGGGTTTTATGTCCAAAAAGTCCCCAAGCAATTCTTGTTTTGGAAACTCGGCAAAAATACGGCGATGATGCCGGACTTGCGTGTTTAAGCTATTTTATCAAATCCACCATCAACTTGACAAAGGTAGGGGCAACAGATGCTCAATTTCTGGCGGGATTTTGGGAAGCATTTCTTTTTGAAAAAGGAATAACCGATCCCACTCCATACCAAGCATCAATATTTGATGACTTTATTAAAAATCAAACAAATCGATTTTCTAAGACGAAGGCCGAACTTGAAATTACCTCTACTGAATTTCAGACCTCTTTAATCAAAGCCAAAAGTGAAGCTGGCACAATCAAGCAGGAAGCCGAATCTCAAGCATTGGATTTCAAAGCTTCGCTAGAGAGTTCGAAAAAAAGAATGGCTGAATTTGAGGATTATTATCAAAAGAAATTAGCCCTGTTAGCTCCAGTGACGTACTGGAACAGCAAGTCACGCACTCATCTTAGTCTGGCCATTCTATTTGGCGTTGTGTCGTTAGCTCTCGGCTTTGGTGTTGGACTCTATATCGTCAACAAAGTCGAAGAATTTTTAAGAGTAGTTCCTGGTCAGAATCCGGAAACTTGGAGAATAGCGGTGTTATTGGTGGTTGGTGGCCTGTTCACTTATCTTCTCCGCATTGTCGTTAAACTTTTTTTATCGCAGGTTCATTTACAATCGGATGCTTCACAACGTGCGATCATGGTCCAAACATATTTATCGTTAGAACGAGAGGGCAAGTTGACGGATCCTGATAAAAAATTGATTCTTGAAGCATTATTTCGCCCAGTCGGAGCGGGTTTGGTTCAAGATGATCAAGCAGCTGTAGGAATGGTGGAAGCCGTCTTAAGTAGGTTCAAATCTTAGATTAAGATTAGAAGTTGCACCGTTACTCCGTGTGTAGCGGCTTAAGGATCGGGAATGACGCGGTCCAAGAGTTTGGCGCTGCTGAGGACGCCGGGAACACCGGCACCGGGGTGAGTGCCCGCGCCGACGAGGTAGAAATTCTTGACGTCTTCGCTGACGTTGTGGGGGCGGAACCAGGCGCTTTGGGTGAGGATGGGCTCGAACTGGAAGGCGGAGCCGAGGTGCGCGTCGAGGTCGGTCTCGAAATCGAGCGGCGTGTAGACCATCTTGCTGATGATGTGTTTCCGTAGGTCGGGACAGAGTTTTTCGAGCGACTCGAGGATGGCCTCGGCGTAGTCGTGCTTGATCGCGTTCCAGTCGATCTTGCCGCCGAGATGCGGGACGGGCGAGAGGACGTAGAAACATTCACAGCCCTTGGGCGCGAGCGATGGATCCGTGCGCGTCGGGGCGTGGAGGTAGAGGGAGAAATCAGCGGCGAGGATTTTCTTCTGGAAGATGTCTTCCAATAATTCCTTATAGCGTTCGGTGAGGACGATGGTGTGGTGGGCGAGATCGGGGTAGGTGCGGTCGGTGCCGAAATAGATAAGGAAGAGGCCCATCGAGCAGCGCATGCCGTCGAGGCGTTTGTCCGTCCACTTTTTGCGGGCGGCGGCGGGGACGGACTTTTTGTAGAAGTTGGCGACGTCGGCATTGGAAACGATGATCTTGGCGGGGATTTCCTCCCCGGAAGCAAGGCGGACGCCCTTGGCGGTTCCTTCCTCGATGAGCAACTCCCCTACCCGCGCGTTGAGCCGTATCTTACCGCCCATCTCGCCGAAGAGTTTCAGCAGACCTTGCACGAGCGCGCCAGTGCCACCCATGGCGAAGTGGACGCCCCATTTACGCTCGAGATAATGGATCATCGCGTAGATGGAGGAGGACTGGAACGGGTTGCCTCCGACGAGGAGCGGGTGAAAGCTGAAGACCTGCTGGAGCAGCGGATGCTTCACGTAGCGCGAGACGAGCTTGAAGACCGATTCGTGCGAGCGAAGCTGGATGAGATCGGGCGCGACCTTGACCATGTCCATGAACGAAGAGAAGGGCTTGTCGGCTAGGTCGATGAAGGCGCGGTCGAAGATGGCCTTCGATTTCTCGACGAACTTGAGGTAGCCGGGGACGTCCTCGGGGCTGAACTTCTTGATCTGTTCGATGATCTCGGCTTCGTTACCGGTGTAGTCGAAGACCTGGCCATCGGGGAAGACGATGCGGTAGAATGGCGTGACGGGGACGATCTTGACGTAGTCCTTCGTTTTTTTGCCAGCGAGGGCGAAGAGTTCGTCGACGAGAAAAGGCGCGGTGATGATGGTCGGGCCGGCGTCATACTTGAAGCCCTTGTGCTCCCAGACGTAGGCGCGGCCGCCGGGCTTGTCGCGCATCTCAAGGATGGTGACGTCGTATCCCCTCGCCTGCAGACGGATGGCGGCGCCGAGTCCGCCAAATCCGGAGCCGATAACGATGGCGGGAGGACGGGATGGTTTCTTGGACTTGGACACGGGACGGTCAGCGTAGCAGAACGGGCGGCGGGATCAATTGGCGCGAAATGAAATTTCGCGAGGGATCTGGGGCGTTCCCCAATGGAGCTTGGGAACGAGAGGCAGCGGAAAAAACCGGCCTAGTTGATCATCCGGTCCATGCCATTCGGCATGGCGACGCCGCTCATGGGCGGGTTGACCATTTGCTCGGAGCCGGGCGGAATGACGCGGCGTTCGAGCGAGCGGATGATCAGCTTGGGATCGTCATCGCGCTGAATGGTCAATTGCACTCCGGTGCCGGGCTGGCCATGAAGGGCAAGCCGGACCTGGTCCTGCGTCAGCGTGTTGGTGTAATTCTTGTCGATCTTGATGATGATGTCACCGACGCGGAAACCAAAGTCCTCGGCAGGGCCGCCACGGATCAAGGCCGAGATGTGGGGCAGTCCGGTCCTCTTGTCGAATTCGATCAATGCACCGACACGGCCCGGGCCTTCGTGATCCTTGGCCAGGACGGGCTCGAAAGGCTGCGGTCCCGTCGGCGCGTCTTCGGCCGGGGCCGGTTGCGCGAGGGCCAAAACGGAGAGACAACCAATGAGGCATGCCGCACGATGAGTTTTCATAGGGGTGTCAATTTCGGTCGCTTTTCGGTAATGGGACTTTTGTAGCTAATTTCAGTAAAAAGTACACAAAAAACCTCGGCCTCACCACTAAAGCCTTTCCGGCTGACACTTTATTGGCTTGGCGGGGTGTAGGTCTTCAACTCCATCACGTAGTTGAGATTGATCCAGCGGGTACCGGCCAGGCTGCTGGTGTAGGACTGATTGGGGGCCTGGGGAAATTCGATGAGGACCCAGTTGGGATTCGTGGTGCTGATGGTATCGATCTGGACGACATATTGGTTGCTGGAACTCATCGAGCTGTGGGCGTTGATGTAGTCGGGCGCAAACCAGATTTGATAGAGAACACCGGTCTTGATGGCGTGGGCCGGAGGTGCATCGGCACAACGAGCCGTTCCGAACGAAAGAAGAAGCCCCAACACGACAGCGAGGGATAGTTTGGACATGGCTGATTTTAGGCGCAGTGAGGGCGGCCTCTCAATCGAAATCGCTCCTGCGGAGGGCAGTAGAATTTGTGGAAAGCGGCCCGGACGAAACCAGGCCCTCCAGGAAAAGTACGTTCGTGTTTTTCACCAACCACCTTACGACTCGACGACGTCGCCGATCTCGATGCCGATATTGCGGGCCAGACGAATCGCGTCGCCGGGGAGGCCTTTGCGGCGGTCGAGGATGTCGTCGAAGTCGCGCAATTGCATGCGACCGTTGACAGTCGCGACCATCGAGCCTTTTTCGCCGGAGATGAGCGCGAGGATGGCCATCTCGCCCATGCGGCTGGCGAGGAGGCGGTCGTAATGGGTGGGCGTGCCGCCGCGCTGGACGTGACCGAGCACGGTGAGCCGGACCTCCTGCTTGACCTTGCCGTCTTCCAGCAGGCGCTGCATGAACTCGGCGCCCTGGCAGACACCCTCGGCGACGAGAATGACGCTGGCGTTGTGGTTGTTCGTAGAGCGCCGCTCGAGTTCCCGCGCGATATTGGGAATGTTCATGCGGAACTCGGGGATGACCGCGACTTGCGAGCCGGTGGAAATGCAGGCCATCAAGGCGAGATAGCCGCTCCCGCGGCCCATGACCTCGACGACGAAACAGCGCCGGTGCGAGGCGGCCGTGGCGCGGATCATGTCGACGAGATGGATGATCGTATTGAGGGCGGTATCGACGCCGATGCCCATGTCGGTGCCGAAAAGGTCGTTGTCGATGGTGCCGGGCAGGCCGATAATGGGGAGTCCGTAGTGATGCAGGGCGCGTGCGCCGGCGAGCGAGCCGTCCCCGCCGATGACGACGAGGCCGTCGATCTTGCGCGCCTCCATGATCTTGAGGGCGCGGAGCTGGACCTCCGGTTTGATAAACTCGGGACAGCGGCTGGTCTGCAAGAAGGTCCCGGCATCGCGGATGCGCCCGGAGACCGCGTGGGAATCGAGCTGGATAAAGTCGTTGTCGAGCAAGCCCTGATAGCCGTTGCGAATGCCAAAAATTTCGAGGCCCTTGTTCAGTCCCGTGCGCGTGACGGAACGGATGGCCGGGTTCATGCCGGGGGAATCCCCGCCTGAAGTCATTACCGCGATGCGTTTCATAAATTCTCCTGATTCTCCTTTAGACGGAACCAGAAGCGAGTCGAATCATATTCACGGCATTTTGCCATTCACGGCCAGGATCATCCGCAAGATGCGCTCTAGCGTAACCGCGGCAGATCGTATATGCTGTCTCCTTATGAGTCTCGTTGCCAAAATTGATACTGATTTGAAAGCTGCCATGATCGCGAAGCAGGCGGACAAGCTGTCCGTGCTGCGCATGTTGAAGTCCGCCGTGAAGTATGCGGCGATTGAAAAGGGCGGAGTCGACTCCGTGCCCACCGATCTCGAAGTCCTCAGCGTCGTCCGCAAGGAAGCAAAGAAGCGCGAGGACTCAATTGCGCAGTATACTTCGGCGGGCCGGGATGATCTCGCGGCCAAGGAGAAGACGGAGCTCGAATTCCTGAAGACCTTTTTGCCCGCGCAGTTGACCCCGGAAAAGATGGAAGAGCTCGTGAAAGAAGCGATTGCGGAAGTCGGCGCGACGAGCAAGGCGCAAATGGGCTCCGTCATGAAAGCGGCCCAGGCCAAGGCGGCGGGACAGGCGGACGGGAAGACGCTGAGCCAGATTGTGCAGAAGTTGCTGCCGTAAGATTTTTACACCGGCGGCGGCCGATGCGTGATGAAGAGGCTGCCGGTGGTGCGCGCCGGATCGTGACTGCATTGCTCCAGGGTGGGCATGGTGCGCAGGGCCTCGACGGCAGTGGGCGGGCGCTTGGCGGAATCCCTCTCCAGCAACCGTGCGATCCAACGCTCTAGCCGGGGCGCAATGTCGCGGCGTAATTGCTTCATCGGATAGGGCTGCTTCTTTAGGTGGGCATCGATCAGTTCCGTGACGTTATCGCCGTCGAAGGCCGGATGGCCAGTGACCGCCTCGTAGAAAATGCAGCCGAGTGAATAGAGATCCGTCCGGTGATCGATGGGCAGGCGCTGGAACTGCTCGGGCGCCATGTAGTGGACGGAACCCATGAGGGAATTGAAGTGATCGATCGACTGCGGCTGCGGGGCATCCATGTACTTGGCAAGGCCGAAGTCGAGGATCTTGACCTGGAAAAGCGAGGCAGTGGACGCGCGGGCGATCATGAAATTGCCGGGCTTGAGATCGCGGTGGATCAATCCCAGCGCATGCGCCGCGATAATGGCCTCGAGCGATTGCCGGGCAAAGCGGAGGAAATCGTCGAATTGCAGCGGACCGCGCGTAAGGACTTCCTCAAGGGTCTCGCCTTCGATCAGTTCCATGACGACATAGGCGCCCTCGGGATCGATGCCGTAATCGAAAATGGTGACGATGTTGGGATGCTGGAGGCATGCCGTGGTCATTGCCTCGCGCCACGTTTGCTCGATGAGCTTGCGGTCGTCCTGGGCGACCTGCATCCGGACGCGCTTGACCGCGACAGCGCGATTGAGATGGTGGTCCCAGGCCCGGTATACGTCCCCCAAGCCACCGCTGCCGATCATTTCCTGAATTTCAAAGCGATCAGCCACCCAGTTTTGCGGGGCCGGGTCGGCAGGAGCGCCTGTCTCCGGTGGAGTCATTCATTTCATGTAAGCAGAACTGAATCCGAATGGAAGTTAGAAATCGGCCAAGGACAATTAGTTGAGAAGTTTATTAACGAAAACCTGTAGAAATTCCGCGATCAGCCTAGGGTGGAATGACTAAGTAGTTTAGTCACTTAGCTTTAATTCTATGAAACTTACGCTGGGTTCATTTCCTAGAAGAAGCGGCCCAGACGAAGCCGGGCCCTCCACGAAGAAGGAGGGCTAGTTGGAAGAGGGGGCGACCGTCCTTGGGGCCGCAGAACCAGTCGGATAGGGATCGAAGCGAAGAATGGTCTCGCCGGGGCGGCCCATGTTGAGGCGATCTCGCGCGATGTGCTCGACGTAGGATGGGCTGTTTTTCATCAGTTCGGTCTCGATCTGGAGTTCGCGCTGCTGTTCCTGCGCCGCGGCGATCTGGACCTGTAGCAGGGCCAGACGCTCCTTGTGGTGTTTCTCCGTATTCAGGACCGGCACGAAGAAAAGACCCATGACCACCAGCAGCCCGACGATGATCGCTCCCTGGATGATGGAGCGCATCGTGGCCCAGATGTTCCCGCCGCTTTGACGCTTAAGCGGGATACTGGACGGATCGAGGAAACGGGCGCTGGCCATGGTAGTTCCGACTACTTGAGCGTACCTCCAAAGACGGCGTTCTTGCCGAGTTCTTCTTCGATGCGCAGGAGTTGATTGTATTTGGCGAGACGGTCGGTGCGGGAGAAAGAGCCGGTCTTGATCTGGCCCACATTGAGGGCGACCGCGATGTCCGCGATGGTCGTGTCCTCGCTTTCGCCGGAGCGATGACTGAGAACGGAGGTGTAGCCGTTGCGCTTGGCGAGCTCAACCGCGTCGAACGTCTCCGTGAGCGAGCCGATCTGGTTGACCTTGACGAGAATCGAATTGCCGACGCCCTGGGTGATGCCCTTCTGGAGGAACTCGACATTGGTGACGAAGAGATCGTCGCCGACGAGTTGCGTAGTCGAACCGAGTGCATCGGTCAGCTTCTTCCAGCCGGCCCAGTCGTTCTCGGCCATGCCGTCCTCGATCGAGATGATCGGATAGCGCTTGGCGAGGTCCTTGTAGAGCGAGACCATTTCCTCGGCGGTCTTCTTGCTGCCGTCAGATTTCTTGAAGACGTACTTGCCGGTGGCCTTGTCGAAGAATTCGCTGCTGGCGACGTCGAGCGCGAAGAAGATGTCCTTGCCGAGCTTGTAGCCGGCGTTCTTCACCGCGAGGGCGAGGACTTCGAGCGCGTGCTCGTTGGACTTGAAGCGCGGGGCGAAACCGCCCTCGTCACCGCCGCCGGTGCCGAGCTTCTGGTCGTGCAGGACTTTCTTGAGCGAGTGATAGACTTCCGCGCCATAGCGGATCGCTTCGCTGAACGTGGGCGCACCCTTGGGCACGATCATGTATTCCTGGAAATCGATCGGGGCATCGGAATGCGCGCCGCCGTTGAGGACGTTGGCGAGCGGGACCGGCAGCGTCTTCGCGTTGGGCCCACCGAGATATTTATAGAGCGGCAGCCCGACCGACTTGGCGGCGGCCTGCGCAGTGGCGAGGGAGACGCCGAGGATGGCGTTGGCACCGAGGTTCTTCTTGGTCGGCGTACCATCGAGCTTGAGCATGGCGGCATCGACGGCGAGCTGGTCGGTGCTGTCGAGGCCGATGAGGACCTTGGAGATTTTCTTGTTAACGTTCTCGACGGCCTTGAGGACGCCCTTGCCACCGTATTTGGTCTTGTCGCCGTCGCGGAGTTCGAGGGCCTCATGCTCGCCGGTGCTGGCGCCGGACGGGACAATCGCGCGGGCACGGGTTCCGTCATGGAGGAATACTTCGGCTTCGAGGGTGGGGTTGCCACGCGAGTCGAGGACTTGGCGGGCGATGACTTTGGTGATGTGGGTGCAGCTCATGTTACGTCTTAAGCGGGGAGTGACAGGTCGATGTCGTGGGGTTCAATTTTTTCAATGATGACGTGGCGGGCGTCGCCTTCGTCCGTGGAGAGCTCGATCCGCTCGCCGACCGTGTGATTCAGCAACGCGCGTGCCACGGCGGTCTGGTAGGAAATGATTCCCTTGGAAAGGTCGCTGTCCCACGCCCCGAGGATGGTGAAGACAAGGATTTCGCCGGACTTGACGTCCTTGAGCGTGACCCTGGTGCCAAGTGTGACCTTGGAGGTATCGGGACTGACGAACTCGGTGGCCTCGGCGCGGGCGAGCATCTGCTCGAGTTCGGCCTTGCGGCGCGCGAGGACGGTCTGCATTTCCTTGGCCGCCTTGAATTCGCCGTTCTCGCGCAAGTCGCCGTAACCGCGGGCGATGCCGATGTCCTTGCTGTTTTGCGGAATCTGGTTCTTGTCGAGGTCTTCCAGCTCGGCCTCGCGGCGCTTGAGGCTGGGCCAGGAGACGATGATCTTCGCTTCCGGCGCGGCGGTCTTGTCGGTGCCGACGACCATGGCCTGGACTTCGGGATAAAGCTTGATGATGGCGGCGAGGAGCGATCGTTTGTCGAGTTCCTCGAAAACGGGGCTGAGCAGGATGGCGCGGGTGATGTCGCGGACATCGGCGACCGGCGCGTCCTTGAGGATGGCGGCGATGAGCGGCTTGTCCGCAAGGACGAGCTCGTAAAGCTTGGTGCCCTTCTTGATCTCGGAGAACTGGTCCTTTTCGAGAACGGAGAGGATCGCCATGAACAATTGCGGCTCGATCAACTGGCTGTAAACCGCGAGGCGGTTCTTGCAAAGCCAGAAGAGGAAATCGCAGGTGATGTTGCGCTCGCGGATGTAGCGGTTGACGGCGGTCTGGACTTCGGCCTCACGATTGGCTTCCTGGAAAGCCTCGGTGATCACTTCGGCAACGCGGCCGTTGGCGCGGGGAATCAAAGTGAGGAAGAGCGCTGGCCAGGTCTCGGGCAGTCCGACCCGCAGGGCCTCGAGCAACTTCGGCTGTCGGGAACCAGGGAGCGAATCGAGGAGATTGCTGAGGGCCGGCGTGCCTTGCGGCGTCAGGGCGGTGATGGCACCGGGGCCCTTTTCACGCTCGCGTCCGGCCTGGAGGAAAAATTCATCGCGGGCCAGCGCCAGTTCGATCTGGATCGGCAATTGCGACTTGGGAATCTTGGAAAGCGTGTTGTTGAGCAGCTCGGCGATTTCGTTGAGGATCGTTTCGTCTTTGATCTCACTCCAGTATTTGGCCACGGAGGCGAGGGCAAGCAGGACCGCCTTGGGGCCGTTGGCGAGGCGGAGGTTTTCGAGCGCGGAATCACCGAGGGCGCTGGGCGCGTCGAGTTGGCGAAGCGCTTCGTTCTTTTTGCCGGGGACGTAAAAGTGCCCGTTCTTCTTCAGGGCGCGCTTCGCGCTGTCCCACCACTTCTTATAAGAGGCGTCGGGAATAACGTCGGGGCTGAGGAGCGCCTGGATGTTGTCGGCGGTGGCCTGCGGCCCGAGACTGCGGATGCAATCCTGCACAACGGCGACGGGATCCTTCTCCGCCTTCTCTTTCAGGGCGGCGAGCGATTCGACTTTCTGGACGGAGACGTGATCGGGAGCGAGCGGGGTCAGCGATTCCGCGGCATACGCGAATTGCATGACATGGCCCTGCTTCGATTTGAAATCGATGGTGACGCTTTCGGTCGCGGCGACCCAGTCCTTGATTTTACCGAAGCCCCAACTGCGGTGAAGACAGTAAGTTCCGGGGGCAAGCAGTTTGAGCTTTTCCGCTAAAACAGGTGATAGATTTTCGGGTATCGTAACGGACAAAAGCTCAGATTCCATAGGCAAGCTGCCATGGTGCGGGAGTATCGGGAGAAATGCAACGGATTTTAGAGGGGCGATTCCGGCGAGGAAGCCGAACGCGGCAGATCGCTTCGCTTTTGAACCAGCAAGTCAGTACCGCGATTCATAATCGATCTTGGGAAAATCGTTGCCGAGAAAACCTCGGTCATTGAGCTGCTGATTCAGGGAAACCAGAAAGGGAAGGGTACTGTCGTGCAATTGAGGACCCGTAATGAGTTCGCACCAGAGTTTGAGGGTCGGATCATTCGGGCAAAGAGCGACAGCTTTTTTGATCTGTTCGATTTCATCGGGATAGTAAGGAACAGCCCAAGCCACGTAAGGGTGAGTACCGAACCCAATAGGACCTCCGGCGAAACTAAACCGATAGTAGTTGGTGAAATAGACATTCCATGCCCCGGCGTTGTCGGGCTGTTCTTTAAGAAGTTTTTCAATCAGGGCTTTCGCCTCATCCACATAAGTTGACTTTCCTAAGGCAGGCTCCCATTCGATGGAGTGAAAAATACGGATCAAATTGTCGTAATGATTGTCCCACGCATCGCTCGTGCGGAGATACTTCCCGCTGCCATCGACTACATAGTAGGACTTCAAATCCGCACGATCGCTGTCCCTTTTTGCCCGGGCCAGTATTCTGTTGAATTCTTCCTTGGTGAGAGCATCTGGAGGAAAAGGGGCATAGCCTTGGTGAGGCCCCAAGGCAAAAAGGTTCCGCGCAAGTTTAAGCGTAAGCGCAGGATCGGCAGGATCATCGCGATGTTCAGCCCTGATGCGTGCAAGGACAGAAACGACATCCTGACGGAGGTAACTGATCTTGATAGTTATTCGGGGTCGTTTCGATTTTCTGCTCCGGGATCACCGGGCCGGGAAAATGGATAATGACCTCTTCCGATCCGATAGTGCCTTGCCATGAATCACCGGTTTCGATGCAGTAGTAGAGGTGTTCCCGATAGGGATAGTTGCCATCCAAGCTTGCGGGAAGTTTGATTTTGACGGTTACCTTGGTCGAACCAGGTCGAAAAGAATGATGACAGCGAAACCATGTTGAGTAGCGGGGCTTGTTCTCTTCCTGTGCGGAAACGGTGATGGCATCCGGGGCAACGGGGATACCGTCAAAAGCAAAGGCGATCTCCTTTAGAGCGTTACCTGCCGGGTAATACCGGTAATGAGGAATAGGAAAGCCAAGCTGAATGTCAGTCGATGTGGCATTCGAATTTTGGATGACGAAAGTGGCCGTGAGGTCGCAGGGATCTCCCCAAACAATATCGACCTGGGCATTGACCATCCGTAAGCCATGGGCGTCAACCGGGGCAATACCGTAGCCGACGTATTGAGTTGGAGATATGTCAGCACGAGCCGTTGCTACTGAGAGTACGAGTGCGATTCCTATTGCAAGAAATGTCTGGTGTAGCATAGGGACACCAACTGAGACAGATTGCTTTATCAAATCGCCTGGCGCGGGACGTTTTCGCTCCACCATTTGGAGAGACGCGGTGCGGGAGCGGCGGGGATGGCGAGACCTTCCTCGGCGTAGTGCGAGGTGTCGTTGAAAAGTGTGAGGCGCGCGCGGGTGCAGTCCTTGAAGTCGATGATGTTGAGCGCGGCGGGGCTCTGGTCGAGATTATCGCGGTAGCGGCGCGGGTCGAACCCGAGCAGAGTGCTGAGAAGAAGCCGGATCGTCGCCTTGTGCGAGACGACCATAAGGTTTTCACCCGGATGGGTGCGGACAAGCTGGATGAGGGTGGGCAAGGCACGCGCGGTAACGGCGAGGCCGCTTTCGCCGCCCTCCGGCGCGAAAGTGTAGGGATCCTTGTCCCATTCGAGAGCTTCCTGCGGATACTTGGTTTCGACTTCCTTGCGGGTCATCTGCTCCCAGTGACCGTGCGAAATTTCGCGCAGGCCATCGCGGGGCTGGACTTCGAGCCCGTGCGGATGCGCGAGCAGGCTTGCTGTCTCCATGGTGCGCCCCATGGGGGAAGCGTAGACGGCGGCGAGTTTTTCCCCGGCAAGGCGGGCCGCAAGACGTCGGGCCTGTTGACGTCCCACGTCGGAGAGTTGCACATCGGTCTCGCCGGCAAAGCGGTCTTCATCCGTCAGGACCGTCGCGCCATGGCGAATGAGAAAAATGCGGGTATGGGACTGTGCCATGAGAAGGAACCCACGCTAACATCGTCGCGGGGAAAAGGCACTTCTTTTGCGTGCCCTCAATGATTCTGCTGTTGCCGGTTTCCATTCCAGCCATTGCCGCCGTGATTGCCCGATTGATTCCCGTTGTTCCCGTTACCGTTCTGGTCATTGCCACCATGATTGCCTGATTGATTTCCATGGTTGCCGTTGCCAGCCGGCGCCGGCGAAGGCTGGGCTTGAGGCGCCTGGACATGAACATTCTGGTTGTTGGGTGCGGCGCTCGGGATGGCTTGGGCCTGCGGTGTGAATGTACGCGTCTGCGTGGGTTGAGCCTGAGGCTGGGGCGTCGGCTGCGCGGGCGCGCGAATCACGGATCCATTCGAGGCCGCGTTCGGCGGAGGCTGAAACTGGTGATTAAAACCGTTGTTGTGTGCGGGAGCCATCTGCGGCTGCTGCGCAGGCACTTGATTCACTGCTCCATTTGACACCGCGTTCGGCGCAGGCTGGAACTGGTGATTGAAACCGTTGTTGTGCACCGGAGCCACCGGCGTTTGCTGGACGGGCTGGGCCGGCACTTGGGCACGCGCGCCGTTGGAGGAAAAGCCCGGGGCCTGTTGCATCTGCCGATTATATCCATTGACCGGCGCGGGACTGGCTTGGGGTTGAGGACTCGCCTGCGTCTGCGCATTGGCCGGCGCCCACGAGCGGTAGTTCGGATTGACGGAAGCCGGAGTGGCTGTCGGGTGCGCCGGGGTGCTGGGCGCATTGGATGTGCCGGCGGCGTGATTGCCCCAGCCATTATTGATCTGCCCCTGAGGCGGCTGAGCCGAGAGCGCCGGAGTCGCCGAGGTGCGGGGCGTGTTGGAAAAAGCACCCGGTGTCCGTTGCGCGGCAACCGCCGGTGTTGGCTGCAAGGCGGTCAGCGGAGTTTGCAAGGCGGGATTCATCGGCGTTGTGGTCGTGGCCACATGGGCATGCGGAGGCGCGGCGTTCTGCGCCAGTTGCGCCTGTTGAATCTGGCCCGCCGTCGGGGTGGGCACGGAGAGTCTCGGGTTCACGGCGGGAGGATGCGTGACATCGACGCCACGATTGATGGTCGCCCGGCCGAGCGATCCGCCCACATGCGTCGGTTGAAAAGTCCGGTTCGTGCCCGGAGCGACCCGGGGCGCATAGACCGCCAGGGAATTATTACTGCCCAATTGGCCTCCTCCCCCGGGGCGATGCGCGCCGGTCAGGTGGACATTGGGAACGGGGGTTGCGGACGCGGCATTGACCTGGGCCAGCGACGGTCCACCGGTGG
>Ga0068863_100001032_pt1 | contig 27828 bp, 24 predicted proteins | sample KBSSwiS62_FD_66596 | JGI IMG/M metagenome (GOLD analysis project Ga0068863, IMG submission 66596) | Switchgrass rhizosphere microbial communities from Kellogg Biological Station, Michigan, USA - KBS Switchgrass S6-2 | ecosystem: Host-associated > Plants > Roots > Rhizosphere > Soil ... | reverse complement strand
CACCTGGTTGCGCCCGAGCTGCGAGGCGTTCGCGGTGGCCTCGGCCCAGCTCTGCCCGTCCCGCCCGTCGAACGAGGGCACGTAGACGACCCAGAGGTCCCAGCCCTTGTCCGTGCGCAGCCGCGCGACGGCCTGCTGCACCTGCGCCGCGCCCGCCGCGTCCAGCGCCCCGGCCCGGTCGCTGACCTGGTCGGGCAGCCGGAACGGGGCGTCCGCCGCCGCCGTGCCCGCGAGCAGCAGGAACGGCAGGGCCAACAGGGCGGCGAGGGCGGCCAACCGGCGCACGGCGATCTCCTTCACGAGGTGGTCGCCGTCTATCTTGGCGGGTCAGGCGCCGCCGATGAGCAGGGCCTTCAGCTCGAGCGCGATCCGCTCCCGCAGCTCGGCGTGGGCCTGCCCGGAGCGGTGCTCCTCGGCCTCCAGATCGGGGTACCGCCACACCGGCCGCGACCGGTACTCCGCGGGCTCCCACTCGTACCGGGGGTGCACGTGGGCGTGCAGGTGCGGCCACGAGTTGCCGAGCACCTCGTAGTTCAGCCGCCGGAACCCCGGCTCCCCGGAGAGCACGGTGAACGCCGCCTGCCCGAGCAGCGCCATGTCCTCCAGGAACGCGGTGCGCTCGGCCGGCCCCAGGTCGGTGAGGTGCTCGACCTCGCCACGGTGGATCAGCAGGCAGTAGCCCGGGAGCTTCTGGTGGTCGCCGAACACCGCGAACCCGGACGCGGTCTCGGCGAGGAGGTCCGCCGGTTTCTCCCCGCGCCGCAGGGCGGCCAGCCTGCCGTCGCTCATGGGCGGGAGGCTATCCGGGTTCGGCGGTCACCGCGGCACCGGTCCGCACGGCCACGCCGGGGATCACGGCTGCTCCAGCAGGAAGGAGTGCCCCTGGTGGGGCTCGAGCTCCACGAGGAAGGCCCGCAGGTCGTCCACCACCCCGACCTCCTTCTCCGTGAACATGTCCACGACGCGGTGGCCGGGCACGAGGTGCTCGGAGCGGACCGTGCCGACCACGGCCTCGGCGCTGAAGTTCAGCACCGTGACGTGGTGCGCTCCCGAGTCCAGCTCCTGCACCATGACGAGCATGCCCCGGTGCGAGACATCCGGGACGTCGATCTGGCGGCTCGTCGCGATCCCGTGCCTGGACCGGACGGCGAGGATCGCCTGCAGCTGTCGCAGGAAGCTGCGCTCGTCCTCGAGCTGCTCGGGCAGCGGGCCGTAGAGCGAGCGTCCGCGCGGCATGCCCGCGCTCGACCTCGTCGCGTTCGGCGCGACGCCCATCAGGTCGTGGGCCGCCCGGTTCATCCAGCGCGTGTCGCCCTCGCCGATCAGCTCCGCGACCTCGTCCGCGGGCAATGTGAGCATGCCGGTGAGGTCCCAGCCGGAGAGCGCGAAGACGCCCGGCTGCAACGCGTTGAACATCGCGAGGAGCAGGTGGACGCGCATGATGTCCGGGACGTCCGCGTCGCCGATGTCGTCCAGCGCGCGGAAGCCCAGCGTCGCCGCGATGACCGTCGCCGTGGTGCAGGCGATGCCGTTGGTGGTGAAGACGCGGTTGTAGTCCACCCCGACCAGCGTGTCGCTCAGGTCCGCGCGGATCCGCTCGGCCAGCTGCCCCCCGGTGACGTCCTCGCCCGCGAAGGAGTAGACGTCGTCGCGGTGCCCGGTGGCCCAGTGCAGCAGCTCGTAGGTGAGCTCGTCGTGGTTCTGCAGGGCGTGCACCAGCCCGGCCGGGTCGACGCCCAGCTCGAGGGAGGTGCGCAGGGTCAGCCGCAGGAACTCGGTGTCCCCGGTGACCAGGGCGTGGTGGTAGGCGGGTCGGTTGACGAAGTCGTAGGACAGGTCCGCGCCCGCGGCCGAGGTGGCCCGGATGTCGTCGATGGTGAGGTTGAGCTCCTGGAAGGTGAACCCGCCGACCTTGCGCACCATCGAGCCGATGAGGTGGTTGGCCGCGGCGGAGAGCGGGTGCCCCTCCGACCAGGCAGGCATGCCCTCGGCCGCCTTCTCGACGCCGAGGAACCCGTTGGCGTCCAACCGGAGCCCCCCGGCGCCGAGGTCGGCCAGCGAGTGCAGCGCGTCCCCCATCACCAGCCGCATGCCGGCGAACGACGGGTCCAGCCAGTTGATCGACGGCTGCCCGTCCTTGAAGTAGTGCAGGTAGACCCAGCGCCGCGATACCCCGTCCACCCCGACGACGGGCTTGGTCGCGCTCCAGTTCGTCTCCTTGACCCCCGGCGCGTAGAAGATGACGCGCTGCAGCCTGCCGATGATGTAGCCGGCTTTCTCCAGCGCCTCCTCGGTGGCGGCGTCGAGGTTGACGGAGTCCCGGCCGGCGGGGACCTCCGGCAGCAGCGTCCAGTCCTCCTCCTCGATCTCCACCATGTGGTAGATCCCGGGGTAGTCCGCGTACCTCATCTCGGCGAGCCGGAAGTCGGCGCCCTTGCCGGTGTGGCCGGGCACGATGTCGTCGATGATCGTGCCGCCGGACCAGGTCGCCATGCCGCACATGGCCCGGAACTCGGCCTCCGTGCCGAAGGCGGGGTCGATCTCGGTGGAGATCCGGTCGAAGTGTCCGTCCACCGAGCTCGTGTACTGCCAGCCCGAGATGCCGCCTGCGCGTTTGACCGGTCCGGTGTGCACGGCCTCGATGCCGACCTGCGAGAAGACCGTCCACAGTGCCTCGTCGCCGAGCGCGGCGAGGAAGGACTCGCCGGGCCGGGTGATGAACGAGATCGGGTAGGCGGTGAACCACACCGACGCCGTCTCGACGGCCTGGCGCGGCCCGGGATCGGCGAACGGGTTCTGCCACATGGAGCCCTGGCCGGAGAACTGCCGGGCGATCCCGTTCGCGTCCGCGAGCATCGACTGGCTGAGCAGCCAGGACACGTACGCCGGGTTCTCGCCCGTCGCGGCCCCGTCCTTCGCCACCGAGCGCCGGACGACCGGGGACTTGGCCCGCGCGCGATGGCGCAGCGTGCGCGGCCGCGCGGGGTACTCGTGCTCCGCGTAGGTGATCTCGCTCGGCTCGTGTGTCGTCTGCTCGTCCGTCATCAACGCTCCGTGCTCGCCCGTGCCGCCGTTCGACCGGGGGAGGTCTACCACCCACCCCGCCGAGGCAACGAGGCTGACGCGCCCACGATGCGCCACAGCGGATGTGATCGGAGGCCGAGCGGTCCGCCACCCCGTTCCCCACCCCCGGGCCCTCCACCCCGGGGTCCTCATACCCCGGGCCCCCACCCCCCGTCCGCCACCCCCGTCCCCCACCCCCGGTCCCCATACCCCGGTGATCATGGGCAGATCGGGGCATCGAGTGATCGACTAGCCCCGATCAGCCCATGATCACCAGGGGACGTGGAGTCGGGTGGGTGTGGGAGTGGGTTCGTGAGGGGGTGGGAGTGCGGACGGGGGTGGGAGTGGGGCGGGGGTGGGAGGTGGGCTCAGTGGCCGCAGGTGGGCGGGCCGGGGATGGTGAGGCCGAGCTTGAGGGGGTCGAGGTCGCGGGGGTCGTGCAGCGGGGTCCAGCGGCCGTCCACCTCGTGGTAGTCCGTGGCCGGGCCGCGCTCGGCGATGCACCGGACCGCCCCGACGAGGCGGTCCACATCGGACTCGGTGGTGTTCAGGCCCACGCTGACCCGCACCGCGTCCACGCCGCCCGCGAGCCGGGCGAGCAGCGGGTGGGCGCAGAACCGGCCGTCCCGCACCCCGATCCCGTGCTCGGCGGACAGGGCCGCCGCGACCAGGCCCGCGGGCAGATCCGCGACCACGAAGCTCACGACGCCGACGCGATCCTGCGTGTGCGCCCAGATCCGCAGCGGCGTGACCTCGGCGATCCCGGCGAGCCCGCTCGTCAGCCGCTCCAGCAGCGCCCGCTCGTGGACCGGGACGTCCGTGTCGATCACCCGGTCCAGGGTCCGGCAGGCCGCGGCGAGCGCAGCGGCGCCCAGCACGTTCGGCGTGCCCGCCTCGTGCCGGTGCGGGGCAGGCGCCCAGCTCACCTCGGCCGCGTCCCCGGAGACCCCGACGGCCCGCACCGCGCCGCCGCCCGCCAGGTACGGGGCCGCGACGTCCAGCCAGTCCCGCCGCCCGACGAGCGCGCCCGCGCCGTACGGGGCGTAGAGCTTGTGTCCGGAGAGCACCACGTAGTCGACGTCCCACGCCGCGATGTCCACCCGGCGGTGCGGGGCGAGCTGCGCCGCGTCGAGCACCACCCGGCAGCCCGCGGCGTGCGCGAGCGCGGCGATCTCGGCGATCGGCGGGATCTCCCCGGTCACGTTGGACGCCCCGGTGACCGCGAGCAGCGCGGTCGGCCGGGCGGCGAGGGCCGCTCGGAGCCGCTCCAGCGTCTCCTCGACGGTGTCCGCCGCGGCCAGCACCCGGTGCTCGCCGCGCCAGGCCAGCAGCGTCGCGTGGTGCTCGACGTCCAGGCAGAGCGTGGCCCCGGGCACCGCGCCTGCCAGCAGGTTCAGCGCGTCCGTGGTGTTGCGGGTGAAGACCGTGACATCGTCCTCCCGCGCCCCGACGAACGCCGCGACGGTCTCGCGCGCCCCCTCCAGCACCGACGTGCTGACCTGGCTGGTGTAGCCCGCTCCACGATGGACACTGGAGTAGTAGGGGAGCAGCTGCGCGACGTGCTCGGCGACCGCCTGCAGCGCGGGCGCGCTCGCGGCGAGGTCGAGGTTCGCGTACGGCACGGTGCGCCCGTCGACGAGCGGGACGGGCAGCCCGGTCCCGACGAGGGCGGGCAGCGGGGTGCCGGTCGCGGCGGCGGGGACACAGGGCGCGAACGTGACGCTGGACATGGTGATCCTCCCGGATCCGGTCAGGACCCGAGAGTGCACTGTCCGGGTCCGCGCTTGCCGTCCGCGGGCTCGCGGCGGCCAGGTCGTCACCCGGAGCACCCCACCGCGGAGGAGGGTTGCCGGCCAGCGAGCCGGGGCTTGGCGCTGGCGCTCATGACCTGCCGACGACGGTAGGCAACGCGGCGCGGCCCGGTCAAGTGTGATCCCGCCCATTCACTTAATGACCGGACATAGATCCGGAACGGTTCCCAGAACGGCTGGTATTGTCCGAACCGGCGACACCCGGCTCGGTTTCTGCGTGATTTCGGCAGTGTTTCCGGGTCCGGCGCGGAAAGTGATCACGCTGTGTGCTGGGCGGCGTGACCCGGATGGGGTGACCACGCAGATGTCCGCTGCTCGGCGCGGGTGTCACGTGATCGGTTCCCGGCTTCGCTCACACGAAAGGGTGGAGATCCGGAGCCTGCGCAGCGAACGCGAACAGTGTCCCGCGGGGCCCCGAAAGTACCGAATTCGCGTGGCGCGGGTCACGAAAAGGGGCCGAAAACGGCCGTCCGCGTTTCTGGGATCGGGGTGCGGAGGGGGGCGGTTCGGGGCGTTGCTCCAACCGGGTGGCACAGTCCTCGGCATGCGCCTCCCCGACCTCCTCGCGAGTCGACGCCACGTCGACCTGCGACGCGTCGCGAGCGCGCTGTGTAGCGCGACGGTGAGCTGAGGTCCGGGTCCGTCCCGGACCCGCCCTCCCCGATCCTCGCTCCGGCGCCCGCATCTCCTCGACCGCCCCGCGGCGGTGCATGCGGCGCGCCAGGCCCGCGCCCGACCCGTGGCCGCGCCGTGTCCCCAGGGCTCCCCAGCACCACCGGACACCCGCGGCCCGCGGTCCCGCCGAGCCGTCCGCTCCCCAGAGAAGAAGAGAAAGGACATCCGTGTCCCGACACAGAAGGCGACCATCGCGCTCCGCCACCCGGGTCCTCGGGACGGGGGCGCTCGCGGGCGCCGCCGCCCTCACCGGCCTCGCAGGCACCGCGAACGCCGCGACCCCGGACATCGTGCCCGACCTCGCGCCGGCGCTGACCGCGCCGACGGGGCTCGACGTCGCACCGGCGCCGAAGGCTCCCTACGTGGAGTCGAGCTCGACGGCGTTCTCCGACCCGATCAACCAGGGCCGTGACTTCGCCCCGGCAGGCGTGCCGATCACGGCCCTGATCCAGTCGGCCGTGGGCGCGCCCACCCGGCTGCTCCCGAGCTGAGGCCCGCGATGCGTCTGCCCAAGAAGATCATCCTCGGCCTGCTGGCCGCGGGCGTGGTCGCCGGGGTCACCACGATCCCCGGCGGCGACGCCTATGCCACCGTCCAGACCGTCCGCTCGTCCGTGAAGGGCGAGGACGGCAAGGACTACTGGGTCGAGAACAACATCGACCAGGCCGCGGCCGACAAGGCCAAGGGCACCCGCCCCGAGTATCTGGTCGTGTGGGCCGGTGACGAGAACATCGGTGACACCGTCGTCCCGGACGTCAAGAAGCTGCCCGGTTCGCTGGCGAACCCGACCGACAAGGTCCGCAACGCGGCGCCGGGGCCGGACTTCATGGCGGTCGTCGACGTCACCAAGGGCTCGCCGAGCTACGGCAAGGTCGTCAACACGGCCACCGTCGGCCCGCTCGTCGAGAACGAGCCGCACCACATGCAGTACTCGTGGCGCAAGGGCGACAAGATCTACGCGGGTGGCCTCTACTCGGCGGCCACCTACGTGTTCGACGTGTCCGCGCTGCCGGAGCTCAAGCTCTCCGGCATCAGCCTCCCCAGCCAGACCACCTGTGGGTCGGTGCCGGACGCGTACTGGGTCCTGAAGGATGGAACCGCGTACGGGACCTACATGGGCGGCCCGGTCGTCCCCGGGCCCTGCACCTACTCGAACGGTGAGGTCCGGACCGGCAACGGGTTCGCGGGCACCCCGGGTGAGGTCGTCCGGTTCGGTCCGGACGCCCAGAAGCTGGTCGAGGCCCCGGCCGCGACCGCCAAGGCCGACGACCCCACCCAGTGCCTCAACATGCCGGCGCTCGGCCAGCCCAGCTGCGCCAACCCGCACGGCATCCAGGTCCGTGAGGACCTGAAGACCATGGTCACCAGTGACTACGCCGAGCCGCGGTCGATCATCCTCGACCCGGTCAAGGCGCCGTCGCCGTACCTGCGCAGGCCGACCGTCCGGACCTGGGACGTCTCCGACCTCAACCATCCCAAGGTGAAGTCGGTGTCCTACCTGCCGACCGGCCCGCGTTCCACCGGGACCGACCCGCTGTACAACGAGAACCGCGCCGCGATGGAGACCACGGTCACCAACCTGCCGGGTCACAAGGGTGCGTTCGCCCAGACCATGCAGGGTGGCGCGATCTTCTACACCCCGGACATCACGGTCCCCACGCCGAAGTGGAAGGAGGTCTACGACCTCGCCAACGCGGTGAAGGCGCTGGACCCGAAGGCCGGTGACACCGGTGGTCCGTCGGCCAACGGCGGGTGGCTGCAGACCAGCCCGGACGACAAGACGCTGTACCACACGATCATCGGTCGCAGGCCCGGTGCGCTCGGCAAGGACGACCCGGGCACCTCGGGCGGCGTCATCGCCCTGGACATCTCCAAGCTGGTCGAGTCGGGCGCCGACGCCCAGTGCTCGATCGACGCCCGGGACGAGATCGCGGGTGGCGGCGACGAGGCCGACTGCCCGACGCTCAAGGGCGACCAGGCGATCAACCCCGGCACCGCCGCAGGCGGCCCGCACTGGGGCGCGCTGGACAACCTCACCCTGGGCGGGGACGGCTTCTACCACGAGACCGACCAGCCGCAGCGCCTGGCGACCACGAACTACTTCGTGGCCCGCACCGGCATCGACGGTGACCACAAGGTCTGCCTCGTGGACATCGAGCAGGACGGTTCCCTCAAGCTCGACGCGGACTTCAAGGACGAGAACACCGGTCAGACCTGTGTCTCGTTCAACCGGGAGCGCTGGCCGCACGGCGCCTTCGGCAACGCGAAGCCCCACTCGATGCTGTTCGTCACGAACGATGCCGACATCAAGTAGGCGTCTGTCGGTCGTGCTCCCGCTCGCCCCGCTCCTCGCGGTGGCGGGCGGGGGCACGGCCTCCGCCTCTCCCACTCCCGCCGCGCGTGCGGCCGCGGCGCTGGGGGAGCAGGTGGGGGCCGGTGCAGCGGCCCTGCGCGTCGCGTTGCTGCTGGGCACTGCCCTGGTGGCCGGGATCGCCCTGGTCGGGGCGTTGCGGCGGGCGGCGGGTCGGCGCGGGCTCACGACGACGACCTGGGTGGCGGCGGGCGTCGTGGCCGTCGCCGCCGAGGTCGTCCACCTCACCGGGGACGTGTCAGTCCTCGGCACGGTGCTCCAGGTGGTGGCGGCGCTGGCCGCGGCGGCCCTCGTCGGAACCCGTTGGTCCGCCCTCCCCGGGGCGCTCCTGCTGGTCCTGCTGGCGGTGCAGCTCGGCTCGACCCACACCGGCCTGTCCTTCGCGCTGGACGCGGCCTACGCCGTGGGCGCCACGCTGCTCCTCGGCGCGGCCGCCCACGCGGCGACCTCCGCGAGTCCGCCAGCGACGGTCCGCGAGTCGGCCACCGGCGGTCCGCGAGCCCTCCGTGCACGGCCCGCGAGTCGTGCTCCGGAAACCCGCGGGTCGGGCGCCTCCGCGGCCGCGGGGAGCGACGGGGGGGACGAGTCCGAGCCGCCGACCGTCTCGTTGACGGCGGTGTCCGGGGCGGGCGGTCCGTCCGAGGCGAGTGCCACCAAGCCGCGCGCCGGTCGCGGGCTCCTGGTCGCCCTCGCGGTCGTCGGCGGACTGCTCGCCGTGGTCGCGGGAGTGGCGCAGCTGCTGGTCAGCGGCCCGGAGACGGGCTTCGACCTGCTCCACACCGGCTACGGCCTCGCCTCGCTCGCGGCCGTGGTGCTCCCGCTCCTCGGGGTGGCGGCGGCGATCATGGTGGCGCGGAAGGAGAGCACGCGCCACGAGAGCACGTTTCGTGCTCTCGGCGTCGCCGGCACCACGCTCAGCGCACCCAAGCCGCGATCTTCCCACGCTGAGAGCACGAAACGTGCCCACGGCGAGGTCCTCCGGATCGCGGGCGCGCTCGGAGCGGCGGGGGTCGTGGCGGCGGGGCTGCTCGCCGCGCTACCTCCACCGGGACCGGCGGCCGTGCCCGGCGAGCCCCTGCTCCGGGCGGCGAACGTGGGTGGGCAGAGTCTCGCCGTGCTCGTCGCGCCGATGCGGCCCGGGCCCAACCTCGTGCACGTCTCGGGCACCTACCCGAGGGCGGGGGAGATCCCAGCACCCGCGGTCCCCACGTCACACCACCAGCCCTCCCCGACGGCGGCGGCGACGGTCGCCGTCGGGGACGCCCCGCCCGTCCCGATCACGGCGCGGGACGGTGCCGGGGGCGGCTGGGCCGTCGTCGACCTGCCCGCGGGGACGGGCGCGCTGACCCTCGCGGTCGGCTCCGGGTCGACGACGGTCCCGGTCGACACCGGCACCCAGCAGCCGGCCGCGAGCGGCGGCCTGACCGGGGACGACGGCCCCGAGTGCGCCTCGGCGCTGCTCGGCGACCTCGCGGGCCAACGGTCCGGCACCCCGCCGCCCGCGGCGGGAGCCTGTCCCGCCGACGCCCTGTCCGACGCCGACGCGGCGGCTCTCACGGCCACCGTGCGCGGTATCGGCGGGCGCGGGGTCACCCGGATCCGGCTGGTGTCCGACGGTTCGGCCCGCTCCCGGGCGGCCGCGGACGTCGTGCGCCGGGCCGCGCCCGACGCGCAGTTCGTCGACCGCGTCGACAAGGACGCGGCGCTGGTCGTCGTGTCGGGCTGGGCGGCCGCCCGGACGACCCTGGACGAGGCGGCGGCGCGGGCGTTGGAGACCCCGACGCACCTCGGCGGCACCTACCTCGCCCCGTGGCTGCTCACCCCCGGGGTCGTGACGGCGACGTCCTCGTCGGTGCTGCCGCTCACCTTCGACCCCCAGGACACCCTCGCCCGGCGCTACGCGGGGGCGGTGGCCACGCTGTTCCCCGGCGAGCCGCCGGCCACCGCGGGTTTCCTGGCCTGGGTCCGGCACGAGGGCGTCCCGCTCGCGGACCGCCCCACCCTGTACGGCGCCGCCCCGGTCGACGTCCCGATGACCAGCACCGGCCGGCACCACGAGGGCGACCCGAACCCCGCCGCCTGGTTCCCCGGCGGAACCGTCGTACCCGTGTCCGCCCCCCTGCAGTGATCCCCAAGGAGACGACATGTCCGTGATCGCCACCCCCTGGAAGGGGGTTCTCGAGACCGAACGCGCCGCGTTCGGCCCGCTGGACCGGCAGGCCCCACCGACCCAGTGGATCCCGACCTCGGTCGCGGTGCTGCTCGCCGCGCTGTTCCTCTGGGGCGTCTCGCGGGTCGCGCCCGCCCAGCTGGTGGGCGCGGGCGCCCTCGGGCTCGCCCTCGGCTTCGCGTTGTTCCACTCCCGCTTCGGGTTCACCTCCGGGTGGCGGCAGCTCGTGGCCGTCGGGCAGGGTGCCGCGATCCGCGCGCACATGGTGATGCTCGGCGTCGCGACGGTCCTGTTCGGCGTGATCTTCGCGACCGGCATCGGCCTGTCCGGCGCGCCGAAAGGCCTGGTCAGCCCGGTCGGGATCGCGCTGGTCGTGGGGGCGTTCCTGTTCGGCGTCGGCATGCAGATCGGCGGGTCCTGCGCCTCCGGCACGCTGTTCGCGGTCGGCAGTGGACAGTCCGCGATCGTGCTGACGCTCTTCGGGTTCATCGTCGGCTCGGTGCTCGCGTCGCTGAGCTTCCCGTTCTGGAACCACTTCGTGCCGAAGGGCCCGACCGTCTCGCTGGTCGACGTGTTCGGCGGTGTCCCCGGCGCCGTCGCGGTGTCCCTGCTCGCCATGGTCCTGATCACCACGCTGACCTACGTGGTGGCGCGGCGGCGCAACCCGCCGCCCGTCGAGCGGCCGCCGTCGGCGCGCGGGCTCGCCCGGATCGTCCGCGGCTCGTGGCCGATGTGGGTCGGCGCGATCGTGCTGGCCGTGCTGAACGCAGGGGTGCTGTTCGTGTCCGGACAGCCCTGGGGCATCACCAGCGCGTTCGCCCTGTGGGGCTCGAAGGCCCTGCAGTGGTTCGGGGCCGAGCCGCAGAACTGGGAGTACTGGCAGCAGCCCGCGAACGCGAAGGCGCTGGCCGGCCCGGTGCTCGCGGACCGGATCTCGGTGACCGACATCGGGATCATGATCGGCGCGCTGCTCGCGTCGGGCCTCGGCGGGGCCTTCCTGCTGCACAAGCGGATCCCCTGGAAGATCGCGGTGGGAGCGGTCTTCGGCGGGATCCTCATGGGGTACGGCGCGCGGCTCTCCGGGGGCTGCAACATCGGCGCCTACTTCTCCGGGATCGCCTCGTTCAGCCTGCACGGCTGGATCTGGGGTGTCGTCGCACTGGGTGGGACGTGGGTCGGACTGCGGCTGCGGCCGCTGTTCGGGCACTCGAACCCCAAGCCGGTCGACTCGCTGTGCTAGACGAGAGAAAGGGACACATGATGATCCGTGCAACCGCCACCGTCCTCGGCGGACTCGCGCTCACCGCGCTCGGCGGGGGAGTGGCCTCGGCCGCCCCGCTCGTCGCCGAGCCGCCGACGGCGCCGACCGGGGCCCCGGTGGCCGGGGACCCGGTCTGGGTGACCGACCACGTGCCGGTGCCGATCGAGGACCCGACGTTCGGCGTCTTCGCGGCCCTGGCCCCGGTCTATGGAGCCCTGGGCGGGGTGAACTGACGTCCCCGGCGTTCGTCACGTCCCCACCCGGGCGACGTGACGAACGCCGGATTGACGTCGGCGGACGCGGCCCGGCACGCTCCCTCTGAGACGTCATCGATCGTTCGTTCAGTGACGCTCCGCGTCGAGGCGACCGCCGGCGCGGGCGCCGCGAACGGGAGCGGAGCACGGATGCGGACGCGGTTCACCGAGTTGTTCGGGGTCGAGCACCCCATCGCGCAAGGTGGCATGCAGTGGGTCGGGCGGGCACCGTTGGTCGCCGCCGTGGCGAACGCCGGGGCGCTCGGGTTCATCACCGCGCTGACCCAGCCCACGCCGGAGGACCTGCGGGCGGAGATCCGCCGGGCCCGCGAGCTCACCGACAAGCCGTTCGGCGTGAACCTGACGATCCTCCCGGCGATCACCCCGCCGCCCTACGCCGAGTACCGCCAGGTGATCATCGACGAGGGCGTCCCCATCGTCGAGACGGCGGGCGCCAACCCCGTCGACCACCTGGAGCACTTCCACTCCGCGGGCATCAAGGTCATCCACAAGTGCACGTCGGTGCGCCACGGTCTCAAGGCCCAGAACCTCGGTGTGGACGCCCTGTCGATCGACGGCTTCGAGTGCGCGGGCCACCCCGGCGAGGACGACGTCCCCGGGCTGGTCCTGCTCCCCGCCGCCGCGGACGCGATCGACATCCCCTTCCTCGCCTCCGGCGGCTTCGGGGACGGTCGCGGCCTGGTCGCGGCCCTCGCGCTCGGGGCCGACGGCATCAACATGGGCACCCGCTTCATGGCCACCGTGGAGTCCGGCATCCACCAGAACGTGAAGGACCGGCTGGTCGAGGCCTCGGAGCAGGACACCGACCTGATCTTCCGGCAGCTGCGCAACACGGCGCGCGTGGCGCAGAACGCCGTCTCCCGCGAGGTCGTCGAGAAGTTGAACGGCGGCGCGGTGTTCGAGGACATCCGCGAGCTCGTCGCCGGCAAGCGCGGCGCCGTCGTCTACGAGACCGGCGACCTCGACCACGGCATCTGGACCGCGGGCCTGGTGCAGACGCTGATCAAGGACATCCCGACCTGCGCCGAGCTGGTGCAGCGGATCGTCCGGGAGGCCGAGGAGATCATCACCGCCCGGTTGGGCGGGATCGTCGGCGCGACCGCCGCCGCCTGAGCGGGCCCCCCGCCGCGTCAGGCCACGACGGCGCGGCGGGGGAGCCGCACGGTGACCTTCTCGTCCTGCTCCGCGGCGCCCATCCGCAGGTCGCCCACGCACTCCAGCTCGCCCCGGTCCACCAGGTAACGCACGTGCGAGGCGGTCTCGGCCAGCGCGCCGATCTTCATCCGGCCGACCTCCGACCACGGGCGGGACCAGGTCAGCCGCGCCGTGAGCTCCCACATCGTCGGCTCGCCGGACTCCCGGACGATCTCCAGGAGCTCCCGACAGCGCGCCGCGTGATGGGCCTGCAGCGCCCGAGCCCGCTCCCGCAGGCCGCGGAAGCGGTACTCGTGGGCGGGCAGCGCGGTCAGGCCGCCGTGCGCGGTGTCGGTGTCCGCCACCTTGTCCAAGGACGACAGGAACATGGCGAGGGCGGGATCGTCGTTCCTCGGGGTCAGCCCGATGTTCGGGGTGATCCGGGGCAGCACGTGGTCCCCCGTGAGCATGACCCCCGCATCCGCCTCCAGCAGGCAGAGGTGGCCGGGGGTGTGTCCCGGGGTCCAGACCGCCCGCACGGTCCGGCCCTTCAGCGGCAGGACCGCGTCGTCCTCCAGCAGGACGTCCGGACGGGCCATGGCCGCCATGTCCACCCGGTGGTGGCCGCCGACCAGCTCCCCGACGTCCTCGGTGGAGGCGCCGCAGCCGCAGAGCCAGCCTGCCATCCGGGACTGCGGGTCGAACTCCTCGCTGCGTGCGGGAAGCGTCTTCGCCTCCAGCGGGTGCATGCCGACCCAGGCCCCGGAGCGGTCCGCGAGCCGCTGGGAGAGACCGTGGTGGTCCGGGTGCACGTGGGTGGCCACGATCCCGACGACGTCCGCGGTCGTCGCGCCCGCCGCGGCCAGGCCCGCCTCCAGGGCGGCCCACCCCGCGTCGGTGTCCCAGCCGGGGTCGACGACCACGAGCCCGTCGTCTCCGGGGATGAGGTAGCAGAGCGTGTAGCGCAACGGGTTCGCCGGGATCGGCACCGGCACCGACCACAGTCCGGCCTCGAGCCGCTCAACGGGTGGCATGACCCGCTCGATCCACGCCCGCTGCTGCGCAGTCCCGACCACCTCGACGCCGGACACCGGTCACCCACTTCCGAAACGCTGAACGTCCGATATCCATCCGACGGTAGCCGGTCAGGTCACCGCGCGCAGGAGGAATGTGACGACGCGCTCCGCGTACCCCGGGACGTCGATCTCCGCCCTGCGCGCCGCGGGCGTCGCGATGACGTGGGTGACCACACCACCGCACAGGGTGTCCAGCAGCAGCGTGGCGGAGGTGTCCGGCGCGATCTCGCCCCGGTCGATCCCGCGCCGGACGATCGCGCGGGCGGCCACGATCTGGGCGCGTCGCCGCTGCTCCCAGGGCTCCTGGATGTCGGGGATCGCGGGGTACTCGACGTCCATCCGGCGCAGCGCCTGCCCTTCGACGCCGAGGTGCATGGTCAGCAGCTGCTCGGCCAGCCGGACGAGGTCGCCGCGCAGGCTGCCGGTGTCCGCGTCCACCACCGCGGGGACGCCGGCGGTGAGGGCCGCGACGAGCAGCTCCTCCTTGCCGGTCCAGCGCCGGTACAGCGCGGCCTTGCCCACGCAGGCCCGCCGGGCGACGGCGTCGAGGCTGAACCCGGCCCATCCGAGCTCCGCGTAGTGCGCGACGGCGGCGCGCACCAGCCGGCGGTCGACGTCCGGGTCGCGGGGACGGCCTGCAGCGGTGGTGCTCATGGTCACGGCCAGCCTATCGGGTGGTGCCGACCTGCGAAGTTGCATGTCGCAAGCATCGGAGTTAGTTTGCGTGTAGCAACCAAAGGAGAGGGTTCGTGATCAGCACGCGCACCGCGGCGGAGCTCATCGAGGTGCTGCGAGACGTCATCGCCCAGGGGCGGCTCGCCCGCCACCTGGTCGACGCCGACGCGGCGCGTGCGGATCTCCCGTTCGCCCTGCACACCGGCCAGGCCGTGCTGCTGCGGCTGCTCGCCGACGGCGGGGAGCAGCGGCTGGGCGTGTTGGCCTGCGCCCTGGAGCTGGACGCGTCCGTGGTCAGCAGGCGGGTCACCGTACTGGAGGAGGCGGGCCTGCTCGTCCGACGCGCCGACCCCGAGGACCGGCGGGCCCAGCTCGTCGTGCTGACGGACGCGGGCGCCGAGGCGCTGCGCCGCCACCAGGAGGCCCGCGCCGAGTGGATGGCCGAGGCCCTCTCCCACCGCAGCGACGACGAGGTCGCCCGGATCGTCGGCGACCTGCGCGGCCTGCTGGCCGACCTGCACCGGATTCCGGTACCGGGCAGGCAACGCGCGCCCGCCGGCTGACCCCGCACGACCGTCATCGCTCGTCGCAGCTCCCGAGAGTCGAGGAAGAAACGCGTGTCCAGCTCCACCGTCACACCGGTAGCCGCACCGGTGACCGCCCAGGACAGCGGCATCATGACGAGGCGCCAGGTGAACCAGGCGCTCGCCGGCATGTTGCTCGCGATGTTCACGGCGTTCCTGTCGGCGACCATCGTGTCCAACGCCCTGCCCACCATCATCACCGACCTGCACGGCTCGCAGAGCCAGTACACGTGGGTGGTCACGGCGACCCTGCTGTCCTCCACGGCGAGCACCCCGATCTGGGGGAAGCTCTCCGACCTGTTCTCCAAGAAGCTGCTGGTCCAGCTGGCCATCGTGCTGTACATCGGCGGCTCGATCCTGGCCGGCTTCTCCCCGTCGGTGCCGGTCCTCATCGTGTGGCGGGCCGTCCAGGGCCTCGGTCTGGGCGCGCTGCAGTCGCTGGTCATCATCGTGATCGCGGCCATGATCAGCCCGCGGGAGCGCGGTCGCTACACCGGGCCGATCGCCGCGGTGATGTCCCTGGCGACGGTCGCCGGTCCGCTGATCGGCGGTGTGATCGTGGACAGCGCGCTCGGCTGGCGCTGGTGCTTCTGGGTCGGGGCGCCCTTCGCGGTCGTCGCGCTGGTCGTCGTGCAGCGCACCTTGAACCTGCCCGTCGTCAAGCGCCGGGTGAAGGTGGACTACCTGGGTGCGGCACTGATCGCGGGCGGTGTGTGCGACCTGCTGGTCTGGGTCACCCTGGCGGGCCACGACTTCGCCTGGGGCTCCGGCACGTCCTGGCTGCTCATCGCGATCGGGGTGGTGCTGCTGGGGCTGGCCGTGCTCGTCGAGTCCCGGGCGGCCGAGCCGATCGTGCCGCTGTACCTGTTCAAGGACCGCACCACCACGCTCGCCGTGGTCGCGAGCGTCGGGGTGGGCGTCGCGATGTTCGGTGGCGCGGTGTTCCTCGGGCAGTATTTCCAGATCGCCCGCGGCTACTCGCCGACGGCCGCCGGTCTGCTCACCCTGCCGATGATCCTCGGCTCCACGGTCTCGGCCACGGTCTCCGGCATCCTGATCACCCGGCTGGGCCGCTGGAAGGTGTTCCTGGTCGTCGGCGCGGTCCTGATGGTCGTCGGGTTCGGCCTGCTCGGCACGATCGACCACACCACGGACATGGTGCTGGTCGGCGTCTTCCTGGCGATCCTCGGCGTCGGCATGGGCATGACGCTGCAGAACCTCGTGCTCGCCGTGCAGAACACGGTGAAGGTCTCCGACCTCGGCGCCGCCTCCTCGACGGTCACGTTCTTCCGCTCGCTCGGCGGCACGATCGGCGTCTCGGTGCTGGGCGCCGTCCTCGCCACCCGGGTCGCCACGCTCACCACCGCGGGCCTGGCGAACGCCGGCGTCCAGGTCCCCGCGGGTGGCGCGAGCGACGCAGGCATCGGCTCGCTCAAGGAGCTGCCGGGCCCGATCGCGGAGATCGTCCGCGCCGCGTACGGGGACGGTGCGGCCACGATCTTCCTGATCGCGGGCGCCCTCGCGATCATCTCCGTGTTGGCGATCGCGTTCATCAAGGAGGTGCCGCTGCGCACCCTGAGCGGCATCCAGCAGCAGCGGGCCGGCTCCGGTGAGGTCGCCGAGGAGCTCGCGGTGGCCGAGGTCGCCACGACCGTCGACCACGTCGGGGAGCCCGCGTGGGAGCAGGGCAGGCACGCGCTCGCCGAGCAGGCGGCCGCGGACCTCGACGGCGTCGGCCCCGCGGTCTACGGCTTCGTCACCGCGACGGGCGGGCACGGGGTGCGCAACGCCGTCGTCACGCTGACGGCGCCCACCGGGGAGCAGGTCGGCCGCGCCGCCACCGCAACCGACGGCGGCTTCGAGTTCCACCTGCCGACCGGCGGGACGTATCTGCTCGTCGTGGCCTCCGGGACGCTGCACCCCGCGGCCGTCATGGTCGCCGTCGCGGACCGCCCGGTGCGGCAGGACATGCAGCTCGGCGGGGGTGCGGGGATCTCCGGCACGGTGCGCCGCGGCGAGGCGGGCGAGCCCGCCTCCGGGGTCACGGTGACCCTGATCGACGCCCGTGGGGACGTCGCCGGATCCGGGGTCACGGACGGTCTCGGCCGGTACGGGATCGGCGGGCTCTCCACCGGCGCCTACACGTTGACGGCCGCGGGCGAGGGGTACACCCCGGTCGCGGCCGCGGTGACGCTGGCCGAGGCGGAGCCGCTGCGCCACGACGTCCTGCTGCCGAGCCGGGCCGAGCTGCAGGGCACGGTCACGGCCGCGAGCACCGGGCGGGGGGTCGCCGAGGCGACCGCGACGCTCGTGGACGGGGCGGGGCACGTCGTCGGCTCGGCGACGACCTCGCCGGACGGTCGATTCGCCTTCTGCGACCTGCCCGCCGGCAGCTACACGCTGACCGCCGCGGGCTACGCGCCGGACGTGCGGGTCGTGCAGGTCGGGGCGGGCGGTACCACCGACGTGCGGATCGTGCTCGGCGGCGCCGGTGAGCCCGCGCTCGGGCTGTCCCAGGTCGCGGTCGCGGGGGACTGACACCACGCGGCCCCACACCGGCATCCCGCCCGCATCACACGGGCCACATGAATCACCTGAACCCACATGCACCACCCCATCACGCCCGCACGCCCGCGCCCGCACGCCCGCGCCCGCGCCCGCGCCCGCGCCAAGTGAACGTGATCAAGGGCTGATCGGGCCGAGTCGATCACTCGGAGCTCCGATCAGCACTACCTCGCCGTGAGCAGGGGCCGGACCGAGGGTGATCAAGGGCTGATCGGGCCGAGTCGATCACTCGGGGCCCCGATCGGCCCTTGATCACCGAGGCTATGGGCGGGCAGTGGCGGAGCGGGCAGTGGGGTGGTGCGGGAGTGGCTGTGGTGCGGGGTAGGGGCTGTGGTGCGGGGGAGCGGTCGTGCGGGAACGGCGGAGGCGGCCCTACGGCCTGCATGCGCGTCCCGACCGGCACCCCGTGTCGGGGAGCAGGGGTGGTCGGTGGTCAGGCGACCGTCGCGTCGACGGTGACCGGGATGTTGCCGCGGGTGGCGTTCGAGTAGGGGCACATCTGGTGGGCGGCCTGGACCAGCTCGTCGGCGGTCGCCTGGTCCACGCCGCCCAGCTCGACGTGCAGCGCGACACTCAGCGCGAACCCGCCCGTGTCGTTCGGGCCGATCCCGACCTCGGCGGACACCGACGAGTCCGTGATCGCGGCCTTCCGCTGCCGGGCGACGGCCTTGAGCGCGGAGTGGAAGCAGGCGGAGTACCCGGCGGCGAAGAGCTGCTCGGGGTTGGTGGCACCGCCGGCGCCGCCCATCTCCTTCGGCGTGGCGAGGTCGAGGTCGAGCAGGCCGTCCGACGAGCGGACGTGGCCGTTGCGGGCGTCGCCGGTGGACATGGCGGCGGCGGTGTAGAGGGTGGACATCGGGACCTCCAGAGAGAACGATCGGTCTTTCTGTTCTCGACCTTGCCACGGCGGACTCAGTAGTACAAGACCGATCGTTCTGTCTGTTATCCTCGTCGCATGACCGCCCCCGTCGCCGCCCGGCCCTCGGAGGCCCGCGACCGGTTGCTGCGCACGGCGTCGGACCTCTTCTACGCCGAGGGCATCCGCGCCGTGGGCGTCGACCGAGTGATCGGCGAGGCCGGGGTCACCCGGGCCACGTTCTACCGGCACTTCCCGAGCAAGGACGATCTCGTCGTCGCCTACCTGTCGGGGGTGGACGGGCTGGTCCGCGCCATCGCGGCGGGTGCGGCGGAAGGTGAGCCGCGGCTGCGGGCGGTGATCGGGGAGATGGCCGAGAGCCTGTGCCTGGCCGGCTTCCGCGGCTGCGCCTTCATCAACGCCGCCGCCGAGTTCCCGGACCCGCGCAGCCCCGTGCACCGCGCGGTCGCCGCCCACCGCACCTGGCTCGCCGCGCTCTTCGAGCGGGAGCTGCGGGTCGCGGGCCACCCGGGCCCGACCGGCGCCGCCGCCCACCTGATGATGCTGCGGGACGGGGCGATGGTGGCGGGCTACCTCGCGGACCCCACCGTCGCGCGGCGGACGCTGCGCCGCGGGCTGGACGACCTGCTCCGCAGCGGGCGGTAGTCCCACGACTCAGCGCAGGCGGCGGCCGTCGATCCAGACCGCCCGGACGCCGTCCGCCGTCGGATGGCGCAGGGCGACCGCGAGGGGCTCGTGGAGCAGGACCAGGTCCGCGGGGGTGTCGGGGGAGATCCGACGTGGTGGGCCGCCGGGGTCAGCGGCGAGATAGCGGTCGAGCGCCTGACCTGCGGTGAGGGTCTCGGCGGGGCCGAGCGCGGCGCCGTCGGGGGTCCGGCGGGTGATCGCCGCGGCGATCACCGCCCACGGGTCCACCGGCCCGTACGGCGCGTCCGAGGACAGCGCGACCGGCACGCGGGCGTCGACCAGGCTGCGGCAGCGGTAGAGGTCCGGGTGCTCGGCCGCGGGCACCTCCCGCCGGAACAGGTCGCCGCGGTCGGCGAGGAAGCCGGGCTGCGTCACGACGGCGAGCTCCCGCAGGTCCTCGACGAGGTCCGCGGGCACCAACGCCGCATGCTCCACGCGGTCGCCCGGCCGGATCCCCGCCTCGCGCAGCGCGACGAGCAGCAGCACGAGGGACTCGCGGGTCACCGAGTGCACCGCCACGGCCCGGCCCGCGGCGTGGGCGGCGCGGATCCGGCCGACCAGGGCGTCGAGGGCGGGGAGGTCGGAGTCGGCCAGCACGATCTTGTACGGGCCCGCCGTCGCGCCCCCGGGCGGCGTAGCGCCGAGGGGCACCCCGAGCAGGGTGAGCCGTTGCGGCACCGCGGTCAGCGCCGCGGCGGCGGCCGGCTCGAGATCGGGAGTGGCGTCGGTCAGCGCGGTGAGGCCGAGCCCCGCCAGCTCCTGGCCGAGGGAGCCGAGGTCGAGCGGGTCCGCGGGGGGCAGCCGCTCGCGCAGCCAGTCGTCGGCCCGGAACACCCGCCCGGTCGGCGTCCCGTCCGCCCGTCGTTCGACGCCGGGATGGTCGGCCTGCCCGATCACGCCGAGCGCCCTGGTGTTCAGCACCCACAGGGCGCCGCTGCGGTGCTGGATCCGCACCGGCCGGTCGGGGTGCAGCCGGTCGAGCAGGGCGGCGTCGAGGTCGTCGCCGGGATACCCGACGCCGCGGACCCACCCGTGCGAGTCCGTGGGTGCGTCCCGCAGCGCCGCGGCCAGGGCGGTCGGATCGGCGGGGCACCGAACCGAGCGCCGCGCCGCGGCCAGGGCGTGCAGGTGGAGGTGGTGGTCGACGAGCCCGGGCAGGAGCGCCCCGCCCCCGCAGTCGACCACCTCGTCGACCGGGCGGTCGTCGGGCTCGCGGACGCGCCCGCCCCGCACGAGCACGTCCCGCCGCACCCCCCGGACCTCCGCCCTCCGCAACAACCAGGAGGTCATGAGGGGCCTCCGGCCCCCCGTGATCGCCGGCGGTGCGCGGTTCCCGCGATCATGAAAGGAGTCCGGCCAGCACGTCGGCCGTGTCCGCGCCGGTCGTCGGGCCCGGGGGCGGGACGGGGCGGTGGCGGGGGAGGGGGAGGGGCGCCCGCGCGACGGGACCGCCGGGGGTGCCGTCGAGGGTGTCCGCGACGACGGCGGTCATCGAGACGTCGTGCAGCACACCGGGTTCCGTCGCGGCCAGGACCGCCGCGGTCAACCCGGTGAGCGGGTCGGCGATCGCGTCCCCGACGAACACCGGGAGCCCCGCGGCGTCCCGCGCGACCAGTCCGGCCGCCGCCGCGACGTCGTCCCCGAAGCCGATCCGGTTGGACGCCCGGCCCGCGGCCGTGATCGAGACCCACGTCGTCCCGCGCGCGACGGCCTCCTCCGCACTGAGCCCGAACCCGCGCAGCGCCCGGGGCCGGGACGCCTCGACGACGACGTCCGCGGCGGCGACCAGGTCCTGCAGTGCCGCTCGGTCCCGCTCCGGGTCGAGCACCACCGAACGCTCTCCGGAGTGCAGTACCGCGTGGAAGCGGGGATCGCCGCGGCGCGCGCCGTCCGGCCGCCGGGGGGTCTCGACGGTCACCACCCGCGCCCCGAGCAGCCCCAGCAAGTGGGCGCAGAGCGGCCCGGCCCAGAGCGCCGCGAACGAGACGACGAGCTTCCCCCGCAGGTCCGTGGCCGTCGAGAGCGGTGCGATCGCGCCCCCCCGGACGTCCTTACGCTCCCAGCGCGGGTCCAGGGGCGCCGCCGCAACACCGAGCATCGCCGCGCGCTCCGCCAACACCGCACCCGGCATGCGCCCGAGCGCCGCTTCGAGACGGGGCCACGGATCGTCCTCGGGGAGCGGGTTCTCGACGACCGCGCCCAGCAGCGCGGGATCGTCCGGCCGCGCGCACGAGACCGCCGCCCAGCCGTCCGCGGTGCGCAGCAGCCTGCACGCCCCGCCGACCGAGACCCGACCCGCCCGAACCCGCCCGGACAGCGCCGCCCGCTCACCGAGGAGCGCCGCCCCGTCGACCCCGAACACCGCCCCGAGCCGGGCGGCGACCGAGGCCGCCCGCCCCGGCGGGACCAGCGGCGGCCCGTCCGGGTGCCCGGTCAGCGAGACCACCCCGGAGGCCAGCCAGTCCGCCGCCGCGCTCACCCCGCGGACCCTACCGGCCGAGTGCCGGGAGGCGCCGTGGGTCGCGCTCGCCCGTCGCTCGGCGCCGTACCCGCTGGGTAAGGTCAGGGGATCATGACCGTGCCCGTCGTCGCGCCGGAGGCGCTGCTCCGTCCCGCCCCGCTGCTGGACGGGCGGGGGCGGATCGTCGAGCCGCTGCTCGCCGTCGACCTCGACGGGCCGGGCGCGGCGGAGCCTGCGGTCGCCGCCGCGGCCGCCGCGAGCGACCGGATCCTCGTGGGGATCGGCACGCCGGGCCCGCTGACCGAGGCTCTCGACACCACGCTCGTCACCGCGGCGACGGACCGCACCCAGGTGGAGGTCGCGGACGTCGGTGAGGCTCTCGAGCAGTTGCACGCCCAGGCGCTCGCCCACCCGCACGCCGCGACCGTGCTCGCCGGGCTGCTCCGCTGGTCCGGCACCCTGCCGACGGCCGCCGCGCTCGACGCCGAGTCCCTCGCCTACTCCACCCTCCTCGGCGGGCCGGAGTTCCGCGCCTGGCTTACCCGCCGCGGCCCCCGCCCGCTCCCCCCCGACGTCGACGAGCCGGTCCTCGTCGAGCGGGACGGCCCGCTGTTGCACCTCACCCTCAACCGCCCCGAGCGGCGCAACGCCTACGGTCGGCTGCTCCGGGACACCCTCGTCTCCCTGCTGGACGTCGCGGTGCTGGACCGGAGCGTCGAGCGCGTCCTGCTCGACGGGGCGGGTCCCGCCTTCTGCGCCGGCGGCGACCTCGACGAGTTCGGCACCACCCCCGACCTCGCCACGGCCCACCTGATCCGCACGCGGGCAGGCGCCGCGCGGCCCGTCCACCTGCTGCGGGACCGGATCGAGGTGTGGCTGCACGGCGCCTGCGTGGGTGCCGGGATCGAGGTCCCCGCCTACGCGGGCCGGGTCGTCGCGGCGCCGGACACGGTCCTGCGGCTGCCCGAGGTCGCGATGGGCCTGATCCCCGGCGCGGGCGGCACGGTCAGCATCCCGCGCCGGGTCGGCAGGCACCGCGCGCTCTGGTTCGCGCTGGCCGGGTCGCCCGTCACCGCGGACACCGCGCTGAGCTGGGGTCTGGTCGACGAGGTCGGCCCCCTCGCGTCCCGCACCCCGACGGTGCCAGGCTGGCTCCCATGACCGACCCCGACGACGTCGACGTCGAGAGCGACCAGCTCGACGCCGAGGACACCCTGCTCGACGACCGCTTCGCCGATCCGCTCGACGAGGGCTACTCCCCGCCGGAGCGGGCCTGGGCGGCGGACGAGGACGCGGACCTGGACTCCCGCCTGGCCCGCGAGCTCCCCGAAGGCCCGGTGGACGGCCAGGACCCGGACTGGGCGGCGGACACCGACGACACCGACGGAGAGCTCCTCGACGACCAGGTCGGCGAGCACCGCGCGGGCCGGCTGGTGGACGCGTCCGAGGGCGGGGTCTCCGACACCGACTCCGACGCCTGGGCCGAGGATGTGGGGATCGACGGCGCGGGCGCCTCCGCCGAGGAGGCCGCGGTCCACGTCGTGGAGGACGAGGCGTAGCGCCTCAGGCGGACTCGCGGGGGACCACCCGCGCGGGGAAGCGGCGGGTGGCCTGCTCCGGGTCCCACCGTCCCTCCATCGCGGCCAGCACCGCGTCCGCCATCCGCGCCTCGCCGTCCGCCAGGTCCGCGCTCACCGTGGTGAGCCGGGGGCGGACGAGCTCGGCGAGGGGTTCGTCGTCCGCCGCCAGCACCGCCACCTGCTCCGGCACCCGCACCCCGGCGTCCGCCAGGGCGGCGAGGACGTGGGCGGCGTGGGAGGCGGTCGCGCCCACCACGCCGTCGGGAAGGGTGCCCGCACCCAGCCATTCGGCGACGAGGCTGCGCGCCGCCTCGGGCGTGGGCGCGAAGGGGAGCAGGGTGGCCTCGGCGCCGCCCGCGGTGGCCGCCGCGACCGCCTCCTCCACCCGGTGCCCGAGCGTCCGGGAGTCCACAGTGGACTGGCAGCCGCCGAGCACCGCGATCCGCCTGCATCCCCGCGCGACGAGGTGCTCGGCGGCGACGCGGCCGAGGTCGCCGTCGTCGAGCACGATCGTCGCGGTGAGGTCGGAGGGCGTGTGGGACAACGCGATCGGCACAGTCCCCGCCTCCGCGATCATCGCGACGCTCTCCTCGGTGAAGCGGTCCACGGTGGCCAGGACCGCGGCCGGGCGCAGGGCCAGCCACGAGCGCGCGGCCGAGACCCCGGTGACGGTGGGGTCGCCGTGGAACAGGAACGTGTAGCCCGCCTGTCGCACTTCCCGCGCGACCTGGATCAACCCGATGAACGTCAGCCCCTGGCGCAGCACGGACGCGACGTCCACGTGCCCCACCACCAGGTCCGACCGCCCGCGCCGCAGCGACCGCGCGCTCACGTGCGGGACGTAGCGCAGCTCCTCGGCCGCCTCGAGCACCCGGGTGCGGGTCTGCTCGGGGATCCGGGCCCCCGGCGTCCGGTTGAGCACATAGGACGCCGTCGCCCTGGACACGCCGGCCCGTCGCGCCACGTCGTTCATGGTCGCGGCGCGGGGACCACCTATACCGTCCACGGGGGAGATCCTTCTCCACGGCACTCCGCCACGATCGGGTCTCCCTCGCACCCACACGGGCGGGACGTCCGTGCTCACCCGTGGTGACACGAGACCGCGCGGGCTGGGCCGTCCGGGCGCGGGGTGCGCACCGGCGGGTGAGGGGCGGTGACGGATCCCTTGCGCCCCAACGGGTGCTCAGGATGGTGGCGGCCCGGCGGTCCCGCCGGCCGAGCTCGGGGGCGAGGACGGTCTCGTCCGGGGCCGGCGTGGGCTCCCGAGCCTCGCCGCGGCGACCCGGACGACGAGCCGCGGGCGCACGCGGGTCCCGCCGGACGCGGGCCGCGCTCGGGGGTGTGCGCCATGCTGGTGGCGCGGGCGGTCGTCCCCGAGACCGTGGGCCGCACGCTGGGACGAGTGGAGACCGAGGTCGAAGGGGCTGCGGCATGACGGTGATGGTGGCGGTACCGGACTCGCCCGAGGGGCGGACGGCGCTGTCGGCGGCGATCGACGAGGCCCGGCTGCGGTCGACCGACCTGGTCGTGCTCAACCTCGCGCTGGACCCGCTCGACCTGGTGGGCATGCCGTCGGACCTGGAGATCACGATCAAGGAGCGCACGGGCTACGCGGACCTGGCGGACTGCGTCCTCGCGGCGCTGGACGAGCACGCCGGCGAGGTGGACGTGCTGGTGATCGGGATGCGAAGGCGCTCGCCGATCGGCAAGGCGCTGCTCGGCTCGCTCTCGCAGCGGCTGCTGCTGGAGGCGGACGTCCCGGTGCTCGCGGTCAAACGCTGACGCTGCACACGAGGACGCCCCCGCCTCGGAGAGAAGTGATCTGGCTCACATGTTGAGCCGCTCGGTGAGGGGGCATCCCTGCTGCATGACCGTGCCGTCCGAGGACGCCCCCGGCCTGCGGAGCCTCGCCGCGCTGGCGCGGGCCGAGGCCGACTGCACCGGTTGCGAGCTGTACGAGCACGCCGAGCAGACCGTCGGCGGCGAGGGTCCACCCCGGGCCAGGGTGATGCTGGTGGGGGAGCAGCCCGGCGACCAGGAGGACCGGCAGGGGCACGTGTTCGTCGGGCCGGCGGGTCGGGTGCTGGACCGGGCGCTCGACGAGGCCGGGATCGCGCGCGCCGACGTGTTCCTCACCAACGCCGTGAAGCACTTCCGCTTCGAGGAGCGCGGGAAGCGGCGCATCCACCGGCAGCCGACCGTGCGGCAGGTACGGGCGTGCCATCCCTGGCTGGACGCCGAGCTGCGGATCGTCCGACCCGACGTCGTCGGGCTGCTCGGGGCGGTGGCGGCGAAGGCGGTGTTCGGACAGGGCTTCCGGCTCACCCAGCGCCGCGGCGAGATCGTCGCGCACGAGGGGCGACGGTGGGTGCCGACCGTGCACCCCTCGTCCATCCTGCGGACCGAGGACGCGGGGGAGCGGGAGCAGGCGTTCGCGGCGTTCGTCGCGGACCTGCGGGTGCTGGTGGGGGCGGGCTGACCCGACGGTCCCGCCGGGCACGGGAACGTGACCTCGCTCAACCTCGGTAACGATTCAGAAGATCGGCTCGTCTTAGGTACTGAAAGTACCCAACGACGAGAGAGGACAGCATGAGCGCCTTCTGGACCTCGGTCCGCCGCACCGCACGCCGCTTCGACGACTGGACGCTCGCGGCGTTCAACCCGCAGTACCCGGTCGGCTCCCGCAGCTGACGCCACGGGAGCCGACCCGGCACCCTCAGTGCGCGGGTGGACCGGGGGTGTCGCCGGTACCGGCTCCACCGGAGGTGTCGCCGGTACCGGCACCGTTCGCGCCCTGCAGCTCGCTCACGGGGGCCCGCACCGGGCGCAGCCGCACCCAGACGATGAAGAACGCCGCGATCACGAGCATCACGACGCCCGACCAGAGGTTGACGTTCCAGCCGCCCGCCTTCGCGATGTCCGCCTCCGTGGTGGACACCAGGCCGACGATGAGCAGCACGAGACCGTAGACGGTGAACAGCAGCGCCAGCACCGTGCGCAGGTCGAACAGCCGCGACGCGGTGGTCGACACCGGTGCGCTCTGGCCCCTGGCGGGGCCCTCGGGTTCGGTCATCGTCCGTCCTTACCAGAAGAGGATGTAGAGGATCGTGGTCAGGGCCAGCACACCGACGCCGAGCACGACCGGTCTGCGGTACCAGCCCCCGTCCTCGCCCTCGGCGGAGTGCAGCCGTTCCTCCTTCGTGGTCAGGCTCCAGACCAGGCCGCCGAGCTCGGCGGCGGGTCGCGGCGTCGAGACCATCGAGACCCCGACCGCCACCAGCACGCCGACGATGAAGGCCGCGCTCGCCCCGACGAAGCTGCCGGCCTGGCTGGACAGCGGGAGCACGCCCGTCGTCACCAGGACGTTCACGACGACGGCCGCCACCGTGCCCGACAGCAGCCCGATCCACGCCGACGGGCCGGTCATCCGCCGCCAGAACAGGCCGAGGATGAAGATCGCGAAGAGCGGCGCGTTGAAGAAGCTGAACAGCGACTGCAGGTAGTCCATGATGTTGCCGGACCCCGAGGCGATGAACGCCGTGGCGATGGCCAGCACACAACCGATCACCGTGATCCAGCGCCCGACCTGCAGGTAGTAGCGGTCGGGCTTCCCCGGCTTCACCCAGTCCTGCCAGATGTCGTAGGTGAAGACCGTGTTGAACGAGCTGATGTTCGCCGCCATCCCTGCCATGAACGCCGCGAGCAGACCCGCGATCGCGACGCCGAGGATGCCGTTGGGCAGGACCTCCTTCATCAGCAGCGACAGCGTGTTGTTGTAGGTGACGTCGGTGCTGCCGCCGGACTTGAGCGTCTGCAGCTGCGGGACGAGCACGGCCGCGACCATGCCGGGGATGATGATGACGAGCGGGATCAGGGCCTTCGGGTAGGCGCCGATCAGCGGCGTGCGCTTCGCCGCGGACATGCTCCTGGCGGACAGCGCGCGCTGGACCTCGGCGAAGTTCGTGGTCCAGTAGCCGAAGGACAGCACGAAGCCGAGGCCGAACACGATCCCGATCACCGACAGTGCGGGGTTCGCGATCTCGGTGAGGGACGTGCCCGGCCACGCGGAGAGCTGCTCGGCGCCGCCGGGGCCCTTGGTGACGGCGTCCTTGAGGCCGGTCCACCCGCCGACCCGGTTCAGCCCGGAGATGGTGAGCGGGATGAGCAGCGCGAGGATCACGAAGAACTGCAGCACCTCGGAGTAGATCGCCGCCGAGAGCCCGCCGAGGGTGATGTAGGCGAGCACGATCAGCGCGGCGACCGGGATCGCGACCGCCAGCGACCAGCCGAGCAGCGCCTCCAGCAGCAGGCCGAGCGAGAACAGGTTCACGCCCGCGATCAGCACGGACGACAGCGCGAAGATCACGGCCTGCACGCGCTGGGTGGTCCGGTTGAACCTCTTGAACAGGAACTCCGGCACACTGCGCGCCTTGCTGCCGTAGTAGAACGGCATCATCACCAGGGCGAGGAAGACCATCGCCGGGATCGCGCCGATCCAGTAGTAGTGCACCGTCGGGATGCCGTACTGGGCCCCGTTGGCCACCATGCCGATCAGCTCGAGCG
>Ga0068863_100001026_pt1 | contig 27907 bp, 21 predicted proteins | sample KBSSwiS62_FD_66596 | JGI IMG/M metagenome (GOLD analysis project Ga0068863, IMG submission 66596) | Switchgrass rhizosphere microbial communities from Kellogg Biological Station, Michigan, USA - KBS Switchgrass S6-2 | ecosystem: Host-associated > Plants > Roots > Rhizosphere > Soil ... | reverse complement strand
CGCAAACAATCCCTCGACGGCCGCCTCGTCATCCAGCGGCAGCACTCGCGTGCAGGCCGTGAAGGCTTCAGGTACCCCTGCGGAGGACGGCGTGCCGAATGTTGCCAGGCCGGAACCCGCCGCTACGAGCAGGTGATCGGCGTGTCCGTGATAGCAGCCCGAAAACTTGACGATCAGATCGCGGCCGGTGAATGCGCGTGCCACTCGAATCGCGCTCATGACCGCCTCGGTCCCCGAGGAAACGAAGCGAACCTGCTCGAGCCCTGGGTAGGAGGCGACGATACGCTCCGCCAACTCAACTTCGGCGGCACAGGGCGCCCCGTACGTCGTGCCACTGCGGCTCGCCTCGACGATCGCCGAGACGACCGCGGGATGTGAATGCCCGAGGATCAACGCACCCCACGAGCCAACGAAATCCAAGTAGGTGCGCCCATCTGCATCCACCAGATGTTGCCCCGCAGCGCGCTTGATGAACAGCGGCGTGCCACCCACCGCCTTGAAAGCGCGCACAGGTGAATTGACGCCGCCAGGGATCACGCGACAGGCGCGCTCGTAGAGTTCTTGAGAACGAGGATGTTGGGTCACGGGGCGATCCAGTTCATGTTGTTACCGCTCACTAGTCTTACCTCTTTTGTCTGTCGGCGGCATCTCGCGCGTCAACCGCGCCTCGCGGAAAAACGCGTCCACAGCATCCGCGCTAGCATGCGCCGCCGCAGCCCGCAGTCCCGCAAGTGGCAGATGCGCTAGGCGCCGCGCAACCGTTGATGCGAAGCGCTGCAGAAGCTCACGCTGCCCTTCGTCGAGATCACGTAATTCTTCCGCAAGCGCGCGATCCGCTTCTTCAGCTGCAATCTGCTCGAACGTACCCCGCAGGTCCGCCAAGCGTTTGCCTATGGCCCGCGTCGCCAGCTCACCGCGCAACCGAGTGAGTTGCTCGTCGATTGCAGCGCGTACCGGCGCCAGCCTCATGAGCTGGGCAAGCCGCCGCTCCTGCGCCGCTTGAATAAGATCGTCCATTCCAACACGGGCGATTCCGGCGACCCGAGTGGCCTCCGGATCAGCGTTGGGCGGAACCCCAAAATCGATCAAGAGCGGTGTCCGAACACCCGCCGCCTCAGCGATGTTCGTCAGCGCGGTCCCATTGAGCACCGGCTCGCCGCCGCCTGCGGCAAGGACTAGAGCCCCGAGATCCGTTGGGCTCTCGCGAAACCCATCTAGCGAGATCGCCCGACCGCCAACCGTCTCGGCAAACTCTTCGGCAGCCTGCAGCGTGCGATTCACTACGAGAAGCGGTATCCCCGCACGGTGCAGAATCATCCCGCAGCGCCGCGTCATGGGCGAAACCCCGACCAAAGCCACCCTGACCGGTTTACCGTCTACATGCCTGATGACCCGATCCGCGGCGAGATCGGCCAGCGACGGCGAACGCACGTTGGCTTCGAGCCGGTGCACCCGGTTCGCCATGCTCAATGCTTCGCCCAGAAGCTTGTTCAATACGGGGCCGCACACCTGGGCACCGCGGGCTGCCTCCCACGCGAGCCGGATCTGGGCAGCGATTTCCTGCTCGCCGGCCTGCGCAGAATCGAGGCCGCAGGCAACGAGGAAAAGATGCTCGACGGCCGCTTCGCCGGTCCAAGCGCGGAGTATGCGCGTAGCCTCGCCAGGCTTCGGCTCGCGGCCTATGAGCGCGCGGAAAACCTCGCCTCGGGCATCGCCAGCTGGCACGCCATCAGCGGTCGCGTAGAGAACCTCGACGCGATTGCAGGTGCCAACGTAGAAGACCTCGGACACGCCGAGACCGTCCCGCAATGCCGGGAGGCGCACAGCCACCTCCGTTTTGGGGACGGAAAATCGAGCGACCTCATCGACACCCGCGTGTCGATAGGACAGACCCACCACGCCAATCTGGTGCATGGTCCAAGCAGACCACGCCCGGTAGGCGGGTGTGTCATTGAACGGTCACGGCCTCAGGACAAGGCCCTCAGTTTGGCTACCGCCGGGCTACCGCCGGCTGTTACGTACGAGACTCATCAACAGGATGCCGGCCAAAAATCCGGCCCCCAACGCCCAGGCGCTAGCCATGTATGGCTGTGCCTCGACCCGTTGCTGCAGGTCGTCGATCTGGGTGCTGGCCCAGTCCCGCGCCTGCTGCGCTCGGGCGCGCGCTGCACTCGCAGCAGCGTCCTTCGCTGCCCGGAGGTGCTCTTTCACCTGTTCGGCGTCCGCTCCGCCGGCCCCTAGATCCCCGTTCTTCGCATTCATTCTGCGCGTCCTCCACCGTCCAGCCACGACCAATGCCGATCAACGCTGCGGCCGATTCAAGGTTCCAACGGCGCTGCGAATCAGCTCTCGTCCTGCCAAGCGAACCCATCTCGGCTGATCAAAGCGCTCGATGCCGCAGGCCCCCAGCTCCCCGCGACGTACGACTTGATGCGCTCATCGTGTCGGGCCCAACCCTCACGAATAGGATCGATCCAGCGCCACGCCGCATCCAGCTCGTCCCGACGCATGAACAGCGTGAGATTGCCCTTCACCACGTCCATGATCAGCCGCTCATAGGCGTCCACCGGCTTTTCCTTGAAGGACCCGGCAAGATCCAACGCCAGGTTCACAGGCGCCAGCCGCATGACGTCGCCAGGCTTCTTGGCCAGGATCGTAAGCGTAATGCTCTCCTGAGGTTGCAGCCGGATGACGAGCCGATTGGGCGACCGATCGCTGCTGCCCGCCCCCTCGAATATCGAGTGCGGTACGTCTTCGAACGTAACGACGATCTCAGTCACACGGTCCTGCAAGCGCTTGCCCGTCCGCAGGTAAAACGGCACGCCAGCCCAGCGCCAGGTGTCGATCTCAGCCTTGAGCGCGACGAATGTCTCAGTCGTGCTCTCCGCTGGCACCCCTGCCTCATCCAGGTAACCGGGGACCGCTTGGCCGTTCACAGCCCCGGCCTTGTAGTGCGCACGCACCGTTTTGGTCTGAACATCGCGGTCAAGGATCGGACGCAGTGCCCGAAGCACTTTCAGCTTCTCGTCGCGCACGGCATCCGGATCGCTGGTGGCCGGCGGTTCCATCGCGAGGATGCAGACGAGTTGCAACAGGTGACTTTGCACCATATCGCGCAGCGCGCCGGTCTGGTCGTAGAACTGCCCGCGTCCCTCGACGCCCAGCTGCTCGGCTACAGTGATTTGCACGTGGCGTATGCGCCCACGTCGCCACAGCGGCTCGAACAAGGTGTTGCCGAAACGGAGCGCAATCAGGTTCTGCACCGTCTCTTTGCCGAGATAGTGGTCGATGCGGTAGATCTGATGCTCCGCGAACATAGCCCCAACACTGCGGTTGATGGCTTCCGCCGACGTACGGTCATGGCCCAGGGGCTTCTCCAGCACCACGCGCGACTTGGGCGTCACGAGCCCCGCCGCGGCGAGGTTGTCGCACGTAAGTGTGAACAGGCTGGGCGCCGTCGAAAGAAAAATGACGCGAACGACGTCGTCGCGACCCGCGAGTACGGCTGAAAGCTTCTTGAAATCCTGAGGCTGGGTCGCGTCAATGGTGAGGTAGTCCACGAGTGCCGCAAACGATTTCCAGCGCTCGGCGGAAAATTCCTCCACGCGCAAATACTTGCGACAGGTCTCCTCGATCTGGGCAAGATAGGTGTCGCGGCTCTGGCTGGTTCTGGCCAACGCCAGCACGCGCGAGCCCGCTACGATCTGTCCGGCCAGGTGTCTTCGATACAGCGCCGGCACGAGCTTGCGCAGGGCAAGATCGCCGGTCGCTCCGAACAGCAGCATGTCGAACGGGGTAGCCGCCGGCTGGTCGTTCGCCTGGCCCAATTGGGCCCGAAGTTTCTGCACGCTTTCAAACCTCCGCAGGAATCCTTGTAAGCTCACACACTATCCGCAGCATTCTGTTACGACGGTGGAAATTTTTTCATGTCCGCAGCCACACAGCGCCTCAATCCAATCGTAAGCGAAGTCACCGCGCGCATCCGAGATCGCAGTCGCAGGGAGCGATCAGACTACCTCGGCCGCATGCAGGCAGAGACGGCCTCGGCGAGCACGCGCTCGAGACTGTCGTGCGGCAATCTGGCACACGGTTTCGCCGCTTCCATTCCGGCGGACAAGGACGCGCTGAAGCAGCTTCGGTGGCCGAACCTGGCCATCGTGACGGCTTACAACGACATGTTGTCTGCGCACCAACCTTTCGAAAGCTATCCAGGTCTGATCCGTACCGCCGCGCGCGAAGCGGGTGCAACGGCCCAGGTTGCGGGCGGCGTACCGGCCATGTGTGACGGCGTCACCCAGGGCCAGTCCGGCATGGAATTGTCGCTTTTCAGCCGCGATGTGATCGCGATGTCCACCGGCATCGCGCTGTCCCACGGCATGTTCGATGGCACGCTGTGCCTCGGCGTGTGCGACAAGATTGTACCCGGTCTGCTCATCGGTGCGCTCGCATTTGGCCATCTGCCCACGCTCTTCGTCCCGGCCGGCCCCATGCCCTCGGGCCTGGCCAACAAGGAGAAGGCGCGCATCCGCCAGCTGTTTGCCGAAGGCAAGGCGAGCCGCGAAGCCCTGCTTCAGTGCGAAGCGGACAGCTATCATTCCGCCGGCACATGCACGTTCTATGGCACGGCCAACAGCAACCAGATGCTGATGGAGGTCATGGGCCTGCACATGCCTGGCAGCGCCTTCGTCAATCCCAACACGCCGTTGCGTGACTTGCTGACCGCGGCGGCGACCCGCCGCGCCGCCAAAATCACCGCTCTCGGCGATGAGTATGTGTCTCTCGCTCAGATCGTCAGCGAAGAGGCTGTCGTGAATGCGATCGTCGGGCTCCTCGCAACCGGCGGCTCGACCAACCACACACTACATCTCGTCGCGATGGCCCGCGCGGCCGGGATCATCATCGATTGGAATGATTTCAGCGAGCTATCCGATGCAGTGCCGCTCCTCGCCCGGATCTATCCGAACGGCAGCGCCGATGTGAACCATTTCCATGCTGCCGGTGGAATGGGGTTCCTGATTCGCGAGCTGCTGCAGGCAGGTTTGATGCATGAGGATGTGCAGACCGTCGTCGGCCGCGGACTGCGTGCCTACACCCAGGAGCCGTGGCTGTCTCCTGCAGGACTCGCCTGGCGCGAGGCGCCGGCGCAGAGCGGCGATCCAAGTGTTTTGCGGCCCGCGAGCGATCCGTTCAGCGCTGATGGCGGTCTGAAGCTGCTGCGTGGCAACCTGGGGCGCTCGGTCATCAAGGTATCCGCCGTCAAGGGCGAACATCGCGTCGTCGAGGCACCGGCGCGCGTGTTTGATTCGCAGGATGATGTGATCACTGCTTTCAAGACTGGCGAGCTCGCGCGTGATGTAGTTGTCGTGGTTCGACACCAAGGCCCGCGAGCAAATGGAATGCCGGAGCTCCACAAACTGACACCCGCGCTGACCTCGCTGCAGAGCAAGGGCTTCAAGGTTGCTCTGATCACGGATGGGAGGATGTCAGGGGCTTCCGGCGCCGTGCCAGCCGCGATTCACGTGACCCCCGAATGTCTCAGCGGCGGTCCTCTTGGGAAGATCAGGGACGGCGATGTAGTGCGGCTCGATAGTTTTGCAGGGACGTTGGATGCACATGTGCCGCCCGCAATCTGGGATCAGCGAACCAACGCGAACGCCGATGTAAGTGGGAACGCGCATGGTGTCGGCAGGGAACTGTTCAGGCTGTTCCGTGCGAACGCAGCCGAGGCGGAGCAAGGGGGCGGCGTCTGCCTGCCCTGATCAACCTGTGCGACTGGCACCTTTTGCCTGCATATCGCTGACGCTGATTTCGCGCAGCACTCTCGCCCATACTCTGGGCGACACTCCCCCGCTGCTGCCCGAAAAAGAAGTGGCCGCACTCGCGGATGAGTTGAGCGGCGAGACGGCGATGCGAAGTCTCGAGGGACTGGCGCGGTTTCATCGGCAGCGTGGGTCGCAAGGCTTCCATGCAGCCGCCGAGTTGATCGCGGAGCGAGCGCGCGCCTACGGCTTGAGTAATGTGCAGATGCTGCAGTTTCCGGCCGACGGCAAGATCTCCTATGGCACGCAAAAGGCCCGACAGGCATGGGATGCCGAGGAAGGCGAGCTTTCAGAGCTGCGGGATGGGACCGAGATAAAGATCGCCAGCTACGCGGCGCAGCCCATCGTGTTGGCTGAGGACAGCGAGTCCGCCAATGTAACAGCCGACTTGGTGGATGTGGGTGATGGGACCCAGGTAAGCGACTACGCGGGCAAGGACGTCAAGGGCAAGATTGTCCTCGTTGCCGCACCTGCGGGCAGTGCGCAGGACATCGCTGTTGGTCAGTTCGGTGCTGCGGGTATCGTCAGCTACGCGCAGAACCAGAAGACAGCCTGGTCCGGCGAGAACGACAATTTGATTCGCTGGGGGCACCTGGAGTCATTCTCACCCCACAAGACCTTCGCCTTCATGGTCTCGCTGCGGACAGCTCGCGCCTTGAAGGACCGTTTGAGGGGCGGTGCGACAATCAAGCTACATGCCCAGGTCACCGCGGGCCAACACGCTGCTTCCTATGAAGTGGTCACTGCGACTATCGAGGGTGCCGATCCGAAACTGAAAGACAGCGAGATCGCATTTTCCTGCCACCTGGACCATCAGCGGCCGGGGGCCAATGACAATGCCAGCGGCTGCGTCACCATACTCGAGGTCGCACGGACGCTCCAGAAGTTGGTCAGCGACGGGAAGCTGCCCCGGCCGGCTCGAACAATCAGGTTCATCTGGCCACCGGAAATAGAGGGAACTGTAACGCTGCTCAATGCGAAGCCGGAATTCGCGCAGCGTATCAAGACCGCGATTCACATGGATATGGTGGGAGGCGGCCCGGATACAAAGGCTGTCTTTCATGTCACGCGCGGGCCAATGAGCCTGCCGTCGTTTGTGCACGATGTGGCATGGGCGTTCGCGAATTGGGTGAACACTGAGTCATACCGGTTCGCGGCGGGCGAAGCGGCCGACTATCCGCTGGTTGCGCCCGAAGGCGGCAAGGAGCCGTTGCGCGCCGAGTATTCAGGCTACACGATGGGGAGCGACCACGATGTCTACCAGGACTCGTCCTTCAGTATTCCCTCGATCTACCTGAACGATTGGCCGGACCGTTATATTCACACCAACTTCGACACCGCGGCCAACATTGACCCTACCAAGCTCAAGCGGGCGGCCTTCATTGGCGCAGCCAGCGGCTACTTCCTCGCCAGTTTTTCGCCTCGCGACGTTGCTTCGGTAAAGCGGGCGGTTGAGATCGGGGGACTGCTGCGGATGGCGGAGATGTTGGGGCGGTACCCGGTCCCGGTGGGCGCAAGGTCGGGCGCGTCGGCGCCTGCGGGCGGCGCATCGGCGCCTGCGGGGGGCGCATCGCCGCCTGGGCCCGCGTCAGCGCCGCTGGCCGTATTGAGCGCCCTCAGGGAACACGAGCGCAGCGTTCTCAACTCAATCGCTGCGTACTCCTCCTCCGCCGCCGCGCCGGCAAACCACCGCCGCCCCCACAGCAGTGCCACGGGCCGCGACGGCACGCCCCTCTTCCATCGCCGGCCCGACCCTCGGGGCCCCCTCATGGTCTTTGGCTACGACTATTTCGCCGACCACGCGAAAGCAGCCGGCATTCCAACCCCGCGCCTGTTGAGCTACGAAGGTTCCTGGGGCACCGGCGAGGAATATGCCTACGAGGCCCTAAACTTTGCCGACGGTACCCGCACGGCGAGCCAGATCACTGCCGCCCTGACTACCGAGTATGGCCCCGTGCCCGAAGAGTTGGTGACTGAGTATCTGCGGGCTCTGCAGAAGATTGGATTGATGGAGTGAGTGGCGTCGCGAAGTGGCTGCTTATCGGATTGGCTCCGGTATTCGTGGCGTCCTGCGCCAAACTCAGCGCGCCCACGATCCGCGCTGATAACGCACGCTTTGAGTTCCTGACACCCTCACTGGTGCGGATGGAGTACTCGCCTTCTGCGACGTTTGTCGATTCGTCCACCGCGGTCGTGCAAAAGAGGGATTGGCCCGCAGTTCCGGTCCACTCCATGCAGAAGGATGGTTGGCTGATCGCCACCACCGGTGCCATGACGTTACGTTACCGGATGGGATCCGGTCCGTTTACCGCGGTCAACCTGGAGGTGACCTGGAACGATCCCACCGGCGGCGGTGCACACGCCTGGCATCCGGGTGATGTGGACCGGCAGAACCTGGGTGGGCTCACCTATTCGCTGGACAATGTCAGCAAAGACAACCTCCCCGAAGGGCATACAGATGTCGAAAGTCCGGTCAACGACATCATCCCGGGGATCGACGTCCTGCTCGGTGAGGCTAAGCCTGGGCTGTTGAGCCGCAGCGGTTATGCGTTCATGGACGATAGCCAGACCCCGGTGTGGAATCAGCAGAAAGAGTGGATAGAGCCGCGGCCACAGCAGAACGGACAGGACTGGTATCTCTTCACATACAACCGCGATTACCGGAAGGTGCTCGGGGAATACGCGCAGCTTTGCGGCCCTGTACCGATGATCCCGCGCTACGTGCTCGGCCCCTGGATCACGGATTTCAACTTCGAATACTTTCCCGGCACGGCGGCGGCCGACCAACCCGAGTTCAAACGCTACAATCAGCAATACCTCGAGGAGGAAGTCTCGCGGCTGCGCGCGAGCCACATCCCCTTCGACGTGCTGGTGCTGGATTTTGCCTGGCACAACTACGGCTGGGACGGGGGCTATGACTGGAGCCCGCTCATACCGCAGCCCGATCAGCTCTCGAGCTGGCTGCACGGCCAGGGTATCAAGCTCAGCCTCAATGACCATCCGGGTTATGCCAACACCGAGGAAAGCATCCTGTCGTTTTCTGACAGCCATGCGCCGGCAGTGCTGAAAGCGCTCGGCCGTCCGTTGCCCGCAAAGCCGTCGTTCGACATGGATATCTCGAGGCTGTGGAAGTCTTCCACCGACTCCGGCGGGACTGTCTGGTATCGGGCATCGTTTCAGCTACCGGCAAGGCTGCCTGACGCCCTGTATCTGTACCTGGGCGAAGTGAAGAAGAGTTATCAGATATCCGTCAACGGGCACGATGCGACGCATAGCCAGGTCCACTGGCCGCAACGCCTGACGTACACCGACCTGACTCCCTACGTCAAGGCAGGACAGCGGAACGAGATTGTGCTGCGTGTCGAGCCCGGCGCCGACGGCCGTGGAATCCTCCTTGGCCCGATGACGATCAGGGACGTCGAGCCGCCGAAGCGGATCTATTTCGACCTGTCAAATAAGGAGCAAGCCGGCATTTCCATGCGCGAGCTACACAAACCGTTGATGCAGCAGGGCGTGGACATCTGGTGGGTCGATGGCGGGAGCGGTGCTGTTGACATGCCGGGCCTCAACAAGCAGCTCTGGACCAACAAGGTGTTCTATGACTACTCGCAGCGGGAAACCGGCAAGCGCGGATTCATCCTGGGCCGCTACGGTGACTGGGGGAGCGAGCGTTATCCTGGATTCTTCACTGGCGACACCTACTCTCAATGGCCGGTGCTCGCTTACGAAGTCGCGTTCACCGCGCGCGGCGGCAATGTGCTCGTTCCTTACATCAGTCACGACATCGGTGGATTCCACGGCGCCAAGATCGACTACGACCTATATGCGCGCTGGATCGAGTTCGGCACCTTCAGCCCGATCCTGCGAATGCACAGCGCGCACGCCAACCCACTCGAGGGCAACATGCGCATGCCGTGGGTTTATGGCGACGAGGGCGTCGCGTTGATGAAGAAATACTTCACTCTGCGCACCCAGCTGATCCCATACCTGTATACGTACACCTGGCTGGCGCACAAGCAGTCCCTGCCAATCCTACGGCCGCTGTATCTGCAGTACCCGGATCTGGAAGAGGCCTACCGGTATTCCCGCGAATACTTCTTCGGCGACCAAATGCTGGTCGCTCCTGTGCTCAACGCAAGCGGCGATCAAACCATCTATCTTCCACCGGGTGCGTGGATGGATTTCTTTACCGGCGAACATCACAGTGGTGGCACCACTTTTACCGCTCACTATGCAGCCGATGAGACACCGGTGTTCGTTCGGCAAGGTGCTCTCATTCCCGAGCAGACGGCAAGTGACTACTCCGATCAGAAACCGCTCGACACCCTCATCCTGAATGTTTATGGAGCAGGCAATGGTAGCTTCGAACTGTACGAAGACGACGGAGTCTCGCTCGCCTATGACCAGAGCCAATTCGCGCTGACGAGAATGACACATGCTACGGGCAGCGATGGCGTCCAGCACTTGGTCGTCGAGCCGACCAAAGGTACATTTCAGGGCCAGGTACCGGCACGCTCATATGAACTGCGCATCCACACGGCTGCCAGGCCGTCATCGATGACCGTGAACGGCAGCGATGTACGCCAGATTGACTGGGATGCCACGCAAGGAGTTGCGGTTGTCGCGCTGCCCACGCAAGGAATCCGCGACAAGGTTAGCGTCGTGTGGCGATAAGCACGGGCTACGCATCACCACGGAACAGTCCGGCCCAGGTAATCCAGGTACTCAAGACCGGCATTCCCTTGCTTCTCGAGGAGTACGTTTACCAGGTTCGGAACGCTTTCATCGATGCTCAGGCGCGCGTTCGGCCCTCCCAGCTCCGTACGGACCCATCCTGGAGCCATCAGCACCAACGCACGCGATTTTCCCGATTGACGGGCCGCAAAACTCCGCATGAACTGATTCAGGGCCGCCTTGCTGCTGCGATAGACCTCTCGCATCCCTGTGACATTGTTCGTGACGCTGCCTTGGCCGGATGACATCACGCCTATGAGACCGTCGGCAGAGACCAAATCCTGCAAAGATTCCACCACTCGCATGGGACACAGTGAGTTTGTGACCATGACGCGCACGAACTCCTCGGTTGTCACGTCGCCAACTGTTTCCGTTTCGCTGATCGCGGTGCCGGCATTCACGAACAGCATCTGAAACACTCTGCCTGACAGACGTTTGCGCAAAGCTACGACCTGGGCTTGCTCGCAGATGTCCAGCGTTTCGATTTCCAGCCGTCCTGGGTACTCATCCGCGAGATCGTGCAATTTCGCTCGAACCGATCCTCCACGAACCGTTCCGACTACATTCCAACCTTTCTTCAGGAATTCCTCGGCCATCGCGAGACCGAGACCGCGCGACGCTGCAATTAGCAGGATCGCGGGGACACTTTGGCTCGATGAGCTGAGCGGCGCAGATGGCATGGCGTCTTGCCTCCTTTGTTTTCACTGCGCTTCGATTATCGCCAGGTATATCGATAGGCGCCAGACGCACAGGATGCAACTGATAGTTGCACCCAACGCTATGCCAAAATGACCGCATGCACTATTGTTCGGTCATGAAAACCATGGACCTGAACTTGCTCACAGCGCTCGATGCCCTACTGAGGGAGTGCAGCGTGACTGGAGCGGCCCGTCAACTCGGCCTGAGTACGTCAGCAATGAGTCGTACACTCACGCGGCTGCGAAGATCGACCGGTGACCCACTGCTCGTACGTGCGGGGCGCGGACTTGTCCCAACACCTCACGCCGCGGCGCTGCGAGATCGTGTGCGCTCGCTCACGGATGAGGCTCGTATCGTTCTGCGCCCGGCCATGACCAACTTGGACCTGGCCTCGCTCGATTCGACGTTTACCATTCGCGCATCAGAGTCTTTTATGGAAATGCTCTCCGGTGCTGTGGTCGCGTCCATCACCAAAGCGGCGCCGCACGTGCGCCTTCGCTTCGCAGCGAAGCCCGACAGGGATCCGAGTCTGCTCAGGGCGGGACTGATTGATCTGGAGATCGGCAAACGCGCAATGTCAGCGCCGGAAATGCGCACGCAGTTTCTGTTTCGTGACAAGTACGTCGGAGTCGCCCGAATAGGGCATCCACTTCTTGCAGGCGGCGACATGACACCCAAACGTTATGCTGCCTGCAGCCACGTTGTGGCTTCGCAGCTCGGAGACTTCAGCGGTCCAGTAGACAACGCCTTGGAAGAGCTCGAGCTCAGACGGGCGGTGCGAGTTGTGGTGCCGGGATATCCAGATGCCATGCGGGTTGCTGGCAGCTCGGATTTGATTGCGCTGGTTCCGCGGTCAAGTTTGGGTAACGCACTCGTCAAAGACCGCGCCGCCGCGGCGGGTGTCCGCAGCTTCGAGATCCCGGTCCGCATGCCGGACATTCATATCTCGGCGATGTGGCATCCGCGACTGGATGCCGACCCTGCACAGCGTTGGTTCCGCGAAAAGGTAATTGCAGCATGCAGGCACGCATACCCAGTCGCGCAATACCGGGCCCTAATGAATGACGACATGTACCGGCCGTGACGCGACGCCGTTCGCAACAACCTGCAGCAGGCTGGGCCCCGTTTCCTGCACAGCGGATACGTCGAAATGCGTCCATACCAAGTCATCTGATGCCACCGCCATACTGCTGTGATCATGCGTGCGGCTGTAGAAGACATGGGACGTCTTCACGTTGGTAATACGCACCAGCGGAAAGTTAGTCGCGGCCTGCGCGTCATCGCCGTAGGCAGCCCCTTGGGTGACGCCATTGAAGCCGATGCCGTAGATCTGATAGGACTTGCCCCGAGCCAACTGCTGGGGTGTGTAGAAGACCAGCGGTGCGATCTCGCGCTGGAACTCTCGATCTTCCGCGGTGATGTGTGGAGTATAGAGCTCGATGTCACCTGAGAAATCCGTTAACAGGATCTGGCCGGTGGGCAGCACCAGCATGTTGCCGTAGAAGGAGCCATCCGTCGGCGCATTCGGAGGTCCCGGGACCTGGCTCAGATGCTTCCCATCCCACTCGAAAAAGAATGACGGTGGGTTGCCAAAGCCCGGGCTTGCCATCATGAGCACCTTGTCGTTGGGTTCCCATGCGGCCGGACCGTCGGCAATGTTGATGTCCTTCACCCCATCGATTTCAGGAAACATCGGTCCGGCCCGCCATTTTCCGGCGTATGAACTGTAGACAGCCGTGTTACCAGCGCCATCGGGGCAGGTATTTGAGCCGGTGTAGAACACCGTTCCATCGGCACGCAATACGGCCGGACCCACCTCGAATGTCGTATTGTTGGTAAAGCCGCCGCACTCGGCGGTGGAATCCCACAGCTGCACAACCGTGCTGCCGGCGCCTTTCCAGGCGCCCGTCCTGGGATTGTAGAGCTCCGAGTTCATGCCCGTCGCGTCGTACTGCGTTGGCGGGATCGGAACGTAGGCATCTACCGCCAGCACTTTTCCATTGGGCAACAAGGTCCAACCTTCCTCGTCATTGGCATCAAACTTATTCGTTCCGGTCGCGGTCCAGGTCAACGTGACGGGATCGAGCAAAGCGGCCTCGGATGTACAGCAGTTGGCCTGCATGTACTTGCCGTTGGCGAGCACCACACTCTGCGCATCGCCGATGGTGGTCCAGCCGGCGGGGGGATTGACGGGCTTCCAGATGTCGGCCACCGGGTCGTAGATCGCTCCCATGGTGGTCCACATGGGAACGAAAAAGTTGTATTCGCCGCCCATGATGACCACCCGGCCATCGGGCAGAACACCGGACGAGTGATAGAGCGGGGCGTAGCCGGAGGGTAGTGAAGCAATCTGACTCCATGCTCCATTTGCGTAACTGCCTTTGTTGTCAGGAGTCAAACGCCACCAATCCTGGCAACCTGCGTCCTGCACAATGACCGAGCCATCCGTCAGCAGGAGCGGGTTGGCCGCGCCTGGAAATCCCCCATTGCAGCTGTTTGAAGTGAACGGAGGTTGATGATTCAGCGGTCGCCACGGCGATGGGGCCGAAGTCGCTGCAGCAATGGCAGCAGGTCCGGCGAGGGCGGCGTTCCGCGGCCCGCGTGGCGGGATGGGCTTGAGCCGGGGAAGTGATTGGGCCTCAACGAGGCAGGAGCACACCAGGGCCGCGAATGCACAGAGTAGCCGGGTCCACATCCAAGTTCTGGATTTCATTTTGGAATCTCCCTTGTTTTTGTTGTCGGGATTCGCGAACGACTGCGGCGGAAATCGAGACCTTCTTGTTACTTGTCGCGAGCCGAGGCTCGCGCCTTGATCCGAGCATACTGCCGCAATATGTCGAAATCAACACGTTGATTTGAAACAGTGGTGTTTGGAACGCAGGACGATTGCGCGCCAACCTCAAGCTCTCGCTGGCGCTCGAGGTATTGCGCAGCGCGGGTTGTTTCAGGCCGTCAACGCGCCGCTTGCGTGGATTTTGACGCTGCGACCATCCTTGCGGCATGTGCGATGGGGACAGCGAAATTGGAGCCGGTGAAGTCCGCCAGGATCGCGAAGTTCACTCCGATGACCTTTCCGCTGGCATTGAATACCGGACCACCCGACCCTCCATGAGTTGTTTGTGCGTCATAGACCAGGCGATCGGGGCCAACAACGCCAAGGTGCCCTTGCGTCACCAGGGGTCGGATCAACTTTCTTCGACCAAGCTCCTGCACGAGACCCTCCGTATTGTTCCCGGCTGCCTGTGCGATCTGTTTGAGCGTACGCTCGTCTACACGTGCAAGGATCCCTTCGACTCCGGTGGGATATCCAATCAGGACGACCGGGCCACCCGAAATCGCGGCTTGCTGCTCGATTGTGACGGGCCGCGGATGGCGCTCAGGTAGATTGACTGATGCCAGCCCAAGGTCAAAGTCCTCGCTCACGCCCTGTGCTTGCACAGGCATTGGCGTTTCGTACCCCGGAAAGTACGCCCACATCGACTCGATAGTCGGCGCGAAGGTCTTGCTGGGCACGGGGATCTCCTTGGCGTTGTGCCACCAGGGTTGGAGCACATGATGATTGGTGAGGATATGGCCGGCGGTATCGATCAGAAAGCCACTGCCAAATACGTGCAGTTGAACGGGCCGGCTGCCGCCTTCGGTGGTGACAATGACATTTCCCTTCTCGTCGGCGACCGGATTGCCATTCGCGTCAATGCCGGCAAAGTTGAGCCGAGCGCCACTTTTCCTGTCGTGAAACCCCACAATCGCGTAGATCAGACAGACGCTGTTCGAATAATCCCGGACGATCTCTTCTGCGATACGCGACTCACTCTCGAGTTTGCCGATCCGGGAGTCGGTCTGCTTCAAACGGTTGTCGAGCTCAGACAGAGAGGGCCCGCTGGAGGTGGACATCTGCTTGCGCAGGTCGGCACTCTCTTGCCGCAAGGCTTCCAATTGCTTGCTCACCGAAGCCGTCAATTCCTGATTGTCCGACTCGCGGCTCTTTTGTGCACGCTGCAAAAGCTGAGCCTGGGTGAGTATGTCCGAGCGCAGACTTTTCAGTTGCAACGCCAGGCTCGCGTTCGATTTGCGGGTGACCTGGGCGTTTCGAACAGCAATTCCTACGCCGATCAACGCTAGAGCGATGAGCAGCCCCAGTGCAACCCAGCGTCTCTTCCCACTCTCCTTTTGCGCAACGATTGTCGCCAACGCCGCTTCGGCTTCGTGCTCTTTTCTCTTGGCTTCGAGCACCTCCTGGCGCAAGCGATCATCTGGCGCCTTCTCTCGCAGCTGCGCACGGATTCGGGCGAAGAGCTCAGGGGGCTCAAAGGGAATACTCAGGACGTCGTCCGCTCCGAGATCGAGAGCATGGCTGCGCTCCAAAGCCCCGCCGTCAGCGAGCAGGATTATCTTCACTGGCGCTGTGGTTTCATTGCCTTTGAGTTGAGTGAGAAGACCACAGCAATCCAGTGTTCGTACATCCGTCTGCAGCAGGATCAGATCAGGCTGATGCTGAAGAACAGTACGCACATCCGCGCTGTCCGGCGCCACGACGTCGTATCCAGCGCGAGAAAGTTCCGACACGAGCCTCGCGCTCAAATCGTGAGCGGCGCGAAACAAGAGAATCTTTGCCATGGTCAATCGACGGCGGGATGTGCTCGGAGGCGGTGTACGCCTCGCTGCAATCTACAAGGTGGCATAAGTGGAGCGGGTGATGGGAATCGAACCCACGTTAGCAGCTTGGGAAGCTGCAGTTCTACCATTGAACTACACCCGCCCGAGTGATTCGCATCGGGACGTGCACTTTCCGTGTGACCGGAATAGTAGCGCCAGCTTTGGAATTGGACAATGACTCAGTTCGCCGGCACGGGCCAGATCGGCTATGGAGTGCTCCAAATGACACCGTTGCCTAATGCTCGGCATACATCTTCATCGCATCCGCGCGCAGCGCGAGTTGGCTCGCGCTGCGGCTGTAAAACATGTGGCCGCCGGCGTACTCCTTGACCCGCACGCGACTCTGGTTCCCCATGACAGGCATCTGGTCGGCGATCAGGACGGATGCCATGAATGGGCATGACAGGTCGCCCCAGCCGTGCACGATGAGGACATTCAGCTTCGGGTCCACCGCCACGGATTCACGCAACTCCTTCACGGAGCCGCGCTGAACACCGTCACCGTCCTCACCCTTTCCTTTTTCGTCGCCATCATTCCACGCGGAGTTGACTTCGTAGCTGAGTGCGTTGTAACGCCCAATGTACTTCCAGCCTGCGGTGCGCGTGATGAAGTCGACGATAGCGGTCGTAGTGGGCGCAATGATACTGTCGAGAATCGGATCATTGTTGATTTGCGTGGGTGAGAAGGGGAACGGATCCCAACTCGTGACATTGGAATCGTAGCGGCTCCCCAACTTGCCTTCGGAGCGGAATACTTCGCGCAGGTAGGCCTGTGTCTCCAGCCGTCCTCCGGAACGCCGGACGAAGGTCGGATCCAGCCCGGAGAGTTCCGTCACACGCTTGACGATACGCTCGAGCGCCTGCGGGTCGGAATGACCTTTCAGAAGGTCCGCGACATATTCCGTCCGCGTATAGTCGATGACCTCGCCCATCTTCGCATCTGTCAGCTTGCCCTGGCGCTCCAGGTTCGCGGCTACGATGGTCGGCAACGTGAGCATCCATGGCAGTGGGGACAACTCGTGGTCATTGTTGGCGCCTGGATCGAGATACGGAGAAACGAGCACGACCCCATTCATCGCGACGCCGAGCCGTGTTTGCAGGTAGTAAGTGATGCGTGGGCCGCGGAAGCCGCCGTAACTCTCACCGACCAGGTACTTGCGCGAGGCCAGGCGCTCGTTCTTATTGAGCCAGTCGAATATGACGCGCGACAGATATTCGATGTCCGCCTTGGTGTTGTAGAAGCGCTTCTTGGCTTCGTCGTCCTTGACCCGTGAGCGGCTGAATCCGGTTCCCACTGGATCGATGAAGACGACGTCCGTGAAGTCCAGCCAAGTGCCCGGGTTGTCCTTGGCGGTCGCAGGGTCCGACGGACTATCGCCCTCGGCACCGAACTGCACCCGCTTCGGGCCTATCGCCCCTAGATTGAGGTAAACGGACGACGCGCCGGGGCCGCCGTTCAATGCGAACGTGACGGGTCGTCCCGCACCCGGAACGGTGTACGCGATGAACATCACGTCCGCCACTGTCTTGCCCTTCTCGTCGAGCACCGGCAGAGAGCCCACAGTAGCGTTGTAGTTCAGAGTGCGGCCACCCAGCTGGATGCTCTCACGGACCGTCTTGTCCGCCGGAAATGGCGGCAGTTTCAAATCCTCGTCCTGCGCCGGATGCTGCTCATCTTTCGCAGCCCCCTTGCCTTCTTCCTTCGCCGCCGGTGCCTGCTCCTTGTCCTTCGCCCCCACCGCCGGGGGTGCAAGGACCGCTATCAACAGGCTCAATGCCATCGACCACACGAGAGGGCGCAACTGCATGTCAATTCCTTTGGAAAGAAGCGCAGGACAGAGGCGCAACAGAATAAACGAATTGGCGCGCTCTTTCAGGGCGCTTTCAACACCTCGGCACGGGCTATGGCCGGGCGCGCATCGCGCTGATAGTTCCAGGGGACACTCTGCAGATGTGCCAGCAGCGATCGCACGAACCGGTCCTGCCTGCGCCGCGCCTCGGGCACAGGAACACCGTGATTGAGGATTGCGAAGTAGACGGTGCCCTGGTCGCCGGTTGAAATTGCCCCGACCAGCGCACTGGCCCCATAGTCGCCAAACGTGCCGGTCTTGCCTACGACGCGGCCAACTTCATCCGGCCCATCCAATCGGTGCCGCAATGTGCCGTCGTCTATTCCGGCGACTGGCAGAATATCGTACAAAGCGTGCCCGGTAGCATGCAGCTCCTTGTCCAGAACCCGCAGCAGATTCACCGCCACACGTGGACTCAGGCGATTGCGTGGATCTGTGCCCGCCCCATCACCAAGGGTGATTTCGCTCCGCATCGCCTGCGGCACAACGCTTCGCGCGAGACTCTCTACGGACCCTGCGCCGCCTGCCTCATCCGCCAACGGTTTGAAGATGTTGTTGGAATAATCGTTAAGGGACTTGGCCAGCGCCAGGAGCGGCTGCGAGCGATGGATGACCAACGGCCGCTCCTTGCCCGCGGCGCTGGCGCTGGTTGCCTTGCTGGGACCGGCCGCCTTGCCGGCATCACCGGCCTTGCCGGCATCGCCCGCCTTGCCGGCATCGGGTGCCTTGTTGCCATCAGCCGCCGTGCTGTCACCGGCTGGAGTCGGGTCGAAGCGGATCCCCTGTGGTTGCAGCGCTCCAGGGCTGGGGACCGAGCCACCCGGATTGCCGAGCTCCCACGCGCGCACCGTTGCAAGGGCTCCAGGCGATATCGAGCCGGCCAGCGCGCGCCGCAAGCGACCACCGTCCTCGTCGCTCTGCCAATCGAATGTTAACGTTCCGCGCAATCGCAAGTCGCCGACCACGCGCCTGATGCCCAAGTCGAGCAAGTGGTCAGCGACCAACAGGGCATCCTCATCCACCAGCGAGGGATCGCCACCCCCCTCGACCAACAGATCGCCCAACAACGCGCCGTCAACGACCTGGCCGTTTGTTGCGAACTTCGTCACGAATCGATACTCGGGGCCCAACTTGCGCAGCAGCGCCAGTGTGGTGGGAACCTTTGAAACGGACGCGGGGTGTACGGGCCGCGCAGCGGCCTGGGCCAGGAGCACTTTGCCGTCCGCGGCCTCAACGTACACGCCCTGATCAGCGCCCAGGATCGACCGGGCATCCATTGCCAGACTTGGCAGCTCGCCGCCGCCTGCAATGCGAGCTGCGAACAATCCCAGCAGCAGGGAAATCACAATCGAGCGCACAATAACTTCCAGGTGACACCACCGGTACGCATCATGCTGAGGCTGGCGAAAACATCAAGCTTCAATTGTCTCATTCAGCGACTATCGGCAGGCGCCACCGGCCAGCTCGCGCGCACGAGCGCACCGCCCAGCGCCGAATCCGCGATCTCTACCTGCCCCCCGTGCCATTCGATCGCGCGCTTGACGATAGCCAATCCGAGGCCGTAACCCACTTTCTTGCCGGCCGCGGGATCCAACTGCACGAATGACTGGAATACGCGGCCGCGCTCCTGTTCCGGAATACCCGGGCCGTCATCCTCCACCAGCAGCTCATTCAAACCCTCCCGCGAGGTAAAGGTCACGTTGACCCGACTCACGGCATATCGGCTGGCGTTGTACAGCAGATTCTTCAGCACAGTCTCGAATAGGTGCACGTCGCAGACGACATGGTCGGCGGAGCCGCTTACCTGCGCTGCAATCGCAATACCGGGCCGCGCGTCGTGTTTTACGGATTCGACGATTGCCGGAATCAGGCTGGTGAAGTTGTGTTCCGCCAGATTGAGCGCGAGGTCCGCACGCTCCAGGATCGCGTACCCCAGGGTCGCCTTTACCAGACCATTGATTGCATCGATATCAGTCTTGATGTTTGCCAGCGAGGCTTTGACCTCGGCCATGCTGACCGCCTGCTGGGCAAGCTCAATCTCGAATTGCATACGGGACAGGGGCGTTTTGATCTCATGGGAGACGGCATTCGACATGTCCTTGTGGGAGGCGATCAACCCGTCGATGCGCGTGGCCATTTTGCGGAACGTGTCCGCCAGCCTATAGATCTGCGAGTGCGGCTTGATCTCGGCGGTGAAGCGCCAGTTCCGGTTTCCATATTGCGCCGCGGCCCTTTCGAGCGCCCGCAGGTCGCGTGTCAGCGGCCAGATCCAGAACATCAGCACGAGGGCGATCACGGCATAGAACACTAACGTGAGCCCCCACTCGAGGGGGCCTCGCTGACCGGCGGGTTCCGGGGTTTTGAGCGCCAGCACGTGATCCTTATCGATGCGCTTCAACACCCAGGAATCACCCGTTGAGGTGCGCATGTAGGCATCCTCACCGCGGCTCAGTCGCTGCAACGTGCCGGGCCCGGCGATTTCCCCGGACGCGAACAGCTCCATATCGATGCCGGTGCGCGCAGCAATTCCCGCGACCCGGGATTTCCAACTCTCCGCCGGCGCTTCCCGCAGGCGATCGGCAAGCACCGCAACGACCGCGGCTTTGGACTTCTCATCGGTCACGTCCGGGCCGCTATAAGCTTGCAACAGCCTGTCCTGCCCCCAACTGACGACAGCCAACGTTACGGCTATGAGCAGATACAGACCGAGGAAATGGCGTGCCATAGCTCACCACGCATCCGGCACGAACAGATACCCCTGCCCCCAGATGGTTTTGATGCGCTCCGGGTTCTCGGCATCGTCGCCGAGCTTTTTCCGCAGGCGCGAGATACGGATATCCAACATCCGGTCGAGGCCGTCGTAGTCGCGGTTGTAGAGGCTTTTGAAGAGCATCTCGCGCGACTGAATCTCGCCGGCATGACCGGCCAGGTGCACCAGCAGGTCGAATTCATTTCGCGACAATGTTATGGGCTTGCCATCCCATTTGACCGCCCGGGACACTACGTTGATGTGCAGACGCCCGAACGCCAACGTCTTGCCGGAGGTTGGTACTGGAGGCTTGCTGCGCCTGAGAAGTGCGCCAATTCTCGCGAGGAGCACTCTGGGCTCCACGGGCTTGATGACATAGTCGTCCGCACCCAGCTCCAGACCTAACACGTGATCGATATCGTTGTCGCGCGCGGTCAGTATCAGAATCGGATTTGTGTATGCGGGACGCAAGCGTCTGCAGATAGTGAAGCCATCCTCCCCGGGCAGGCCGAGATCCAGGATGACGAGGTCAGGATTGTCGCGCTGCACGAACTCTACGACTTCATCGCCACGGCTGACGATGCTCATCCGAAATCCCTGCGTCTCCAGGTAGCGGCTTACCAGATCCGCCAGGCGAAGGTCGTCCTCCACCAATAAAACCGAATGTACGGGAACCGTATTCATGTGCCAGGCCGGCTCGGAATGACTAATCAAAGATGTTCCATGGCTGGCGGCGCTTGTGGCGATAGCGGATGGCCTCGCGGATGACACGCAACACCTCGGAAGCCAGCACGTGCTCGAGCGACACGTCGCGCAGCTGAAATGTCAGATCCTCGGCGAATGTCAGTTGAATCGTGTAAACGCCTTCCGCGTAATGCTCCCAGCAGTGCTTCACGTCGGGGCGCGCCACAATCACCAGGCACAAAGACTCCTCGCGGGAGGATCGCCACTGAGCGTGTACAGGTGTTTCGCATTGCGTGTCCTTGCCAGTCAGGGTGCAAATGCGTGGACTGATCTGCAGCTTGATATTGCCCTCCGGAGGAGGATCCAGTGCCGAATAAGCAGAAGGAGCCATCCACAGGCCCAGAAGCGCAATCAAACGCGCCGCCCATCGCCCGGTCCGTCGGATCCTAATCAAAGTGATTGCCCCCTCCGTGACGCATGATCGACGAAGCCTTATCTGTGGATCACGTAAGTAGCACCAACGAATGCTGAGGTCACGTAGTGATTGCGAACGATCGGACTGTCCGCGATGCCATTGCCCAGGTGCTCGCAATGCACGAACGCCTCGAGCTTCCATTTGCGGCTCAAGGGCCGGGAATACCCAATTTTTGCGAATGGATTCAAAGCCCAGCCCGCCTGGTAGAAATCCGGGCCCCCATAATAGTAATTGACGATAGCCGCGCTCTTCCAGGTAACTCCCACATTCGCGCTCCAGGAGCCACCCATCTGGCCCAGGGGAATCCCGAGGGCCGCGCGCAGCTCATCGCCATGATTGCGGCCCGTGATTTCGTGCAGGTAATCGAGTTGGCCCGTGACGCCCGCATATTTGAAGGTCCACTCGGGCCCGGCCAGGTAGGTGATCCTGCGGGGGCGCGCGGGTATTTCCCGCCGCTCCTGCTGCGGACTGGCGGCATAGGTGGATTGCGTCGCCCCCCCGGCAGGCGTGAAATTGCCGAGAAAGAAATTCTGCAGGTCGCTGCGGTAAAAGAAGACCCGGTCGTAGCCCGGGCTCGCTATGAGGCTGAGGGTGTTCGTCTCGCCTTCAAAAAGCGTTACCCCCGGATCCAGATTGTCGATGAAGAATCGCTTGCCGTAGTAGCTGAACTGGGGCACGACCACCAGCGGGATATCCTGGCCGTGAATGACGGGATTGGTCCGGACGCCGGCGCCCACGGCCACACTCAGGTTCCAGCGGCCCACGGCGACACACTCCTCGGATGGAGCCGCACAGTCGTCTTCGGCAAACGCCACGCCCGCCCCGAAGAGGAGAGTGAGAAGCGCCGCGATATGACCGATTCCTCTCCAGCCCAAGAATCGTCTCTCCGTAGGGTCGCCATGGCATTACGCGAGCGCTCGATAGTCTCAAAACGGGCGGTGGCCCGCTATCCGCATCTGTAGCTGTTTGTAGTCAACTGTATCGCCGGCCGCCAGCCGCGGCCGCCCATACAGCCGGCAGCGCACGTACAAATAGCTACAGCGCAACGCGCCAGGCTTGCTTGGGATCAAGGTCCGGCATTGGGATAGCCGCCAGGATGGCCATGTATGACAACCGCGGCCCTTGCTCGAACGATAGCCCATGTCTCGAGCGAAGCTCGAGCCCATGTGACTACCTTACTCAGCCGGCGATGTGCTCGAGCGACCTGGCGATGTTCACCCAGGTCTGAGTACCTGCAACGGCAACCGCGAGGAAGAGTTCACCCAGGACGATCAAGCCGCCGTAGACATAGGCCTTGTGCGGTCGGCCCCGCGTCCGCCAGTCATACACGATGGCCACAACGATCAGCAAAGTGGCGACGATTCCCGGCGGAATGGACACGAATGCCGGCGGCGGGCCGTCCGCGGCGCCCGCGGGTGCCAGGTAAGTCAGGAAAAGCCGAGCGATGGCAGGAGTCATCATGCTCGCCATCAGAACGAGCATCAGCCGTTTGTGTACTTCGGGCTTGCGCACATTGGCAATGGCCGTGGCGAACAGGCCGATCATGACAGGCAAGGCAACAAACACCACGGCTGAAAAGCGCAGGCTTGCCTCCCCCAGTCCGCGGGCATCTTCCAACCGCAGCAGCGTAATGCGGGTTGCGATGATGGTGCAGATCAGGACGCTGAATAGTGAGATGCCTACAAGGCCCCATGCCCTATGAGTGGATGTCCGCCCGGATGCAATCCATGCCGTCTGGACCAGGTAGAAAAGCGTCCAGGAAAAGAGCAGGAAGCCGTGCACATGTACTATCGGCGGCGCGTGGAATGTACCCCCGGCCAATTTTGCCCAATAGGTCGGCGTAAAGCCGCCAAACGCGATGAGGACGAATACGGCCGCCATCCACAGATGAAAGCGCCGGGCGTCGGAGCGGACGACACGTCCGTCAGTGAGTGTTGCTTCCACGGAACCCCCCGGTTCTTGAATTTGGGCCGCATTGTGCCAGCAGAGGGGCGAGATGACCATTCCCGGTACGACATGCGCCGCGCGGGGCCGACCGTGACATTTTCGGGAACAATAGATTGGGCGCCCGGCCCGGTGACCTGTTACTCGCCTGGCGCAATCGCGCTACATTAAACACCGAAGGCATTCGTAACGCCCGCAATGTTGCGGATGCAACCAACACGGAGATTACGAGGAAAACGATGGCGCGCGTGAGCGTGAAGATTGGCGGCCTTACGGCGGATTGGGCTGCTGCCTGCCGCCTGGCCGTGACACAACTCAACTCCCTATTCCATTCCAGGCACATCAATGTCGTCCTGGAAACCAATGGCGCGGCGAATCCCATCATCTCGGTGAGGACCGACCCCAGCATCCAGGGCAGTGCGGTGCACGGGCGAACGACTTCCGAGTTCAACTCCACGGGCGGTATGCTGCGCGCCGAAGTCAGATTGCCCGCCAGCGTCAAAATCAATACACCGTCAGGACCGCGGAGCGCCGGGCCGGGAATCCTGCAGGTCATCGCCGGTCACGAGATCGTCCATGCGCTCGGCCACAACGAACATAACTCACAGCTCATGGCGCAGACTATGTACAAGGAAATGGGCGATCGCGCGGGGCAGGACAAATTGCGGGCAGGCACGCTCAGCCTGCCACCCCTGTCGCTTTCACCCGAGTCGGTTGCGACTTTGAAGTCGATTTGGCCGTGAGCGCACGGAATCGTCGCAGCATGGCTCGTTAGAGCCAGTGGAAGCCCTTCGCCATTACGAATAACAGGCTGGCGGCCAGGGCGAAGTACAGCCCCATCGCCCAGACTTTGGCTGAGGCGATGTCCTGTCGCAAGCCATCGAGACTTCCACGCAAACTGTCGTTCTTTTGCGTGAGATCGTCATGCACACCGTCGATCTTCTTCGTGAGATCCTCATGCACACCGTCGATCTTCTTCGTGAGATCCTCACGCACACCGTCGATCTTCTTCGTGAGATCCTCACGCACACCGTCGATCTTCTGTGTGAGATCCTCACGCACACCGTCGATCTTCTGTGTGAGATCTACGCGCACGCCCTCGATCTTCCCGGTGAGATCTACGCGCACGCCGTCAATCTTTTCGGTTAGCTTCTCCTGCACCCCATCGATGCGGGTGTTGACGTCGCGGAATCCCTGGTCGACCTTATCGCGCAACACGTCCAGGCGCTGATTCGTCGCATCGAGCTTGTCGTTGGTGCGACGCAAGTCCACCTTGATGTCGGCAACTTCCCTGTTGGTGTGCTGAACATCTGACTCCAACCGCGCGAGCTGCACCTGAATCTGCTCGTCCATATCAAAAACCTGCCGCCACTGGACGGAGTTCAAGGGCTCCGGATCCACCACTGCCAAAGAATTCATGTTCCACCATGACCTCGCTTCGAATACAACTCGAAACACCCAAGGACAAGGCAGCAGTGTGGACTATATACGCCAGACTGAATAGTACCTAAATGACTATTTTTCTCGCTAAAAACAGGCTCGGCGACGCCTCGAGATAGAGGCGTCGCACCGTGGCCAACTACGTCTCAAGACCCCGAGGTAACGATACGTCCTACATCCCGCAGCACGCCCTCACGCTGTTCCTGCGGCGTGTCACCACGTGTGTAAAACGTAGCAACGACGATTGGCGCTCGATTGGGGGCCCATACGACACCGACGTCGTTCGTCTGATTCGACCAGGTGCCCGTCTTATGGGCGATCCGCCAACCCGGCGGCAGGCCCGCGGGCAGCCGCTTCTCGCCCACTTTCGCGTCGAGCATCCATTGCTGGAGCTGCGCCCGCGAGTCAGGCGAAAGAACCTGACCGAAGAGCACCGTACTCAATAGGCGAACCATCGCAGCCGGGGTGCTCGTGTTATGCACGTCGCCGGGAGCAACAACATTCAGCGAAGGCTCGGTTGAATCCAGACGTGTGACATTGTCGCCCAGTGTTCTGATGAAGGCCGTCAGACCCTGTGGCCCGCCCAGAATCTGCAGCAGGAGATTGGCTGCGGTGTTGTCACTCCACTCAACGGCGGCGGAGCAGACATCCGCGAGCACCATTCTGCCCTCCTTCACGTGTTCTTTGCTCACCGGTGCATATTCCAACAGATCGGCCTCGCCATATTCGATCTGCCGGTCGAGATGGTCTGCGCCCCGATCGACACGCTGCAGAATCGCGCCCGCGGCCAGGAACTTGAAAGTACTGCACATCGGGAATCGCTCACCGCCACGATGCTCCAGGTGTCGGCCGGTCGCGGTGTCGAGGGCAAATACGCCCAAGCGCCCACCCTCGCGCTTCTCGAGCGAGGCGATCCGATCGGCGCCGTTCCTAACCCCGGTACCGGCGGCCCCAGCACTGGCGGCATCCGCCGTAACCGCCCCACGCCCACAAGCCAGTGCAGCCGCACCCACCAAAATCCCACGGCGACTCATACGTAAATTCATACCACTCCTGCGTCCGTTAACCCAAACCCGGCGCCGACCGTACTACACCGACGTGGCAGCAAAGTGCGGCAATTGAGGCAAATCCAGGCAATGACTCCAGGCAATGGACTCCAGGCGACGCCCCCAGGCAACGACGTCAGCCTCGATTTGCGCCATCTATCGAAACCCCAGAATCAATCGATTGGATCACTGGCCCGCCTCACCCCAGACTGCGCACACCTAATCACTAGGCACTACAGGGACACGCGATGACGAACCCCACACTCACCACCGCCTCGGGCATCCCCGTCGCCGACAACCAGAACACGCTGACTGCTGGTCGTCGCGGGCCGGCACTGCTCCAGGACGTTCACCTGATCGAGAAGCTGCAGCACTTCAACCGCGAACGCATCCCTGAGCGCGTCGTACATGCAAAGGGTTCCGGTGCCTATGGCACGTTCACCGTAACGCACGATCTCTCGAAATTCACAAAGGCGCGGCTGCTGGCAAAGGTCGGGAAGACGACCGAAGTATTCGTGCGCTTCTCCACTGTGGGCGGCGAGAAGGGCTCGGCCGATACCGAGCGTGATCCGCGCGGCTTCGCGATCAAGTTCTACACCGAGGAAGGCAACTGGGATCTCGTTGGCAACAACACTCCGATGTTCTTCATCCGCGACCCAATCAAGTTCCCGGACTTCGTGCACACGCAAAAGCGCAGCCCGCAGGACAACATGAAGTCGCCCGCGATGATGTGGGACTTCTGGAGTCTCAATCCCGAGTCCCTTCACCAGGTCACCATGCTGTTCTCGGATCGCGGTACGCCCGATGGGTACCGGCATATGGACGGTTTCGGCAGTCACACCTACAGCATGATCAACTCCGCGGGCCAGCGCGTGTGGTGCAAATGGCACCTGAAAACCCAGCAGGGAATTCGCAACCTGCTGCCTGAAGAGGCCGCGCGGCTGGCAGGAACGGATCCCGATCATGCGCAGCGCGATCTGTTCAACGCTATCGCGGCGGCCAATTTCCCGCGCTGGAATGTGTTCGTTCAAATCATGACCGAGGAGGACGCGGCGCGCTATCACATCAATCCGTTCGACCTGACGAAGGTCTGGCCGCACAAGGACTACCCGCGCATCCCGGTCGGCGTGCTCGAGCTCAATCGCAACCCGGTGAACTATCACGCGGAGGTCGAACAGGCCGCCTTTTCGCCGGCCAACGTGGTGCCGGGCCTGGGCTTCTCACCCGACAAGATGCTCCAGGGACGATTGTTCGCCTATCACGATGCGCAGTTGTATCGGGTTGGCACGAATCACCAGTACCTGCCGGTGAATGCCGCCAAATGTCCGGTCCATCATCACCAGCGCGACGGTGCCATGAGCTTCAACGGCAACTTCGGATCGGCCCACAACTACGATCCGAGCACGATTGCCGCAGCTCCAACACAGAACCCGGCATACCGGGAGCCGCCGTTGCCACTGCCCGCGGAACCGGCGGACAAGTATGACCACCGGGTGGACGAAGACTACTACTCGCAGGCCGGGGCACTGTACCGGCTGATTCCGGCGGCCGAGAAGGATCGCCTCACGACCAACATTGCGCGTGCGCTGCACGGCATCCCGCTGCACATCATTGAAAGACAGCTGCAGCACTTCGCGAAGGCTGATCCGGACTACGGACGCCAGGTCGCCGACAAACTGCTCAGCCTTCAGAAATGAACGTTGACTGACAGCAGGTAAGTCCACCGGTCCCTGACCCCAATGCGGGGACCGGTGGCCCGGCCCGGCTCACAACGCAGCAAAGCGCCGGGCGTCGGCATCCCACCGGGATGCC